>ERZ859732.927-NODE-927-length-10702-cov-1.895651_pt1 | contig 10702 bp, 8 predicted proteins | sample MGYA00510123_ERZ859732 | MGnify/ENA primary metagenome ERZ859732 (study PRJEB30046, sample SAMN00715133) | human gut metagenome | study: EMG produced TPA metagenomics assembly of the A metagenome-wide association study of gut microbiota in type 2...
TTACTGATATGTCTTCAGGAATACGGTAGCCTGCCTCTGAAAGTGCACGCATAGCTCCGGCAGCAATCAGGTCATTGTCGGCAAAGTAGCATCGGACAAGCTCATCACCGCTTTTTATAACTGCCTTCATATCACAGTAAGCACCGTCAACTGAAGGGGAGAGGTGATGTACGACTGAGCGCGAGGTTGACATACCGTTTTTGCGTATTGCTTTATAGAAGCCGTCGGCTCTCTCCTCAAAGCCGGTTATACTGTATGCGGAATGCAGATATCCGGGCTGTGCATGTGTTTGCTTGATCAGGTAGTCTGTGGCAAGATAGGCACCCTGAAGGTTATTTATAGTCACGCAATCGAGGTTTAAGGCTTCGAAATAGTTGTCTATTAGCACAACAGGCAGACCGCACCTTGTAAAGGGCTTTATGTCATGCTCTTCCATCTCGGTTCCAAGCAGCAGGATACCCTTTGCTCCAAGCCTTTTCCACTCAGATAGCAAAGCTTCAATATCGTCATTTTCGTATATGTAGCTGATATTCAGGTAGTAGTGGCAGTGCCTGCAGCCCAAATCAATACCCTCTGACAGCTGTGAAAAGAATGGAACATCCTGTACTAAAACGCCGTGCTCTGTATGTGTGTAAACAGGAGAATTAGGAACTACAGCGCCATTCTTTCTGTATATTACAAAATATAATGTGCCATTGGAGGCCGGCGCTTCATTGGTATTTGATATTCTTGAAAAATCATATCCGGCAGAGGCCGCAGCTTCGAGCACACGTTTTCTGGTGAGTGTGCTGACACCGGGCTTATTATTAAGTGCCATCGATATGGCTGCTTCAGAAAGATTAAGTTGTTTGGCAAGTTCTTTTGCTGTGATAGACATGGCATGGCTCCTTATGTTTTATTTGTCTCATTATAACATGACAATATAGTATTAACATTATAATTTAGTAAATTAAGTTGAAAAATACACTAAATTTACTAAATTATAGGTATCAATTAAGTTGGACCGGATATATACTTAGCACATAAGAACAATTAATCTGTCCGATGGGGCATATGAGAGAAGGAGATTTACACTATGAACAATATTCCAAAAATGAAAATCGGTATAGTTGCGGTAAGCCGTGACTGTTTTCCGGAAAGTCTGTCAGTGAACAGAAGAAAAGCACTTGTCGATGCATACGCTGCAAAGTATGATGCAGCAGACATATACGAGTGTCCTGTATGTATCGTGGAGAGCGAAATACATATGGTACAGGCACTTGAGGACATAAAGGCAGCAGGCTGCAATGCACTTTGTGTTTACCTTGGAAACTTTGGACCGGAGATTTCAGAGACTCTTCTTGCAAAGCACTTTGACGGACCAAAGATGTTTGTTGCAGCAGCAGAGGAGACACAGGAGAACTTAATTCAGGGACGTGGAGATGCATACTGTGGTATGTTAAACGCAAGCTACAATCTGGCACTCAGAAATATAGGAGCGTATATTCCGGAGTATCCTGTGGGCGATGCAGATGACTGCGCAGATATGATACATGAATTCCTGCCAATAGCAAGGGCTATATACGGACTTAATAATCTTAAGATTATTTCATTCGGACCGAGACCACTCAATTTCCTTGCATGCAATGCGCCAATCAAGCAGCTCTACAACGTGGGGGTTGAGATTGAGGAAAATTCAGAGCTTGATTTGTTTGAGGCATTTAACAAGCATGCCGGTGATGAGAGAATACCGGATGTGGTAAAGGACATGGAAAAGGAGCTTGGCGAGGGCAACAAAAAGCCTGAGATCCTTGAGAAGCTTGCACAGTATGAGCTCACACTTTTAGACTGGGTTGATGAGCATAAGGGCTACAGAAAGTATGTGGCAATCGCAGGAAAATGCTGGCCTGCCTTCCAGACACAGTTTGGATTTGTACCATGCTATGTAAACAGCCGTCTTACAGGAAGAGGTATCCCGGTTTCATGTGAGGTGGATATCTATGGAGTGCTCAGTGAGTTCATCGGAACCTGCGTCAGCGAGGATGCGGTAACACTTCTCGACATCAACAACTCAGTGCCGAAGGATATGTACAAGGAGTCAATCGAGGGCAGATTTGACTACAAGCATACAGATACATTTATGGGCTTCCACTGTGGAAACACCTGTTCAAGCAAGGTTTGCAACCCACAGATGAAGTATCAGATGATTATGGCAAGAAGCCTTCCTATAGAGGTGACAAACGGAACTCTCGAGGGAGATATAGTGCCGGGAGATATTACATTTTACCGTCTCCAGTCTACAGCAGACTGTAAGATTCGCGCTTATGTGGCACAGGGTGAGGTGCTTCCTGTTGCAACACGCTCATTCGGAAGTATCGGAGTGTTTGCGATAAAGGAGATGGGACGTTTCTACCGTCATGTGCTTATTGAGAAGAATTATCCTCATCACGGAGCTGTAGCCTTCGGTCATTACGGAAAAGCCCTTTTTGAGGTATTTAAATATATTGGCGTGCCAGTTGAGGATATTAACTACAATCAGCCGGCATCACTGCCATACAAGACAGAAAATCCTTTCTGTTAGTGGGTTCTGAATAGTTACGTTATCTGATGTAAACATATTGCGTGAATGGAGAATAGATATGCTATATATAGGTGTGGATTTAGGCACAAGTGCAGTAAAGCTTCTGCTCATGGATGAGAGCGGAAAGGTATTAAATATAGTCTCAAAGGAGTATCCAATCAGTTTTCCAAAGCCGGGCTGGTCAGAGCAGAATCCATGTGACTGGTGGGAGCAGACCGTGGCTGGGCTTATAGAGCTGACTAAAGATTTTGACAGGAGCGCTGTTGCGGGAATCAGCTTCGGCGGTCAGATGCATGGACTTGTTGTATTGGATGAAAACGACAATGTAATAAGACCTGCTATACTTTGGAATGACGGAAGAACACAGAAGGAGACAGACTATTTAAATAATGTAATAGGAAAAGAAAAGCTGTCTGAGCTCACCGGAAATATAGCGTTTGCCGGATTTACAGCGCCAAAGATTTTATGGCTAAAAGCAAATGAACCGGAAAACTTTGCCAGAATAAAAAAGCTTATGCTGCCAAAGGATTATATTGCATACCGCATGACAGGTGTATTTAGTACCGATTATTCTGATGCATCGGGAATGCTTCTTCTGGATGTCAAAAATAAGTGCTGGTCAAAGGAGATGCTTGACATATGCGATGTAAGAGAGGAGTGGCTTCCTGGGCTTTATGAGAGCAGTGAAAAGACAGGCACTCTGAAAGCTGATGTGGCATGTGAGCTTGGCTTTCCTAAAGACTGCATAGTTGCAGCCGGGGCAGGAGATAATGCGGCTGCAGCTATAGGCACAGGTACAGTCGGAGCCGGAAAGTGCAACCTCTCTCTTGGAACAAGCGGTACACTTTTCATTACAAGTGATGAGTTCAGAGTGGATTCGCACAATGCGCTTCATTCGTTTGATCATGCTGACGGCGGCTATCATCTGATGGGCTGCATGCTCTCGGCTGCAAGCTGCAACAACTGGTGGATGAAGGATATCCTTCATTCCGATGACTTTGTGAATGAGCAGAAGCCTCTTGAGGAGGATGGCAGACTTGGTGAGAATCATGTGTATTTTCTGCCTTATCTGATGGGAGAGCGCTCTCCGCACAATGATCCGTCTGCAAGGGCAGCGTTTATCGGGATGAGCATGGATACTGACAGAGCAGACATGCTGCAGGCTGTGTTTGAGGGTGTGGCATATGGTCTTCGAGATTCACTTGAGGTGGCAAAGAGCCTTGGTGTGGCACCAAAAAGCACAACAATCTGTGGTGGCGGTGCAAAGAGTGTGCTTTGGAGAAAGATAGTTGCAAACGTCATGAATATGCAGGTTGACACGGTAGAGGTCGAGGAAGGACCGGCATACGGCGGTGCAATACTGGCCGCAGTTGCAAACGGCTGCTTTGAAAATGTGGAGGCAGCGGCAGCGGCTATTGTGAGAAAGAAGGATACAACCATGCCAAGTCCACAGCTTGTCGAAAAATATGAGAAGTGCTATGCAAAATTTAAGCAGTTTTATCCTGCATTAAAGGGCAAATATTAGTCATTTCGTAGAAAAATAAATTAAGTGTTGTAAAGTGGTGCAAATTCATGTATCTTATTATAGGGAAATGAATTTTGCACCACTTTTTTATGCATAATTAGCGCTTATAAAACACATAATTGCCGATTATATCAATGCAAAATGAATTTTTTGCTAAAAGAAATTGCAAAATGATATAACAGATATATCAAATATGCATTTCAGGCGGGGATGATATGGATTTATTTGATTACATGAGAGAACAGAATAAGGAGACAAGCGGTCCCTTAGCTTCTAGGATGCGTCCGACAACACTTGATGAGGTGGTCGGGCAGCAGCACATAGTTGGGAAGGACAAGCTTTTGTATCGTGCGATTAAAGCCGATAAGCTCAGCTCCATCATCTTTTACGGGCCACCGGGCACCGGAAAGACTACTTTGGCAAAGGTCATAGCCCACACTACCAGTGCTGAGTTTATGCAGATTAATGCAACCTCTGCAGGCAAGAAGGATATGGAAGAGGTCGTGGAGCAGGCGAAGAATAATCAGGGAATGTATCAGAAGAAGACGATACTTTTTATCGATGAGATACATCGCTTCAACAAGGGGCAGCAGGATTATCTGCTTCCGTTTGTGGAGGATGGCACCATTATTTTGATTGGAGCTACCACTGAGAATCCTTATTTTGAGGTAAACGGAGCCTTGCTTTCACGCTCAGTCATTTTTGAGCTTAAAAAGCTGTCAACGGATGATATAAAGGTACTTCTTAAGAGAGCACTGACTGACACAGAAAAGGGCATGGGTGCATACAATGCACAGATAGATGATGATGCACTTGATTTCCTTGCAGATGTGTCAAACGGAGATGCGAGAGCGGCGCTAACAGCGATTGAGCTTGGTGTACTGACCACGGACAGGTCAGACGATGGCATCATTCATATCACTATCGATGTGGCGAGCGAATGTATACAAAAAAGAGTTATCTCCTATGATAAGAAGGGGGATAACCATTACGATACCATCTCTGCTTTTATAAAGAGCATGCGCGGCTCAGACCCGGATGCGGCGGTCTATTATCTGGCGAGGATGCTTTATGCCGGAGAAGATGTGAAATTTATCGCAAGACGAATCATGATACTTGCATCGGAGGATATAGGCAATGCAGACCCGATGGCCATGGCTGTAGGGGCTATGGTTGTAGCGGCATCGGCGGCGGCAGAGGTCGAGCGCGTTGGAATGCCGGAGGCACAGATTATTCTGTCACAGGCTGTCACATACATGGCATGCGCGCCAAAAAGCAATGCATCATATAATGCGATATCGGCAGCAATGAGCTGCGTGAAGCAGACTAAGACACCGGCTGTTCCGGCACATCTGCAGGATGCCCATTATGGTGCGGCAGAAAAGCTCGGGCACGGAGTCGGGTACAAATACGCACACGACTATCCAAATCACTATGTGAAGCAGCAGTATCTGCCGGATGGCCTTACAGACAGAGTGTTTTACAAGCCTACGGATATAGGCTATGAGGCAAAGATAAAAGCACACATGGATGAGCTTCACAGAGACTGTGATACATGAAAGTGCATAGATGAAGCTTGAATAATTGCAAATAGTTGATAATAACATAAATATTTAGAAAATCAGACCAGGAGGATCTTTAAATGAAAAAGTATACAGAAATGACAAAGGACGAGTTAATGCAGGAAAAGACAGCACTTGAGGCTGAGTACGAGAAGATTAAGAATCTTGGCTTAAGCCTTGACATGTCGCGTGGAAAGCCGGGAGCAGACCAGCTTGACCTCTCACTCCCTATGCTCGATGTCTTGAAATCAGACAGTGATATGAAAAGTGAATCAGGACTTGATGTGAGAAACTATGCATGTCTGGACGGAATTCCTGAGGCAAAGGCCCTTATCGCAGGCATGGTAGGAGCAAAGCCTGAGCAGGCTATAGTATATGGAAACTCAAGTCTCAATATCATGTATGATCAGGTTTCACGTGCATTTATCTTTGGTCTTTGCGGCAATACACCATGGTGCAAGCTTGACAAGGTGAAGTTCCTCTGTCCTGTACCGGGCTATGACAGGCACTTTGCAATCACAGAGGAGTTTGGAGTTGAGATGATAAACATCCCTATGACTGAGGATGGTCCTGACATGGATATGGTTGAGAAATATGTCAATAACGATGCCTCTGTAAAGGGAATCTGGTGTGTTCCAAAATACTCTAACCCACAGGGTGTTGTATACTCTGATGAGACAGTTGAGCGCTTTTCAAAGCTTAAGCCTGCAGCAGATGATTTTAGAATCTTCTGGGACAATGCATACACAGTTCATCATCTCTATGATGATAAGCAGGCAGAGATTCCAAATATCCTTGAGCTCTGCGAGAAAGAGGGAAACCCTGATATGGTATTTGAGTTCTGCTCAACAAGTAAGGTGACATTCCCTGGTGCAGGCGTGGCAGGTATATGCACATCTGAGAAAAACCGTGAGGATATCAAGAAGCGCCTTACTATACAGACAATCGGACACGACAAGATTAATCAGCTTCGTCATGCGAGATTCTTTAAGGATGTAGATGGTATCAAGGCTCATATGGCAAAGCATGCAGCTCTTATCAGACCTAAATTCGAGCTGGTTGAGAATATCCTCACAGATGAAATTGCTTCAAGAGGCATCGGAACATGGGTTAAGCCGCTTGGTGGATACTTCTTCGGATTTGAGGCTCTTTCAGGCTGTGCAAAGGAAATCGTTGCAAAGTGCAAGGAAGCTGGTGTCACAATGACAGGTGCAGGCTCTCCTTTCCCTTACAAGAAGGATCTGGATGACTGCGTGATAAGAATTGCTCCGACATATCCATCACTTGATGAGCTGAAAAAGGCTGCAGAGGTGTTTGTTGTTGTCACACGTCTTGTCAGCGTAAATAAGCTGCTCGAGGCATAAAATCTCTGTTATGTCCTAACGGGTAGACTTATAATTGGCATATTTATCTAAAATAAGTATGTGATATATGTATAAAAACTAAATGAATATTTGTGCACATTTTTTCGGGATTTGGTATTTACAAATCCCGATTTTTGTGTAAGATATAAATATCTTTTTAAATTGTGTCTTGCATATGTTCTATGCAGGTTTCTTTTTGTGGCATTTCGGCCACTATTTTTTTTCCCTTGATTTTTAGTTTCATATATTTGATTTTTGATTTTATTTAACACTATTATTTTATTATTTAACACTATTATTTTAGGCTTAGATGAAGAAAGGATTTAAATATTATGAAGGAAATTTTTCAGGAGTATGGCGGAATACTCATAACAGTTGTAGCAATTTTATCAATCATCCTCGTTGTAACAGCGGTTATAGGCTCTGATGCAACAGGCATAGTAGGAAAGACATTCAGTGATCTGATTACAAACTTTTCAAATCATGCCAATATGAGTGTCAAGTAAGAGGTGGTACATGGAGCTTGGAAAAGAATATTTTGGACCGCTTTGGAGTTTTGTAGCCAGCAACGAGATAACGGATATAGATTATAACGGCAAAGAGATCTGGCTTACAAATATATTCAATGAGCGTTTCAGAGCCAATCAGCAGTTTGTCACACAGTATATGACACCTGCTTTTGTGGAGCAGTTTACTCAGCGCATCGCCAATGTCGTAAGCAGACAGTTCAATAAGAGAAATCCGGAGCTTGAGGCCGAGACAAGCGAGCTTCGTGTGACAATACTGCATGAGTCGGTTGCAAAGTCGGGCAGGAGCATCAGCATACGAAAGACACCTCCGCTTATCAGACTGACAGCAGAATCTGCAATTGCTGAGAAATTCTGTTCAGAGGAGCTTTTGGCTGTTTTAATAAACTGTGTCAGGACCAAGATGAATATCACCTTTTGCGGCATGCCGGGCATTGGAAAGACGGAGTGCGTGAAGTTTTTCTCACAGTTTATTCCGGCAAATGAGCGTGTGATTACGATTGAGGATACTCTTGAGATACGCTATGCCGAGACAAATCCGGGCAAGGACTGCATAGAGATGAAGGTGAGTGAGGATGTGTTTGGTTATTCTGAGGCTATCAAGTCGTGCCTTAGAATGAATCCGAAGTGGATTATGCTCTCGGAGGCACGCTCAAAGGAGGTAAAATATCTGCTGCAGAGCTGGAGCACCGGTGTGCGTGGCATGACGACACTCCACACAGATGATGTGCGCAATATCCCGGACAGAATACTCAATATGCTTGAGAGCCGTGTGGATGCTGAGCGTATGGAGAATGACATATATCAGGCACTTGATGTGGGCATTTTGATCCGCAAGAGGAGAAATGAAGAAGGAGTAGTGTACAGATACATAGACCAGGTGTGCTTTTTCTACAGGGAAAACTATACCAATCATGTGTTTATGCTTGTATCAGACGGACAGATAGTGACTCACGATATACCAAAGGTCATACTTCGCAGATTTAAAAGAGAGGGTGTTAATGAGCCGTTTGGGGAGTCCTTTGTCAATGAGATACGGATGAATGAGGCCATGATGAGTGAGGAGAGGGAGGCTTTGGGATGACATATATATTGATTTTATTTCTGACATATGTGCTGCACCTTCTGCTCAAGCTAAACTGGGTGTGTACGGCTGTGTTGCTTGTTTTTCTTCTTGTTATGCAGCACCTTCACCGTATCAAAGGCCAACGATTTCAGGAAGCGCGAAAGCGCTTTCTGGATGTATCGCTGTATATTGACACCCTGCTGTATTCATTTTTGAAGGAGCAGAAGATAATCCGTGCATTTGAGGATGTAAAGAGCACGCTGGCAGATGGCCATATGAAGGAGACTGTGAGCAGAGCATCTGTCATATCGGACAATGCGGTAGGAATGCGTGAACTGGTTGAATATGTGATTTCGATGGGACATAAGAAGATCGCTTTCCTGAATGGTTCCCTGCATTCCATGATCACGGAATGCAGACAGGAGGCCTTTTACGACAGTATGGAAGCACATGGACTGAAAGTAGATCCGGAGATGGTAGCGAATGGTTATTATGTAGCAGAATCTGCCAAGGATTTTGTGCCGGCCTTGGTGGAAAAAGGAGCTACAGCTATTGTATGCGGTAATGATCTGCTCGCTTATGGTGTGCTGAAGGAATGTGAGAGGCTGCATAAGAGGGTGCCGGAGGATATCAGTGTGATCGGTTTTGATGATCTGCCGATGTCAGCAGTAACAGCACCGCCTCTTACCACGATCCGTCAGGAAAGGGCAGAGCTTGGAAAATGTGGTTATATGGCATTGCATTCCCTGATGAATCATGTGTCTATCAGTAAGACACTTTTACGTCCGGCATTTATCAAAAGAAAATCTACTGCAAAAGCTGTTGACAGATAGGGGTGTTTTAGATATAATGAATTTCGGTGGTCTTGAGAACCACAGAAATAGGGGCATAGTTCAACGGTAGAACAGCGGTCTCCAAAACCGTCGATGTGGGTTCGATTCCTACTGCCCCTGCTTGAAAAACCTGGTATTTACCAGGTTTTTTTGTTTTTATTTTCTGAAAGCGAAAAAATACGAAAAAATAAAAGACATAAGAAGAGAAAGATAGTATAATACAGGTAATGACGGATTCGGATATTTAAATATGCGGGAGGGAGAATACCAGTATGAAGAAAGCTCAAAGACAGGAAGACCGTATGCAGAGGGGAGCCGGGATCCTGCTGTCAGTTACCAGCCTGCCTTCCCCGCATGGGATCGGCACCATCGGAAGGGAAGCTTATGATTTTGTAGATCTTCTTGCAGAGATGAAACAGAGCTACTGGCAGGTGCTGCCTCTTGGACCGACAGGCTATGGAGACAGTCCGTATCAGTCTTTTTCTGCCTTTGCCGGGAATCCCTATCTGATCGATCTGGATGGACTGGTAAGACAGGGACTGCTGACAGAGGAAGAAGCAGGCAGTGCGGATGGGGAGACTGGGAGCCTTAAGATATCTGAAGCAGAGGCTGGAATGTTAGAAAAACCTGTAGATTATGGACATCTGTATCAGACACGGTTCCAGATCCTCCGGAAGGCGTTTGTCCGCTTTCATACAGAAAAGAAGGAATACCGTTCTTTCTGTGATGAAAACAGAGAATGGCTGGATGATTATGTCCTGTATATGGTCATAAAAAACAGAGAGAACGGAAAGCCGTGGTATGAATGGGAAGAACCACTGAAGCAGAGAAAGGAAAAGGCACTACAGAAGATCCGCAAGGAGGAACAGGAAAACTGCGAGTTTTACTGCTTCCTGCAATATGAGTTTTTCAGGGCGTGGACAGACCTGAAGGCATATGCAAACGGAAAGGGGATCCGTATCATAGGGGACATCCCTCTTTATGCGGCGCTTGACAGTGCAGACAGATGTCTGGGCAGAAAGGGAAGAGTTTCTGTTAGATCAGGAAGGAAGACCTACGGTAGTGGCGGGCTGTCCGCCGGATGCCTTTTCGGATGACGGACAGAAATGGGGAAATCCCATTTATGACTGGGAGAGAATGGAAAAGGAAGGCTTTTCCTGGTGGCGGCGCAGGATGGATGCTGCCGGAAGGCTTTTTGATATCATAAGACTGGATCATTTTATCGGATTTGCCAGATATTACAGTATTCCGGCAGAGGATGAAAA
>ERZ859732.928-NODE-928-length-10693-cov-3.535909_pt1 | contig 10693 bp, 8 predicted proteins | sample MGYA00510123_ERZ859732 | MGnify/ENA primary metagenome ERZ859732 (study PRJEB30046, sample SAMN00715133) | human gut metagenome | study: EMG produced TPA metagenomics assembly of the A metagenome-wide association study of gut microbiota in type 2...
GTTATTGGCTTCCACCACATCCAGCACGGCTTCCAGACCATTGGCCGGAGTGATGCGCTGGATGGAGCGGTACAGGTCCGCAAAATCCATGCGGGTGGTCTTGAACAGCACCTCACTGCCGGTCTTGGGCCGCAGGGTGCTTTCTGCCGTGCGCTCCGCCGTGAGGGTAATGGGCAGATACTCCTTGATGGTCACCCGGAAAGGGCCGTTGTTCTCCACGCCCCGGTAGAGGATGCCCTCGCCGTCCACACTCTGGATGTCGCCCACGGTATACCGGCCTGCCAGCACGGTGCCTGCCGGAAGACTGCCCGACGGGTTGCGCCCTGCAAGTTCCCGGCCGCAGTGGGGACACTGCTCCTCCCCCGCTTCCAGCTCCTGCATACAGTATGGACAAATGCGTCGTTGCTCCATGTCGGCCCCTCCCCGTAATGTTTTGTACTGTTTATTATAGCATAGCCGACGGGAAAATGGTACCCTACCGCCATGAACTTCAGAAGCACGGGATCATTCAGTATATCCACTCTTTTCGTTCATGCACACCATCTGACATAGGGTTATATCTTGCGTCTTGATGAGCATTCACCGCTACATCACTGTATCTTTCCCGTTCTAGAAAGCATCCAGCACCCACTGCTCCCCGGCCTCCCATGCAAGCACACGGGCTTCGATGGCGGAGAAATCCGCCACAATGAACTCGCATCCTTCTTTCGGGATCAGCATGGTACGGATCGAAGTAGTTCAGAAAGTCGCACCAGCTTTCAAAGATGGTGTTCTTGTCCTCGTTCTGCGCCAGCTGGTAGTTAATGTCGTAGAATCGGACGGTTTTGGAATACGCAGGCTCGCCTTCGTACCTCCTTATTCTGTTTTCTGCTCTATCAGCTTTCGCTGTGGTGGGTTAAGTATAGAGCGCAACCAGAAGCCATTAGCACCTGAAATCACGCTGACTGTAACGCACCATGACAGGCAGAAACAGGTTGAGGTGAAAAGGTCAAGCCGCGTAAACCCGCATGAAATCAGGCTTTTCTCTGGTTGTCCATATTATTTCACACTCCCCATGGACGGTAACAACAACTCTTTTCCCAAACATCTTCGGCAGCCATGCAAAGAACGCCGGTCCTTCGGCGTGGATGTGCACCACATCGTATTTTCCAAATGCACTATAAAGTGCCGCAAATGCGGAGGAACTGACTGCAGCAAGTCCCCCTGATGTCAAGATAGGGGCGAAAAATTTTTAGAAAAATCGCAAAAAAATAAGCCCTACAAGGCTTTCAGTCGGTTTTGAACCGCTCTGAGCCTTGTAGGGCTTTACTCGCTATTCTATTTTCAATAGTTACTTATCGAATCCAATTCATCAATTTTCTTACGCCGTTTATCACACTGGCATAATCAATTTCTGCTGCATACGAGTATTTCTTCTGATATGCTCTCCACAGCACTTGAAGCTGTTCATCTGCTTCAATAATTTTGATAATCTCCTCGGCCTGCTCCTGCAGATGATCTGTTCCTCTCTTGTTACAAGTTGCCGCAAAAGCATCCTTCAAAACAACCTTATTGACTTTATCTTCGTATGTATCAAGCAGCATCCGTATATCGTAAAAATCTCTCATTCGGGTGTTTAAGATGCCCCTCGCCAAAACTGTCTGCAACTTCTCGGCTAATATAGTTTCCAAATTATACGACCATAGACTGATAGAACGATCTTCCAGCAAGAGATCATAATTGAACTCGATTGCCCGTGGGGTAATCACGTCGCCCGTGGAAATATCAATTTTCAAGGGCGTAATCAATCTTCCCACATTGGCATTCATGGTAACGCGGATTCCCGGATACTCCATTTCATCCATGATATTGGAAACGTCTTTAACATCAAAAGAAACACCATCGTCAAGGTCAATATCTTTGACCTGATTGACAACTCGCAAGGCATCCTCCGCAGATAGATTTAGATTCTTCATGCTGGTGTCTATGTCCATCGTGGAACGGTGCGCAACACCAATCATTGCCGTAACCAGTATTCCGCCTTTGATAATGAAGTTATCCCGATATTCTGATTGTGCCAGTCTTTCCAGAAAACGCTCCATCATATAGATTCGCATGAGTGTCCTTGCGTCCGCATTGTTCTGTTTTGCAACGCTTTTGATACGCCCTTTTATCTGTTCAGGTGTAAATCCCATTTACAGTAGTACCTCCATATAATTTCGGATGATCTTATCCACTCGAAATAGCTTTGCATACTTCATCAGTTTATTAAGGTCCTTATCTTTTCTCCCGACATACGCTTTTAATACTGCATTGAAATCCTGTACTTCTATAGAACTTCTACTCCGCACCAAGTCGCAAATTGTCCGTTCCAAATCGTACATAGGAATTTCATTTCCCTGATTGCTTTTTACGATTTGCTTGCCAACGTCAACAAGTTCCTTTTTTACTGTATAAACCTTATAGCCATCCTCTTTCAAGCGGTGAACATTATATCCACTATAAATCGTGAGTGTATGAACAAGCGGTTCCCGATCTGTCAGCCCATAATAATAGAACGCTTCATCATGAGAAAACACTCCCATCGGGCAGCGGCGGTGCAGCATTTCTAATTCGTCAATCCAAGTATCTTTTGCTGCGTATACGCCATGTCCGACTTGCTCGTATTCATTGGCCTTTACATATTTATAAAACTCAAATTTCGTTAAACCTACTTTTGTTGCAAGCTGTGGTGTTAAAATCTCATGTGTTTGAGCCAAATTGTTCATGTTCATCATAAGCGTCACCTCACCTTCGTGCTTATATTGTATTCTAAATAAGCACGAAAGTCAACACAAATTTTCTTTTGTGCTTATTTCATTTGCAATATTAGCACATTCGTCCACTCAGCCTTACTTGATGCTCCCTATTCAACGTGCTATACTTAAACCATGAAAATCAATCAAAGGAAGTGCATTTGTCATGAGCAAACGACTTGTTGCTTACTTCTCCGCCAGCGGCGTTACCGCAAAGGTTGCTGAAAATCTTGCCGATGCTATCGGTGCAGACATTTTTGAGATTCAGCCGGAAGTTCCGTACACCAAGGCCGATCTGAACTGGATGGACAAGAAATCCCGCAGCACCATCGAAATGAGCGATCCTACCTCTCGCCCTGCCATCGCTGCCAAGCGTGATAACATGGACGAATACGACACCATCTTTGTCGGATTCCCTATCTGGTGGTATATTGCTCCTACGATCATCAATACATTTCTGGAAAGCTATGATTTGAAGGGTAAAACAATCATCCCCTTTGCCACATCTGGCGGCAGCGACATGGGCAAGACCAATGAAAAGCTTGCTCCTAGCTGCCCCGGTGCAAAACTGCTGCATGGCAAGGTGTTCAATTCCTATTCCAGCAAAGCCGACTTGTCCGCATGGGTAGAAACCCTCAGCCTCTAATAGACACATTCCTGCGGAATGAAATACCCGCCTGGTCGAGAAGATTTTCTGAATCCTCTCACCCAGACGGGTATTCTTTTTCTTATGCCACTTCTTCCATCCAATTATGCGCCATACTTTTCCAACGCTCTCCGAATCACATCCTCACAGTTGAACTCTATTTTCATCGTTTGGTCGTCATACAGATAAACCATGCTGACAAAAGCATCCACACACTCTTTTGTCAGCCCGCCGATGTATGTTTTCTCACTGGCCTGTTTTGTCAGAGCGCGGATTTCTTCATCCAGTTCATCGGCACACTCCTGTTCTTCCTTTTCTGTCCGTATGCTATCCTGCAATGCAGTCAGTTTTTCCGAAAGAGCCTTTTTCTTTTCTATGTACGCATCTCGCAGCAGCACACCGTCCGCATACGATTCATATAGTTTGATTTGCTCTACCCGAATGGCTTCCGCTTGCTTTTCCAAGTCCTCAATGTCCATGCAGCGCACCGTGATAGACTGCTTTTCCTGCATTCCCTGATTTACCACATCCAGCGCATAGAATACTGTTTTTATCGCACGAGCCACTTTTGCATTCACCGAATATTCTCTGTAATAGCCGCCGTAGCATTTAGAGAACTTTCCGGCTGACCGTTTATAGCCGCAATAGAAAACCATTTCCCCATATTGCCTTTCGTGGCGAAGCTGCCGATTACAGTTTCCGCAGCAGATTTTTCCTTTTAACGCAAAATCATCACCCACCTTATATTGAATTGGAGTTACGTTACGGATTGCTTTCTGTGCCTGGTAGTATTCATCTTTTGTCACGATGGCCGCATGAGCGTTTTCTGCGATGATCCACTTATCCTCCGGGAGCGTCCGAACAGAGGTAGTATTCACATCAATTTTCTTTCTTCTCCCCATAACCAACGCACCAGTGTATTCATACCGTCTAAGGATTCTCCACACGATTGCCGCGTTCCATAACATTTCACTGTCCGGGGCAATAATAGGATTGCTGCCCATCAGCAGATTCTTTCGTTTCGCATACAATCCCGGCGTAGGAAGATTTAATTCGTTCATGCCGTAGGCGATCTGCGTTGTATTGCGGCCGGACAATGCTAATTCAAATACTTTTTTCACGCAGGGTGCTGCCTCCGGGTCAATCTCCCACCGCTGCCCACCTTTCTTGTTCCACACATATCCAAAAGGGACATTCGTGCAGGTGGCTTTCCCGTTCTTCCAGTTCGTTTCCAGAGCAGCCCGAATCTTTTTCGCAATATCCCGGCTATACATATTATTCACCAGATTGCTGACCGCCACTTCGATTCCCGGTGTTCCGTTGTTCAGTTTCATGCTGTCAAAGGAATTATTCACAGCAATAAACCGAACTCCCATCAACGGAAAAATCTGTTCAATGTAATCGCCAACACCGATATAGTCACGACCAAGGCGGGATAAATCCTTTACCATGATGACTTTTATATCGCCCTGCTTCAAATCCACGATCATTTTCTGAAAAGCCGGACGATTAAAATTTGTTCCAGTATAGCCATCATCTACATATTCTACAATCTCGCCAAACAAATCTTCCTGCTTCCCAATGTAATCGTGGAGCAGCATCCGTTGGTTCTCAATGCTGTTACTTTCATCCTTGCTGCCCTTTTTCAAATCTCCGTCTGCCAATGATAAGCGGAGATAGATTGCAATTTTATCATTCATTCTGAACCTCCGACATGATTGCAAGCACTTCCTGATAGGGGTCGCTGCACTTAAATTCGACCTCCACAGAATTGTCCATTCCCACATAGATTTTCTTGATAAGTTCATGCACCAGTTCTTCATCAAATTCATTTTGATTCAGAATCCCGCGCATCCGTTCCATCTGCGCATCGCAGATTTTGATTCTTTTTTCCAGTTCCAATGCACGTTGACGTTGCTTTTGCAGTTCATGTTCCAACCGCTGCTTTTCTGCTATGTAGTGTTCCTTTAGCTGACTGTATTCATCTTCGTCCAGAATTTCAGCTTTATAGTCCTCATATAAGCGCAACCGCCGTTCTTCAGCTTCCTGAATCCGAAACAGGATAGAGTTTTCTTTCATCTTGATGGAACGGGCTGAATCCAGATTGCTGCCGCGCATCATGTCTTTTACCAGCTTTTCTTCTTCACACATGGTAGACACCAGATGATGAATCTGATCCATCGCCACCATCATCAGCATTTTCTCCGGCACCGCATGATAGGCACAGGGAGTCGTGTTCTTCTTTCTTTTGCAAATGAACACTCCATAGTGCGTTTCTTTCACCGTACCATGCACTCGCCGTTCAAACGTCATGTTGCGTCTGCAGCAGCCACAGTAAACCATTCCCGATAGATGGTTATAACACTTCTCTCTGGTTGCTTTGGAACGAGCCATCGCCCTTTCCCGTTTTTCCTTATTCTGCTCCCGCCGTGCCTGCACTTTTTCAAAATCCGATTTCAGAATGATTGCTTCATGAGCGTTTTCAACAATATGCCATTCTTTCTTTTCCACTGGATGGAGGCCAATCCCTTTGTATGATGCAGTTTGCGTTTTCCCAGATACCAGTTCTCCAATATAGGCACTGCTGTTTAAAATACGAAGAACCGTACTGGGGTGCCATTTATTATAGGTAGGGTCATCTCCCTCATGTAATTTGCGATTCAGCCGTTCGTTCGGCCTTGCTACTTCTAAAAATTCCAACCTGCGGGCAATTTCGTTTGTACTCACTCCTGCAAGATACCATTGATAGATCAGTTTGACCCACTTCGCATCCTCAGTCGCTTCAAGCTTATTTCCCTGTTGGTTCAACTGATAGCCATACGGTGTACACCACGATGTAGGGATTCCCTTCTCGCGGCGCATCTGGTAACTAAGGCTGATTTTCTTTGAAATGTCCTTCGCGTACAAGCTGTTTACCATGTTCTTGATGGGAACCGCAAGGCTATCCACATCCGACTGCCGGATGTTGTCAAAATCATCGTTGATGGCGATAAAACGAACATGGAGCATCGGGAAAATAGTTTCCAGATAGCTTCCCGTTTCGATATAGTCACGACCAAATCGAGATAAGTCCTTCACTACGATGCACTGAATTTTGCCTGTCCGTACATCCTGCATCATACGCTCAAATTCTGGTCGGTCAAAACGTGTTCCTGTAAAACCGTTGTCTGCATAGGTATCGGTCAGCGTCAGTTCCGGGTTTTCCCTGATATAATTATGAATTTGCAAAATCTGTGTGTGCAGGGAATCTTCTGTTTCATGCCCGCCGTTCTCAACCGACAGCCGCGCATACGCTGCCGTGCGCAGAAGTTCTTTTTCGTTTTGCTGTACGGCCTCCTGCACAGCGACCTGTGGCATCATATTCTTTCTACTCTTTCTTGCCATTACAATCTTCCTCTCCGCTGTTCAGCCATTCTTCCGGGAAGAATCCCTTCCACTCGCTTTCTTGTAGGATCACTTCTACCTGTTCAAAATCTACGATCCATACATGGTCAAGCCATTCTTTAAGATGTGTGCGCTCCAATTTTTCAGGAATTGAAATCGCTCGGAACTTCATCAGCCAGGGATTCCCATGGCTAAATGCTTTTTCTATATCATTAACAACCAGCATTACTTTTTTAAAAGCCGCTTCCTGCTTCTGGACTGCTACCTGATACTGATGTTCATACTCCTCTACCTGTTCTAGTGAAATTGATCCCTGCTTGTATTCCCGATAAACTGCTGTTCGTTCATCGTCCTTGGCCATCAAGTGCGCAACGATCTCATTTGCTCTTTTTCTGTACTGCAACAGTCCAGCATCCATGCACTGCTTGACTTTCTCAGGATTCAAGTCCAGCACCCTATCAATATGCGCAGCTTGCATTTTTTCTTTTTCCAAAGCTGAAAGAATCTCTCGAAAGATTTTTTCGCTTTCGATGAAAGGGGCTTTTCCAGAGAAGCATCTATACCCCTTGTCAAACGAATAGATTTGCTGGCTTTCATCTTCTGATGTTCTGCACAGCAGACCTTTTCCGCTTTCTTTGTCATAGATTTTTTTGAAGAGCAGATTTGGTTTTTTTCGGGCCTTTTTTCTCGAAGGCAACCTCGTAGATTCCAACTTTTTCTGGGCTTTCTGAAATTCCGTCTCTGAAACAATCGCCGGAACCTCCAATTCTCGCTTTGCCTTTGCCAGTGTCAGCGTACATTTTCCGATATAGAGAGGATTTTTCAAAATCGAGCGAATTGTTGAATCCGGCCACTTGATTTTTGTTCTTGACCTTTTTTTCTTTGCCATCTGGATTTGTGGAGATGGAACGCCCTGTGCATCCAATGCTCTTGCGATTTCCGGGATTTTCATATCTTCCAGATACATCTGAAAAATCAGCTTTACAACCTGTGAGCTCTCAGGATCAAGAACAAGGTTTCTGCGATCTTCTGACAGCGCATAACCATATTTAGCCTGTCGATGGGTCAATGTACCTTCTTCAAAGTGATTCTGGCGATTGGTAATAAATTCCGAACGAATCTTATCAATGGTCTTTCCATTGAAATACTCTGCAACTTCTTCGGCAGTTTTATCTGCGCTGCAAAAGTCATCTTCCACAACTGCAAATTGGATACCAAGCGGATAAAACGTCCTCTGCAGTGCTTCAATGGCAAACGGAAGGGTTCTTCCGCAGCGGAAGATAGAATCCACAACAACTGCATCAAATTTCCGAGCCATCCCATCCTGCACCAATCTGTCAAAGCCCTCTGTGGCTTCTGCTGTTCTCTTGCGGTCACTATACTTTTCGGATATGCTGCACCCACGCTTTTTTAGATACTGTGCAATGCGCTCATTCTGTTCTGCAATCGTATTGGATGGATTTTCTTCTCCTATCCTGCTGGAAATCGACCTTGTATAACTGACCCATTTCATTCCTCTGCCACCTCATTTCCATGATGTGCTTGATATTCCATAAATTTTTCTGTGATACTGTGCAGTTCATCCTCGAAGCAGAAATGAATTTCAATCTCTGTTTTGCTATGAACATCTATGTGGTCAATCAGTTCCACCACGCCCCTGCGTTCGAGCGTTTTGATATGTTCGTACTGCTTAAATTCTTCCAGCCAAGTGGGAAGCAGCGTATCGTGCTTTAACGCTTCCTGCTTCTTTTCGCGGATTTCCTGAATCTTATCCTGCGCCTCTTTTATCTTCTGCGCAAAGCGAGTATTCATTTCTCCGTACTCTTCCCGGCTGACGACATCATCGCATAAGTCCTGATACAGACGGATTTTCAAATTACTGTACCGTTCCAGTTCAGCTTCCAGTGCAGTGATCTGACTGTCCAGAATCTTTATGCCAATCTGTTCTCCGCTTGCCAACTCTGCATTGGAGAGTACCTTTTCCGCTTCTACAAGAAGTGACACTTGATGCCGAATCGCAGTCAGAACGCTTTCCGTTAATTTCTCACTGTTTATCATGTGCGGTGTGCAGCCGCCGCCATTCTTATAGGTGGAGCAGTGATAGTATTGATACTTCTTTCCGTTTTTCGTCACCGTGCGGCGAATCATATTCTGCCCGCAGTCTGCACAGCGCAGAAAACCTGATAATGGATAAACTGTTGTCTGCGATGGTGCGGTACGAGTGTCCAGTTCCAACAACTGCTGTACTTGCTGGAACTCTCCTTTGCTGATAATGGCATCATGCGCATCTTCTACCCGAATCCAGTTTTCACTTCCAACATCATGGCTCTTTTTTACTTTGTAATTGATTTTCCTGCGTTTGCCCTGAATCAATGTTCCCGTATAGGATTCATTTTTCAAAATACGATTGACGGAAACCACTGTCCACTTCTGATTCAGCCCAGCCTGAAAACCGCAGGTATAGTTGAATCCATTGGCTCTCTTATACTCGTTCGGCGGCAGGACACCCAGTTCGTTCAAGTGACTGGCAATGCGCTGTGAACTCATTCCGTTCAATTTCTGCTTGAATATTTCCTGCACAATGCCCGCAGCGTATTCATCTATAATCAGATGATTTTTGTCTTTGGGGTCTTTGCGATACCCATACCCTGCGAAACTGCCAATGAACTGACCTTCTTTTCGTTTCACATCCAAGTGACTGCGAACGCGCAGTGAAATATCCCGGCAGTAGGTGTCATTGATAAGATTATTGAACGGAATCAGAATACGGCCCTTATCATCGTTTTCCTCTGCACTGTCATAATGATCGTTGATGGCGATAAAGCGCACACCCATGAACGGAAAGATTCTTTCCAGATAACGGCCCGTTTCAATGTAGTTTCTGCCGAAGCGAGATAAATCCTTGACGATGATACAGTTGACGTTCCTTTTCTCAATGTCCTGCATCATCCGCTTAAAATCCGGGCGTTCAAAATTTGTGCCGCTGTAACCATCGTCCACATACTCATCGAACTTGTGCAATTCCGGGTGCTTACCCATGTAATCGTTCAGCAACGCTCTTTGATTTTTAATGCTGTTGCTCTCCTGCTGGTCGCCATCCGAACGCGACAATCGAAGATATGTGGCACAGTTGTATTTTTCATTTCCCTGAAAAAACATAAAAGCCGATAACCTCCTAATCTATTTGTCGTTCAGACAATAAACCAAGAAATTATCGGCTTTATCAGCATATTCTGTTTTGACCCAAAGCCATTATCTCATATTTCGTGGTTCATGTCAACGCTTTAATGTGCTAAAGTGTAAATTTTCTTCTACTTTCTTCTTTTTTTATTTCCGATGTGTCCTTGCGCATTTTTTCAGCGTGTCCTCTAATCGGTTCTCTCCCGCAAAGCTGATCTTCACTACCATGCCCTTGTCGAGATAGCAATAAGGGTTCTTGATCTGCGAAATGAAATCGACCATCCGCTCCCGCTGCGACAAGTCTTTTCTAATTTCCACTTCGTTGATGTCTACCAGTTCCTTGCGGTTCACATTACGGAGATCGGTCTGTGCCATCTGACGCAGGCTTTCCATGGTGTGATAGGTTCGTGCAGTTGTTTCGGTCATTCACTCATTCCTTTCTGTTTTTGGGGTGGTGTGTCAGCCTCTTTCACTTATAGAATTGGAGAAAGGCCATTTCGCAAGGTATTTCAAAAAATTTTTTGTCTTTTTTCAAAAACACCTTGCGAAACACGCTCTGCCCGATTCTAAAGATAGAAGAACCCGAAAAATGCGTAAGACAACGGCTTCACCGTAAGTAGGGCAAGATTCGCCTGGAGTAACTCAAAATTCACTTTCGTGATTTTTCGTTACCGGCAATCTTGATGGGGATTCCGCTTCACCATTCCGT
>ERZ859732.938-NODE-938-length-10607-cov-3.106710_pt1 | contig 10607 bp, 7 predicted proteins | sample MGYA00510123_ERZ859732 | MGnify/ENA primary metagenome ERZ859732 (study PRJEB30046, sample SAMN00715133) | human gut metagenome | study: EMG produced TPA metagenomics assembly of the A metagenome-wide association study of gut microbiota in type 2...
GTGTGCAAAATTATAAAATAGCATACGGAAACGAGAATAAACAGCTGTTTTTTATCAAATGCAAAATCTGTTTTTGCCAAATGCAAAAAGTTGTTAGGGATTACTTGTTTATTTTTGCGCCCGAATTTAATAAATCATAGGTATGAATTGGATAATCTTATTATTGGCAGGATTGTTTGAGGTGAGCCTCACATTCTGTTTAGGGAAAGCGAGAGCGGCATCAGGAGTTGGATTTTATTTGTGGGGAAGCGGTTTCCTTGCCTCTACCGTGCTGAGCATGACTTTGCTTGCCAAAGCGGTACAGACCTTGCCTTTGGGAACTGCGTACGCCATTTGGACGGGAATCGGAGCGGTTGGTACGGTTTTGATTGGGATATTCGTTTTCAAGGAACCTGCCACTCCCATCCGGCTTTTCTTCCTCTTCGCGCTCATTGCATCCTTGATAGGATTGAAAGTGGTGTCATACTGAAAGAAGGCGACAAATGAAGTGTGAATTAAGAGAGAACCAAGGCATTCCGGTACCTCTGTTGGCTCTGATGGCAGTTGCTACCGGACTTTCCGTTGCCAACTGCTACTACAACCAACCTTTGTTGGGTAGCATGGCAAAAGATTTCGCGGTAAACGACTTTTCTGCTAGCATGGTAGCGACATTGACACAGATAGGCTATGTGACCGGACTTGTGTTTGTCATCCCGCTTGGTGATTTGGTCTCACGAAAGAAGCTGATATTGACCAATTATATCATATCTTCGTGCGCCTTGCTTGCCATAGCCCTTGCCCCGAACATCTATTGGGTGTGGGGCGCATCATTGCTTGCCGGCGCATCTTCGGTTATGCCGCAATTTTTCATTCCATTAGTATCTTACTATTCACCCCCTGCGCACAAGGTGCGCAACGTAGGGATTATACAATCTTGCCTGCTCGTAGGTATTCTTGGTTCACGGGTATTCAGTGGCGTTCTGGCTGACGTATGGGGATGGCGTTCCGTCTATTTTGTAGCTTGCTTGTTTATGCTCGGATGCTTCCTGATGATTCACAAGATGCTACCCGCGCTGTCTACCTATTCTCAAGAAAACTATGCAGGGTTGATGAAATCTTTGTTGCGCCTGCTCTCCCAATACCCGTACTTGCGTATCGCATCGCTGAGGGCGGCATTGGCTTATGGCTCGTTCTTCGCTTTGTGGAGTTGCCTTGCTTTTCGGATGAAACAGGAACCTTTTTTTGCTAGCGACGACATTATCGGAGCACTCGGTTTGTGTGGACTAGCAGGTGCATCCACGGTGGTTTTCATCAGCGGCTACGTCCAAAAATACGGTGCGAGGTTCTTCTCTATTGCCGGAGGATGTGTAGTGTTGGCCGCATGGATACTGGCATTTTGGTGGAATGACAGCTATTTATGGATGATAATTGCTATCTTGCTGATTGATGCCGGTATGCAATGCATCCATTTGTCGAATCAGACCAGCGTAGTAGCCCTTGACGCTTCTGCCATCAATCGTATCAATACCGTTTATATGACCATTTACTTTTTGGGTGGTTCTGCCGGTACATTCGTTTCCGGCCTGTCTTGGCAGCATTACGGGTGGACAGGTGTGGTTTGGACGGGAATCGCTTTTACCGTGGCTTCCTTGCTTGTTAATTGTTTCAAATCCAAAACTGCATAAGGAGGGGTACAAAAAACAAGCAGAAAGAATCATCCCCAATATTCTTTCAGTCTGAATATTTTTGTACTTTTACATCCGTAAGAGTTACCCAGGCAAGTAAAGCAATGCAGGCCACGGCAATTTGAACGGTTGTCAGGGCTTTACCCTGAAATGAGGCAATTCTTCTAACTCTTTTGATTTCTGGTAGGTATATTCATATCACAGATTTACAGAAATTAGCCGTAACACACAAAACTTATTTTCATAAATAACATAATTATACACATTTAGCCGAGTTATCCACAGTCAATGAAGTTATCCACAATTATACGAGTTATCCACAATCTACAGGTTATCAACAATAAGCAAAAGCGCAGAATAATGAGGTCAGAGAGATTGCCCGAGAGCCGCATCCTTGAAAATCGGCTAAAAATCGTAACTTTTTCGCACTCTTTTCCTTACAAGTACAACGGCATAACCATAATTAAAAGCATTTCATTAACCAATACAACCGCATTTACTTTCAAACTGTTAGTGGCCGGTTTACGACCCGTAACTCGGCCACTTTTAATGCGAAAGTGGGCCACTTTTCACCCGTAAACCATAGAGTAATTTCAGGGAAGCAAATGACCGGCAATAATGCCGGCAAGCCACGGCCGTATGCAAGACATAACATCACGCACAACTTTACACGAAACATAAACGCCGCAGCAAGGCGCCAAAGACAGATAACCGACACATTTATTAGGCACAAACGCGCTGACTTTGCGCAAAAAGATGTAACTTTACGGCGGATTAATCTTAAATTCAGAATATGGAAATAAAGAAATTTATCGAAGAGAACGAGTCGAGATTTCTCGACGAGCTGTTCAGCCTTATACGCATACCGAGCATAAGCTCGCAGAAAAGTCATAAACAGGACATGCTGGCATGCGCCGAACGCTGGCGCCAACTGCTGATAGAGGCCGGTGCCGACAGGGCCGAGGTGATGCCGAGCGACGGCAATCCGCTGGTGTTTGCAGAAAAGCACGTGAGCGACGATGCAAAGACAGTGCTGATATATGCCCACTACGACGTGATGCCGGCTGAACCACTGGAACTGTGGAAGAGCGAACCGTTTGAGCCGGTGATCAGAGACGGACATATATGGGCGCGCGGTGCCGACGACGACAAGGGGCAAGCCATGATTCAGGCCAAGGCGTTTGAATATATGGTTAAGGAAAAACTGCTTACTCACAACGTAAAGTTTATATTCGAGGGCGAAGAGGAAATAGGCTCGCCGAGCCTCAATGCATTTATCAGCAAACATAAAGAGCTGCTGAAGGCTGACGTTATACTGGTGTCTGACACTAGTATGCTTGGTGCCGACCTGCCGTCGCTGACAACAGGACTGCGCGGTCTGGCTTACTGGGAGATTGAGGTTACAGGACCTAACCGCGATCTTCACTCAGGACACTTCGGCGGAGCCGTGGCCAACCCGATAAACACTCTATGCGAAATGCTCGCCACCGTTGTGGGCAAAGACGGCCGTATAACCATCCCCCACTTCTACGACGACGTGGAGGAGGTGCCGCAGGCTGAACGCGACATGATACATCAGATTCCGTTTGACGAGAAGAAATATATGGAGGCAATAGGTGTAAACGCACTTAAAGGCGAAGAAGGCTACTCTACGCTGGAGCGAAACAGCTGCCGCCCGTCGTTCGACATCTGCGGTATTTGGGGAGGATACACCGGCGAAGGCGCCAAGACGGTGCTGCCGTCAAAGGCTTACGCCAAGGTGTCGTGCCGTCTTGTGCCTCATCAGCAGCACGAAAAGATATCAAAGCTGTTTGTCGACTACATCAACAGCATTGCGCCCGACTACGTAAAGGTGAAGGTTACGCCCATGCACGGCGGCGAGGGCTACGTGTGCCCGATAGACATGCCGGCATATAAGGCTGCCGAAAAGGGCTTTGAGAAGGCCTTCGGCAAGAAGCCTCTGGCAGTGCGCCGCGGCGGAAGCATACCTATCATAAGCGACTTTGAGCGCATACTGGGCGTAAAGACGGTGCTGATGGGCTTCGGTCTTGAGAGCAACGCCATCCACTCGCCCAACGAGAACATGCCGCTCGACATATTCCGCAAGGGTATAGAGGCCGTCATCGAATTCCACAAAAGATATGAATAGGAAATGACACTGCCCCGTGCTGCACCGGCATGGAGACAGCTGAAAGCAGAAAAATCCAAATGTCTTGTTGATTGTGTTCAAAAGACATTTGGATTTTCTTTTTTTACTCCCAATAAAATTTAAACCGAACAGGTCATCATAATTCAACAGAATTACTGTTTTATATTGTTCTTATCCTCGCCTGCTTTTCACAGGCATGGCTGACAATATCAATAAAATCAGACAACGCAACGCCTACAGGAAACCTGAATACGGACGAAAGTATCAATCTGCTTGACCGAATTAAACATATACGGCCTAACGACCCATTGGCTTTAACAACGAACAAGTATGTAAAAGATGAATCAGAATGTTTCGCTAAATAACCGAAAAACGTCGGCACGGCACATGGTTGATACACCAGAACGCCATGCCGACTTGGCCCAAACCCGGTAGCCAGACCATTAAGTCAATAGAGTTTATGTATTATTCGTCAAATGAAGGTTGGGCCTAGGTATGAAGAAAACAAATTGATATAAATAAACTTATTCGCATCCTCCTCCAAGGGCGCTGTAAAGATTTACGATGGCTTCGCAGCGGCTATATATGTCTGACACTACGCTAAGGCGTGCATTGAGCAGCTCCTGACGGGCCGACAGAAGTTCGATATATGTGGCGTTGCCCGTGCGATAAAGGGCGTCAGATGTCTTTACGGTACGCTCAAGCTCGGCACACTGCTTGCTGTGACTGTCGAGACTGCGCTGGGCCGACTCTGCCGCATAGAGATAATTGTTCACCTCCTGACCGGCATCAATCAGTGCCTGCTTATAGCTGAGCAAGGCTATCTGCTCCTCGTCCTTGGCAATACGCAGGTTTGACACCAGCTTGCCGCGGTTGAATATAGGCTGCGTGAGCGAAGCCAGAGCCGAGAGAATCCAGCTGCCCGGGTCGGACACTATCTGTCCGGCCGAATTGGTCCAGCCTGCGCTGCCAGAAAGAGTGAGGCTGGGATAGAAAGCCGAACGGGCCTGATTGGTGGAATAATATGCAGCAGCAAGCGTCATTTCGGCCTGCACAACGTCAGGACGCCTTGACAGCAGACGCAGGGGCAAGCCAGCAGACAGGCTGTCGGGCATGCGCTGCCCGTCGAGCGTGCCCCTCTCTATGCGGCGCGACGTAGTGCCAATCAGGGTGCACAACGCATTTTCGGCCTCACGCTGCTGTCTCAGCAGGTCGTTGTATGACGCCTCGAGTTCATAAAGCCCTGCACGTGCCTGTGTCAGCGCGTTTTCGTTTTCTTCGCCTACCTTCAGCAGGGCCTCAATAGTACGCACCTGCTCGCGCCACACATTAAGGGTAGACAGGCTTATCTCTATCTGGCTATCAATGGAAAGCAGGGCATAATAATCTATTGCTATCATGGCAATGAGCTTAGAGCGTACAGCCTGCTGATATGCTTTCTGCTGAAGGAGAGCGGCCTGACTGCTCTTCTTTGTATTACGGAGACTGCCGAACAGGTCGACTTCCCAACTGGCCTCTATGGGCAGTTCGTAGGTCTTTGCGGGCTTGCCGCCGTCGACAGAGCTAAGCGAGCCCTGAGGCGACAACGTGAGCGACGGCAGGAAGGCCAGCTTGGCGGCCTTGAGCTGTGCCTCAGCCTGGTCAACACGCAACAGGGCGGTAAGCATGTCGGTGTTGTTGCTCAGTCCATAGCTGATAAGCTCGCGCAGATGCTCATCCTGAAAAAACTGCTGCCACGGCATGTCGCCCAGCGAGGTGGTGTCGGCCGAGGCAACAGAATCGGCCGACACGTCGCGGTAAAGGCTGTCAACCGGCAGGTTGCCGGGACGCTCATAGGTGCTGTAGATGCGGCAGCCGCTCATCAGCACGCCGCTCAAAATAAACAAAACAAGACTTATATTTTTCATAAACTTCTTTCATTTTTACGTTTACTCATCACCCGCTCTTCAACATACTGGAACACGATGAAGAAGGCCGGCGTTACGAACAGCAACGCCACCGTGCCGATAACCATTCCTCCGACCACGCCTACACCGAGCGAGCGGTTGCCGTTGGCACCTACGCCTGAGGCGAACATAAGCGGAAGCATGCCGAACACCATCGTGAGGGCTGTCATAAGGATTGGGCGCAGACGAACGGCGGCAGCGCTCATGGCAGCCTGAGTGAGCGTCATGCCCGACTTGCGGCGCTCTGTGGCATACTCGGTAACGAGGATGGCCGTCTTGGACAGCAGTCCGATGAGCATGATGAGACCTGTCTGGAGATATATGTTGTTTTCGAGTCCCCACATGCGGGCAAAGAGGAAACTACCTGCCAGACCGAATGGCACAGACATGATGACGGCCATAGGCACAAACAGACTCTCGTAAAGTGCGCACAATATAAGATAGATGAAGAGCACGCAGATGCAATAGATGATAACGGTGTCGTGCGAACCGGCCATCTGTGCCTCCTCGCGCGTCATGCCGGAATATTCGTAGCCATAGCCCGTGGGCAGTGTGCGTGCAGCCACCTCTGTTACGGCATTGATGACGTCGCCCGAACTATAGCCGTCGGCCGGCATGCCCTGCACGTTGATGGCAGAGAAGAGGTTGAACCTGGTGAGCGACTCGGAACCGTAGGTTTTGCTGAGCTTGACAAACTGGCTGACAGGAGCCATGCCTCCCGTGGTTTTTACATATATGTTGTCGAGCGACTGCATGCTGTTGCGGCTGTCGGAAGGAGCCTGGATGATGACGCGGTAGAGCTTGGTGAAACGGTTGAAGTTAGAGGCATATATGCTTCCGAAGTATCCCGACAGCGTGTTGATGACATCCTGCGTGGTTATGCCGGCACGCTGACACTGGGCCTCGTCTATGTCGACCCTGTACTGCGGGAATTTGGAGCTGAACGACGTGTATGCCATCTTTATCTCCGGCCGTTTGTTAAGCTCTGCCAGGAAATCGTCGGTTACCTTACTCAGGGCATCAATGCCCTTGCCGCTGCGGTCTTGTATATAAAGTTCAAAACTGTTACCCGTACCGTAGCCCGATATCATAGGCGGCGAGAACACGAATATGGTTGCGTTCTTGATGTGTGCCGTGCGGCGGTAGATCTCGTTGCTTATGGCATCAACACTGCTTTCGTCGCCCTTGCGTTCGTCCCAGTGCTTCAGCTTGACGATGAACATACCGTGAGACGAGCCGCTGCCCGAACCCATGCCGAAACCGGCAACCTTGTTGAAGTTCTCTATCTGAGGTATGTCTTTCAGCTCTTTCTCCACCTGTCCCATAATCTCGGCTGTTTCGGCGAGAGTGCTTCCTGCCGGTGCATCGAGACTCACGAAGATTGACCCGGTGTCCTCAGACGGCACAAGACCGGTCTTTGTGGTAGACATAAGATAGAACAGGAGCACGACGACAAAACCAAGCGACGCCCATGCCACCCACTTGCGCTTGACAAAGAACTTGACACCCGACTTATACTTCTGCACGATGCGGCGGAACGACGAGTCGAACGCCATGCGGAAGCGCGTGGAGAAGCCCGGCTTGCGGCCTTCTATGATTTCTTCGTTCGGACGCAGTATAAGAGCACACAGGGCCGGCGACAGCGTAAGGGCGTTGATGGCAGATATACCAACGGCAACGGCCATAGTTACGCCGAACTGTGTGTAGAATATGCCCGACGTGCCGCCCATGAACGACACCGGAACAAACACCGCCATGAACACGAGTGTTGAAGTTACGATGGCTGATGAAATACCGTTCATGGCGTCAACGGCTGCCTTGTATGGCGAGCGGTAACCTTCGTCAAAGCGGGTCTGCACGGCCTCGACCACGATTATGGCATCGTCGACAATCGTACCGATGGCAAGCACAAGGGCAAAGAGCGTCAGCAGGTTGATGCTGAAGCCTGCCACATAAAGGGCCGCAAACGTTCCGATGAGCGACACGAAGATGCTTATGGTTGGAATAAGCGTTGAGCGCGGGTTCTGCAAGAACACGTACACTACGAGCACCACAAGGATGATGGCCTCGATGAGCGTCTTAATAACCTCATTGATAGAGGCATCAAGGAAGTTCTTGGTGCTCATAAGCTCTACCACCTCGACATCCTCGGGCAGTGTCTCCTTGAGTTCTTCAAGATATTTGTTTATACTGGTAATTATCTCGTTGGCGTTGGTGCCTGCTGTCTGGTTTATCATGCAGGTCGTACCGGGCGAACCGTTCACAGAGCCGGTGTATGTATAGCTCTGAGAGCCGAGCTCAACCTTGGCTATGTCGCTGAGCCTGACCACGCGGCCGTCGTCGAACGCCTTGATTACGATATTCTCAAATTCTTTTTCCTTTTCAAGGCGTCCGCGATACTTCAGCGTATACTGGTAGACATTCTTTGAGTCTTCGCCTATTGATCCGATTGACGCCTCTATGTTCTGGCTCGACAATGCAGCCTCTACATCGGCAGGCTCAAGCTCATACTGCGCCATGACGTCGGGCTTGAGCCATATGCGCATGGCATAGTCGCCTCCCATGACGTTCACCTCGCCCACGCCAGAAATACGCTGCAGCTGCGGCTTTACGTTAATGTTTAGATAATTGGTAAGAAAGGTCTCGTCGTAAGTGCCCTTAGGACTGTAAAGACCGAATATCATAAGCATGCTGCTCTGCCTCTTCATCGTGGTAACACCCACCTTTGTCACTTCGGCCGGAAGCAGCGACGTTGCAGTAGACACCTTGTTCTGCACGTTGACGGCAGCCATATCGGGGTCGGTGCCCTGCTTGAAATACACTGTGATCTCGGCGCTGCCGGTGTTGCTGGCCGTTGAGGTCATATAGGTCATGTTTTCCACGCCGTTGATGGCTTCCTCCAAGGGCACGATGACGGGATGCCGCTCTTCTGCACAGCCTCGGCATTGGCTCCGCTGTAAGTGGTAGACACGCGGATGGTAGGCGGAGCTATGTCGGGATACTGCTCTACGGAAAGGGCATACAGGCCTATAAGTCCGGCAACAAGTATCACAACGGATATCACCATCGACAAGATGGGACGGTCGATAAACTTCTGCAGTTTCATAGGCTATTTCTCCTTTTTAGTTCCGGATGACGCCACCACCGTACCGTCTTTAAGCAGGCCGGCTCCCTCTGACACTATCACGTCGCCCTTGCGAAGGCCCGACTTTACGATATATTCCTTGCCGTCGTTTATCTCGAACACCTCAATGGGCGTAGACACGGCACGACCGTTGATTACACGATAGGCAAACACCTTGTCCTGAAGCTCGTAGGTTGCTCCCTGCGGTATCACCACACAGTCTTTACACTCGTAAGGCACCACCACATTGGCCTGGCTTCCGCTCATTATCCTGCGCGAGCTGTTGTCGAACACGGCACGCACGCTGACGGTTCCTGTTGTCTTGTCGACAATGCCGCTGAGCACGTCTACCTTACCTTTTTTCTCATACACCGAACCGTCGCTCAGCTCAAGCGACACCTCGGGAAACGACTTGACGGCCTCGTCAAGTGAACCATACTGTGAGGTTAACGAGAGCACCTGCTTGTCGGACAGAGAGAAGTAGGCATATATCACCGAATTGTCGGATACGTGTATCAGCGGCTCTGTCATAGAGGCGTCAACCAGCGCGCCTACACGAAACGACGTCATGCCGGCATAGCCGTCAACGGGACTTTTCACCTCTGTGTAAGACAGGTTGTTGAGCGCATCGGTAAGTTCGGCACGGGCCTGACTGAGGGCTGCCACCGCACTCTTATAGCTGTTCTGAGCCGTGCGCAACTCAAAATCGGATATCACCTTGTCGGCATACAACGACTGCTTGCCGGCAAGCGTCTGCTTTGCAGTTGCCTCATTGGCTTCTGCCGTGGCCACGGACGCGCGTGCCTTGACTACAGCCGCACGGTATGGCACCTGGTCGATAACGAACAGCACCTGGCCCTTGCGCACATAGGCACCTTCCTTTACACATACCTGGGTTATCTTTCCTGAAATCTGCGGACGCACCTCCACATCCTGGCGGCCTTCGGTTACTGCTGAATATTTAAGCGACAGGGTTCTGTCCTCGGCCTTCAGAGTCATCATCGGATAGTCGCCGCCGGCTGCCTGCTGTCCGGACTTGTTGTTACAACCGAACAAAATAGACAGGCAACATAAAATAAAAACATGTCTTAATCTCATACTCATTTTTTATTCTTTGATGTTTCGGGCACAAAATTATCCTGACAAAACGCTTGCTCTTTTGTAAATTTGGAGTAAGAATTTGTTCATTACAGACATCGTTAAGACTAATTTGCAAACGCTATGTCTATTTTGCGCTAAAAATTGTCTAAAAAGGACACTTAATAAGTATATTTGCAAGCACATCTTCAGCGGCAGATCCGGCAAATACAGGCTATATGACAAAAGCGCCACGGCTGTCTGCCTCAAATACATAAAAAACTACCGTATGAACATTCACGAACTAATGCCTAAGTTTCCGCCTTCGTGCTATATCAAGGAGCAGATATTGCTGGTCAATCCGAACGAGTTTCACCGACTTGAAGGTATCGACATTGACAGCAGCAGGGTATTCATTGTTGTGAGCGAAGGCTGTATTGACATAAATCTAAACGGAAAAAGGTGCCACATAGAAAGTTGCTCGTGCATAGACAGCCTTGACACTGTGACCATACGAATAGAGAAATGTGAAAAAGATGCAAGGGCATGGTGCATGCTGGTTACATACACCTTTGCACGAAACTCGCTGAAAAACTTCAAGCCCGTGCCTATTGAGAAACTGCTGCAAACACAGGACATACCCATAC
>ERZ859732.944-NODE-944-length-10544-cov-1.985413_pt1 | contig 10544 bp, 10 predicted proteins | sample MGYA00510123_ERZ859732 | MGnify/ENA primary metagenome ERZ859732 (study PRJEB30046, sample SAMN00715133) | human gut metagenome | study: EMG produced TPA metagenomics assembly of the A metagenome-wide association study of gut microbiota in type 2...
GAAATCGCAAGATATTGGTTGTGAGTTTACGATGAAAAGATATATAAAAGATTTAGTAAATCGAAAAATTGTGAAAAAACCGGTTAAAAACGGGATTTTTTTACACACAAGAATTTCATTTTTAATTTTATAAAATATTTTAGGAGAATCTATATATGATACATATCACATCATTAGACGACGGTCTCGAACTGTTTAAAGCTCTCGGCTCTGATATTCGTATCCAGATTTTAAAAATTCTGCTCGAGAATAACCAGATGAGCATGAATCAGCTTGCAAACGAGCTAAACATCAGCAATGGAGCTTTAACCGGACATATAAAAAAGCTTGAGGAGTGCGGACTTATCTCCACCTCAAACGATTCATCCGGTCACGGCAACCAGAAGCTGTGTTCACTGATTCAGGATCGTATATTAGTAGAAATCGAAAAGCCAATAGACTTAAGCAACGTATACAACACCTCCATCAAGGTAGGGCAGTTCTCATCTCACAACGTCTGTCCAACCTGTGGCATGGCTACATCCTCATTTGTGATAGGAGAGCTCGATGACGTGCGTTACTTTGACCATCCTGACCGTTTCAATGCAGACATTATGTGGTTCACAAAGGGCTATGTGGAATATGTAATTCCAAACCTCATTCCACGTAATCAGAAAATCACCCAGCTTTCACTCTCAGCCGAGATAAGCTCTGAGGCTCCGGGTATCGACAACAACTGGCCAAGTGATATAAGCTTTTACATCAATGACACTCTGGTCGGCACCTGGACCTCTCCCGGTGACTATGGAGATGTACGCGGAATGTTCACCCCTGAATGGTGGCCTCAGAACTGGAATCAATACGGTCTCCTCAAGCTTTTAGTCATAAATCATAAAGGCACCTTCATAGATGGTCTCAAGATATCAGATATCACAACATCTGAGCTAAAGCTTGACTACACAAGCACTATACGCTTCCGTATCGCAGTCGAGGAGAATTCTGCCCATGTCGGCGGACTCACAATATTCGGAAAAAGCTTCGGTAACTACGATCAAGACATTGTTGTATCCATCAATTATGCCCCTCTTGACACTGAAAAAAACACTAAATAATAATAATAAAATGACTGCGGAAGTCAAAACCGCAGTCATTTTGTTATTATTTTATTTGTACTACCACTTTTTATGAGGACAGTGCGAAACTCCTGTAAGTGCCCGAAGCTCCACATAACAGCCGCATGCATTACAGGTTCCGGCATTAAGCCTGTCACATTTCTTGCACACTGCAAGCCTTGCCTCATACTCTTTTTCCGGCACTCTGTCTTCGCCCTTTATTGCATCAACATATTTTTTTATCATTGCTGCGTCGGCCTCTGCCATTTCTCTAAGCAGACACTTCTTACATATCAGTTCCATGTGATGTCCCCTTTCTTTTTTGCCTTATCAGTTATACGAAAACACCGGACGTCCATCCTTCCATCCAAATCTCATGAGCATTGCATGACGGTTTGGATTATAAAGCGGATTTCCAACAATTTCCGTTTCTGTTCTTGCATGGTATACCATTATATCATCACCGTTTTCATCTACGGTAAACGAATTGTGTCCGGGTCCGTAAACCCCTGCAGCCTCATCGGAGCAAAGCACCGGATAGCGGTCCTTTTCCCACGAACGCGGATCAAGCAGGTCAGAGCTTTCATCTGCAGTCAAAAGTCCAACACAATAATGTATTCCCGTATCACTGGCTGAAAATGTAACAAACACCTTGCCATTTCGTTTTAACACTGCCGGTCCCTCATTCACCCAGAAACCATATCTCTCCCAGTCATAATCAGGTGTGGTCAAAAGCACCTGTACAGTATCAAGTGTGTATCCGTTTTTCATGCGTGCTATATACAGGTTTGAAATCTGCTTTCCCACTCCGACCTTTTCTGCCCAGATATAGTACCACACATTATTTACTTCAAAAACTGTTGCATCAAGTGAAAATGCTTCAAACGAAAACTCATCCCCGTCTGCTCTTTGCATCTTGCCTTTCTCAATCCACTTATCATTGACAGGGTCATCTCCCTGACATTCCAATACATACGGCCTTATTGCCCAGATATCATCCTTATCACCACCTGCATAGTAGATATACCATTTTCCAAACAGATAATGAAGCTCCGGCGCCCATATATGTATGCTCTGCGGTCCGCTCTCATGCTTGTGCCAGATTTCAGTCTCAGCTGCTATCTCAAGTCCTGCAAGCGTATCTGATTTTCTAAGTACAATCCTGTCATATTCCGGTACCGACGCTGTAAAGTAATATGCTCCGTCTGTATGTCTGTATACATATGGATCTGCTCTCTGCAGTATCCATGGTTCATTATATTTTAATGTATTATCCATATTCTTCTCCATCTATTCCAATGTTGTTACTATCTAACTATCTAACTATTTACATATCTGCCTAATTTGAAACGTAACTATAAATATTTCACGCCCCAGACACTCTTGTTTTCGCCAACAGCAGAAAATGTCATCACATCACTTCCGGCCTCATCCTTCATTTGACAGAACACACCGGAGTATTTCTTACCGTCTATAGTGATATTCATATAGTATGAGCCATCCTTGCATTCCCAGGTACCCTCTGACTTTTCTCCCTTTACCTTTCCGTTTTTTTCAAGATAAAGAATCACCGGATTTGCAATTTTTGAATCTATTGCCGTTCCCTGGTTTATAACATAGTATCGTCCGATAATATCATCTGCGTCATAGCCATCCTTATTAACAGTCTCCCCCTGCGTCTGATAAGGCAACTCACATGGCCAGCCATCCTCATTCACAAGCATCTGATGTACTCTCGGTGAATGACCCTCTCCATTGTCGTTAAATCTGGTATGATAAACCAGATACATCCTGCCGTCGTCATCCACAAAGGCCGAATTATGCCCCGTTGCCATATATGCTTTTTCAAGACTCGGAAGCTTATAGTTGCCTGTGAGCTTCAGTCCGAAATTCTGGTGTTGTGCACTTTTTTCAGGATATTTGCCATTCATATCCACATATTCACCATCGACTGTCTTTGAGCGGAACACTCTGACCTGATAGCCTCCATTGCTTGTCAGAGCTCCATACGACACAAACAGATAATAATAACCGCTTGTCTCATCATACATGATATATGGGCCCTCAATCGAAATATGACCTCCTCCCAAAAGACGCTTTCCATAATACGGATCCACATTGTTTGCTTCATCTGCTTCAGGATGGATAACAAGTCCTGTTGTCTTGTCAATTTCCAACAAAAATATTCCGCCGCTCCATGAACCATATACCATCCACATTCTGCCATCTGCATCATAAAACACAGTCGGATCTATCGCATTCGGATAGTCCTCATAATTGTACTGCGCCCCCTTGATATAGTTCTTGTAAGCATAATCCTCATCCACATAGTCAAGCACATCTGTACCTGAAATCGTCTTTCTGTTGAAGCCTGAATATATCAAAGCCCCCTGCCATTCATAAGGTCCCTCAGGTGTTGTTGATGTGCCATAGCACAGATTTGATGCATTCCATGTGGATGTCGTACAATAATACATGTAGTAAAGTCCTGTTGTCTCATTGTAGATTACATCCGGTGCCCACACATGCACCTGTTTATCATCCGTCTTTATCAATGAGTTCTTGCTTCCAGAATACGCAAAGGCTTCATCTGCCACATCATATATCTGTCCGTATACAGGATTTTTCTTTGAATATCCATCAGCAACCTTTTCCCAGTTTAACAGGTCACTGCTTTTTGCTGCAGACATATGGGAACCAAAGATATAGTATTCACCATCCGCCTTAAGTATTGACGGATCATGAACCGATACTTTCGATGAAACATCCCCTGTTTTTATTCCATCGTAGCTGACTTTAAAGTCATAGCTTGTTGTTCCACACGCCGCAAGCCCTACCGACATAGCTGCGACGAGTGCACACGAAATGGCCTTCTTCTTTCCATTCCTTATCATGATTTCCTCCCTGTGAATCAATCACATGTTTCATTTAAGCTGATACATATATATGTATCAAATTAATAGTTACGCTCGCCCAGCATTTATAGATTTAATATATCAGATAAAAGCCTATAACACAATATATATTTTAGAATTTATTAAATTATTTTACACCAATTAAAACATTAAAGCTTTTATATGTATACAAAGTAGAAGAAAGGACAACCGTATCCCTACCAAGCGGCTGTCCTTTCTTTTATTAGTTTATTGTTATATTGGGGAAAATGTGAAAAATGATAAAACCAAACTATTTTAAATACTTATAAAAAATCCTTCACTGATGCATAAATGCCCTCTGCATCAAGTCCGTATTTCTTAAGCAAAGCTACAGCAGGACCTGACTCACCAAAGCAGTCCTGTATGCCTATTGTCTTTACCGGTGTTGGAGCCTTACGCGAAAGTGTCTCACATACCGCGGCTCCAAGTCCTCCTATTACAGAGTGCTCCTCCACGGTAACCACCCTGCCGCATTCCTTTGCTGCAGCTACAACAAGCTCCTCATCAAGAGGCTTGATAGTGTGTATATTTATGACCTTTGCATTTATGCCATCTGCTGCAAGCTTTTCTGCCGCTGCAAGTGACTCTGCCACGCACAGACCGGTAGCTATGATAGCTACATCCGTGCCCTCACGGAGTGTAACACCCTTTCCGATTTCAAATTTATACTCTGCATTGTCATTTATTATCGGTGTTGCAAGACGGCCAAACCTCATGTATACAGGGCCCTCATGCTCATAGGCTGCCTTCACGGCGGCTCTTGCCTCTATATCATCGCTTGGGTTTATTACAACCATGCCTGGAATTGCTCTCATGAGTGCAATATCCTCGTTGCACTGGTGGGTGGCTCCATCCTCTCCTACCGAAATACCTGCGTGTGTCGCACCGATTTTTACATTAAGATGAGGATATCCAATAGAGTTTCTCACCTGCTCAAACGCACGTCCTGCCGCAAACATGGCAAAGGAACTGGCAAAAGGCACCTTTCCAGTTGCTGCGATTCCTGCAGCGATACCCATCATATTGCACTCTGCGATACCACAGTCTATGTGACGATCTGGAAATTCCTTTTTGAAGATGGCTGTCTGTGTGGCAGCCGCAAGGTCAGCATCAAGAACATATACGTCATCGTGCTCCTTTGCAAGCTCTACAAGTGCATTTCCGTAGCTGACACGTGTTGCGATTTTCTTTACTTCTGACATAATGCTTCACCTTCCTTTCTCAGATCCTCCATGGCAACTGCATACTCCTCATCATTAGGAGCCTTGCCATGCCAGCCGACCTGATTTTCCATGAATGAAACACCCTTGCCCTTTACGGTATGTGCTATAATTGCCGTCGGCATACCCTTTGTATTTCTTGCTTCTTTAAATGCGTCAGCAATCTGATCCATGTCATTTCCATTCTTCAGATCAATCACATGGAAATTGAATGCCTTGAATTTCTCACCAATAGGATATGGTGAGCACACCTGATCCACCGGTCCATCAATCTGGAGTCCGTTGTTATCAACTATAACAACAAGGTTATCAAGCTTTCTGAAGCCCGCAAACATGGCAGCCTCCCAGACCTGTCCCTCCTGAATCTCGCCATCTCCTGTGAGTGTGTATACACGGTAATCCTTCTTGTCATATTTTCCTGCTGCAGCCATTCCTACTGCGACAGATACGCCCTGTCCGAGAGAGCCGCTTGACATATCAATGCCAGGGATGTGCTTCATATCAGGATGTCCCTGCAGATATGAGCCTGTATGACGGAGTGTCTTTAAATCCTCCTTTGGAAAATATCCTTTCTCTGCGAGTGTAGAGTAAAGTCCCGGTGCTACGTGTCCCTTTGAGAGCACGAAACGGTCCCTGTCCTCCCATTTAGGATTGGCAGGGTCTACATTCATCTCCTCAAAATACAGATATGTAAATATATCTGCTGCAGAAAGTGAGCCGCCCGGATGTCCCGCCTTTGCAGAATGCACAGCCGTGACGATACCCTTCCTGACTTCATTTGCTGTAATCTGAAGCTCTAATTTGTTCATTTTGTTCTCCTGTTAAATCTATGACATGAAATAAAATATTTATACCTGTCTTTGGTTTATAATATCTAATCCCCAAATACGGCTCTGTAATCAGCCTGGAACTTCTCGATTCCCTGATCTGTAAGCGGATGCTTTGTCATCTGCTCGATAACCTTGTAAGGAATTGTTGCGATATCAGCTCCTGCAAGTGCACAGTCTGTGACATGAATCGGGTTTCTGATTGAAGCTGCAATAATCTCTGTATCATATCCATAGATATCAAAAATCTCTGAAATCTGTCTGATCAGCTCGATGCCCGGCTGGCTGATATCATCAAGTCTGCCAAGGAAAGGTGAAACATATGTAGCGCCTGCATTTGCAGCAAGAATTGCCTGATTTGCTGAAAAAATAAGAGTAACGTTTGTCTTGATGCCCTCTGATGAAAGCACCTTGACAGCCTTAAGTCCCTCAACTGTCATAGGAATCTTAACTACCATGTTTGGATGGATAGCTGCGATTTCACGTCCTTCTTTTATCATGCCCTCTGCATCAACTGTTGTGGCTTTTACCTCTCCGCTTATCGGTCCGTCAACGATAGATGTGATTTCTTTAATTACCTCATTGAAGTCTCTGCCCTCTTTTGCAATGAGTGAAGGGTTTGTTGTAACTCCACAGATGACTCCCATATCATTTGCTTTCTTAATGTCCTCGACATTTGCTGTATCTACGAAAAACTTCATTTAATAATACCTCCGTCTTATATGATTTGCGTTTGCTTTTATTTGATGATATAAATATAACACTTCAAAAGCATAAATGCAATAGTAAAAGCAAATAAAAGCAAAAATAAATGTAATCAAATATTGCCAAACAAAAGCAAACATAAATAATTGAAAACACTGGCTTTATTTACTTATTTGAGTTATTATATATTTATGCAATGCTTTGTGATAAAAATATGTACGTAAAAATACAACAGAAATCAAAAGAAAGAGGAAAATCTATGCTGCAATTAGAAAGACAACAAAAGATTCTCGATTATTTAAAAGAAAACCGCAAGGCCACCACCAATGAGCTCAGTGAACTGCTTGGTGTATCGACCACGACAATAAGAACAGATTTAAACCAGATGGATAAGGAAAAGCTTCTGACAAAGACTCACGGCGGTGCTATCTACAAGGATAAAACCCATGACATGACTGATTTAACCTCGAGGGCCTACCTGTTCCATGACCGCGCCCTGGAAAACAAGGAAGCTAAAGAGGAGATTGCAAACGAGGCGATAAAGCTCGTAAGTGACCATATGTGTATATTCCTTGATGCCAGCTCCACAGCCTACACTCTCGGCATGAAGCTTTCAGGCTTTACAGAGCTGACCGTCATCACCAATGGCATCAATCTGGCTTTAGAGCTAAAGGATATCCCGGGGGTCACAGTCATCCTGACAGGCGGTATCGTAACCAGTGCATCCGCTTCCATAGAAGGACTGCTTGGCGCTGATTTACTCAAAAAGATACACACAGATATCGCGTTCGTGTCAGCAAGAGGCTTCTCTGTAGAAGATGGACTGACTGATTTCAGTATATACGAGGCTGATTTAAAGCACATGTGTATCAAGGCCTCCGCTAAAACTGTGGCTCTTGTAGACCACACCAAGTTTGATACCACATCCATATCCAGCTATGCATCGCTTGATGACATCAATATGGTAATCACCGACTCCGGTATCTCTCCTGAGACAGCAGATATCTATAAGAAAGCAGGCACTGATATTGTTATTGCCGGAATCTAAAAAGACACGCATCCGTTTTACGGCTGCGTGTCATTTTATAATTGTCTTATACACTTAAAGCATCAGACTATCTTATATGCATTTCTACCCTTTTCCTTCACATCATTGAGCACTTCATCCACCGTCTTGAACAGCTTTGAAAACTCATCCGGCACCTTTACATCCGGGGCGGTAACATATGCCTGTGATACAGTCAGATACTCATCCACCTTAGAGCTCTCATGAAGTATCTGTTTTTTGGCAAGCTCAAGTCTTATATGCTCGGCTATATTTTTAATGATATCCTCATCCGTTTCCTGCAGGATTATGTAGAATTCATCGCCATAGAAATGATACCCCATTCCCTTATCTTTGATGCTCTCATTTATTATGGATGACACTTCTTTTAGCACTGCATCACCGGTGACTATGCCACTGTTTCTGTTAAATGACTTGAAGAAATCTATATCCACTACTCCAAACGTGATTCCTACACCATCTGAATCCTGATTTTTGCTCACAAGTTTTTCAAAATCGTTTCGCATCTTGAACTTATTACCCATGCCTGTAAGCATATCTGTGTAGTTGAGTCTGACTGCCTTACGGCGCTCATATTCAGTCTCCTGAAGCTGAAGCTTAAGGTCGATTGTATCACCAAGACGCTTTATCTGCTCCTTCACCTGCATAGAGTGGAGATTTGCGTAATATACGCACAGCTTGTTGTACGCCTCTGTATCACCCATGGCGCTCTCATATTTCATCCACATCTTGACACAGGTCTTCTGGAAAAACAGATTTTGCGTATCAGTGGCAAAGCGTTCATACTCCACAATAACCTTTTTCCATGCATCGAACTCCCCCATATTCATAAATAGATTGCAAAGGCTTAGTATCTCAAGCACATAATTGGCAGAATTGATATTGTTTATCGCACCCTCAACCAGCTCTTCCACATGATCTCTGACCTCTTCCTCATTTCCCATCTTCCATAGCATATGTGCCTGTGACATATCTATCAGAAATCTGTTTTTATCACTGCCAGCTATCTCATTAAAGAGTATCGCGTCAGAAAGATGCTTTTCTGCCTTTTCAAACTCATTAATTCCCGTGTATGATATGCACAGATTCAGATGAAGCATGAGAAGCTCCTGATAATAGCTATCCCTCTCTCCATGCAGCGGTAGCTTGCACAGCTCCAGTGCTTCGTTGAAATATCTGATAGCCTTTTCATACAATCCAAGCTCCATATAGAGTGAGCCTATATTATTGTTTACAAGCATGATTATCTCTGTTGAGCCCTGCTCCACAGCTACATCCATAGCCTCTAGGTAGCAGTCAATTGACATGCTTAAGTCTCCAATAGATGCATATATGACTCCCATAAAATTGACAGTCTTTGCCATCTGCTCATATGCGCCACAGCTCTTATAAAGACCGGCTGTCTCCTGTGCCTTATTCTCTGCCAAAAAAAGCTTATTCTCGCCAAATAAGGCTGCTGCCTCATCCATACATCTGTCTGCCTTTTGCAATATACCCATAAAAACCCTCCTATAGATGACAATACAATCTATTTCTCAGCAAGATACTGCTTATATCCAACCTGTTTCAGTTTCGCATCCTTTGCTACAACCTGAGCCTTCATATCTGCTGTATACTTTTTGATTTTCTCAAGGATTGCATCATCACCTGCTGCGAGTATCTTTGCTGCAAGGATTGCTGCATTTTTCGCACCGTCAATTGCAACTGTGGCAACAGGCACTCCAGGTGGCATCTGCATGATTGAGAACACTGCATCCATTCCATCCAGATTCTTTCCTGAAAGCGGTACTCCGATAACAGGAAGTGCAAAAAGCGCTGCACACATTCCCGGAAGTGCTGCTGCCATTCCCGCTCCTGCTATTATTACCTTTACATCTCTATTCTCAGCGCCTCTTGTCCACTCAATAAGCTCATCCGGCTCACGGTGTGCCGAGATGATGGTGAGCTCATACTCTATGCCGAGCTCCTCAAGCATATCTGCTGCCTTACTCATCACCTTTAAATCTGAGTCGCTGCCCATAACTATTCCAACCTTTGCCATTTTATCCTCCTTATATGTCTAACAATTATTTACTTTCTTCATCAAGCGTATCGAGCGGTTTGTTTAACTCTTCTACGCCCTCAAGCACAAATCTGCCATCTCTTATTATATCACATGTTGAGCCATCGTGTCGAATAACTGTGATGGCTCCAAGCTCATCATATGGTATTGTGATATCCGTGTGGCAGTTGAAATATGCCTTTGATATATCCTCTTTTCTGCGGATGGAAACTGAATTGTCCCTGGCAATGATTGCTTTTCCGTCAGGGTTGTATGTCATATTGTCCTCATCGTATGTGTAGCAGGTATCACCCACCGCAAAGTGCGGTCCTGTCTTCTCTGCTATGAGAATAGGCATCTTTGCTGCGATATCGTATACTCTCGCCATACGGTAGGCTGTCGTATTGGTGCCTATGGCAAACTCCCCCATAGGCAGTGTGTCGTGATGGAAAAGCACATTGTCTGATATATACTTTCTGTTTTCTTCTTCATCCTCAAAATTGGTACATGTATATTTATCAATCATGCCATCCTTAAAGTCGATTTCCAGATTAAGGAAATTAAGCTCATTGAGATATACCTGACTGACATGCAGCTTGCCGTTTGTGCCCTCTAACACCGGTGAAGTAAACACCTCTCCGACAGGGATATTTACAAG
>ERZ859732.945-NODE-945-length-10541-cov-3.024318_pt1 | contig 10541 bp, 9 predicted proteins | sample MGYA00510123_ERZ859732 | MGnify/ENA primary metagenome ERZ859732 (study PRJEB30046, sample SAMN00715133) | human gut metagenome | study: EMG produced TPA metagenomics assembly of the A metagenome-wide association study of gut microbiota in type 2...
CATTCGGTCACTCTGCCAATCTTCCATAAACGAAAACTCAAATCAAATGCAGAAAACCAACTGCAAGGTTTAAAGTTTTCTTTTCTAACTCACCGCAAAGGTAATACTATTTTTTTATATAACAAAGAAAAAAGCAAATATGTTCAAAACTTGTATAACTTTTATGCCGATCAAAAGTCATTAAACATAAATGTTCTCGTGGTGTGATTTAATATGAAAACCAGGTTATTCAAAAGAAAGTTTTGCTAGTCTAGCTTTCAATATTTCAGCTTCAGACAAACGTATACTTAACTTAATCTCACAAGTAGTATCGTATGTTTGAGATAATATTCTAGGCTTCATATCTTTAACAACTCTCATAACATTATTCATCATAACATATGGAAAGTTATATGTAATAATTTCCTCAACTTGCCTAGTTTCAACAACAGAATTCTCTATTGCTGCAGCCGCAGCTGTTTTATATGCAACAATCAGTCCACCAGTACCAAGATTAACGCCACCATAATAGCGAACAACGACAATAAGTATATCTGTCAATCCACTACTGTTAATTTGCCCAAGGATTGGCTTACCTGCTGTGCTGCTTGGCTCTCCGTCATCATTTGCTCTAAAAATCTTTCGCTCAGCCCCCAACATGTAGGCATAACAGACATGACGAGCATCAAAATACTTCTTCCTATAAAAAGCCAACAGCTCCCTTATATCATCTTCAGACTCCACATGATGTGAAAAAGCGAGGAACTTACTCCTCTTTTCAGAATAAGTTCCCTCGCCAACATTCGTTATTGTCTTAAATTCATCAATACCCATTAAGCTGGTGTATTTATATTAAAAAATTTAAGTTTGTTCTCTTTAAACAAGTTTATGAATAATAAGTCCTGAGCGCAATTTCGGTTCAAACCAAGTAGCCTTAGGAGGCATTATCTTACCACTGTCTGCAATATCCATAATCTGTTGCATAGTAACAGGATAAAGAGCCAATGCCATACGCATTTCACCACTATCAACTCGGCGCTTTAACTCTTCAAGACCTCTAAGTCCACCCACAAAGTCTATACGTTTATCTGAGCGGAGATCTTTTATTCCCAATATTTCATCCAATATCAAGCGACTAGAAATATCAACATCTAGAACACCGATAGGATCTTTGTCATCAAATGTACCTTGCTTAGCAGTAAGACTATACCACTTATTATCTAAATAAAGAGAGAAATTATGCAAATGATCAGGTTTATAAATATCTGCACCTTTCTCTACTACGTCGAAGTTCTTGCTCAATGCTTTCAAGAATTCCTCTGAGCTCAGACCATTAAGGTCTTTCACAACTCTGTTGTAATCAAGAATTGTAAGCTGAGAAGCCTGGAAACAAACAGCCATGAAGTAGTTATATTCTTCAGTACCCTTATGATTAGGATTCTGCTTTGCCTTTTCTGCACCAACCAAAGCAGCGGCAGCAGAACGATGATGACCGTCTGCAATATACAATGCAGGCATCTTAGCAAATTCCTCAGTAACAACATCAATATCCTTGCTGTCAGAGATAATCCAGAATTGATGACGGAATCCGTCAATAGGTGCAACAAAGTCATACTCAGGTTCTGTCTGAGCATACTTCATAATTACATCATTTAATACGGTATTGTCAGGATAAGCAAAGAATACAGGTTCAATATTTGCATTATTAACTCTAACATGCTTCATTCTGTCTTCTTCCTTGTCACGACGAGTGAGTTCGTGTTTCTTAATCACACCATTAAGATAATCATCAACAAAAGCACAAACAACGAGTCCGTATTGTGTCTTTCCGTTCATTGTCTGAGCATAGATATAATAATTATCCTTATCATCCTGAACCAGCCATCCCTTATCCTGGAATTTCTTAAAGTTCTCTGCGGCCTTCTCGTATACACGCGGATCATATTCGCTTGTACCCGGTTCAAAATCAATTTCAGGTTTAATTATATGATAAAGGCTCTTTTCGTTATCGCCAGCCTCTACGCGTGCCTCTTCTGAGTCAAGCACATCATATGGACGAGACTCAACCTCCTCTACATACTGTTTCGGCGGACGTATACCTTTGAATGGTTTAATTTTAGCCATAATATTATTCCTTCTATATTACAGTTAAGATATCAATAATTATTTATTTACCTGGAACTTTGTGCAACCATCCTTGAAATAAGCATTAACCTGTTTTGCAGCAGCAATACCAGCATTAATGTTAGCCTCAGCAGTCTGTGCACCCATCTTCTTAGGAGTGCTGAAGTAGCGTCCTTCAAATTTAGCAAACTCTTCATCTGCATCAGGCTTAATATCTGTAATATATTTCAAATCTGTACGCTCTTCCATAAGCTTTATCAACTCAGGTTCATTGATGACTTCCTTACGGGCTGTATTTACAACCATACCACCCTTCTTCATCATATTTACCAAATTATAGTTGATGCTCTGCTTTGTTTCAGGAGTTGCAGGAATATGCAAAGAAACGACATCACAGTTCTTGAATAATTCTTCCTGAGAATCAACAGCCTTAACGCCAGCCTCCTCAATAACCTCTTTCGGGCAGAATGCGTCGTAAGCATAAACGTCCATTCCAAAGCCTTTAGCAACTCGAGCCACATTACGGCCTACATTACCAAATGCCAAAATTCCGAGTTTCTTGCCCATAAGCTCTGTACCGGCCTTGCCATTATAGAAATTTCTAACAGCATAAACCATTAAGCCAAATACAAGTTCTGCAACGGCATTTGAATTCTGTCCAGGAGTATTCTCTACAATTACACCTTTTTCCTTAGCATAAGCTGTATCAATGCTGTCGTAACCAGCACCGGCGCGTACTACTATTTTAAGATTTTTAGCTGCATCCAACACAGCCGGAGTAACCTTATCAGAACGTACAATCATAGCATCAGCATCCTTAACGGCATCAAGAAGCTGAGCTACATCTGTATATTTTTCAAGCAACACGAGTTCGTTGCCTGCACCTTCTATTTCTTTCTTTATTCCTTCAACAGCAACAGCTGCAAAGGGTTTCTCAGTTGCTACTAATACTTTCATTTCGTTGTTAATTAAATTGTTGTTTGTAAAATTTAAGGTTAAGACCAAAATACTTTAATGAACAAGAGAAGCACACCATGCCAGAGATTATATGATAATCAACCCTCGCCGACGATATGCTTCTCTTGCATATTCAGCATGTCGCATTTATTCAAGCGACACACCATTTCATTTTGTCTGCTACAGCATTAATGCTGAGCTTCAAAGTCTTTCATACATTTAACAAGTGCCTGTACGCCCTCTATTGACTGAGCATTGTAGCAACTTGCACGGAATCCACCGACAGAGCGATGGCCCTTGATACCAACCATACCCTGTGAAGTAGCATACTCTAAGAACGGCTTCTCAAGTTCAGCATACTCCTCGTTCATAACGAAGCAGATGTTCATCAATGAACGGTCTTCTGCATTAACTGTACCGCGGAACAGTTTATTTCTATCGATTTCAGAATAAACGATATCAGCACGCTCATGAGCCAATTTATCCATAGCCTCTACGCCACCCATCTTCTTAATCCAACGGAGGTTTTCGAGAGCTGTATAAATAGGAACAACAGGAGGAGTATTGAACATAGAGCCCTTTTCAACATGAGTCTGGTAGTTCAACATTGTAGGTATCTCTCTCGGAGCCTTACCGAGTTCATCATCCTTAACGATAACGATAGTAACACCTGCCATTGACAAGTTCTTCTGTGCACCGGCATATATACACTTATATTTAGCAACATCTACAGGACGGCTGAAAATGTCTGAAGACATATCACCAATCATAGGAACGTTTACATCAAGTTCCTTGCGGATTTCAGTTCCGTAAATAGTGTTGTTTGTTGTTATATGCAGATAGTCAACATCATCGGGGCAAGTCCAACCCTTAGGAATGAAAGTAAAGTTTGCATCAGCTGAAGAAGCCACTTCAACAACTTCGCCAAACAGTTTGGCTTCCTTCATGGCTTTCTTTGCCCATACACCAGTATTTAAATAAGCAGCTTTCTTTATAAGGAAGTTATAAGGTACCATGCAGAATTCCAAAGAAGCTCCGCCGCCTAAGAAAAGAACAGAGTAACCTTCAGGAACATTAAGCAGCTCTTTAATAAGTGCCACTGCTTCGTCTATAACAGGCTGGAAATCTTTTGCTCTATGGCTAATTTCTGCCAAAGAAAGGCCGCTGCCATTGAAATCTAAAATCTGTTTCGCAGTATTCTCAATCACTTCGCGTGGAAGAATTGACGGACCTGCATTAAAGTTATACTTCTTCATTTGATAGTTTTGGTTTAAAATTAACAATTATACATTTTTTGCTTCATAGCACTTGCGAAGTTACGACTTTTATTTGAACTGGCAAATTTTTTTCAAGAAAATATATAATCTATTTTCTGTTTATCGCATTATTTTATCAACTCCACTATAGTTTTAATACCTTTTAGCTTTTCGCCGGAAGTTTTCGTCAATACGCTTTTCAATTTTTCACGACTCACAGCTGCATAAGAACAGCGTTCTTTAACATCAATGCGTCCTATGTCATCACCCTTTAGTCCTCCAATTTTACATAAGAATCCCAACACATCTCCTTTTGATATTTTATCCTTTTTGCCCTTTCCGATATATAACGTCACCATTTTGGGCTGCGGAGGTGTTTCTATATCATTCGGCAATACGTATTCATCAGGCATGTCTTTTATATATTCAGGAATTGTTTCTTCCGGTCCCAACAAGAGAAATGCCCTGCCACATGCCTCCCAACGGCCCGTGCGCCCTACCCTATGTATATACTCATCTTCACCCTGAGGCAAATGATAATGTATAATATTATCCACATCCGGTATATCCAAGCCACGGGCAGCCAAGTCTGTACCAACGAGCACACTTGACGAGCCATTGCTAAATTTGTAAATAGCATCCTCGCGTGCCTTTTGGTCAAGTCCGCCATGAAACGCGCTTACAACAAAGCCTTTACTCCGTAAATAATCAGCTACACGTTCAACAGCATCACGATAATTCAGAAATACTATGCTGCTTGACACGCCAAAACTGCATAGCAAGGCGTTAAGAGCATCCAGTTTGTCCTTCTCCTTGCTTTTAACCACAAAAAGATTAATACGTTCAGGTATCTGCTCATCTGTAAGAAAATCAAGACGCACAACTCTGCCCATATTAACAAAGCCGGGTATTTCGTTTGCATCAGTGGCAGACAGCAGCACTCTTCTTTCCACATATGGCAACTTATCTATCAATGCGCTCATTTCCTCATGGAATCCCATCTTCAGACATTTGTCAAATTCATCTATCACCAGATATTTTATACCATCGGCATCAATATTGCCTTTATCAAGGTGGTCATTAAGCCTACCGGGAGTAGCAAATACAATTTGTGGTCTAACCTTACGCAAATTCTTATGTTCGTCCATAGCTGCACGCCCACCATACAAAGGCATTGAGCGCAAGCCACATGCCATACGTGAAAACACATCATGCGACTGCAACGCCAATTCACGTCCGGGAACTACAACCACAGCCTGCACCCTGTCAGATTCAGGATTAAGCATGCCGGCCAATGGCAGCAGATATGCCAACGTTTTACCGCTGCCCGTAGCAGACAATATAACCAAATCAGAATCTGTATTCACCAGCACGTCACCTGCCTGATATTGCATCTTGTTTAGAGATTCAATTTTTAACCTCTGTAATATATCTTGAATTTTCATAATGTCAGTCTTTATTCAAAAATCATAATATTTATCACTAAATTTTAACACCTGACGCATGATTGCCGGCAACGCCGCTATCATAACGTCAGATCATTTATATCGGCAAAGATAATGAAAAATATTGATTATATATATAAATATGTGGCAAATTTTATTATTAGATTAAGAACAAAATTTAGTCGGCCAACCATCTTAGCTAACATTACCAGCAATCCGTAGCACCCCACCAATCACCAATTATAACATATTCCGGCGACATACTTAATTTTAATTTCAAGCAGTCATCCACACAACATGACGGGCTAGGATTAAACTCTATTTACAGAATACGCGCCGTCTGCGCCCTGACAATTTTACTAATATTATATTAATTTACTGAATATAAAAAACATATTATCAAGCTGTTACTGTTAATCGTTAATTGATATATTTACACATAACACAGAGAATAAAACATACAATAGTACAATTTAAAACCGCGCTCTAAGAATGCTCTAACTAAAACTATGATAATTAATCCGGCAACATTACCAATCGTATATATTACGATAAAATTGGAATAAGAACCATTCTCATCTGCATTATTTACAGCAAATGATTGATTAATATTTTAACAAGTCGTTTATATAATTATACGATGATTGCAGTAACACTAAGCACTAATCATATCTTACTGAAGTAGTATAATTATATAAAAGAATTCTTTTTGATACTAAAACACGTCTTAAGCCATTCAATATGTTATTACACTTATGTCACGATTTTATGACGAAATAGAAAATTAAGCGCTCTAAAATGTATTGATTCGGTAAAGTTTATTTACATAATCACATAAAAGACATGCTTTTATAAGACAACTCAGCCACTTTCGAGGCATAAATCACCCGTATTCTGGCCCCAAAAAGCCGATTTATATTATTAAAAAAGGAACGTTTGGGCATAAAAACACACCAATTTAATTGCGCACATCGGCACAACTCCGCATAATACATTGAAACTCACTTGTTTACCCTTGCACACAAAAACTATCTGTTTTCACGGCCAGCAAATTTTAATTTTTAAATATCGCCGTCTGAGAGCTCCATCTAAAACCAAATGGAAAGCAATCATGCGATAGTATTGACATTATGTCAATTTACGCCATCAACATAAATAACAAGTTCTTAAATAGATGGGATGCGGCTCGGCAATGCAAATTCAAAAAAAGTGTTTTTTGTTTTGCATTGCACTCGCCTTTCGCTATATTTGCACTGCGCAGGACTCGTCAGTTCACTGCACAAGACGCAAAAACGCAATATATAAAAGAGCTGATGCCAAGTGTTTAAACCAACTTTACAAGCTATGCTTTCGGTAAGGCTTAATGCTGGTAAATTTAAACTAAGATAAAAGACTACAAGGCATATGACTTTAACTTCTTTAATAACAAAAGCACTCCCCTTCTTGTTGCTCTGCACAACATTCTTTTCATGTCGTGACGGAGGCCGAATTGAAAGTATATTGCGCACGACAGACAGTCTTATGGAAGGACATCCCGACAGCGCATTGTCCATATTGAGGCGCGACTCGCTCGAGATATGCCGTTCGGGCAAAGACTATCGCTTATGGTATGCACTGTCGCGCACCGAAGCCGACGATAAATGCTATATCCTACATGTGTCAGACTCAACCATACGCGCTGCAGCAAACTATTATAATAGTCATGGCAGTGACCTTCAGCGCGTCCGTGCTAATTATCTTCTCGGCCGCGTCTATTGCGACATGCATCTTTATGGCCACGCCCTGGCATCGTTCAACAAAGCCATTGCCGTTGACGCGGAGAACGATTCAGTCATAAACCGCTATAAAGCCCGTTCTGCCACATGGGCAGGATATGTCTATGAGGTGAAGGGCTTGCATAAAGATGCGTTGCGATATAATAAGTTGGCATACGGATATGCCAAGCAGGCTGGTGCACAGGTTACAGAAGTTTATTCATTGAGAGATATTGGACGGTCGTATCGTGATTTGAACAGAAATGACATTGCTATACCTTATTACCAAAAAGCAGCAAAAAAAGCAAAAACTATTGATGACGCGAACCTTTATAATATGGTTATGGAGGAACTGGCCGGTATATATATTGAAGAAGGTCGGCTTGATGAAGCCTATGCGGCATTGAATACGCCCTTTCTTGCAATGACAGACAAAGACATATCATCTCATTATTATGTTTGGGCATATTATTTTGAGCATACGGGACAACTTGATTCTGCCGTGGCTTATAATAAGAAAGGGATGATTTACAGTAATAATACAGAAAAAAGAGATGCGTGTCAGGATTTAATAAGAATCTTAAATAAGCAGGGCAAGCGTGACGAGGCAATGGAATATTATGAGAAATACTCTGTATATTCTGACTCTGTTAAGGCAAGTGAGCTGAAGGAAACATCGGACATGTTGTCGCAGGTGGAAAAGAGTATAGATGTGGAGCGTAAAAATGCGGCTTTGGCCTCCTCGCAGTTACGCCTTGCAGCAGTAATGTCTATACTGGTTGTTGTGGTGGTTATTGCTTCGGTGGCTTTGCTGGGGATGTATCTCAAGCGCAAGAGAAAGCAACGGGAGCAGCTGGAGCGAGTGAGGCGTTATCGCCTAGAGCGCAGCATGAAAGAAAAACAGCGCGCACAGCAGAACAAGGAGCGCATAGCCTTACTTGAAAATGAACTGACAGCATCAAACCAGACGCTGTCGGAACTGCGGCAGGAACTTATCCGCAATGAGGCCGAGATGCTGAAATATAAAGACGCATTGACTGCCTTTGAGCAGAAGCACGGCGAGCTGCTTGTGGCAGATCTGGCCGATACGGATGTATATAAACTTTATCACGATCCTGTCGTAAAACCTACATCTGCCGATTATCACATGCTTGTTGAGGCTCTGAATAAGGCATACAGTGATTTCACTTTGCGCCTAAAGGAGTTTTATCCCGACATACGTAGCAATGAGATGTGGATATGCTGTATGGTAAAGGCCGGTCTGACCTCGAAAGAGATATGCAACATATCGTCTTATTCGTACAGTTCCATCGGCATGGCTAAGGTCCGCCTGTATGGTAAAATGCTCGGCAAGAAAGGTTCATCGAGAGACTTTGATGCCTTTATCCGTGATTTTTAGATGTTTTATAATATGTTGATTTCCAAAGTTTTATTGCATGGACGGAACAATCTGGTGAAGTTTTGTTAAGCTGATTGTTCACCTAAAGTTTTTCAATGTTTGTATATTTGACAAACTTTAAAGCGATGAAATAATCAGCAGGTGATGACTTCTGTTGTTATTGCAGATAAAAAACAAGCTGTGTGAGGCAGACATTTAGAATGTAAGTCCGTCGCTTGGTGATTAATGTTTAACTTAAATCTGATTTATCATGCAGAAATGTGTATTAATGTTTTTCCTGTTGCTGGCACCGTATATGGTTTATGCACAGACGGACAGCGTATGCTGCGGCGACTCCGTGTCGGAGGCTTGGGCTGAAGCCAACAAAGACAGAATAGAGAAGATGACGCGCAGCGAATGGCTCAAACTTCCGACAGACGGGATTAGGCGTGCTGCATACACAAGGTTTACTCCCGAACAGCGAGTGCAGTTCTGGAAAGATAAGCTGACGGACATCGCAGCTGACGATAAGTTGTCGGAAAAGGAAAAGAGCCATGTGATGAAGCTTTATGACTTTATAGACAGCCATCAAGGTTTGTTTACTGGTAAGCAGATTACTCCTGAACAGGAAACCGAAGTAAATACGTTTATGGCAGAGTGGATGCAGACGGCAGAACGGCAGTTCAGGGGGAGCCGGCAGATGGTGTATTCGATAGCCGCGTCAGGCGAAGAAATGGTGATAAAATATGAAAACGATTAATTTGTCATGCCTCCGGCAATGCCTTATATTGATGTGTGCCTATGAATTGCAAGGATTATTTATGTTCGTTCTTCGTGATGCTGCTGTCGACAATGGCGGCGTGTATATTTAATTGTTTCGAGTTTCTCTTCATATCCTCATTTGCAGGAGGGCTGTTTTTGTCGGCTGTCGTATGTTGGCGTTTGTCTGCCATACAGCGAAAGAGAGAAAACACAAACAGGCATTTTATGGCGATGTTGGCAGGTGTTCTTGCTTTTATGATACCGTTTTATGCCGTTACTTTCTACGACTCTCTCATCTCGTTGATGCAGTCGTTGGGCTGGCTGCTTGCTGCGGTGCTGACGTACATCTGTCTTGTGTGCAGAATAAGAGCTGTGTATGTCATTTCTGCGGTTGTCTGGCTTATTTTTGTAATATTTGCCGTACCGGCATGGGTGTCTTATTTCATAAACGTTTATGAGTGTGCCGATTAGGCGTGATAAAAATCTGTTTAAACTTTTTGCCGGCTAATCATCTGAATTATGCGCCCGTCGTATGTCTTTCAAAACACGGCAAATGACCTTCTAAAAGGTATGCTTTTGCAGCATAAAATGTGCTCTTTCAGACTGTAAAAGGATACCTTTTGCAGAGCCATAGCGAGCTATGTCAAGAATAAGCCGACAAAAAGACGGGCTGAAAGCTGAATGCACAAAATAGATAAGGCCATGTGCGGCCTGATGACAGATTATTGTTAAAGTCAACTTATTTCAGAACCAGAACCGCATGGAGTCAACCAAAATCAGAAAAATTCAACGGCAGAAAGCATGAAAAAGTTTTGATAAAAACTCGTCACTCGTCACAATGCTGCGTAACGTGCTGTCTGCCAGTCTGTTGTAGCGTGATGAGTTG
>ERZ859732.948-NODE-948-length-10526-cov-3.108968_pt1 | contig 10526 bp, 6 predicted proteins | sample MGYA00510123_ERZ859732 | MGnify/ENA primary metagenome ERZ859732 (study PRJEB30046, sample SAMN00715133) | human gut metagenome | study: EMG produced TPA metagenomics assembly of the A metagenome-wide association study of gut microbiota in type 2...
TTGTATAAAAACTCCACCAACTTCCCCCACATCACGGGGGATGCCATCGCCATGGCCCTGCGCCACGGCGTTGCCTGTGAGCACCTGGACTATATCCAGATCCACCCCACGACTTTGTACAGCCACCGAAAAGGCCGTCGCTTTCTGATTTCGGAATCGGTTCGCGGGGAGGGCGCGCTGCTGCTGGATAAAAACGGGAACCGCTTTACCAACGAATTGCAGCCCCGCGACGTGGTGAGCGCAGCAATCCGCGCACAGATGGAAAAGGACGGCACCGACCATGTGTGGGAGAATATGCGCCCCATCGGTGAGGCGGCTATCCGTGAGCATTTCCCCAACATTCTGGAGCGCTGCGAGGAGGAGGGGTACGACCCCATCCATGAACCGATCCCCGTTGTACCGGCCCAGCATTATTTTATGGGCGGCATCACGGCGGACCTGAGCAGCCGCACAGCACTGCCCCGGCTGTATGCCTGCGGCGAGACCTGCTGCAACGGTGTGCATGGACGCAATCGGCTGGCCAGCAATTCCCTGCTGGAATCTTTGGTCTTTGCACAGCGCGCGGCAGATGATATACTATACGGAGAACCGCCTGTCTTTACAGGCGATAAGCCCGATTTGGCCCCATACCGTGAACAGGAACCGCTGTTTGCCGCGTATCGGCAGGAGGTTCTGACCGCTATTGAGAGGAGTAAAAACCATGAATGAGATCACCCAGCTGCTGCATATAGACCCGCTGCTGCTGCAAGCGCTGCGGGAGGATATTCCGGAGGAGGACGTTTCCACAAACGCCGTCATGCCACACGCCTGCCCCGGCACCGTGGATCTGATTGCCAAGGAGGACGGCATTGTTGCCGGTCTGGCGGTCTATGCCCGCGTCTTTACGCTGCTGGACCCCGGCGCCAAGGTGGAATTCTTCTGCCGGGACGGCGATACCGTACAGCCCGGCCAGAAGCTGGCCGTTGTTACGGGCGATATACGCGCCCTGCTTTCCGGTGAGCGCGTTGCGCTGAACTACCTGCAGCGAATGAGCGGCATTGCCACCTATACCCATCAGCTGTCTACCCTGCTGGAGGGAACCGGCATCACCCTGCTGGACACCCGTAAGACCAGCCCCAACAACCGCATTTTTGAAAAGTACGCTGTCCGCGTTGGCGGCGGCAGCAACCACCGCACCGGCCTGTCCGACGGCGTTCTGCTGAAGGATAACCACATCGGCGCTGCCGGCGGCGTGGCGAAGGCCGTCAAGCTGGCCCGGCAGTATGCGTCTTTCGTCCGCAAGATCGAGGTGGAGGTTGAAACGCTGGAACAGGTCAAAGAGGCCGTGGAAGCCGGTGCGGACATCATCATGCTGGATAACATGAGCGACGAGGATATGCGCAAGGCTGTGACTTTGATTGCAGGCCGCGCCAAGACCGAGTGCTCCGGCAATGTCACGCGGGAAAACATTGCCCGTCTGCGGGACATTGGCATTGACTATGTGTCCAGCGGCGCCCTGACCCATTCGGCCCCCATTCTGGATCTTTCCATGAAGCATCTGCGCCCCCTGACCGCGGAGGAGGCCTGATATGACCACCGCAGAGCGCCGCGCCGCCATTTTGCAGCAGCTTGCCCATGCCGGAGCGCCTATTGCCGCCCGCACGCTGGCTACCCATTACGGCGTCAGCCGTCAGGTCATTGTGCAGGATCTGGCGGTCATACGGGCATCACACCCCGGGATCATTTCCACTGCACGCGGCTATGTGCTGGAGCAGCCCGATCAGCCCGCCGGCTGCACACGGGAGTTCAAGGTGCGCCACACACCTGACCGAACCGGGCAGGAGCTGAACCTGATTGTGGACTGTGGCGGCCGGGTCAAGAATATCAGCATCAGCCACCGGGTCTATGGCCGTATCACCGCCGAGATGGACATCCGTTCCCGGCAGGACGTGCGGGAATTTCTGCAATCGTTTGAGGACAGTTCCTCCACGGTGCTGTCCACCGCCACCGACGGCTACCACTATCATCTGGTGGAGGCAGCCACCCCGGACAGGCTGAGCCTGATCGAAAAAGAACTGAAAGAGCACGGTTTTCTGGCTCCGCTGCAACCGTGGGAGCATTGAAGAAAGAAAACGAGGCATAATTATGACTGTCCATGAACTGCAGCAGGAGATTCTGCGCCTGAAACGGGAAAAGAATATCTGCATCCTGGCCCATGCCTACCAGAGCCAGCCTGTGCTGGAAGTCGCCGATTACACCGGCGATTCCTACGGGTTGAGCGTGCAGGCGGCCAAAACCAACGCTGACGGGGTCATCATGTGCGGTGTGCGCTTCATGGCCGAGACCTGCAAAATTTTAAGCCCGGAGAAAACCGTCTGGCTGGCCAACCCCATGGCAGGCTGCCCTATGGCCGAGCAGCTTGATCTGGCGACCTTGCAGGAATTGAAAAAGCAGTACCCCGGCTACGCCGTGGTGGCGTACATCAATACAACTTCGGAGCTGAAAACAGCCTGCGATGTCTGTGTGACGTCCTCCAGCGCGCTGAAAATTTGCAGTGCGCTGGAAAACGATAAGATTCTGTTCATCCCAGATCCCAATTTGGGCGGCTATGTGGCAAAGCAACTGCCGGAAAAGCAGTTTGCCTTTTACCACGGCGGCTGCCCGCGCCATATCGTATGTTCGGCAGCAGATGTAGCCAAAGCCCGCACTGCCCACCCGGAGGCGCTGCTTCTGGTTCATCCCGAATGCCGCCCCGAGGTCGTGGAGCAGGCTGATTATGTTGGCTCTACCACCGGCATTATGGCTTATGCAGAAAAGTCCGATGCCAAAGAGTTCATCATCGGCACGGAAAACAGCATCGCGGAGCACCTCTCCTATGCTTGCCCGGAAAAGCGGTTCTATCCGCTGGCCGTGCAGCTTACCTGCATGAACATGAAACTGATCACCCTGATGGACATTTACCATTGCCTGCAGGGCAGCGGCGGCGAGGAAATCACCCTGCCGCAGGACGTCATGCAGGGAGCCGGGCGCTGCATCCGCCGCATGGTGGAGCTGGGCGGCTGACAGATTGCGCATATCCGCAATGGCCATCTGATACGATCCGCTTTGCATCCCGGCTTACACGGCGCTCTTTGCGGTGTTGCCCTAAGAAACCAATGAAAAAAGCATATACAGCATCGCGTTGCGAACCGCCGAGAGGCCGTTCGCCATAAACGCAGCTGTATATGCTTTTTACTTTGCCGTACAGATCCTTTGTACGCTATTTAAACGCGATCACGAATTCTGTTTAAAAACTTTATCCAGTGTTCCCATCAGGATGTTCACATCAATCGGTTTTGCAATATGTGCATTCATCCCTGCTTTGAATGCTTTTTGTCGGTCTTCCTCAAAAGCGTTGGCTGTCATGGCCACAATGGGAATGTTTGCCTTTTTATTGCTGCTCAATGTACGGATCTCCCGGGTGGCGGTGTAACCGTCCATTTTGGGCATCTGAATATCCATCAGGATCAGATCATACTCATCCTCCGCAGCCTCGTTCATTCTGGCCACGGCATCCGTGCCGTCCTCAACGGCGTCCACTTTCAGTCCGGCTTCTTCCAGAATGGCCGTTGCAATCTCTCGGTTCAGTTCGTTATCCTCGACCAACAGCACCTTTTTGCCCGTATAGTCGCCGTGCTTGGGTAGAAGGGGCTGCCTGCCCGACACCACTTTGTGTGTCAGTGCATCGCGCAGTTCCGACATAAACAGCGGTTTGGAAACAAACGCCGTGACACCGGCCTGCCGGGCCTCGTCCTCAATGTCGGCCCAATCGTAGGCCGTCAATATGATGATCGGCGTGCCGGGTTCGATTACTTTGCGGATCCTGCGCACCGTCTCAATGCCGTTCATATCCGGCATCAGCCAGTCAATGATGTAAACCTTGAACTCCGCACCTTGATTGTGCGCCTCCCTCGCGCGCAGGATGGCTTCCTTGCCGGAGGTCGTCCAGTCGGCTTCCATCTCAATTTCCCGCAGCATTTTGCTTACGCTCATGCAGGTCTGTGCATCATCATCCACAACCAGTGCACGGGTGCCTTTCAGGCCTGGAATCGGCGGATATTTCACCGATTCCGTACAAACCTTGCAGTCCAGGGTGACCGTAAACTCGCTGCCCTTTCCCTGCTCGCTCTTGACGGCGATGGTTCCGCCCATCATATCTACGATGTTTTTCGAGATGGCCATGCCAAGGCCCGTACCCTGAATGCCGCTTCTTGTCGCAGTCTGTTCCCGTGAAAAAGAGTCAAAAACGTGCGCCTGGAAGTCCTTCGACATACCGATACCGTTATCTTTCACGCTGAAAACAAAGGTCGCATACCCACTGCGGGCAGACGGCTTTTCTTCAACGCGGATATTGATGGTACCGCCCGCCGGTGTAAACTTGACAGCGTTGCCTACGATGTTGAGCAGGACCTGATTCAGGCGCAGCTTATCGGTGACAATATCCTCGTGGTGCACATCCTGCGTGTCGATGTAAAGGTCAAGCTGTTTGGCGCTGATATTGCCTTGAATGATCGTGCGCAGGTCGTGCAGTACATCGGGCAGGTGGACTTCTGTGTTGTCCAGTTTGACCGTGCCGCTTTCGATACGGCTCATATCCAGAATATCGTTGATCAGACTGAGCAGATGCTGGCCCGATACGCTGATTTTCTTCAGATACTCTTTGACAAGGTCAATGTTATCAATATGCGCCGTGGCAAGGGCCGTAAACCCGATAATGGCATTCATCGGGGTGCGAATATCGTGCGACATACTGTTCAGGAATACCGTCTTGGCCTTATTGGCGTGTTCCGCCGCCGCCAGTGCATCGCGCAGGGCATCCTCCTGCTTTTGCTCCCGCCGCTTTTCCTCGGTAGCGTCGCGGGTGGCAACCAATACGGCTGTTACGTTGCCGTCCGCGTCTTTTCGCTGCGGTGTGATCAGCGTAAGGATCCATTTTCTGTCGACAGTCTGAGACGTAAGAGCCAAAGAGGTGTGACCCTTCAGACGTTCTGCCACTGTCGTCATGTCCGTAAAGGCGAGATACTTCTCGCGGGATGGCTCCGCGATAATTTTCTCGATTTGCTCCTGCTGTACGGATCGTTTCAGTGCAAAGTGCTTCTGCTTCTTGACCGTATCTGACGCGTTCTTGACGATTTCAACGGTGTTTTTCTTCAAGTCCACCAGTGAAATGGACGTATACGCCGTGCCAAGCGCTGTGATAATTCCGGTACGTTTCTGGTGCTGCCGCAGCGCGTCTTTTTCCATTTTGGTCTGCCACAGCAGTGCCATTAAAAAGACCATTACGGCTATGGCCAGATAGGATGCACAGACAATGTTGCGCGTCATGAACACCTGAGATGCCGGGAAAAACACAAAGAGCGCATAGTTCTCGGTATTTTCCCGGCTGCCGTACCAGACGCCCTGATTGCTGTTCAGGCGCGCAATGCCATCCTCCGCAGCACCGAAGGTTCCGTTATATAATTCCTGGCAGTCCTCTATTGCCTTGTTTACCTGTTTGCTGCTGTTGCTGCTGATGACCCTGCCGTTCTCCGTGATCGTAGCGATGCCGCCAAGCTCCAACGGAAAATCTCTCAACAGGGAATCCACCGTCAAATCTCCAATATCCTCATTGTCCTTCTGTATATAGGTAATCAGGATACCTGGTGCATCCGCGCGTGCCACCGCGGCAAAATCATAGAGTATCCCATTTTCTTCCAGACGGGTCGAGTATGTCTTTTTTGGATAATCAACGATATTGTGTACATAGGGGCTGTCGATCAGCTTCTCCCACAGCGGCATGGCGTTGCCGCCCTTTGTGGTCTGCATGACAACATTCAGGTTTTCATCTAATACAAGCGCACCGGTCAAACGCTGTTCCTCTGCAAAAGAGTCCAGGTCCTGCGTGCCGAAACCTTCCTTCAGCGTCATTTCGTTGCCAAGGCTTACTGTTTTATCCAGCAGGCGGACAAGGCTTTTCACGCGGTCGTTGGCCGCATCGGTCTCGTACTGCTCTAAGCGGATCTTTACAAAACCAATCGTTTCATCCAATGTATGACGCAGTGCAATTCGGTTCAGATTCGTGAATGTGATCCAAAGTACAATGCCGAACGCAACTAACACAAGCAAAAACAGTCTTTTTTTGCCGGACTGCTTTTTCTCATTCATTTTCCCTGTTCCCCCCACACAGTTTTTTCTGCATCAAGTCCGAATTTTTCTGCAACGCGGCCAATCGTTCCGTCCTGCTTCATATCTTCCAGAATTTGAGTCAGCTGCACAGCCAAATCCTCATGGGTGTCCTTTGCGAAGGCAACGCCAAGTTCGGAACTGTAAGGACTCTCTGCCAGCACACGGTAACCGCTTTCATCCAGATTTGTCCGCTTGGCTACCAGTGCTTCATGGCCCGCGACGGCATCTACATAGCCTTTGCGCAGTGCCGCAAACATATCCTCTGTCGTCTCAAAGCTGTTGACTTGCTTGACCTCGGGCAGCAAAGAGGGAATTTCGCCGAGAAACAGCGACTCCGCCTTTGTGGTTGCCTGTACGCCGATGCGCTTACCGGCCAGATCGGACAGCGACTGGATATCGCTGTCTGCACGAACAGCCACGACCTGACGGCTGTACATATACGGACCGGCCCATTGGTACTTGGTTTCCCGCCCGTTCATGCTGAAGCATGACCAGATACAGTCGATCGTTCCGTCGCTGAGAAGGTTGTCTTTGTCCGGCCATGAAATCGTCCGGAATTCCGGCGTATAGCCAAGTCGTGAAAACGCTTCCGTCGCCAGTTCCACGTCGATGCCGGCAAACTGCCCGTTCCTGTCCAGATAGCTGTAAGGGTCAAACACATCAATGCCGACCACAATCGTCTGCGGCGCAGTCTCTGCCGCAGAGTGCGGCTGTGCGGAACAGGCGCACAGACCTGCCATAAAAAGCATAGCCAAAGCCATAAGCAGACCATACACTTTTGCCCTGCTCATTGACGTTTTTCCTGTGTGGTGATGCCTGTTTGAAAAATGGAACATGCGCTTCTCTTCCTTATTATATAGGTTGTATACCGCTTGCCGCCGAACCCTGTCGGACGCAGTAAGCCATGAAGTAAACCATATTATAACTTTTCTAAATTGGAATTTTATCATACTACGGACATTATTGCAAGTGCTTTGCCTTGTCTTTGGCTTACAGTTTACCACATTTATACAATATCCGACGATAACTCCAAAAGGCGGTTTCAGCTATTGAAAAAATCTGGCAGAAGTGCTATAACAAGGATGGATTACAGTAAATTGAGAGAGATGACATGTATGTATTCCATCTTCCGTGATTTGGCAATTATTATTCTGAGCGCCAAGTTTTTTGGCCTGGCTGCCCGCAAGTGCAAGGCCCCGCAGGTGGTCGGTGAAATTCTCGCCGGTCTGCTGGTTGGGCCTTGTCTGCTCAATCTGGTGCAGATCAACGATACGATCTCCGTTTTTGCTGAAATCGGCGTTGTGCTGCTGATGTTTTCCACGGGACTTGGCACCAACCTGAAAGAACTGATGCGGGCCGGGCCTATTGCCACGCTGATTGCCTGCATCGGTGTGCTTGTACCGTTGATGGGCGGTACGCTGCTCTACAGCGCATTCTACGGCTTTTCGGCAATCGGCAGCCCGGAATTCTTCCGCGCATTGTTTATCGGCACGATTATGACTGCAACCAGCGTGTCCATCACGGTGGCAACGCTGCAGGAGTTGGGCCACTTAAAGAGCTTCCTTGGCACTACCATTGTCAGCGCTGCCGTCATTGATGATGTCATCGGCATTATCGTGCTGACCTGTGTGCTGGGTGCCAGCTCCGGTGAGGGCACCGGCATCGGCGGCGTGCTGGTCCAGACCGCGCTGTTCTTTCTGGTTGCCGTTGGTATCGGCTATGCGTTCCACTGCGCCATGAAGTGGCTGGATTCCCGCAATCCTCATACGCAGCGCATAACGATTGCCAGCCTTGCATTCTGCTTTGCAATGGCCTATATTGCCGAGAAATACTTTGGCATTGCGGATATTACCGGCGCTTACATTGCCGGTATCGTTCTCTGTACGCTGCACGACGCCGCTTATGTGGAGCGCCGGGTCGACATCAGCAACTATGTGATTTTTGCGCCGATTTTCTTTGTCAGCATCGGTTTAAAGACCGACATCAGCGGGCTGACGCCGGAGATTCTGCTGTTCAGTGTTTGCTTCGTTCTCGTTGCCCTGCTGGCAAAAATCATTGGCTGCGGACTGGCGGCCAGAGTCTGCCGTTTCAACTGGGGAGACTCTCTTAAAGTCGGTGTCGGCATGATGACCCGCGGCGAGGTCGCCTTGATCGTGGCCCAGAAGGGCCTTGAGGTCGGCGTTGTCGAGCCTGTTTATTTTACGGCGGTCATCCTTTTGATCGTGGTTTCCAGCGTCGCCACGCCGCTGGCGCTGAAAGCGCTGTTCACGAAAATGCCCCCTGTCCCCCATCCAAGCGAAGCAAAAAAGTGACCGCTGCATAACCCCTGCCTGTCAGCCAATGCCGGTGCCGGACGACCCATAATGAAAGAAAAGCCCTGGTAGCAGGCTTAAAAGTGAGAAGCTGCTCATTCCCTACGGAGTGAGCAGCTTCTTTTGTGTTAAGATATGCGAAAATGCGAGATAATACGGCGCAGCAACGGCCTGCCGGTGGGCGCTTTGCATTTATCGCAGCTTATTTTCCCAGCCGACATTTGAAATCTGTATATCCGAACGTCACGATTTTCCGCGTAGTGCCGTCGGGCTTGCGGGCGTAAATACCGGGCAGAGGCATACCGTTGAAGGTGTTGTTCTTGCAGGTGGTGTAAATGGCCATATCGCCGAACACTAGCAGATCTCCCACGGCAGGCACAGCGTCAAAGCTGTAATCACCGATGACATCCCCCGCAAGGCAGGTCGGCCCGGCCAACCGCACAGTGAAGGGCTTTTCGCCGGGTTCCCCTGCCCCCAGCAGCGGCGGGCGGTAGGGCATCTCGATGACGTCCGGTGTATGGCAGGCGGCGCTGGCATCCAAGATGGCAACCGTCGTATCGCCGTTTTGCACCACGTCCAGCACGCGGGTCAAGAGATACCCTGCGTTCAGGGCGCAGGCCTCGCCGGGTTCCAGATAAACCGTCACGCCCCAGTCATTCCGGGCGCGGCGGATACATTTTTCCAAAGTGGTCATGTCGTAGCCGGGGCGGGTGATGTGATGCCCGCCTCCAAAGTTCAGCCACTTCATTTTTGGCAGCAAATCGCCGAATTTCTCTGCCACTGCGTCCAGCGTCACGGCCAGCGCATCGGCGTCCTGCTCACATAAAGTGTGAAAGTGCAGGCCGTCCAACAGCCTGGGCAGGGCAGAATTTTCTGCCGCTGCCGCGTCCCACTCGGCGCGGGTCGGGCCCAAACGACTACCGGGGGCGCAGGGGTCGTAAATCGCGTGGCCGTCCTGGGTCGAGCACTCGGGATTGATGCGCAGTCCCACACTTTTGCCCGCCGCCTTGGCCGCGGGGCCAAATTTTGCCAGCTGCGCGGGCGAGTTGAAGACGATATGGTCGGCGTACCGCAGCAGCTCGTCCATTTCATCTGCGCGGTAGGCCGCGCAGAAAACGTGCACTTCTTTGCCGGGCATTTCCTCCGCGCCCAGGCGGCTCTCGTACAGGCCGCTGGCCTCGGTGCCCGCGAGGTGCGGCGCCAGCAGCGGGTACAAATCGTAGTTGCTGAACGCCTTTTGCGCCAGCAGCACCTTGCACCCGGTACGATGGGCCAGCCCGCCCAGAATCTCCGCGTTGCGGGTCAGGGCAGCTTCATCCAGCAGGTAGCAGGGCGTGGGCAGGGCGGAAAATTCCGGCGGCACTGCGCCGTCGATGGCCGCAAACGGCGGCCGTGCGTCGCGCTGCGCCATCAGTCCACGAGAACCGGGTCATGGTTCTCGCTGCGGGGCAGGCCGTACTTGTCCAGTGCGTCGAGGAACGGGTCGGGGTTGAACTCCTCCACCGTGTAGACGCCGGGCTTGGTCCACTCGCCAGTCAGCATCATCAGCGCACCGCACATCGCGGGCACACCGGTGGTGTAGCTGATGGCCTGACTGCCGACCTCGCGGTAGCACTCCTGATGGTCGCACACATTATAAATGTAGTAGGTCTTGTCCTTGCCGTCCTTTTTGCCGGTGAAGATGCAGCCGATGTTCGTCTTGCCCTTGGTGCGGGGACCGAGGCTGGCGGGGTCGGGCAGCAGCGCTTTCAGGAACTGGATGGGCACGATCTCCTGACCGTTGTAATTGATGGGCGTGGTGGAGAGCATGCCCACATCCTCCAGGCAGCGCATGTGGTCAAGGTAGCTCTGTCCGAAGGTCATGAAGAAGCGGATGCGTTTGACATCGGGCAGGTTCTTGCCAAGAGACTCAATTTCCTCATGATGCAGCAGGTACATATCCTTCTGACCGACCTGGTCAAAGTTGTACTCGCGCTTGATGCTCATAGGCGGGATCTCGACCCACTTACCGTTCTCCATATAGCTGCCGGA
>ERZ859732.953-NODE-953-length-10502-cov-2.203503_pt1 | contig 10502 bp, 8 predicted proteins | sample MGYA00510123_ERZ859732 | MGnify/ENA primary metagenome ERZ859732 (study PRJEB30046, sample SAMN00715133) | human gut metagenome | study: EMG produced TPA metagenomics assembly of the A metagenome-wide association study of gut microbiota in type 2...
ACCTCTGCGATATCGACGGCCGGGTCATAGAACTGTCCAAGGAATATTTCCCCACCATTTCCAAGGTCCTTAGAAATCCTCCGAAAAAACTTCATGTTCATGTAGGCGACGGCATTGCCTTTGCCAGGAAGGTGAAGGACTTCTACGACGTCATCATCATTGACTGCTCCGATCCCATCGGACCGGGAGAAGGACTTTTTACCAGGGACTTCTATAAGAGCGCCTTTGCGGCCCTTCGCAAAGACGGGCTCCTTGTGCAGCAGACCGAGTCCCCCATTGTGCAGCAGTCTACGGTACACGATGTCTTTGAAGCCATGAATGATGTATTCCCCATTGTGCGCATGTACTATTCCCATGTGCCCATTTACCCGGCCTGCCTGCATTCCTTCATGCTGGCCTCCAAAGTGTACGACCCCCTCACGGCAGAACCCAGGGAAGGGGCACCGGAGCCTATGAAATACTACAACCGCCATATCCAGAAGAGCTGCTTCGTTCTTCCCAACTTTATCAAAGAACTTCTCTACAAGGGACAGAAATCCTTCTGATGAAAAAAGCACTGATTTCCATGAAATCGGTGCTTTTTTTGATGAGTTCCAAAGGGCTGATGCTCTCCTTTTCCTGAGGAAGGAATATTCAGCGGCTGCATTTTAGAAGGAAAAACATAGAATATTATCTTTCAGGTTATTCATTTTCCCCAAAGGGGACAAAGCTTCTACAGAAGGCTGTTTCTACATAAGGCTTATGAAATCTGATTTATTTGACCTATTGACAAATGCCATGAAAGAAACTATACTGAAAGATAATGAAAAATGTTCTAAAATGCTATTGTTTAGAAGAATGGGAAGGGCAGAAGAAGATTTTCTTTTCTGCACCCCCGGGAGAGGAATAGACGGGGAATGCCTATTTCATCGATTCTCCCGCCGGTTCATTTTAGTATCAAAGGAGCTTTGGTATGAATCAGTCACCAGTCATGGCAGAAAGAATGAGACAGACAAAAAACAGGATTCTGCAGACAGCGAAGGATATTTTTCTGGAGCAGGGCTGCCGGCGGACCACCATCCGCCAGATTGTGGAACGCTCCGGCATTACCTCCGGCAGCATTTACAATATTTTTTCCAGCAAGGAAGAAATATTCAATACCCTGGCCGGCGATGTGCTGGAAAACTGCATCCGCATGGTGCAGAAGGAAGCGGGCGGTGAATCGCCGCTCTATCAGTATGCGGCAGTGCTTCTGGTGGAAATGGAAGCCATTGCCCGGGATGAACGGGTGAGGGAACTGTATCAGGAGGCCTATACATCACCGGCCATGTTTGAAGCGGCGGTGAATCGTCATGTGCGCCTGGAAATGAAAATTTTCGGCGAATCTTATGGGAAGCTTTTCAAGGAAGATGAGATCCTTGCCCGGAACTATATGGTAAAGGGGGCCATGGGCGGCTTCATCAATTCCTTCTATTTCAAGGACCAGCCCCCTGTGGAAGAAGCGGAATTCCTTCTTCTTTCCCTGACCTTCAGGGTCCTGGGAAGCAAGAAAAAGGATATCCTTCCCATGCTGAAATCACTGGACCGGAAGAGGGAGGTATGGGCCATGATGGCAAAGGATATCCTGAAAAAATAGAAAGGGGAAAGAGGTTCTGTCATGGCTGCATCCGGTTTCTTTAGAGGCCGGGATGAAGCCAGAATCGGCAGAAACGTGGAAAAAACGGGGGGGGCGCCCTGTGTGGTTTGCATAAGTGAATTTTCACTGACGCCCCGCTTTTTATTTACTGTAAGGCATTTAGGCTTCCGGTGTCTCGCCAGAATGGTTCAGTACCTGGTTGGCCAGATCCAGCCAGAGTGCTTCATGCTCTTCCATGTACTGGACAAGGCGGCTTGACTCCCTTGCTTCCAGTCCCATGTTCCGGAGGATGCAGAGCACCACTTTCCGACGGATTTCAGAATAATCCAGTTTCTGGGAGAAATCGAAGGAAATGACATAGGACGATACGGCACCTTCGGAAAGAAGGATGGCTGTGGAAAGCTTGGAATTACGGGGATGTCTCCTGCCAGCCCACACTTCTTCAGCCAGAGTGGAGTGACGCTTAATCACCGTTTCCATAAGGAAGGGAGATGTATGGAAGGCACACATCAATTCCCTGACCACCGGATTCTTTTCCGTAATGTAAAGCTCCATGCCCAGAAGGCCTACCATACGGTTTTCTGCCGGCTGTCCTTCCAGTGCTTTGTCAATCTTTGCTTTGGCATTGGTCAGGAATTCATCAACCAGAGCGGAAAACAGATGTTCTTTATCCTCAAAAATATTGTAAATACTGCCGGATGTAATACCGGATTCCTGCACTATCTGACGAATGGTCGTGGTTTTATAACCCTGGGTCAGAAACAGCTTCTCTGCAGTTCTGAGAATCTGATTCCGTATACCCTTCATGTGGACTGCCCTTTTTTCGGACATAGTAATTTGTACCTCACTTTTCCCCTAAACAAAAAACGTATACACATGCATTATATATACCTAAAATGCCCCTGACTTAGTTTATTATAAAAGACATTCCACCCTATTGTCAAACGGAAAATGATTTAGAGATTGACGGAAGAAGAGAAAAAGGGTAAAAATACGGAAGTTATGGTAAAAACATGACATGACAAGAAGATAACATTCTTTACATATTTGCCAGACCCCCTATTTTTTATAGAGGGGAAGAATGAAAAAAAGAAAGGAAATAGAAAAAAGCTCATATGCTTAAAGAGGTATGCTCTTTTAGATTTCTTTTAGTTTTAATGAAATAGTAAACACCTGTCCAGCCATAGAGGCCTGCTTTATTCTGTTTCAGGCAAAAGGAAAGGCGCAGGACTTAGGGGGATCCTGCGCCTTCATCTTCTCTCCCGGCAGGCAGGAACCGGACCGCATCTGAAATAAGGGCGTTATTTCAGTATGGCGGGACCGGTTCTATTTGGGGCAGACCGGCCGGGGGAGAATTACCTTGGAATGTGGAAACATTCCCGTTCCAAAAGTCCCTTGGGAGCGTTTAGAACGCATTTAATTATAATGCGTATATAGTACAAAAGTCAATACTGTTTTTATAAATTCATGAAATATTTTAAGAAACAGACTTTAAGATTTGAAAAGGCATGGAATCTGAAGGATTTGAGGAAGGAGAGGACTTTTTCTGTCATGTCTTTCCTGCCTTTCTTTGAACAAAAAGAAGGAAGCATGAAAAAAGACGAGGCACCGGGCGGTATTTCGTCCTTTTTTCATCAGCGAATGGTATCAAAATTCTGATACCATATGACCAAAATTAAAGAATGCAGTATAAGCAGTAAAGCCTTTTTACCATAGGCCTGGGACATGAATCCCTTTTCAGGACCGGTATTTTCTGGAGGCCCCATAGGCGGCAAGACCCAGGGCGGCAGCGCTTAAAGCGGCGGCCGTCAGCTTCCCGTAGGGGATGGAAGAGAGATGGAGTTTCTTCCTGGCTGTATCCAGAGGGGTCACCGGCTTTTCCGATACCACCGCCAGCGCCCCCAGCCGGGAGCGAATGGTGACATCCCGGAACCCGGCATCTTCCAGAAGTTCCTTCAAATCGCTTTTGCCATAGACCTTCATGCCGGGAACCAGTTTTTCATATATCCGGTGAAGAGGAAGGCCGCCTTTGGACTGAAGGATGAGCAGGGAAGCGCCGGGCTTCATGACCCGGAGCACTTCTTTCAGGCAGGCTTCCGGATCCTTCCAGAAATAAAAGGATTCCGCTGCCAGGACGAAGTCAAATTTCTTTTCATTGAAAGGAAGCACATCGGGGGCGCCTTCGTACACAGAGCAGCGGCCTTCCCGGATGGCCTTTTCGTTCTGGCGGTAGGCAAAGTCCACGGCCCGGAAGGAAGAATCAATGCCGGACACATGACCTTTCGGCGCTTTCTTCAAAAGACGCTCCAGGTTTTTTCCGCCGCCGCAGCCGATTTCAAGGATTTCCGCATCCTCCGGTATGGTTACCTGGGACAGCCCCCAGAGAGAAAGGGGCGTATTCCAGAGGTCTGATGCCGACAGCAGGTATCCTTCTGCTTTCGGACCGGCGTGGAAGGGAAACGATTTTTTGAGTAATGTTTTCATAGTGACAGCCTCCTTTATCCAGTTTTCTTACTTATTATTATAGCTGAAAATGGAGGAGAATGACACGTCCTTTCCTTTTATCTGGAGCCGGGAAGAAAGAGGCTTATGGCAGTATAGGGGCATCACCGTCCTGCGCCGCCGCAGGCCCCGCTGAACCCTCCTCTTCTTTTTATGTATATTCTGCATAAAAAATAAAAGAAATTTCTCTCGGCGCTGAAATGGAGAAATGATAGATAAATACTGGGAAAATCAGCATTTATAAAAAATAAAAATACAGAAAATGAAAAAAAATCCAAATTTCCTATTGCACATTTATGCAAAGCGCTGTATAATTATCACATCTTAAGAAAAGCCCCCGTGAAGGGCTTCTGAAATTGTCTATATTCCATGAAGAAAGGCGGCATTCCTATGGCTGATGTAAAAAATGTAAAAAAAGTAGTTCTTGCTTATTCCGGCGGACTGGATACGTCCGTTATTATTCCCTGGCTGAAGGAAAACTATGGCTGCGAGGTCATTGCCTGCACAGTGAACCTGGGCCAGCCTGAAGATTTTGATGCCATCCACAAGAAAGCCCTGGCTTCCGGTGCTTCTGTGGCTGAAACGCTGGATGTAAGAAAAGAATTTATTGAGGAATACGCTTACAAAGTGCTCCAGGCCGACGGCCGGTATGAAGGCAAGTACTTGCTGGGCACTTCCTTTGCCCGTCCCCTCATCGGCAAATGCCTGGTGGACATGGCCAAGAAGTATGGCGCTGACGCTATCTGCCACGGCGCTACAGGCAAGGGCAATGACCAGGTTCGTTTTGAACTGACCATCAAGGCCCTGGCTCCTCATATGAAAATCATTGCTCCCTGGAGAATCTGGGATATGAAGTCCAGAGAAGATGAAATGAAGTACGCTGAAGCCCATGGCGTACCCATTGATAAATACGATGAAAAGCAGACCGATGAAGAAAAGGCTGCCCAGAAGTACCCCTACTCCATGGACTGGAATATGTGGCATCTGTCCCATGAAGGGGACGATCTGGAGAACCCGGCCAATGCGCCTCACAAGGATATGTACCTGGTGACCTGCGATCCCGAGGATGCTCCTGACAAGGATGAACTGGTAACCATCGAATTTGAAAAAGGCATGCCCACCGCAGTGAACGGCAAGAAAATGGACGGCGTGGAACTGGTGAACACGCTGAATTCCATCGGCGCCAGAAACGGTATCGGCATTGATGACCTGGTAGAAAACAGACTGGTAGGCATGAAGTCCCGGGGCGTCTATGAAAATCCCTGCGGCTCCATCCTCTTCTATGCTCACACGGAACTGGAAAGACTGTGCCTGGACCGGGCTACCTTCCATTTCAAGGAAGTGGCTGCAGTGAAATATTCCGAACTGGTTTATGACGGCATGTGGTTTGCACCGCTCAGAGAAGCACTCCAGGCTTTTGCCGATAAGACTTCTGAAACCGTAACCGGCAAGGTCACCCTGCGCCTCTACAAGGGCAACATTATGTCCCACGGCGCAGAAAGCCCCTATTCCCTGTACAATGAAGAATTCGTCACCTTTGGCGAAGATGATGTATACAACCAGGCAGATGCAGAAGGCTTCATCAACCTCTTCGGCCTGCCCCTGACCATCCGGGCTCTGATGAAGGAGAAGAATGCAAAATGAGTGATATGATGTGGGGCGGACGCTTTACCAAGGCGGAAGAAAAGAATGCCCTTGATTTCAACGCATCCATTTCCTATGACTGCCGGATGTATAAAGAAGACATCGCCGGCTCCAAAGCCCATGCGAAAATGCTTGCCCGCCACGGCATCATTTCCAAAGAGGACTGTGAGAAAATCACAGAAGGCCTCTCCGCCATCAAGAAGGAAATCGATGATGGAAAGTTTCCTTTCTCCATCGAGCTGGAAGATATCCACATGAACGTGGAAAAAAGGCTGACCGATGATATCGGCGACGCCGGGGCCAGGCTTCATACCGCCAGGAGCCGGAACGACCAGTGCGCTTTGGACCTTCATATGTACATGAAAAGGCAGATCGGCCGGGTGGCGGAAAAACTGATTGCTGTGGAAGAGGCACTGCTTGGGGCTGCGGAAAAGTACAAAGATGTGATTCTGCCCGGTTATACCCACATGCAGCGGGCCCAGCCGGTGCTCTTTGCCCATCACATGCTCTGCTACTTTGCCATGCTGGAAAGGGATTTCAAGAGGCTGGAAGAATGCTATGACATGGCTGACATGTCCCCCATCGGCGCCTGCGCCCTGGCAGGCACCACCTATCCCACCAATCCTCTGGAAGAAGCGGAAGATCTCCATTTTTCCAAAGTTTATGGAAACAGTCTGGACGCTGTGTCCGACCGGGATTACCTCCTCCAGTTCCTTTCCTTTGCCTCTATCTGTGCCATGCACCTGTCCAGGCTTTCGGAAGAATTCATTTACTGGAGCACCAGCGAATTCCATTTCATAGAGCTTGATGATGGCTACTCCACAGGAAGCTCCATTATGCCCCAGAAGAAAAATCCGGACATGTGCGAGCTCATCCGCGGCAAAACGGGCCGTGTCTATGGAAGCCTCATGGGTCTCTTGACCGTGATGAAGGGCCTTCCCCTGGCCTATGACAAGGATATGCAGGAAGACAAGGAAGGGGTATTTGATGCCATAGACACCCTCTACTTTGCCCTGGATATTTACGCCGGCATGATCAGCACCATGACCGTCAACGGGAAGCATACCCGGGAAGTGCTGGAGCATGACTTCTCCAATGCCACCGATATGGCTGACTACCTGGCCAAGAAGGGGCTTCCCTTCCGTCAGGCCCATGCAGTGGTAGGCGGAGCGGTTCATTACTGCATCGAACATCACAAGGTGCTCCATGACCTGACCATGGAAGAATTCAAATCCATGAGCCCCCTCTTTGAGGAAGATATCCTGGAAGCACTGAAAATAGAAAACTGCGTGAAAAATCGTGAAAGCTACGGCGGCACAGGGCCGAAATCCGTAGAACGCCAGAAAGCCCATGGGAAAGAAGTGGTGGCAGCTATGAAAGAAAAGGCTGCTCAGTGGAAAGAATCCATGGCTTTCCTGGGATAACAGGAAGCCATAGCGCCCTGCGCTTGGTATAGACAATTTCACAGGAAAAAGCCCCTGCTTTCGCGGGGGCTTTTTCCTGTGGGGAATAGGATAACCGGACATACCGTTCTCACAGCTTATGGATGAAGAGGAAGCGGAGTTTCTCTCCCCATTTCATGGAGGCTAGACATTTTTCCCTGGCCTTCACGATGAGGGAAAGAACTTCTTCTTTTTCTTCCCGGTCAAGGGGATTTCCGGACCATCTGGCCTTCACCAGAAGATCCAGCAGATGGTCCCATCCCTGGAAGCGCGGGTCCCTTCGGAAGGCAGCCTTTCTTTCTTCATAGCTGCCCTTTTGCGGAAGGCCGGCATAGGAGGAAAGGCGGTCCATGTAATCCAGAAGACGGTTAAATCCTTCCATCCCGGCGGCTCCGCTTTTGAAAATCCGGCTCACTTCTGTCAGACGGAAAATAAGGAAGCCTGCCAGAGGGAGAGGAATCAGGAGAAAGAGGAAAAGGATTTTCGGGAATGACTTTGCTCCTTCCACCGGGCTCTGCTGATGGAGATGGGGAGGCTGGGGAGCAGATTCGCCCTTTGGCTGTGCCTGTGGCTGCCTCTGGCTTTGTGGAGGAGATTCTTTGGGGGACTGGTCTTTCTTTGGCTGGGATTGGCTGGTCTTATCCTTGTCATCTACCGGAGCATCAGGGGCGCCGGTGTCATTTTTCTGCCTGTCTGCCGGAAGGGGGAAGGGGTTTTCACTGCCTTCATAGCCCGGCGTCATTTCCACCGGCCGCCAGCCCAGTCCGTCTACATAGACCTCAGCCCAGGCATGGGCGTGGTGGTCATTGATGGACAGGCGGTGAAGGCCGCCTTCGGAAAGGGGAGCGTCTTTGATTTCATCAGCTCCCACCGTGAGGCCTGCGGCGTAACGGGCAGGAATGCCGCTGGCCCGAAGAAGCATGACCGCGGCGGAAGCAAAGGAGGTACAGTAGCCCTTTTTGCTTTCTGTCAGGAAATAGGTAATGAAATCTTTTCCTGCCGGTGTCTTTCCAGGGCTTCTGGTATAACTGTAATTTTCAGCAAGGAAACGGCGGATATCCTCTACCCGCTGCCGCTTTTCCGAAAGGCTCCGGGCCGGAGGAATGGGTCCCAGGGCGGCAAGACCCTGTTTCACGGCATCCGGTATATCCAGATAATGGTCATAAACGAAGCGGCGGTATTCCTTCTCGGCGCCCAGATAGGTGCGGAAATAGGGGTCGCTGCTGTTTTCTTCCTCCATCATGGAGAGAAGGGCACCGGCAGGCAGGTTCCACAGGTAGGTGCTGTAGGCCTTGCCTTCCCGGCTCATGGGAGAGTGGTCATAGGCAAAGAGGGGAGCGCCGAAGCTGGTATCGTAGGGAAGAAGGAAGAAAGGTGTCTTTTCATACACGGCGTCTACGTTGAAATCCTTTTTTAGGCCTTCCACCGATTCGTCATCTTTCATGTAGTTGGAAAGGCTCTGGGAAAGGGCAGGGCTTCGGGCTATGACTTCCATGAGCCAGGCCCCCTGGTCGTACCATTCGCCCTGATTCTTTTCAAATAAATGCGCAACGCTTTCATACCGGCCATCGGGCAGGTCTTTCCACTGATTGCTGCCGTAGTCTCCGCCGGTCCAGCTGCGAAGGTAAAGGCGGTGCGGCTGGTCTGCCGCTTCGATATCCGCAATGATGCGGCCGGAGTAGCGGATGCCTTTCACATTGCCCAGCTTCTGTCTTCCGGCGCTGCCCTTCATCATGCCGGTGTAGGCATTACCGGCATGGAAGATGGGATCGTAGGGGTCCACGAAGGATACGATTTCTTCCTGGAGTTTGGAAAAGAGGGCGGGCTGTTCATAGCGGCTCTCCGGAATTACAAAGGAAAGGACAAGGCCCAGAACCAGAGCCGCCAGGAATGCGGGGATTTCCGGATGGGTAAGGTCGTTTCCCTTCAGCCGGGCAGGCAGGGAAATCATGAAGGCCCCGGCAAGCGCCAGAGCAAGGGGCGGCGGATTGATGCCGAAGTAGAATCCCAGAAGCAGAATGGCGAGGGAAAGAAGGGAAGATAAGACAGCGCCGGTTTTGGAAAGGAAAGCGCTGAGGAAAAACCAGGAAAGGAAGAGAACCATATACACTTCCGCCGCCAGAGGAGATGCTCCCTCGGGCAGGCGGGGAAGTGCCAGGTCCACATCATAGGGTTCCTTCAGGGTGGTGAAGAGGGGAACGGAAAAGGCGGTGAAACTGTCTTTCAAAGTGGAATGGAAGAGGATGAGCACGGCTGCCAGACAGGCAAAGAGAAGGGCCGTCAGCGGGAACCGCTTCTTTTCCGGCAGGGCGGCAAGAAGGAAACTTCCTGCCAGTACCAGAACAAAGGCAGCCATGGCCAAAAAGAAGGTGTCTCCGCCGGCATAGGAAAAGAAGAGGGAAACCGTTCCGGCGGCGCCAGAAGCGGTGACAAGGGCGGCAAAAAAGGAAACGTTTTTCATCAGGCATCTCCTCCCAGCGCTTTATAAATTTCGCGTCGTCCCGACAGGGCAGCCCTCTCGGCCCCCTCTTTGGCGCACCAGATGGCAGGAAAGAGTTCCGGCGGAATAGGGGGATTCGGATTTCCTGTGATATAGCAGATGGGAATATAGGGAGAAAGGCCGGAGCCCATGAGGGCGCCGGTCCGTCCTGCCCGGAGGAAGCCGGACAGGGCATCCATCCATTCCTCTCTGGTGCGTATGGTGTGGGACGCAGTCCCCTTTGGGGCGGCAAAGACGAAGCGGAAAGGGATGCGGGCAGACAGCAGGGCAAGGCCGGCGGAATAGAGGGCATCCCCTACCGTATCCCGGAGCACCTCATCCTCCTCATAGTCGGCGGCCAGAACGATTCTATCACTGCCGGCGGGATAGGAATCTCGCACATATACATCATCCTTCCGGGCAGTGACCTTCCAGTTGATGAGATGGGGATTGTCTCCGGGCTTGTATTCCGTGGCACCGAAATATTCTATCTCCTCGCTGCCGGCTATGCGGCGCAGGGCAGCCAGGGCATCATGGAAGGTGCCAGCCTGCTTTGGATACACCAGGATGGGAGACGCCGGGAGCTCTCTTTGGAAATGGAAAAGGCCGAAGGGGTCCTTCCAGGAAAAGGTGATTTTTCCCAGAGAAAGGCGGCCGCAGTGGACCATGGACCGGGTATAGAAATACCAAAATGGTACTAGATAAGTGCCATTTTGGTATTTTTTTTGCGAAAAGAAACAATTTCGTCAAAAAAGGAAACAATCTTTTCGCAAAAAGAAACGGTCCCAATGAAAAAAGAAACGATCTTAATGGAAAATAA
>ERZ859732.955-NODE-955-length-10466-cov-13.564691_pt1 | contig 10466 bp, 5 predicted proteins | sample MGYA00510123_ERZ859732 | MGnify/ENA primary metagenome ERZ859732 (study PRJEB30046, sample SAMN00715133) | human gut metagenome | study: EMG produced TPA metagenomics assembly of the A metagenome-wide association study of gut microbiota in type 2...
TCTTTACTGCATCCACAGCACTTTCCTCTACATAGTTTGCGTTCAGGTTTACCTGATCGCGGGTAATCACGTTCTTGCTGTTCATAGCCGCTTTCCACCAGTCGTTGGATGGCATGTTGCTTCCATACCAAGGCATGAAGAAGCTCCATTTTGCACCGGCATTCCATGCCTCATCGATGCCAGCTGTAGCTGTGTTGCTGTTGGCATCAGTTCCGCATTCTGCCAGGGCTATGAGCTTGCCAGGATAGCGTGCCTGAATCTCCTTGAACTCCTGTGCCTGCTTGGTAGCATCATAACCGTAGAGGTCGCGACCGATGATATCTACATACTTATCGCCAGGATACCAGTCGGCGTCATTATCATAGGTATTGGCATCGCCATTGTAATTCTGTGTGGTCCAAGCCCATATCAGGTTGTGTATTCCCTTGCTCTGGAAGTAATCAAACATGGTCTGCCAAAGCTTCTTGTAGGTCTCGGCACCATCATATCCCCACCAGAACCAGGATTTACCCCAGCTGGCACCTGATTTCAGACAGGCATTGCCGGCTGCTTCGTGGAATGGACGCCAAACGGCAACAACGCCTGCATCCTGCAACTTCTGCAAGACTTCCACCACCTTATCCATTTCCTGATAGAACCACTTGTTCTCCCAAGAGCCGGCTGTCAATACGTTGGCTGCCTTGAAGGTGGTTTCAGATGGGGTGCAGGTCACACCGCTTCCATCTGTTCCCGGAGTGGTGCTTTCTGTCTTTGGCACATTGAAGTGCCACATCAGTGATACCAGTCCGCCCTGGTCTGCCCAGTTGGTAACAGGCGTGATGTCGTTGTAGTTGATCCATCCGTTGGAACCCTGCTTAGGTACATAGATATGGATGAAATCATAGCAGTTCATGGCAGGATATTTGCCTGTTGCTTTATAAATCTTATCTGCTTCCTGGGTGTTCCAGTTAACGTTGGCGATGACCGAAGAGATGATTTTGCTGCCATAATTCAACTGCAGATATTTGTAGAGACGCTTGGTCTTCTCTGTTGCGGCTGGGTCAGCGAGATTCACATTGCCCACTTCGCTTTCGTGATAGATAGAGAAGACGACATTGTTAATCTTGTTGATGTCGTATGTTTCCCATGCTCCGAAGTCCTCCAGACCTTTCAGATAAATTTCCAGTTGGTTGTTGGCATTATGCTTCATGCTGCTGACGGTATTGCTTTCGCCTGTCAGATTCCATTCTGCTTGCTTTCCTTCCGAATTGTTGATGGTAATCTTGTCACCATCAGTTTGTGCCAAGGCAGTGAATGAAATCATTACTGCCAGAAGTGAGAGTAATATCTTTTTCATTGTCTTGCTACTTTGATGGATTTGTTATTGATTTTGATGATGTATACGCCGTGGGTCAGCTCATCCAGCGGGATGATGGTCTTGTCTCCGGCGAGGATAGGGGAGAGGCTTACAGCCTTTCCGTCGAGGGCGAAGGCGCTCACCTGGTTGTGGGTTCCGTCCACGATGATGCGGTCTCCTTCGAAGGCAAACTTACTGTTGGCTTCAATTTGCTGGATGCCCGTAGTGGTGCCATAGGTGAAGGTGGAAACCTTCCACAGTTCGTAACTGGCAGTAGTAGCTGTAGATGTTACAGTCATCTTGTCATTTCCGAAGGTTACTTCCGGTAGAGTGCTCAGTGCAAACTCTATCCTGCTTCCATCGTTGAATGATACGAACAGCGACTTGCCGTCGGCAGCTTTGGCTGAGATGCAGCTCAGGGCTACCAGTAAGGATAATGCTATTTTCTTCATATCGGGTTAATGTTTTGGTTAAAATCAAAAATGTGGCGCAGTTGATATAACTACGCCACAAATTTACGAATTATATTTCACATAAATGCGTTTTTTATGTTAAATATGTCTATTTTATGGAAGAATGGCTATCTTGGTAATGCCCTTCATGTCGCCCTGGAGGATGAAGGCTGTATCACCCCAGCCGTCAGAGATACTGTTTACAGCTTCCATCATAGCTGCATCGAATACCTTCACAACACAGTTCTGGTCACCATTCCAGTCGGCTACAGTATCAATAGGACCCCAGTTGGCGTTGTTGATCTGAACCTGTCCGGTAGCTCCTGCTTCCTTATAGAAGAGCATCTTGGAACCAACCTTGACACCCAACTTGATGAGGTCTGCCTTCATGATACGGAAACGACCGGTGTCATCCCAAGTGAAGTTGTATGGATACTTGATGGCGCTGTTGTCCATGTTGGTTGTGATAGTAGCGATATCCTTTTCTGCAGGAACCACCTTGAACTCAGGACCTTCAATCTTGTTGCCGTCTGGGTCTTCCATCACGATCTTGTAGGTACCAACTTCTGCATTGGCAGGAACCTGGCATACAATCTCAGTATTGGTACGAGAGGTATAGCGGTTTACCTTGTAAGAACCGATATAGAGGTTCTGGATGTTCTGGAAGTTTTTACCAGTGATGGTGATGGTTGAACCTGCTGTAGCTTCTCCAGGAGTGATAGAAGCGATAGCTGGATCGGTAGCTGCCTTGATGCTCAATGCATCCTTCACCTCTATGGTTGTACCATTCTTCAGGTTAAGCTTGAAGCCTGTACCGGCGCAAGCTGCAGGAACTGTTACTGCGATGGCATTGGCATTCTGAGCAGCAAATTTCTCAACGGTCTGCTCTACATCGCCAGGGAAGGTGATGCTTGCTACGAGGTCGAGATCTGTACCCTTGATGATGGTCTTCTCGCCAGCTGTGATAGCTGCTGGGGTGCAAGAAGCTACGGTTGGCTTCACCAAAGTATAGGCTACTGTTACAGTCTTGCCGTTGGCGAGACTCAGGATAATGCCTGTACCGTCCTTGGTTGTTTCCTGTGCATCCTCTGGAACAGTGGCAGTTACCTTGGTTGTCTCTACCTTGTTGAGCTGAGATGCTGCAGCATTAGGGAATGCAATGCCTGTAATCAGATCCATATCCTTACCGGTGATGGTGAGTTCTGCACCATTCTTCACTGGATTAGGTGTTGCAACAAGTTGGGTAGGAACCACGGTAATGATGTTGCCCACTGGAACTTCAATGCCGCTCTTGGTTACTACATAGAAGGTACCATCAGTAGCCTTGTCTGGAACAGCAACAGTAATCTCTGTAGCGCTTTGTGACTTGAAGTCGGCAGCATCTACTGTTGCGCCCTCAAACTTCACGCTGGCAATCTGGTCGAAAGAAGCACCCTTGATGCTCAATACCTCACCAGCCTTGATGTTGCGGTCCTTGATAGGAGTAGCCTCAGGTATATTGATGGTCAACTCTTCCTTGGTTTCCAGAGAAGTACCGTCTTTCAGTGTGTCAGTCAGTGTGATGACACCTGTTCTTGCCTCTACAGGAATCTTCACCTGGATGGTATAGCGGTCGTGACCTACGAACTCAGCCTCCTTGATGGTATCGCTACCGGCGAAGATAACGCCGTGCATCAGGTTGAGGTAATCACCCTTGATGGTTACTACGTCGCCTACATTACCTACCAGGGTACCTTCGTTACCTACATAGAACTTAGTGATTTCGATGTCCTCACGATAGGTGATAGGAGATACGGATGTAATCTCGCCGCCCTTCTTGGTCTTCAGCACAATCTGACCCGGTTCGCATTTCTCGGCAGGAACCTGGATGGAAATCTTGCTGTTGTAACCGCTCTGAAGAATTTCGTAGGCGGTGATAGGGTCTGCACCTGGAAGGTTTACTGACTCTATCTGGTCCAGATTAGTACCGTAGAGATACAGGGTACCGCCACGGAGCACTGGGCAAGGACCGAATGACTGGAGGGAGATGTCGTTGCCGTACTGGTCGGTTGAGAGATCATCTCCGTCGCTGCACGCTGTCAGCGATAGCCCTACGAGGGCTACCACCAACATGGCGAATATTTTGCTTATCTTTTTCATATCAATTCAGATTATAAGTTTATTTATTTGGAACCACACGGATGTTGTCAATCTTGATGATTGGGTTACAATCCACACCGGTAGGCAATACGCTTGCATCGTTGTAAGCACCCTTCACTACGAAGATGTTGAAGGCACTGAAGTCGTTCACACCACTGTAGCTCAATCCCTTGTTGCCATCATAGTCATAAATGAAGTCTGCCAATGGGATAGTAACGGTTACCCACTTGCCCTCGGTATTGTAGAGTTTGTCTTCTGTATTCTGCCAAGGCATGTAGAGGGCACGTGCCAACTTGGTGTTGTTCTTCTCGTCGTGGAAGAAGGTGTTGTTGGCTCCAGCCAATACGTTACCATAGATATCCTTTACACCAGCAGCACCATTGGAAACCTGGCTGACGCTACCAAAGTAAATCTGCATAGGAGCAGCCGACCAGCTGTTGTCCTTTGGTATGCACATCTCGAACTTCAGGCTCATGTTCTTCCAGTCGCTGAAGTCTGCAAGGTCCTGCATACGTGGACGGCTGGAGTAGGTCTCTGGGTCCTGCCAGCTTCCTGGCCAGTACTCGAATGAGAAGTTACCGTCGTTCCAGCCACCGTCTGCACCCATGGCTGTCTCACCGAGAACCATGTAGTTGCCTGAGAGTGATGTGCCATCGGATGTGATGGTACGATTGTGCCAACCATTGTTGCCCAATACATCTCCACCTTCCTTCCAAGGAGTATCGAAGTCGAAGAGCATACCGCGGTTGTCCATATAGCGGAAGCCTGCCTTGGTGGTACCATTGATGGTAGTGATGTAGATAGGCTCATGCTTAGGCATATCTTCTGGCATATTGAACTTGATGCTGTTCTGGCTAATCTTCAGGTCCTCGTATGGAATGGTGTAGTCTTCATCCACCTTGATAGTCAGATGACTGTTGTCGTAATCCAGGAAGTAGTCGCCCTTGATGGTTACTTCTTCGCCTGGAGCCGCCCACTCGTTACTCATGCCATTGATAGTTGGGGCTGGAACTACGGTCTTGAAGTCGTAGTCCAAAGTGTCCTTGTTGTTGGTGATGAAGTAAATCTTGTCAGTCACCTTGCCTGGAATGGTCTTTGGTACCGTTACGATGATGGTGTTGTCCGTTATGTAACTGGTGTTCAATACGGCAGCCTGGTCGTTGAAGTTGATCTTGGTCACACTTCTCAGGTTTCTACCCACAATACAGATGGTATTGTTGAGAGAAGCTTCTGTGAGCAGAGAGTCCTTGCTGGCTGCATCCACAGGACGAACATAATCGATGGTAGGAGTTCCGCCTGCCACTTCATACTTGTCTGGCTCGTCCTCGCAAGAAGTGAATCCTGCGCTGGCTGCAACAAGTGCCATGGCGAATAAAGCCCCATTTATATTTTTGATATTCATAATGAAATTCTCTTAATTGATTAATAACTATATGTATTACGTACATCCACATGGATTGGAGATGCGTTGCTACCCAGGTTAGGGTTCAAGGCTACGTCCTCTGTTGGGAATGGCAATGTAAAGCTGCTGGCTGTTACGTTAGGAGCAGGTGTATCCTCATCATACTCGATTTCTGAGCTGTCCCATGTGCCATTGTTGTAATATGCCTTGTAGGCAGTATCGCAATTCCACATAGCATTGCGGCGTTGTGCCTTCAATTCCTTGATGCAGCTGTCTGCATCGTAGTATGCACGGCGTACATAGTCGTACCAGCGGTCGCCTTCACCGGCAAACTCCAGGCGGCGCTCCTTCCAGATGTCATCGAATGTCAATGAGGTTTTTCTTACGAATCCCTGCCACTCGTATGCACGTCCTCGTACCTCATTGAAGCAATCCAGAGCCAACTGATCAGTTGGGTTACCCATCTGTACCTGTGCCTCTGCATAGATCAGATAAATGTCTGAAAGGCGGAGGAGTGGGGTAGGGAGAGCATTTGACATTCGTCCAGGAGTGATGCCCAGTTCTGCCTTGTGGTCTGCGTTGTCACCATAGAGGTGCTTCACGTTGTTACCGCCGCAAGGACCCTGGCACTGACCTGTTGCTGCTGAGTTGTAGTCCTTGTTATACCAGAAATCCAGATAAGAGAATCCCTTCTTCAAACCATCCTTCTGTGCATTGGCAGGAAGATCGTGGTCTCTCCAGAAGTAAGAATATACATCGCCTGGCATCATGATGGTAGCCTTGCGGCGATGGTCTGGATCTACACGGCTGGCAGGGTCATCCTTTGGAGATATACCGAAGGCATCCATCAAGTCAACAGATGGACCGCCCCAGCCGCCCCAGCAGTCACCATTCTCGTCGAAACCTTCTGGAGCCAGGTCGCTCTGGAGGGTATTCTGGGAAGTCCACTGAGAACCTACTGTCCAGCGCCATGCAATCAAAATCTCGTCGCAGAACTGGTTAGAGCCACGGAAGATATCCTCGTAGTGCTCCATCAATCCTCTGCCAGAGTTCTCGATAACATCTTTGGCATATTCAGCTGCCTTCTTCAGGTCGTCCTGATTCAAGGAGCCGGAAACACCAGCCTTGGTCAGATAAACCTTGGCGAGCAGACCTTCTGCGCAATAGTAGTCGATATGACCTGTGGTGCTCTTTTCCTTTGGAAGCAGTTCCATCGCCTTTTCCAGGGTCATGATGATATACTCATATACATCTGCCTTCTCTACCTTGCTAAGCTGGTTGTAGTCACCTTTGCCGAGTGTCTCAGAGTTGCTGTGGATGATAGGCACATCACCGAAGGTACGTACCAGGTAGAAGTATGCCATTGCCTTCCAGGCAAGACATTCGCCCATACACTGGTTCTTCACCTTCTCAGAGGTGTTGATGGCGTTCTTTAATGATTCGTAAACGGTACTGCAGTGACCAATCTCTGCCCAGAGTGAGTAAGACATGTTTACCAGATCCTCATCGGTACCATTGGTACTGAAATTCATGTATGGGCTTGATCCCCAATACATATTACCCGACATAACCTCACCAACCTTGATGAAACCACGCTGGAAATCATACCAAGGTGAGTTGTAGAGATAGTTTACGCCAGAGATGCAGGAAGCATCACCGTTGTAATAATTCTCTGTGTTGTAATTGTCCTCTACCGGCTTGTCAAGGAAGTCACCGCAAGAGGTCATTCCCATACCGAGGAGCATTACAAATGCTGTATATTTGATATTCTTTAATTTCATAACTGTTCGTTTTGGATATTAGAATGATAAGTTCAGACCAAATGTAACGGTGGTTGGAGAAGGGTAGCGACCGAAGTCCAGACCATATACATTCGCACTCTGTGTAGAGAGACCTACCTCTGGGTCGTAACCGCTGTAACCTGTGATAGTGAAGAGGTTAGACGCTGTGAGAGTCATTCGGAGGTTGGTGAGACCAATCTTCTGGATGAGCTTCTGGTCAAAGGTGTAGCCCAATGCCATACTCTTCAGGCGGAGGTAAGAACCATCTTCGATATAACGGTCGCTGAATGCGTCGTTATCGTTAGGGTCGTTGATGGTTGCACGTGGGTACATCGAACTTGGATTATCCACGGTCAGGTTCTGGATATTGTCATACCAGTTGCCTGTCTGGTTACCATCCTTAGCCACAAGGTGTACTCGCTTGTTCACATCCTTCAACTGGTTGCTCCAAGGTGAGTTCATGTGGGTCATCTTCATGTTCAGATAGTTGGCTACCTTGCCCCCCACAGAACCGTTGACGAAGATGTTCAGGTCGAAGTTCTTGTAACGGAAGGTGTTGTTCCAACCGAAGGTCCACTTTGGAAGTGGAGAACCTATATTGGTTTTATCATTCTCATCGATGATGCCATCACCATTGATATCCTTGTACTTCAGGTCACCTACATAGGTGGTGTTGCTGCGGCTGAACTTGGATGGGTCATTAACCCATGCATAGTGCTTGTTACCGTCAGCATCTGTAGTTACAGAGATTGGGTTGTTCTTCTGCAGAGTCTGTACTGGCGAATTGATGATGTCGTCATAATCCTTATATACTCCCTCTACTACGTAACCATAGAAACCGTAGAGTGATTCGCCTGGAATAGAACGAGATACCACATCGCTCCACTGACCCTTACCGAGCAATGCGGTACTGCCGGAAAGACTCTTCAGCTTGTTCTTGTTGATGGATACTGTGATATCTGAACTCCAATCGAAATCCTTGGTAACGATAGGGTGGGTGTTGAGTGCAATCTCAAGACCGGTGTTCTCGATGTCGCCATAGTTTCCGTATGGTGCAGCCAGTGCTGAAGATGCATTACCGCTGGTACCCATGATAGAAGGCAGGTTGAGCTGCATCAGCATATCCTTACTCATCTTCTTGTACCAATCTACGGTCAGGTTCACGCGGTTGTTGAGGAATCCGAGATCAAGACCTACGTTCCACTGTTCCTGAGTCTCCCACTTGATATCCAGGTTCTTCAGGTTGGCAGGACGGAAGCTGGTACCGAGGGCTGTATCCATGGTGCTCATGGCAGAACCCCACTTGTAACCACCGATATTGGAGTTACCTGTCTGACCCCAGCCGAGACGCAACTTACCATTGCTCAGCCACTTGATGCCCTTCAGGAACTTCTCGTTGGTGAAACGCCAACCCAAAGCCAATGAGTGGAAACCTGCCCAACGGTTGTTTGGACCGAAGTTGGAACTACCATCATAACGATAGGTATAGGTAGCGAGGTAACGGTCGTCGTAGTTGTAAGTCTCACGGGTGAAGAAGGAAGCCATGGAAGCACTTCCCCAACCGGCATTTATCTTTGGGTCGCCCTGACCCAATGCAGGGTTGTGAACTACATCGTTAGGAAGATTGGTGTTGAATGCTGATACATAGTCATATTTTGATTCCCAGCACTCCTGTCCGAGCATAGCTGTGATACTATGTTTGCCGATTGTTGTAGAATATTGCAGATAGTTGTTCAACGACCAGAAGGTATTGCTGTTCTTCTGCAGACGGCTCTGGTTGCTCTGACGCTTCCAGGTACCGAGGTCAATCATCGGGTTGTAGGTCTCAGCCTTGGATGCACCGATATCGAAACCCAACTGGCTGTGCCAGGTTAATCCTTTCATCAAGGTAATATCTGCAAAGACACTACCGTTCAAACTCTGACGGTCGAGCAGAATATCATCTTCCATAGCCATGGCGATAGGGTTAGGATTGGTGAATCCTTCCTTAGATACGCTGGAATAGCCGCCATCAATATTGTAAATCTGGATATCTGGAGGTGTAGTCAATGAGTAGTTGATCAAACCTTCTGAACCATCAGCCAGCTTCAAACTTTCTGCTGTCTTTGAATAAGTTGCGTTCAAGCCGAGCTTGAACCATTTCTTCAACTGTGCTGAGAGGTTCACACGCATAGAGTAGCGCTGGAATTCAGATCCGATGATAGTACCATCCTGGTCTGTCCAGTTACCTGAAATATAGTAGTTTACCTTGTCTGTACCACCTTCAGCTGCAATCTGGTGAGACTGTTGCCAAGCTGTCTGGAAAATAGCATCCTGCCAGTTGGTACCGATACCGAGGATAGATGGATCGCTGTAGGTTGCATCAGGCTTGGAGATTTCGCCCTGGCTTGACAAGTCGTTATAATACTCGGCAAACTCGCGGAGGTTCATGATGTCCAAACGCTTGTTCTGGCGGCTTGCAGCAACGCTACCGGTATAGGTAAACTTAGCTTCGCCTGCCTTACCCTTCTTAGTGGTAATCAATACCACACCGTTGGCACCCTGAGCACCATAGATAGCAGTAGCAGAAGCATCCTTCAATACCTCCATGCTCACGATATCGCTAGGGTTAATCAAAGACAAAGGAGATACGGCTGAGTGGGAACCATTACCGAGCTTGTCGCCCAAACCGAGAGAAGAACCACTGTTGCTCTGTGAGTTGAAGATGACACCATCTACAACGTACAATGGCTCAGAATTGGCATTGATAGTAGCGATACCACGAACGCTAACGGCTACGGCAGAACCTGGCTGACCGGATGTCTGGACAGCGTTTACACCGGAAATCTTTCCCTGGAAAGCCTGGTCAACGTTGGTGATAGGAGTCTGCTTCAATGTCTTTTCGTCCATAGAAGCGGAAGCACCGGCGAGGTCGCTCTTCTTCATGGTACCATAACCTACAACCACTACTTCCTGAAGACTGTTGTTGTCTTCTGTCAAGGTAACGTCGTACTTGGTCTGACCGCCCACCTTGAACGATTTGGTGATGTAACCTACGTAAGATACTTCCACGATCTGTCCGGCAGACACATTCAGGATGTAGTTACCATCCATGTCTGTTACTGCGGCATTTTTAGTACCTTTCACTTTCACTGTAGCGCCAATGATAGGTCCCATTGGGTCAGAAACGTTACCAGTGATTTTTTTAGTTTGTTGTACAGCTTGACTCGTTGTGATTCTGGCTGCAAAAGTTTGCTGAGGAGAGATGCCGAGAAGACTCAGGACTGCTACACCAGCAAGCAACTTTTCTCTACTTTTATTGTTCCTTAATTCCGCAACACTATAGTTTAACATTATTTATAAGTGCCTGAGCAACA
>ERZ859732.956-NODE-956-length-10451-cov-2.861389_pt1 | contig 10451 bp, 5 predicted proteins | sample MGYA00510123_ERZ859732 | MGnify/ENA primary metagenome ERZ859732 (study PRJEB30046, sample SAMN00715133) | human gut metagenome | study: EMG produced TPA metagenomics assembly of the A metagenome-wide association study of gut microbiota in type 2...
ATCATGAAACCACAAATATTTGGCTTGTGGATCAATCTGTTTCTTCAAGACAGCGAAAGCTTCCTTCTCGCCTTTCACCATCTTGGCTACTTTCTTATTAAAAAGTGCAGCCAGATGGACTGCACTTATATATAAAGCTATAACAAAATTATAAATCATGCCGGTTCTTATTTGAGTACCTCTACTGCACGACGCATACGTCTGACAGTTTCTTCTTTACCTAATACAGCCGAGATATCAAACATGTGAGGACCTTTTCCTTCGCCCACAAGCGTAAGGCGGAAAGCATTCATGATATTTCCCATATGGTAGCCGTGGTCTTCTATCCATTTCATAACCACTTCTTCCTGATGAGCCAGTGAAAAATCGTCGAGTGATTCAAGCAAGTCTGCAAGTTCTGTCATACGAACAGCAGAGTCTTCTTTCCAGCGTTTCTTCACTGTCTTTTCATCATATTCTGTCGGAGCTACAAAGAAGAACTTGCAAGTATCCCACAATTCCTTGATAAAGCTTACACGGCCTTTCATCAGTCCGACTACAGTAACTACCTTATCCATCGGAGCTTCGATGCCATGTTCCTTCAGAATCGGCATAAACAACTGTGCGATTTCTTCGTCACTCTTCATCAGGATATATTCATGGTTGAACCATTTCCCTTTTTCATAGTCGAATTTCGCACCAGCTTTGCTGCAACGATGCAAGTCGAACAATTTGATGAGTTCATCCATTGACATAATTTCCTGGTCGTTACCTGGATTCCATCCCAGCAAAGCCAGGAAGTTGATAACCGCTTCCGGCAGATAGCCTGATTCACGGTATCCAGAAGAGACTTCTCCTGTTTTCGGGTCGTGCCATTCCAATGGGAATACAGGGAATCCCAGACGGTCACCGTCACGCTTACTTAATTTACCGTTTCCATCCGGTTTCAACAACAATGGCAAGTGAGCAAATTCAGGCATTGTATCTTCCCAACCGAAAGCACGGTACAGCAATACGTGCAACGGAGCTGAAGGTAACCATTCTTCCCCACGAATCACATGTGATACCTCCATCAGGTGGTCGTCAACGATGTTCGCCAAGTGGTAAGTAGGCAGTTCATCAGCTGATTTGTATAACACTTTATCATCGAGGATAGAAGAGTTGATAACTACCTCTCCACGAATCAGGTCGTGTACATGTACGTCTTCGTTCGGCTCAATCTTGAAACGAACTACATATTGTTTGCCTTCTGCAATCAACTTGTCCACTTCTTCTTTCGGAAGAGTCAAAGAGTTGCGCATGGAAGTACGTGTAGAAGCATCATACTGGAAATTCGGAATTTCCTGACGTTTAGCTTCCAGTTCTTCCGGTGTATCAAAAGCGATGTAAGCCTTTCCGTTATCGAGCAACACCTGTACATATTTCTTGTAAATGTCACGGCGTTCCGACTGGCGGTACGGACCATAGTTTCCTCCAAAGCTGACACCCTCGTCAAACTGGATGCCTAACCATTTGAATGACTCGATAATGTATTCCTCAGCACCCGGAACGAAACGGTGTGAGTCAGTATCTTCAATACGGAAAATCAGTTCCCCGCCATGCTGACGAGCAAACAGATAATTGTACAAAGCGGTACGTACGCCGCCGATATGCAATGCACCAGTGGGACTTGGTGCAAAACGGACTCTTACTTTTCTTTCTGACATTGTGGTTTTTATCTAAAAATACGCCGCAAAATTAATCTAATTTTCCCGTTTTTTTCTTATTTTGCACGCAAAATATCTTTTTAACATGAAAAGTTTACAAACTGAGAAACAGTTTTCTTATAAAGGACTGTTATATAAACTGGCCATTTTCGTGGTAACAGTGTGTGTAATTGTGTATTTCCTGCCACGAGAAGGACGTTTTAATTATCAATTTGACATTAATAAACCTTGGAAGTACGGGCTGCTTCAGGCTTCGTTCGATTTTCCCATCTATAAGGATGATGCAGAAGTGCAGCGTGAGCAGGACAGTATCATGCGCTTGTACAGTCCGTATTACCAGATGGACAAAGCGGTGGCCGACCGGATGATTCAGCAGTTCAAGAAAGCATATACCGATAGTTTGCATCGTATTATCCCTGCTCCAGCGTATCAGCATCATATTGAACAATTGCTGAAGTTAGTGTATGAGAAAGGAGTCTTTGCACCAAATGATTGGGAAAAGTTGCGTAAAGACAGTGTACGTTCCATCCAATTGGTAGACAAGAATACGGCAAACCAAGTGGATGTGAGCGACCTTTATAGTTTTAAAACGGCATACGAAACGTTGATTTATTCAGATACGGTACATTATCATCGACTGTTACTGCAGCGGTGCAATCTGAATGAATACATAGCGCCTAACCTTTCTTATGATGCTTCTAAATCAGAGGCTGCAAAGCAGGATTTGCTTTCAGACCTTTCCTGGGCAAACGGTTTTGTAATGAACGGACAGAAAATCATAGACCGTGGAGAAATTATTGACAGTCATACGTATAATATCCTGAAATCATTGGAGAAAGAGTGGAACAAACGTAGTGAAACGGTAACAGAAAAGCGTCTTACCTTGCTGGGGCAAACGCTTTTTGTGGCGTTGCTGATAGGTTGCTTCATGATTTATCTGGATTTGTTCCGGAATGACTATTATAAGAAGCACCGGACATTGGCCCTGCTTTTTGTCATCATTGTAGCTTTCCCGGTGTTGTCTTCTGTGATGGTAGAGCATGCATTTATGAGTGTTTACATTGTGCCGTTTGCCATGATACCTCTGATTATTCGTATCTTTCTGGATTCACGAACGGCGTTTGTGGCCCATATCATAACGATTCTGCTTTGTTCCATTTGCCTTCGTACACCGCACGAGTTTATATTGTTGCAGACAGCAGCAGGTATGGCCGGTATCTATAGTCTGAGGGAGCTTTCCCAGCGTTCACAATTGCTGCGCAGTGCGCTGATCGTGGCTTGTACGTATGCATTGATGTATCTGGCACTCGATTTGATACACGTTAGCGATGTGGCTCAGCTGAGTACACACATGTATGTCAATTTTATCATTAACGGCATGTTGTTGCTGTTTACTTATCCCTTATTATTTATTTTGGAAAAGATGTTCGGTTTTACCTCGAATGTTACGTTGGTAGAGTTATCCAATATCAATAATAAATTGATGCGTGAGATGTCGGAAGTGGCACCTGGCACGTTCCAGCATTCCCTTCAGTTGGCGAATCTGACTGCTGCGGCTGCCAACCGCATTGGAGCCAATAGCCAGCTGGTACGTACGGGAGCCATGTATCATGATATTGGGAAAATGCTGAACCCTGCTTTCTTTACCGAAAATCAGTCGGGTGTGAATCCTCATGACCAGTTGAGCTACAAGCAGAGCGCACAGATTGTCATCAGTCACGTAACTGACGGCATGAGACTGGCCGACAAGCATGATCTTCCACAGGTAATAAAAGATTTTATCTGTACTCACCATGGAAAAGGTTTGACCAAGTATTTCTATATTTCATACCAGAACGAACATCCCGGTGAGGAAGTAGACAAGGAAGCTTTCCGGTATCCGGGTCCCAATCCTTTTACGAAGGAACAGGCTATTCTGATGATGGCAGATTCTGTAGAAGCAGCTTCACGAAGTCTGGCTGAGTACACAGAAGAAAGCATCTCAGCTTTGGTAGAAAAGATTATTGACAGTCAGGTACAGGACGGTTATTTCAAGGAATGTCCGATTACATTTAAAGACATTGCTACCGTGAAAGCCGTATTTAAGGAAAAGTTGAAAACAATGTATCATACTCGTATCAGTTATCCGGAGTTGAAGAAGTAGATAACTGGAAAAGACAGGAAAGAGGCTGTCTCAAAATAGAGTTGAGATGGCCTCTTTTGTTTTATTTCAAATTGAAGTCATTTGGATTTTTCTCAAAAAAAGAAGCTTACAAACTTACTTTTTCCATTCAAACTGTTTTTTATTGGTATAAGCCTCCTAAGAGGCTATTTTTGCAAGATTATGTGCAATGGCCAGCAGGCCGAACTCAATTTCAACCTTCTTAAGCCCACGAAGATGGAACCTCTTGAAGTGCTTGTTGTTCTTGAGGTTTCCAAATACGGCTTCCACATCCTGCGGTCGCTGGCTGCGATATTTCAGGCCTTCATCAGAGAGCAGCTTTTCACGTTCCCTTTCCTTGATTTTCCTCAGACGGTGGTTTACCTGTACAATCCTTTCCGACCGGCTTCTGTGACACCGGCATCTTAGCGGGCAGCCCTTGCAGTTACGTGCCCTGTATCTTGATATGGTCTGCACAAAACCGTTGTCTGTTATCCTCTTTGCATCGGAGAGTCTTTTCATTCTCTGTCCCATCGGACAGTACATGCCGTCGGTTTCTTCATTATAATAAAAGTTGGAAGACAGAAACGGGTCGTTCCGGAAGTTCCTTTTCTGTTCCTTATGAAAATAGTTGTACTTTATAAAGGTTTCAATGCCATGTCTGAAGGCATACAGATAGTTCTCCTCACTCCCGTATCCGGCATCGCAGACAGATACGTCAGGGTATCTGCCGTAAAGGGAATGGAAATCATCCATATGCAGAGGATAGGTGGAGGTATCACCCGCACACTGATGGATGGTATAGTTCAAAATGAACTGTTTGTTGGTGCTGATTTGGGGATTATATCCGGGTTTGAGCTGTCCGTTCCTCATATGGTCCTCTTTCATGCGCATGAAAGTAGCGTCATTGTCTGTCTTTGAGTAACTGTTGCGTCCGTCAAGTATCTTTCCCTGTGATTCATATTTCCTGAGCTGTTCGGGCCATGACTTCCTTACACGTTTTACCTTCGCTTTCATTTTCCTGTCAGCATCCACTCCGTTCAGGGCATCATCTATCCGGCAGAGCGCCTTTTCAACTTTCTCCGGAGTGATATCCTGATATGTGATGGGTGCGGAATCACGCAGTTCCTGCTTGGTGACGGACTCGGCGTACCGCCATATCTCTTCAAGCTGTTCCGCGATTCTGGATATGCGCGTATGTATGGACTTGCCCCAGACGAACGTATAACGGTTGGCGTCCGCCTCCATCTTCGTCCCGTCGGTACAGGCCACATCCAGACTTACAAAACCTTCCGACACGAGGAACTTCACGATGGTGGCAAATATTGTCTTGAGTACATCCTTCAGCCGGCTGCTGCGGAAACGGTTGATGGTATTATGGTCAGGAGTCACATTGCCGGTAAGCCACATGAAGCGGATGTCATTGCGACAGAATTCTTCTATGCGACGGCTGGAATAGATATTACGCAGATAAGCATAGACCAGAATCTGAAGCATCATGCGAGGGTGGTATGCAGAACAGCCTTTAGGAGAATACCTGCGGTAAAGTTCTTCAAGGTTTATCTGTTCAATGATACGGTGAACAACCCGGACCGGATCGTTCTGGGGAATAAAATCGCCTAAACACGGAGGTAAAAGCAGATTATCGTTGGATGTGTAATTTTTAAACATTATCTTTGGGATATCTTGACTTGATTCCCTAAGATACAAAAAATTAGGGAGACGGGCAAGTTCTGACTGAGCGAAGTTAGGACTTGCCCGATTTTTTTTGCAAACACAAAAAAGGCCGTCTCATTTTGAGACAGCCTCTTTCCTGTCTTTTCTATTTTATTTTAGGCTTTAATTCATCCGGTGAGTCTTTCGTATATAGCATCGGTGAACCTGCTACCTTTGTAAATAATTCTTGAACCTGTTGAATTTCCACTTTTTGTTCAGGATGGAAATTTTCCGAATTCATGTAATCAAGTATTGATTTCTTTAATTGCCGGGCTACTATTCGTTTTTCTGGTGCACTATCCAAATCCAATGTGGTCATAATCACTTTGCCATTTAATACATTGGCTTCGAACAACACCCCGATTTTACGACTGATAAACCACGTGTCAATGCTTTGGACAAGTGGCTGGAAGTCTTTCCCGAAATCGGTGAATTGCATGACTGGTGCACGATTCAATAATTCCCACCATTGCAGGTTGCTATGATATTCGGTCGGAAACTTCCGGAAAAGAGGATGGTGAGGATTAAGCAGGATGCCGGTCGTATGAGGTGGGCGCATCTTGAACCAGGAAGTGTTCCAGAATACCGAGGTAAAGTAATGTACGACTTCTTTTCCGTATGTTACTTTCTTTCCGGCTTTGATAAGTACCTTTCCTCCTTTTTCCAGTATTTCTCGTGCTTTGTTGTCTAGCGTGTCTGTCTGATATATTGTTTCTTCAGAGGTGAAATCGACGGTTTCAGGATACACCCAGAAATCCCAGTCATTAACGGCATCTGTTCCTTCCACTCGTACCTCTATGTTGAGTTTCATAGCCGATGGAATATCTTTCAACGGAAAATCAACCTGTCCGATATGGTTCAGGTTACCAATTGGAATATCCGTCTGACCGATGACACCGTGTGAATAGACTTTTCCGTATGCATCGGTTATACGGTAGCTTACTTTAGCTGCCTGAAGAGATTCTGCGCCAAAATGAGAAATTTCTATATCAGCATGAAACGTTTCGTTAGTGGTGTATACGAACTTTTCTGTGCGCATGAGTGGTACGGTCGGTGCACAGAACCGACGCCACTCATCGGCATTTATGTAACCTTTTTCTTCAAAGAACACATCCAGTATACCTACTAATGCCGTGCCTTGTCCGGAGTAGTCATTTAAAGCCAGCAACTGAAATCCTGCATAGTCTGGGGTACGCAAGGTGCGTTCGATTTCATGTTTATAGCATAGTGCCTGTAATTTTCCGGAAGCCATCATAAAATCTTGCCCTTTGCCTTCCATGCCGTGCGTGTGCAGAAGGTGCTGGAAGATTTCGAAATTGCCTGCTTTGTTGACTCCGGTGTATTTCTTGATTTCATTGAAGTTCGGAAATACGCACCATTGTCCGGTTTCGTGTGATACAAACGGTTGTTTAACCGTATCAAGATATTCCCGGAAATCAGTCATCGTTTCCGGACGTTGGCTTTTCCAGTTCAATCCTCTGACTCCTGCTTTTACATGGTACTGACTTTTAGGTTGCCATGCCCATCCTCCACCTACAGAGGCACCGGTATATACCCGGCGTGAGTCCTTGGCTTTCCAATAGTCCACAAAGCGAGAAACCCATGGAACCCAGTTCCCGGAAGGCTCGTTTCCGCAAGCCAGCATACAGAATGAGGCGTAGTTCCCGTATCTTTGCGTCATACGGATGGTTTCTTCCAGCAGGTATTGGTCAATGTACTGTCCTTGTCCCAGACGAACGTCATGGTTTGGCCAGCTTGGTCCTTCTGGTTGCAGATAAAATCCTACGCGATCGGCTGCTTTAAAGGCAGCTTCCGGTGGGCAATAAGAGTGAAACCGCATGTGGTTGAAACCGTAGTTCCGGCAGATACGGAATACGCGCTCCCAGCTTTCTACATCCATTGGGGGGTAGCCGGTCAGTGGGAAGTCACAATTCTCTACAGTGCCTCGCAACATGGTTTTTCTTCCATTTACATAAAACCAGCGCCCTTGGATTGTGAATGTACGCATGCCAAATTCTATTTCGCGTGTGTCACTTTGATTCGCTTGTGTAAGCGTGGCTGTTAACTTATAGAGTGTCGGATGGAATTCGTCCCATAATTGTACATCTTTTCCCATGGGCAGCACCATCTCAAGGGTATCTTTTAAATCGTTTTTAGAGAAGATTTGTGTGATTTCCGGTACACGATGGGGTATGTCACTATTAAAATTTTCGGCTTTCAAGGAGAGTTTTACAGGATGTTTATTCCCCTGTATGACCATACGTACACGGGCCTGTTGTTTGTCGGGCTCCGGAAATACCTGAATATCCTTAAAGGATATTTCAGGAAGAACATAGAGATACATGCGGCCTACCACACCGTTCCAGTTTCCTTGCGTGTGGTCTGTGATACTGTGGGAGTTTTGGCCTACTTTGGCACAACTGTCGTGGTTGTTGATGCGTAGAGTAAGTGTTGATGTTCCGGGACGAACGGCTGCAGTGATGTCATATTCATGAGGAGTACTCAGGCTGTTTTGTGAACCTATACGCTGGTTGTTTATCCAGACTGTTGTTTCAATATGTGGACGTTCTAGAAACAGCATCACGCGTTTGCCTTTCCAGGATGAAGGTATGTGTATTTCTCGTTTATACCAGGTAGCTCCTACATAACGTCGTTCAGGGGTAAGGAAAAAAGGGAACTTTATATTTCCTGTACGTCGGAACATTTCCAGTTCGGGATTATAATAGAAAGAACTGTCGTAAAGCGATCCTGTCCATTGAGTTTGCAATGAAGGACGCTCTCCTTTCAGTTTTTCCGGCATAGAACCGGGCAGGTTGATTTTGTCGTTAAGAGGACGGGCGTATCATTTTTCGTCAATCCCTTTATTTTCTTTGTCAATTTGAAAATTCCACTCTCCTGTCAAATCAATGATATTCTGCGCATGAAGCAATTGAACGATAAGCAGGAGACAAAAAAATAAAATGTGTTTTTTCATAAAATACCAGTAACTATAAAAAATTATCGAGGCAAATGTAAGATTTGATACCCACATATCCCTCGATAATTCTTCAAATAGCTGGAATTTTGTGTATTTATACTTTAATCAGTTTGTATTTAGGCACAAGCGCTTTCATTACACACCATGCTATGAGGTAGGCTACGGCACAGATACAGAAAATGATGAAGTAACCGGCTTCTTTTCCTTCGAAACCAAAGAACACCATTTGGCTTTCTGCTGCATAGTCGAACAGGATTCCTGAGCACATGTTGATAAGGAATGCTCCTACACCACCTGCCATACCTCCAATACCGATAATGGTGGCTACTGCACTCTTAGGGAACATATCACTTCCTACAGAATAGATATTAGCAGACCATGACTGGTGGGCAGCTCCTGCGATACCGATGATGATAATCGGGAACCAATAAGAAATGTTACCCAATGGCTGTGCAAAGAGTGCGAATAACGGGAATACGGCAAAAATCAACATAGCCTGCATGCGGGCTGCGTATGGATTTTTTCCTGTTTTGTTGATAATGATAGTAGGTAATTTGCCTCCGTAAATGGAAAGCATGGTAATGGCATACAATACGAATATCAGCAACTGGGCTGTCGCGCTGTCTGAAGAGAATCCATATACGTCGGAGATATAGGCAGGGGTCCAGAAAAGGAAGAACCACCATACTCCGTCTGTCAGGAATTTTCCAAAGATAATGGCCCAGGTCTGACGGAACTTGAAGCATTGCCAAAGGGAGATTTTAGGCTCGTCTTCCGTGTGAACATCTGCTTCCTCATTCTTTTTATCCTGCTGGATATAGGCAAGCTCAGCTGCATTGACTTGCGGATTTTCCTGGGGCTTTTTATACATGAACATCCAAAGTCCCATCCAAATGAATCCTAAACCACCGATAACGATGAAAGCCATTTCCCATCCGTTGCCCACACCAATACTTTGGAAATAACGTGCCAAAGGAGGGATAGTGATCGGAGCGGCTAAAGCACCTACTGTAGAACCTGCATTAAAGATGGAAGTGGAATATGCACGGTCCTTTTTCGGAAAATATTCGGCTGTTACCTTAATAGCTGCTGGGAAGTTTCCTGCCTCACCTACACCTAATACGATTCGGGCAGCGATAAAGTAATAAACGCTGGTAATGGCGATAGTTGAAGCGACGGCTCCTGTTGCAGAAAGCATCTCTTCTGCGTTATGAATACCTAATGTTTCTTCGGTTGCCCAACCGCACAATGCATGAAGACAAGCTCCTAAGGACCAGACAAAGATAGCCCAGAGATAACCTTTTTTAGTTCCCATCCAGTCAATGAAACGACCGGCGAACAGGTTGGCAATGGCATACACTATAGAGAAAATAGCTGTGATATCTCCGTAATTCGAATCCGTCCAGTGAAATTCCGGAGCAATGAAGTCTTTCCAGGTTAGTGAAAGCACCTGACGGTCGAGGTAATTGACTGTAGTGGCAAAGAATAGCAGACCACAGATTATCCATCTGAAGTTTGTCATCTTCTCACCTACTTTTTGAAATGTACTCATGATAATAGATTTAATTATGTTTTTCTTATTAGACGCAAAAATAACCATTCTGTACCTATTCTCTATGCAAAAATTGGTGGAAAGCCTGTATAAATCGGTACAATGGTAAGATTTCTAAAAAAATCATTCTGAATGTCGCAAAAAAAACTGAAAACGAGTTGATTTCTTGCAACATTCAGAATGACAAGAGTTAATGAGTAATGGTGTGTACCATTCTACTTATCTCATATCTGTGTATTTTATTTCATCCTTGTCACTGTATTTCAGGTTTTCACCTCCCATACCCCAAATAAAGGTATAGTTGCTGGTACCTGCAGCGGCATGGATAGACCATTCGGGAGAAGTGATGGCTTGTTCATTGTGTAACCATACCAGACGCTC
>ERZ859732.961-NODE-961-length-10400-cov-2.629193_pt1 | contig 10400 bp, 11 predicted proteins | sample MGYA00510123_ERZ859732 | MGnify/ENA primary metagenome ERZ859732 (study PRJEB30046, sample SAMN00715133) | human gut metagenome | study: EMG produced TPA metagenomics assembly of the A metagenome-wide association study of gut microbiota in type 2...
AAGAGATAATTATGCTCAAATGGGTTTCTTTAATTCTGACAATGTAAAAAGGCTATACAAACCAGAAACATTACAATCAACTAACGATATTACAAATGGAATTGGGGATGTCTACAATATAAGAAGCATTTTCAAACAAGCAAAAGGAACGACTAAAGAAATTAGAGAGAAAAAAACAAATAATTCAAAACTAGAACTATGTTGCATTTTTTCTGCAAAAGAGCAATTAAGAATGATAGAAAAAATTTTAGAAGAAGGTGGAGAAAGTTTAAGCATGCAAAATATAACCGAGTTAAAAGTGTATTACTATAGAATCTATTCTTCTGTATCTAAATTTAATAAAGTGCGTGAAGCCTTGAAGGAAAAAAGCATAAATAATGGCTACGGTAAAACAAGATAGTATTTGTACAAACTATAGATTATGTCTATAGTTTTTTCTATTATAAATAAAAACTAGATAATTAATCTATCTAGTTCTACCACATAAATAATCCATAGAAATATTATATCTTTTACATATCTCATAAGCAAAAGCCGTAAGGATAGTCGTTTTACCACTTTCATAAGCACTAATTGTTGAATGGGTAGTATTAAGAATATTAGCAAGTTCTTCTTGCGTAATATTCTTTTCTTTTCTAAATTCTTTTAATTTTATTCCAATATTTTTTTTATCAATAACCCTATTAACAATATCATATTGTCTAACATTAGAAAGTCCAAGTACATAATCCATACTAACATCATAATAATTACATAAAGAGTTTAAATGCTTCAAAGGAATAATTTTTGTACCATTTTCCCATAGCGAATAAGTCTGCTGGGTAATATTTAGTAATGCTGCAATATCTTTTTGTTTAAGACTAGAGTCTTCTCTTAATTCTATTAGTTTTTGAAAATTCATATCTAACACCTAATACAATTTTCCCATTAAAAATAAAATTATTAAATTTTTACAAACAAATACGACAAAATGTGATATAATTAAATAAAGTAGCAAAGGAGAAACTATGAAATGTATAAAGTGTAATGAAGAACTAGAAGTGGATGATAACTTCTGTCCCACCTGCGGAGAACTAACTCCTCATGGTTATTTATCTCTAAAAGATAATAAACTAAGATATAAAGAAAATAATATTGGTTCATTATTTACCTTAACTTCTATTATCATAATAAGTTTTATTGCAATGACTCTAATAAGCGGTAAAGATATGTTTAGACCATATATAGAATTACAAAAAGAAATATCTAGCTTAAAATATGGTTATAAAGTATCCATTATTAACACTAATAATAAATATACAAAAGTAACCTTAAGTACTAAAGCCGAAGCCATAAATCTAATAAAACAAGATATCACAAAACAATCTTGGAAATGTAAAAGAAACATAAATGTATCCATAATCGAAAAAGAAGTAAGTGAAAACTATAACATTCCTAGTGTAAGTTTATGTGATGTTGATGAAGATGTATCAAGTAAAATAAAAGAAGTAATAAGTACAACATACCAATTATTTCCTAATATAAAAGGATATCTAACAAACATAACAATAACCAATGCTCCAAGTAACGAAGACTATATAGCCTATTTCAATCCTACTAATACTTTTGTAAATAATAACTTAGATATAAAAGAATATAACAAAGTAAATAAAACAGAAATATTATTAAATAGTTATTATTTCTTAAATAAAGATATTCTAAGTAAAGGATTAAAAGAAAACTGGTATCCAAATAATGCTAGTTATGAATCATTAATAGCTCATGAACTAGGTCATTACATAACATTTGTAACATTGTTAAAGCAAAATAATATTGATAACATAACACTAGTAACAAAAGATAATATAAATAGCTATCAAAATATTCTAAATATCTTAAAAAAAGGAACATACTCAAAAGAACTAGTCGAAGAATCCATAGAGAGTTATAACAAAAAGTATAATACCAATATTTCACTTGGAGACTTTACCAAAAGTATCTCTGGTTATGCTAGTCAAAAAGTAAAAGAAAACGTAAATTATGACGAAGTAATCGCCGAAGCCATTCATGACTATTATTTACATAGAGATTCGTCAAGTACTAGTTCATTAGAAATAATAAATATCATAAAAGAGAGGTTACAACAATGAAAGAATGCATAAATTGTAAAAAAGTCGTAAGAGATAGTGATAAATACTGTCGTAACTGTGGCATAAGAGTACTAAAACCATATCAAAATATCTTAATAAATATAACCAAAGTACTCTTAATAATAATCTTAATAATAATGATAGTAATGTTTATTCTATCATATCTAATATAAAGGAGTAAAAAGATGAAAGAAAATAATTATTATAATAAAAAAGTAGAAGAACTATATAAAGAATTAAATACCAATATAAGTGGATTAACTGAAGAAGAAGCAAGTAAGAGATTAGAGGAGTATGGCGAAAATAAATTAGCAGAACGAAAGAAAAAATCAAATTTCATAATCTTTTTAAATCAGTTTAATGATCTAATGATAATACTATTAATATTTGCTTCAGTATTTTCTGCAGTAATATCTTATATTCAAAAAGAATCATATGCCGATTCAATAATAATTTTAATAATCGTTGTAATAAATGCAACCCTAAGTTTTATCGAAGAGAAGAAAGCCGACAAGGCAATCGAAGAACTAAATAAAATGTTTATAACTAATAATAATGTTATAAGAGATGGTAAGAAAGAAACAATAGATGTAAGAAAAATAGTACCAGGAGATATAATAGAACTAGAAGCTGGTGACTATGTATCCGCTGATGCTAGAATAATATCATCAGAAGCCTTAGAAGTAAATGAATCAACCCTAACAGGAGAATCAAAAAGTATTAAGAAAGATAATATAGATATAACCGAAGAAAAAGAATTATACGAAAGAAAAAATATGGTTTATGCTGGCTGTAATGTAACAAATGGTCATGCCTTTGTAGTAGTATGTAGTACCGCTATGAATACAGAACTAGGTAAAATAGGAGCAAGCCTTATTAATAATACAAATGAACTAACTCCTCTTCAAAAGAAAGTAAATCAAATAAGTAAAGTATTAACCTATATAATAATAGCAATAATAATAGTTATGATGGCCGTAGGCCTACTTAAAAAGAATGATTTCTTTGATATCCTAATGTTATCCATCTCACTAGCAGTAGCAGCTATCCCTGAAGGGATGTCATCAGTAATAACTATAATATTATCTCTAGGTATGACTGAAATGGCCAAAAGAAATGTAATCATAAGAAAGATGGCTTCTGTTGAAACACTAGGTTCTACTGACATAATCTGTTCCGATAAAACAGGAACTATTACCGAAAATAAAATGCAAGTAAAAAGTATCTATGTAAACAATAAATTATATACCGAAAAAGATAATATCGAAAACATAAATCTATATAATTATTGTTTATCAAGTTGTCAGAATGTAACTAAAAATAATGATAAATATCTAGGAGATGAAACCGAAGTAGCCATCTATAAATACCTTGAAGAAAAAAATATATTAATAAATATTCCAAGAGTAAAAGAGTATCCATTTGACTCAGATAGAAAAATGATGAGTACTATCAATACCATTGAAGGTAAAGAATATTCATTTACTAAAGGAAGTTTAGACTCAGTATTACAAAACTGTTCCTATTATCTAGAAGATAATAAATTATATAATATAACTACTGAATATAAAGAAAAAATATTTAAAATAGAAGAAGAAGAATCAGAAAAATCCCTTCGTATCTTAGCACTAGCCTATAAAACAGAAAACACAAGTGATCCAGAACATAATATGATATTTATAGGATTAATAGGAATGATGGATCCACCAAGAATATCAGTACCAAATGCTATTAATACTTGTAAAAATTCTGGAATAAAAATAGTTATGATAACTGGAGATAGTATAAATACTGCTCGTGCAATAGCTAAAAGTGTTGGTATTATCGATATCGATGAAGGAGCCACAACAGGAAAAGAAATAGATAAGTTAACAGACGATGAATTAAAAGAAGCAGTAAAAAAATATAATGTTTATGCTAGAATATCACCAAGTACCAAATTAAGGATAGTAGATGCACTTCAAAGTAATGGTTATGTTGTAGCTATGACCGGTGATGGCGTAAACGATGCACCAGCTATTCAAAAAGCTGATATTGGAATAGGCATGGGCATAACAGGAACTGAAGTAGTAAAAAAAGTAGCAGATTGTATTCTTGTAGATGATAGTTTTTCAACCATCGTAGATGGAGTTGAAGAAGGAAGAAGAATAACTTCTAATATCAAGAAAATAATACTATACTTACTTGCAGGCAATATAGTAGAAGTACTTCTAGTATTCATATCTATGGTACTAAATATGGAAATGTTTACAACATTACAACTACTATGGATAAACCTAGTAACTGATAGTATACCTGCTATTATGTTAGCTTTCGAAAAGAAAACAGAAGACCAAATGGAAAATACTCTTGCTAATAAATACAATGAAAGTTTTTTTACTCCATTATTAACAGCTAAAATAGTAATCGGAGCAATCATAAAATCAATAGTAATGCTAATAATATTTATCTATTTTGCAAAAGAAGCAGATGTAAATACTGCAGGTTCATTATTATTTATCTACTTAGTAACTCATGAATTACTATTCTCGTTCTCTTGTCGTAATATTAAAAAGTCAGTACTAAATAAAAATATCTTTTCAAATAAAAAACTAACCCTAGGAGTATTCTTAATACTATTAGTTCAAGTCATAGTATTAGTAACCCCAATAAGTAAATACTTTATAGTACCAAATATAAAAATAAATTATATCTTGATAACTATCGGAATATGTTTTATAATGTTTGTATTAGGAGAGTTAGTAAAACCAATATATACAAAATTATTTAAAGATTACAGGGAGGTTAAAAATGAAAAACAATAACAGCACATTCATAGTACTCGGAGGTATCATGGTCTTATCAGTATTTAGTTTTATTGTAGCAAAAAATATCTTGCCAGATAGTGATAATAATCAGTATTATGCTAAACCTAATGAAAATATGATAGCTAAAATAGAAAGTATTACTAAAGAAAATAATAAACTTATAATAACAACAACAGGAGATTCAACTGAATACTGTCTAAAAACAACTAAGAGTGTTCCCAGTATAGATTCATTATGCTGGAATAAAATAGAAAATAACAAAGTAGAGAGTAATTACTTTACATATAAAAAATATTATCTTTGGATTAAAGATAGTGATAATAGAATAAGTGTTAGAACTACTATAGAAAAGGAGTAAATATGGAAGATGATAGAATAGAAACTACTAGAAATAGAGTATTTGTCCAAGAATTAGCTTTTGGTAAAGATAGTCCTATTGCCATGACAACAAATAATAATTATGTATATAGAGTAACCGGTATGGATCAAGTAGAAGATATTATAATTAGTGGATATGCAAGAAGTAAGGATAAAGTAAAAGGTGGTCATAATAATGAATTATTTTGGACTAGAGGTGGAGATAAATTATTTTACTACGATAAAAGACCAGTACTAGAAGCACCTTATACCAAAGTACAAGATGGTCAAATGGGAGCTATCTCGTTAGAAGATTTAACTGCTATATGGATATTTAATGAAAAAGAAAATAAATATGTTAATTGTATTGAATATTATAGATGTTTAAGAGAAGAACTATTATCTTCTAAAGGAAAAAGTAGAAGGTAATATATTCCTCTCACATTACATTGTTCGAGGTTTTTGAAAGCCAAAAGTCTTTCAAAAATATTTAGTGGGTCAAATGTCTCTGAAATAAAAGTATTTATATAAGCTATAGATTTACGTCTATAGTTTTTCTTATATCCACATATATTGTTGATAAACAAAATTACTTAAAAACTAATGACAATATTAAAAGTACATGCTATAATAAACATTAAAACAATTGAAGGGAGCACTTACATGAATAAAAAAGAAGAATATCAAGAAATATATATAAATTTAGATGATTCAGGTAAATTAACAAAAAAAGAAAAAGTATCAGTATATGCAGGAATAGTCTTTTTATCAAAACAAGAAAAAGATAAATTTATAACGCAGTATCGCAAAATAATAAATGAGATAAAATGTTCTTACTGTGACCAAACAAAAGGAGAATGTACTAAAAAATGTAAAGAAATAAAAAATACAAATATCAAGAAAGGTCATAAAAGAAGGATTATGAACTACATAAGTAAATATTATACTATTGCCTTAATAATAAATAATACAAAAGTTTATGATCATATTATAAATAATAAAGCCTCAAAAGGAAGATACATAGATTACACAATAAGAAGACTAATTAAAAGTACCATTGAAGAATTAATAAAAGATAAAAAAATAAATAGATGTTTTGAAATAGAAATCATTTCGTGCTGTCAAATAAATATTATCGAAAATAGTAAAAAAATTGAAACTGGACTATTTATAGAAGATTTGGAAAACTGGATTTATAATTTATACAATCCTATAGAATATTTATATAAATTTGTTGGTGGTAAATTAAACAATAGGATATTGACAAGAGAAGAAATAAATGAAATATCTAATGAATTGACTAAAGACTATAGTGAGGAAAGAAAAAAGGGAATAGCAGTACATAGAAAAGAATTAGATAATCAGCCAACGGTAGAAGGATACTTAGGACCAATGTATAACGGAATTGACTATGGAAAAATTATTTTAAGGTATGAAACACAAGAAGTATATGATATGCTATCAGATTAAACAAAAGAGAGGAGAATACATATGCAAAATAATAATGTGTATGAGTATATAAATATAACTAATGTCGTGAATCAATTACACCTCAAGAAAACATGTACGAAAGGATGGAATATTTATGCTATTTGTCCGTTCTGCCAAAGTTCAAAAGAAAAAAATGGTTACTTAAAAATTAATACTATAAAAAATGTATATATGTGTGAAAAGTGTGGATTAAGTGGTAGTTCAATAGATTTATATGCAAATTTGAAATATATTTCTACAAAAGAAGCTTTTAAAAGATTACTAAAAGAAACACCAGTATTAGATAATATACCATATACCTATAATAATCCTGTAAAAGATGAATACTACAGAGATATAGTTTATAGAAATTTTTTGGAAATGCAAAATTTGAATGATTTACATTATAAAAAGTTAAAAGAAATGAATTTTACAGATGATTATATTAAGGAAAATCAATTTAAAAGTATAGAAAATAATAACAATAAGAAAAAAGAAATATGTATGAAATTACAAGAACAAGGTTTAAAGTTAGATGGTATTCCTGGATTTTTCCAGGATACCGATTTCAAATGGACATATAAATCGCACAAAGGAATATTCATTCCAGTTACTCTGAATAATAAAATTCAAGGTTTAAGAATCTTATTAGATAATGAATATAGGCTAGATACAGAAAATATATGGTTTAGTAGCAATAATGAATATAATGGAACAAAAGCAAGTAATTGGCCTATGATATTAAAAGATAATACAGTTAATTGGATTGATATGTATAATTCAGATAATAGTACAAGTATTATTATTGCTACAGAAATGATATTAGCACATAAGCTATTTAATAATACAAATAAAACAGTTATAGGTATTCCTAATAATATTGATAAAGATTTAATATTGAGTATTGTTCAAAGAATGAATGCATCAGAAGTATTTTTATATGCAGACAAATATACAATTTTACATACAAGTACTTTAATGTATGAAAATACTGTAAAGTCATTAGAAAGACAAAATATAAAAGTTGAATTTAGAGTGGCATTAAATGAAAATGATATTGGTAGTGAATTAAAAGAAAACGAAAAGAATATAAAAATAGCTTAAAGGGGGAATTGCTTATTGAAAAGAAGACAAGAAATAGAAGTATCAAATAAGTTAATAAAAAGTTTAATAGAGAGAGGCTTTTTAGTTCATAAGTATTATGCTAGGACAACCAAAAGTGTATATCTAAAACTAGATTATGGAGCATGTTGTGGAATAAGAATTAGTGATCACAGAGGAAAGAAAAAATACAAATATAAGTTTAACCTTATAAAACAATATGAAGGGTCAAAAACAGTGCTTGATAAAGGATTCATTAGATTATTTTACAATTATAATAATACTGAAGAACTAATAACTGATATTCAAAATGAAAAGAAAATTAAAATTAATAAATATGGCTTGGAAAATTATAAAAAATATATGAAACTAAATTCACAAGATAATTTATACAAGTCATTTAAAAAAGTTGCATAAAAGATGGGATGTTATCTCATCTTTTATTTTAATTGTGAAAAATAGGAAAGGATAATAATATATGAAAATAAAATATGATTATTTATATGCAGTAGAATATAGCAAACCGGATTTGATGGATGAATCTGGATATAAGTATGTTATTCCCGGTTTATATACTGCTTATAGAACGGATAAGGGATTTGAACATTTTAAAGAAATATATAATTTAAAAGTAAAAAGAATAGAAGTACAAAAGTATCGTGATACATCAGATACAATAAAATTAATATATTTTGAACCAATAATAATAGATGAGCCACTGACATTTTGGAAAAAAGAAGAAATAAAAAGAGGTATGAAGCATTTTATAGGATTAAGTAATGGAAGTTATGTAGATTGCTACTATAAGCATTATAAAGATCATGTACTTGTAATGAGACCTAATCCTAATGCAAAAGAAGTATATAAACCGTACAACTACTTTGCAATGGGAGAAGAATGGGGTTAAATTTATAAAGATAGGAGATAAAAATGAATTTAGAAAAAATTGAAAAAATAGAATATAAAGCATATGAAAAGCTAATAAATATTGAACTATTTAATGAAATTATTGCATTTATATCTAATACGCGAACAGGAAAAGGAACAAATAATATTTTATATGAAATAGAAAATAAATGTATTTGGAACAAAAGAGTTAGTTGTCAAAATTTTCAAGAGAAATATAAGTTTCAATACTTTGGAGAACTATTAGAAAGATATGAAGAAAGAATGGAAAACAATATTGAAAATATCAGAGCTATAGTTTTAGCCTTAGGATATGGTAAGAATATTATAGAAAATAGTATGATAATGGGAACACAACTAATAGACTTTCTTAACAGGATAAAAAGTGTAGCTGAAAAAGACATATATATTAAAGGTGCTTTGTATTTATATGATAGCAAAAAATATGATAAATATGGAGAGGATTTGTTTAATAGAGATTATTCAAATACAGAAGAAATAATTTTTGTGTTATCGATCTTTTCTGATAGAGTTAATGAATTTTTTGATCATAAGAAAGAACAAATAATAAGATTATTAGCAAAAGATAGAAATATGGAAGTAATAGGAAATATAGGAATATTATCATGGTTAGTGAAAAATATATATCCATTAATATACAAGGACAGAAAAAAAGACATATCAATATTAAAAGCACTAATCAAATTACCTACAGGATTTCAAAAAGAAGATACTACTACATATAAAGAACTATTAAATAATGGATATAGTGAAGAGGATATAGCATATCTAAACTATTTTATGCTGTATTATCATCCTGTTCCAAAAACTGTCAAATTAGGATATTCAATAGTTGAAGAAAAAATAGCAATCAATCTATGTAAAGTATATATAAACAATGAGAAATCGTACGAAAATAATGTATATAATTTTATTCGAGGGATATTGTGTAGATACGATAAATTTGATATTAAATGTTATGGATATTCAGGAATAAAAGATGCCATAAAATATGAGATAAATGTAACAAATCCTATAACATTTACAGAATTGTATCAAGAATTAGGTGAAAACTTATATTCTTTTGATATTTTAGATGAAAAATGGGATATTGTATCAAAAAAAATGGAAGAAGATAAATATGAAGAGATACTAGATAAATTCCTACTAAATTGTAAAAATGAAAAAGATAGACTACTAAATAACATAAAAAAATATAATGAATTGACAGGAAAAAATTATGTTGAATCTTTTTTAAATCGTAGCTATTATAGACAAATTGTATTTGATTTTTTAGTAGATAACAATGTAATTTTATTAAAAGATTTTTTTGAAAATATTTTGAAAAATGGTAAACAAAACGAAGAAAATTATTTAAAATCATACATAAAAGGAGTAAAAAATAAGAAATCATTTGAATTTTTAAAATATTTAGCATTAAAACACGGACAAGCAGTAACAAGAGAAGAACTTTTAAAGAATGTATGGGAATATGACTATATAGGAGACGAAAGAACTGTTGACGTTTTGGTAAGAAGACTTAGAAAGAAATTGAAAGAAATTAATATAAGTACAATCTATGGATATGGATATCGTTTAGGGTGATACAAATGTATCCCCTTTTCTTTTT
>ERZ859732.967-NODE-967-length-10385-cov-3.745305_pt1 | contig 10385 bp, 10 predicted proteins | sample MGYA00510123_ERZ859732 | MGnify/ENA primary metagenome ERZ859732 (study PRJEB30046, sample SAMN00715133) | human gut metagenome | study: EMG produced TPA metagenomics assembly of the A metagenome-wide association study of gut microbiota in type 2...
ACCCGCCGAATCCACCGCCTGGAGCATCAAATCCAAACTGGTCATATTGCTGACGCTTTTGCGGATCATGCAACACGTCATAGGCTTCAGCTGCCTCCTTGAATTTTTCTTCAGCTTCTTTGTTGCCAGGGTTGCGGTCGGGGTGATATTTGATAGCAATCTTTCTATATGCTTTCTTTATCTCATCGTCTGTGGCACTTTTGCTTACGCCAAGCACCTCATAGTAGTCTCTCTTCGCCATTATTCTCTATGATAAATTAAAATATGGTTTTGACAATTATCTATCTGCTGTGGATCTGTTCTCTTTTTTACCCACGTCGTTATTGACCCACGGCAACCTTGGCGTGGCGAATAACTTTGTCGTTAAGCTTATAACCTGTCTGCACACAGTCAATAACCTTGCCTTTCTTGTCGTCGCCCATTCCTGGAACCATAGCAACGGCTTCGTGAAAGTCGACATCAAACTCTTTGTCGGCTGTATCAATCTTCTCAACACCCAGCCCCTTTAATGTCTTTACAAACTTGTTGAAGATAAGCTGCATGCCTTCCTTTATGGCTTTGGCGTCTTCTGTCTTGTCTGCAACAGCACGTTCAAAGTCGTCAAGGATGGGAAGAATGGCCTTTACTGTCGATTCTGCTCCATTAAGTATAAGATTGCTCTTCTCCTTGATCGTGCGCTTGCGATAGTTTTCAAACTCAGCAGCTTTGCGCAGATACTGGTCTTTCAGTTCGGCCAATTGTTTCTGTGCCTCAGCCAGCTGTTCCTCTACGCTAAGCTCCTTCTTGTTTTCAGCATGTTCCTGCTTTGTTTCTTCTGCGTTTGCGTTGTTGGTGTTTGTGTCAGCTACGTTTTGCTCGTTTGCCTCCTGTGAGGCATTTTTATTTTTGTTTTCTTCTTTCATGATTCCTTTTTTCTATGATTGTTTTTATATATAAAGACATATAGCAAAAAGCTTGCCATCGTCAGTTTTTGTCTTTATTTCGCAATCATATAGTGGGTTTATGCAAGAGGATGTGCCAAAACTGACACATCCTCCTCTATTTCCTTTAGTAGGTAAGAAACCTGCTTTTTCTCTATGTTTTGTCTTATGCTTTTTCTCTACGTTTTGTCTTACGGCGCAAGCATGTTGCCGTCATAAAACGTAAAAGACTGTGTGTTGAAGCCAGGCACACAATTAGTTCTTTGCATACATCTTCTCCTTCAGCTCCTTGATCTGAGGGTCGTAGATGTAGTCGTCATAATCCATGAGCTTGTCGATGGTGCCGTTGGGTGTAAGCTCTATAATGCGGTTAGAGACGGTCTGTATGAACTCATGGTCATGGCTTGAGAACAAGATGTTGCCTTTAAACTGTACCAGATTGTTGTTGAAAGCCTGAATGCTCTCAAGGTCAAGGTGGTTGGTCGGTGTGTCGAGAATCAGGCAGTTGGCGTTCTTCAGCTGCATGCGTGCAATCATACAACGCATCTTCTCGCCACCCGAGAGAACGTTAACCTTCTTCTGTACATCCTCGCCAGAGAACAACATGCGTCCGAGGTAACCCTTCATGGCAACCTCGTTGCCTACACCATACTGGCTAAGCCACTCCACGAGGTCTTTGTCGCTGTTGAAGAACTCGGTGTTGTCGAGCGGCAGGTAAGCTGTTGTTATGGTGACGCCCCACTTGTATGTGCCTGCATCGGCCTCGCGGTTGCCGTTGATGATCTCAAACAGGGCTGTCATGGCCTTGGGGTTATGGCTCAGGAACACCACCTTCTCGCCCTTCTCTATGTTGAAGCTCACGTTGTCGAACAGCACGGTGCCGTCGCTGTCGGTAGCCTTAAGGCCTTCAACCTCAAGAATCTGGTTGCCTGGCTCACGCTCCATCTGGAAGATGATACCGGGATATTTGCGGCTTGACGGACGTATTTCCTCCACGTTAAGCTTCTCAAGCATCTTCTTGCGGCTTGTTGTCTGCTTGCTTTTTGCCACGTTGGCAGAGAAACGGCGAATAAACTCCTCCAGCTCCTTACGCTTCTCTTCTGCTTTCTGGCGTTGGTTCTGAGCCTGGCGCAGGGCAAGCTGTGAGCTCTCATACCAGAACGAGTAGTTGCCTGCAAACACGGTAACCTTGCCAAAGTCGATATCAACGGTCTGTGTGCTTACAGAGTCGAGGAAGTGACGGTCGTGGCTCACCACGAGAACGGTCTGCTCCACGTTGCTCAGATACTCCTCGAGCCATTGCACGGTTTCGAGGTCAAGGTCGTTGGTAGGCTCGTCGAGCAACAGGTTGTCGGGGTTGCCAAAGAGAGCTTTGGCAAGCATCACGCGCACCTTCTCGTTGTTTGAAAGCTCCGACATCATCTTGTAGTGCATGTCTTCCTTGATGCCAAGGTTCGACAGCATCTGTGCGGCGTTGCTTTCAGCTTCCCAGCCGTCCATCTCGGCAAACTTCTCTTCGAGCTCAGCAGCACGGTTGCCGTCGGCTTCTGTCATCTCTGTTTTCGAATAGAGAGCTTCGCGCTCTTTCATGTTCTCCCAGAGAGGGGCGTGGCCCATGAGCACGGTATCGAGCACGCTGTAGGCGTCATATTTGAAGTGGTCCTGCTCCAACACGGAGAGGCGCTCGCCGGGACCAAGCTCTATGGAACCCTTGTTGGGCTCAAGGTCGCCGCTGATGGCACGGAGAAGGGTCGACTTGCCCGCTCCGTTAGCACCAATGACGCCATAAATGTTTCCGGGAGTGAATTTGATGTTTACATCCTTGTACAGAACTCGTTTGCCAAACTGAATGGCCAAGTTGGTAACTGTAATCATTACTGAAAATCCTTTATCTTAATGTTTAAACAATTATCTTTTTGTGTCGTCTTGAAAACATTTCAAGAAGCTTGCCAAAAATCGGATGCAAAGTTACAAAAATTAAGTGAGAAAAGAAAATTATTTTGTGAAATATCAGCTAATTAGTGACGGTAAAAAAATAAATTGGTATGATTTGAGCTTTAAAGCAGATACCATCTTTATATGATACATATTTCTCTCAAATCGTACAAAGTTGTTTTTTTAGCGTCACTACAAAAAAAGAAGACGTTAGCATCTTCCTTGTTGACAAAGGTTGCTAACGTCTTCCTCCTTTAAATTTACGGTAAAGCTTCCATCCGAGAATCAGCCCGTCTATAACTCCCGACCCAATGTTTACCATGTTTATCATTCTCTGAACAGGTGTCTTGGGGGCGTGACTGTCTTCCTTATGGAACAGGTCGCTCCACAATTTGCCGATGCGCTTCTCGTCGTCGTGTATGCTTTGCCGCACCTCGTCCTTGTAGCTTTCAATCTCTTCGAGCGTGCAGAAGGTGCGTTGCTGTGTGCTGTCGTTAGTTGCTTTTAATTCCATTTTTCTTGTTCTTTAAAGCGTTTCAAAATCTTGGGTCTCTATCTGTTGGAAACCGCCTTGCTCCTGGACACTCTCTGTCAGTCGTTAAGCAATATGGACGCAAGGAAACGCACCAAAGGTTTCTCTATCCATCGCTTTCTGAAACAGATAAACATAAACAGCAGGAAGAGATAGAAGACGGCCACAGCACAGAAGGCGAGGGCGTTGCCCCAAACTGTTCCCAGGGCAAAAGCGGCAGCAAACGACAGGTAGATGAGCGCGAGCATGAGCAACACGCTAAGCAGCAAAGCCATCGTGGCAACTGTCAGCAAGCGCACAATCTTAACCATTACATCGAGCTTGGCATAGCGTGTCTGAAGCCCGATGTAATGTTTCGTTACCTCAACCAGTTGGCCGATGGTTTCAATATTTTTGTCGTTAGAGAACATGCCTTTGTGTTATGCGTTCTCTGGCTCAGCGGCATCCTTGATGTCGTCAACGAGGTCGTCCATTTCCTTTCTGCTTACCTTTATATTATGTTTCTTGCAGAAATCGTCGACAGCGTCGCTAATCTTGGTGCGTGTCTCACTTCCTTTCTCTGGTGCGCACAGCAGACCTAAGGCTGCTCCTGCAATAGCTCCACCTAAAAATGCTCCGATGTAACCTAATGTTTTCATTGTCTGTTCGTTTTTAGTTTAACAATATGTGTGTTGAGGTGTTCTTATGTTGCAAAAATAGTAAAAACAAATGCTATTTGCAAGTTTTTTGCTGTAAATTTTCTTTAAAAAGCCGATGAAAAGCCCATTTAACAAACTTTATAGCCCCTTTCTTTCGCTATTACTATATAATTTTGTAATTTCGCACAAATTAAAAAAGAACTTATATAAATTTCTAATAACTTGACATGAATATGAAAAAGACAATCATTCTGTGCGCAGGCTTGTGCCTTGCAATGGCTTTCGCAAGCTGCGGAGGCTCAAAAGAAAGTGCATACAAGAAGGCTTATGAGAAAGCAAAGGCACAGGAGGCTCAGCAGACAACCCCCGTTGAAGAGGCTCCCGTTGTTACTCCTTTGGTAGAGAAACCTGCCACACAGACCACAGTAGTGGACAACTCAGATAATGTAGGTGTAAAGTCGGAGGCCGTGACCGTTGTCGATGGTGGTGGCTTGAAGGCTTTCAGCGTTGTGGTCGGTTCGTTTGGCTCAAAGGCCAACGCTCTCGGTCTTCAGCAGCGTCTTAAGAATCAGGGCCATGCTGCACAGGTGGCTTACAACCCTTCGATCAACTTCTACCGTGTTATCGTGTCTACTTTCGACAACAAGGCAGAGGCTGTAAGCTCACGCAACAGCTTCCGTGCGCAGTATCCCGACGCTTGGTTGCTGCTGAAGAAATAAGCATTTGAAGACGCATATACATAATCAAACAACAAACAACATACTGAGTGGCAAGAATACTCTCTATAGATTATGGTAAAAAGCGCACAGGCTTAGCCGTGACCGATCCGCTTCAGATCATTGCCGGCGGATTGGCCACCGTGCCTACATCAACGCTCCTCACGTTTCTTAAAGACTATTTCTCTCGTGAAAACGTGGAGAGCGTTGTCATAGGCGAGCCCAAACAGATGAACGGTGAGGCAAGCGAAAACTTGGCCCGCGTGCGACAGTTTGTTGCCCTGTTCAAGAAAACTTTCCCTGCCATCCCCATCTCTTATTATGATGAACGTTTTACCTCTGTCTTGGCTCACCGTACCATCCTGGACAGCGGCATAAACAAGAAAGCGCGACGCAACAAAGCTCTTGTCGATGAGATTAGTGCAACCATAATTTTGCAAGATTACTTGCAGATGCGACAAAACGTATAATGATTTTACCTATTTATATTTACGGACAGCCTGTGCTTCGCAAAACAGCTGTCGACATTGACAAAGACTATGAAGGTCTTGACACCTTGCTTGAAAACATGTTTGAGACGCTTACCGACAGCGATGGCGTGGGATTGGCGGCTCCTCAGATCGGCAAGGACATTCGTGTGGTGGTCATAGATCTCGACGTGTTGAGTGACGACCTTCCAGAATACAAAGGTTTTAAGAAGGCATTTATCAATGCCCACATCATCGAATATGATGACGACTCTAAGAAGGAGTCGATGGAGGAGGGTTGTCTCTCCTTGCCAGGCATTCACGAGAGCGTGACACGTCCCACGCGCATCCATGTAAGATATATGGATACCGATTTCAACGAGCACGACGAATGGGTGGAGGGTTATCTTGCCCGTGTCATGCAGCACGAGTTTGACCACCTTGAGGGCACAATGTTCATAGACCGCATTTCGCCCTTGCGCAAGCAGCTCATACGCACCAAGCTCAAGCAGTTTCTTCTCGGACGCTACCGTTGTTCTTACAGAACAAAACCTGTGCGACGCTAAGGTGCCTTACAGAATGACCCTTGTGCTCACACCATAGGGGTCGATATAGTTTGAACATTTAATATTTTTTTAATTATAATTATTGTCAGGGTGTGTCAAATGCGAATTAACCGGAACAGCGTTTCAATTCCATTTTGACACACCCTCATATCTTTTCTTCCTCGTCTTTCAATTTGTTATGAAAAAAGCATTGGTCTTCATTCTCTTTTCATTCTTGTCGTTGTCCATAAATGCCCAGTTTAATACAGACAGGCTAATGATAACGGGCCGTAGTGCGCTTTATTATGAAGACTATGTTCTTTCAATACAATATTTCAACCAGGTGCTCAACGCCAAACCATATCTCTACGAGCCGTGGTACCTGCGAGGCGTGGCCAAGTTTTACCTCGACGACTATGTGGGCGCAGAAACCGACGTCACACATGCCATAGGCCTGAACCCGTACATGTCGAACATGTATGAACTAAGAGGTTTGTGCCGCATAAGGCAGAACAACTATGACGACGCCATAACCGACTATACAAAGCTCATCAGCCTTGATCCGCAAAACAAAGGAGCATGGTTCAACCGCGCGTTGTGTAACGTTGAAAGCAAGCAGTACGAGCTGGCTCAACAGCAGCTCGACACCATGATCGTGAAATGGAAGAAATATGCCAATGCCTATTCGCTCAAAGCTGAGGTCTACCTCATGCAGAAAGACACGACAGAGGCAGGACGATGGCTCGACAAGAGTTTGGAGATAGACCCTTATGACGGCTCGGCATGGACAACAAGAGCCATGATCGCTCTTTCCAAACGCCAATGGAAAGATGCCGACACGTTCCTCGGAAAGGCAATACACCTTAAGCCCAAGTCGGTGAACAACTATATAAACCGTGCGCTGGCAAGATACAACGTCAACAACCTGCGAGGAGCAATGGCCGACTATGATACGGCCCTTGACCTCGATCCCAACAATTTTCTTGCCCATTATAACCGCGGACTGCTCCGAATGCAGCTGGGCGACGACAATCGTGCCATTACCGATTTCGACTATGTCGTGAAGATGGAACCTCATAACGTCATGGCCTTGTTCAACCGTGCCATCTTGCTCGACAAAACAGGAAACCTCCACGCCGCCATACGCGACTATTCGACCGTCATATCACAGTTTCCAAACTTCTGGACCGGTCTCTCACGCCGCGCTAACTGCTATCGTCGTCTCGGCCTCACCGCCAAGGCGGAGCTCGACGAGTTTCGTATCATGAAGGCGCAGATGAACAAGCATCAAGGCATCCAGCCGCGCTGGAGCAAGAACAAGAGCAAGCAGATGCGCAAACGTAGCGAGGTGGACCCCGACAAATATAACCAGATTGTGGTGGAAGACAAGCAAGAGGTAGACCACGACTATAAGAGCAGCTATAGAGGCAAGGTGCAGAACCGCAATGTGGAGCTGACCCTCAAGCCCATGTACGCCCTCTCTTTCTTCATGTACGACAATGGTGTCAAGAGCTATCATGCTTTCTCGGCTGAGGTGGAAGCCTTCAACGCGCAAAACGCCAACGCATCGCAACCCGTCTATGTCAATTGTGCTTCACGCCATCTTGACGAGCTGTCGTCAAAAACCTTGCTCACACGCATAGACACGCTCTCGCAACGCATAGACAACGCCCGTGGAGACCTGACGCTCAAGAACCTGCTCATGGAACGAGCCGTGACCTATACGGCTGTGCAGAATCTTGATGCTGCCATTTCAGACCTTACTGCCTATCTGCAGCTCGACTCTGCCTCTGCTCTTGCTTATTGGCAACGTGCTGTGTGTCATGCCCTTATGGGCGAATTCCAGTTGTCACAAGGCGCCGCAAACGTCATTACAGAAGGCAAAGCTTTCGACGACATAAGGAAAGCAATTGAACTGTCGCCGCAAAACGCATACCTCTATTATGACGAGGCCAACATGTGTGCCGCACGCAAAGACTATGAGAAGGCTTTGCGCCTCTACGACAAAGCCATACAGCTCAACGCCAACATGGCGGAAGCCTATTATAACAGCGGCCTTGTTCTTCAGAAGTGTGGACGTAAGGCAGAAGCCGTTACGCGCCTGAGCAAGGCTGGCGAGCTTGGTCTCTATAACGCTTATAGTGTCATTAAACAGATCGGTGTAGAAAACAAACAAGATGGAAAAGATACAAAGAAAAAATAACCGGGAAAGCATGGCTAAAGCCAACCGCGCTTCTGTCTTTGGCAAGGGCTGCTCTTTTGTTTTAAGCAAGGGCTGTTCTTCTGTTTCAAGCAAGGGCCGCTCCTTTGCTTCAAGCAATGGCTGCTCTTCTGTTTCAAGCAAGGGCTGTTCTTCTGCTTCAAGCAAGGGTCGTTCTTCTGCTTCAAGCAATGGCCGCTCTTCTGCTTCAAGCAATGGCTGCTCCTTTGCTTTTGGCAAGAACCTCTTTTCGTCTCTTGGCATCTGTTGTTTGTTCTTTATCAGCTTCTTGCTCATAGCTGTTTCCTTGTCATCGTGTGGAAACAAAAGTGGGGTAGGAGCCTCGTCTTCTGGCGACACCATACGTTACCGGTATGCGACGCTCCTTACGCGCATAGCTCATGACCGTTATGATGAGATTATAATAAACGACCCATGGAAAAAGGGACACGTCTTGCATAAATATTGTCTGGTAAAACGTGCCGACTCAGCACAGGTGGTGGGAAACCTCCCCGTCGGTTCCGATGTCGTGTATCTTCCTGTCAACCGTGCTGTTGTGGCCACAGCTCCCTTGTGCCAACTCATGCTATGGCTCCAAGCCCCAACGGTCATAAAGGGCGTGTGCGATGCTGAGTATGTAAACATAGCGGAGCTGCAGAAGCTCATCACACAAGGCACCATAACCAGTTGTGGTAGCAGCATGGCACCTTCTTTGGAGCAGATGGCTGTTCTTCACCCTCAGGCCCTTTTCATGTCGTCCTATGAGAACGGTTCTTTCAGCATGCTCAAACGCTTGAAGGCGCCTGTTATAGAGTGTGTCGAATATATGGAACCCAACGCCTTGGCAAGAGCCGAGTGGATGAGGTTTTATGGTTTGCTCATAGGCAAGGAGCGTCAGGCCGACAGCCTCTTTACGCAGGTCGAGAAAAGCTACAAGAACATTGTTGCCTTGGCAGCCAAGGCCAAGCAACGGCCAATGGTCTTGACGGAGCGTGTCACCGGCGGCACATGGTATTGTCCTGGCGGGGCAAGCTCCATGGCAACGCTTCTTTCCGATGCAAACGCCCGCTATGTCTTTGCACACGACACCCACAGCGGCTCTCTTTCCCTTGCCCCCGAGGCTGTTGTGGCAGCAGCCCACGATGCCGACGTGTGGCTGTTCACCTACTTAGGTCCGCGCCCCCTCAGCAAGCAGCAGTTGCTTGCCGAGTATCATGGCTATGCTAACATCAAAGCGTTCAGAAACGCAAAAATCTACCAATGCAGCAGCGAGAGAAGCACCTATTTCAATGAGGTGTCCTTTCATCCCGATTTTCTTCTTGCCGACATGATAAAGATTTTCCATCCCGACATAATCTCTCATCCCGACATAATCTCTCATCCCGACATGATCTCTCATCCCGACATAATTAAGATTTCACATCTCAATCTTGGCCGAAAGGGTAATTTCTCGCGTTATTATGATGTGTTTACGGCCTCGGATAAAGAAAAATGAGTTAATAGATGCAAAAAAGTAAAGTAATGTTTGGCAGAAACGAAATTTATTCGTACTTTTGCACTCGCTAAAAACATGGTGCCATAGCTCAGTTGGTAGAGCAAAGGACTGAAAATCCTTGTGTCCCCGGTTCGATTCCTGGTGGTACCACTTTTTTTACACACACACTTTACACACTTTAATGAAGAGAGTCATTCGTGCGAATGGCTCTTTTTTTGTTGGTCCCAATCGGCCGTCCTTTTAACCCCAATCGTTCATTAATATCCCCAAATTGCTCTCTGTGTAAATATATATAGAACGCTTTTTCATTCCCAGAAACGAAAATGACTAATGACTATAATGACTGAAACAGCTGATCTTTTACAACAAGCATGTGGACAAGGAGAACACCACGCAGCATCCTCACACAGGCATTGGAGCAGCTGGCTGAAGCTGTGAACGGCTTATAAAAATATCTGCTTTGCAAGCGAATAATAAACATGTTTTCAACGGTTGTCATCTCAAGCAAGCATCTCCGCGCTCAGCTTTTGTCGCTTGCTTGAGATAGATGTCCATAATATGCTTGCGAATGTTCAGAAGAAAAATCTACCTCCAATGAGGCCTTGAAAATTGCAGACTTTCGGCCTCTATGTTTCATGCTTGCGGACTCTATCTACGACACATGGCTACGATAAGAGGAGGATTGCGTTCTGGGGCGCAAGGAAGCGATTAGGGGCGCTTGCTGTGCTTTGTGGCTTTGAGAGGCGAGCTTGCAAACACCGGGGCTGTGAGGCGGGCTTGAAACATCGGGGCTGGGTTCGTGCTTTTTCGTGGTTCGTGCTTTTCGGTCGTTCTTTTCGTGGTTCGTGCTTTTGGTCGTTCTTTTTGTGGTTCGTTCTTTTCGTGATTCGTGCTTTTGGGGGCTCGGATGTGTTTTTTTTTGATGCTTTTAAAATCA
>ERZ859732.970-NODE-970-length-10350-cov-1.504420_pt1 | contig 10350 bp, 9 predicted proteins | sample MGYA00510123_ERZ859732 | MGnify/ENA primary metagenome ERZ859732 (study PRJEB30046, sample SAMN00715133) | human gut metagenome | study: EMG produced TPA metagenomics assembly of the A metagenome-wide association study of gut microbiota in type 2...
GAGATAACTCCAAAGGCTTGCGGAGATAAAACAAGCAGGAAGAAAAGCCTTAGCCATATAGTAGAAAACGTTTGGTGATACGGAAAAAAGGCTTTATATCCGTGATGAAGTCTTAGGGTATCAGCAGCGAACTGTCTCCGTAGCTCAGAAACCTGAAATCATGGCCCAGTGCATAATCATAAATCCTTCGCCAGTTTCCTTTCACAAAGGCGGAAACCAATAGCAGCAATGTACTTTGCGGCTGATGGAAATTGGTAACCATCTTCTTGACTATTTTGTATGTATATCCCGGCGCGATGATAATCTGAGTACTGCTATGCAACGCTTCCATTTCGTGTCGGTTCAGATAATCCAGAATCTGTTGCAGTGCTTCCACCGGAGTCAGGTCATTCTTATCTTCGTAGGGCATCCATTGCTGTACATGCAATTCGTCCTGAGTGGCATCGGGATTGTGGCTGATAAGGACGCCGATATAATAAAGACTTTCCAGGGTACGTACCGAAGTGGTTCCTACCGCAATGGCTTTTCCATTATGGGCGATTAGTTTTTCAATGGTATGCTTGCTTACAGAAATGTATTCCGTATGCATCTCATGTCCTTCTATCTCTTCACTTTTTACGGGCTTGAAAGTTCCTGCACCTACGTGTAAAGTCAGTTCCTCACGGTCAATTCCCCGTTCGTCCAGCGCTGCCAGTACTCTTTCCGTAAAATGAAGTCCTGCGGTGGGAGCGGCGACAGAACCTTTTATTTTGGAGTAAACCGTCTGATAAGTTTCCTTGTCGCTTTCTTGTGTCTCTCTGTTCAGGTAGGGAGGAATGGGCAGCTCACCGAAGAATTCCAGAATGTCGGCAAAGGTTACTTCCGGATTGTCCCAGGTGAAATCAATCCAATGGCTGGTGCCGTGACATTCTCCACGGGTAGCAGTTAGCGTCAGTTTCTTTCCCTTTACTGTCATTTCCTTGTGCAGAGGACCTTCTTTCCATTTTTTCAGATTGCCAATCATGCATAGCCAGGCCGCATGCTGGGTTTGCTGGAAGTTGAGTACATAGTCGTTGGGTTCGATGGGCTCCAGACAGAAAATCTCAATCAGCGCGCCGGTTTCCTTGCGGAAGTGCAGACGTGCCTGAATGACTTTCGTGTTGTTGAAAATCATAAGGGTACCGGGCTCCAGGTAGTCCGGAAGGGAGGTGAAATGTGTTTCACTGATTTGTCCGTGCTGATACACCAGCAGCTTGGACTGGTCGCGGACCGGCAGCGGAAATTTAGCGATGCGTTCATCCGGAAGCGGATAGTTGTAGTCGCTAATCTTTATATGTTTTGTTTCTTCCATGTCGTTTATTTTTTTTGCAAAAGTACAACAAATAGCAGAATCCTCCTAACATAATAATTTTTTCGTGGACTTCCTTTTGCAGACTGCTGAATAATTTCCATATTCCGTGGAAAGTCGTTACATTTGTGAGTGTAATAAATTGAAGACAGATTATGAAAATAGGAGATAAAGTACGCTTCCTGAGTGAAGTAGGCGGTGGCATTGTCCGGGGATTTCAAGGAAAGGACATTGCCTTGGTGGAAGGAGAAGATGGTTTTGAAATTCCTATGCTGATTAGGGAGTGTGTGGTGATACAGACCGACGATTATAACATCCCGTTGAAATCTACAGCCAAGCCTTCTGCACCGGAAGTTGAAGAAGAAGAGGAGGAAGAGGAAAAGCCGATAACTTATCGGGCACCCGAAATACGTGGAAATGACGTGCTGAATGTATTTCTGGCCTACGTGCCGCAGGATGTAAAATCCATATCCTCTACTGCATTTGATGCCTATCTGGTGAATGACAGTAACTATTTTATTGATTATTTGTATCTTTCAGCAGAGGGTAAGAGCTGGACTTTACGCAGCCGGGGAACGGTGAAACCGAACATGAAGATGCACCTGGAAGAATTTGAAAAGAGTGCATTGAACGGTATGGAGCGCGTGGCCGTACAGCTTCTGGCTTATAAGGATGACCGTACCTTCCTACTGAAACAGGCGGTGAATCAGGAGTTGCGCATTGATACCGTGAAGTTCTACAAGTTGCATACTTTCCAGTCTTCTGACTTTTTTGAGGAACCGGCCTTGATTTATGAGATTGTCAAGGATGATGAAACGGTAAAGCAGGTATATGTTTCGGCCGATGACATCAAGAATGCATTGTTGCAGAAGAACGTGCAGGACGTACCGGCAAAGTTGCAGAAAAAGCAGCATGTGGTAAAGAATGAAATTGTGGAGGTCGACTTGCATATCCATGAACTGCTGGATGACACTACCGGTATGGGAAATGCCGAAATGCTGAATTATCAGCTGGATGTGTTCCGCAAGACATTGGAGGAATACAAACAGAAGAAAGGGCAGCGGATTGTGTTTATCCATGGCAAGGGAGATGGTGTATTGCGTCGGGCTATCTTGGATGAGCTAAAACGTAAATACAAGACTTATCAATGGCAGGATGCTTCTTTCCGTGAATATGGTTTCGGGGCTACAATGGTTACAATACATTAAAAGATATGGGAACGTTAAAAGAAATGCTGTCGGCCGACCGTTTTGCGGCTGAGACTGGAGTGGAATTACTGGAAATCAGTCCGGGATATGCCAAAGCTCGGATGAAGGTGACTGAAAAGCATCTGAATGCCGGAGGAGTTTGTCAGGGAGGTGCATTGTTTACATTGGCCGATTTGGCATTTGCCGCTGTGGCTAATAGCCGTGGACGTCTGACTTTGTCACTGAATGCTAATATCACTTTTCTGCGTGCGATCAGTGAAGGATATGTGTATGCAGAGGCTACCGAGACGTTCAATCATGGGAGGGTGCCTTTCATTGAAGTGCGTCTGGTGGATGAGCAACAGCAGTTGATTGCGGTACTGACCAGCTCCGGATACCGGAAAAGCGAAGAATTGAATATCGACGAACTGGAATAAATTCGGCGTATAAAAGAATATGTCAAACGGAGAATGCGCGTTACTGAAATGGGCATTCTCCGTTTGTGTTTTGGACTAGATTTGTTCGAGGGCCTGACTCAGGTCGGCAAGCAAATCTTCAATGTGCTCGGTACCGATGGAAAGACGGATGGTAGACTGTGTGATGCCTTGTTCCGCCAGTTCCTGGTCGTTGAGCTGAGAGTGTGTCGTACTGGCCGGATGGATGACCAGCGATTTGACATCGGCTACATTGGCCAGCAGGGAGAATATCTCCAGGTGGTCGATAAAGTGGTGTGCTTCCGTACGTCCGCCATGGATTTCAAACGTAAAGATGGAGCCGGCACCTTTGGGGAAATATTTCTGATAGAGGGTCGGGGAAGTGTGGTCAGGAAGTGACGGATGGTTGACCTTTTTCACTTTAGGATGGTGCTGCAGGAAGTCTACTACCTTCAGCGCATTCTCTACGTGACGTTCCACTCTGAGCGAGAGGGTTTCCAGTCCTTGCAGAAGGAGGAAGGCATTGAACGGACTGATGGCGGCTCCGGTATCGCGTAACAGAATAGCACGTATTCGGGTGATATAGGCCGCAGGACCTGCCACATCGGCAAAGCAAAGTCCATGATAACATGGGTCGGGACTTGTCAGTTGGGGAAATTTACCGGAAGCTTTCCAGTCGAATTTACCGGAATCCACAATGATACCTCCTAATGACGTGCCGTGTCCTCCGATAAACTTTGTGGCAGAATGTATGACGATGTCGGCACCATATTCAATGGGGCGCAGCAGATAAGGAGTGGCAAATGTGTTGTCAATCAGTAAAGGAATCTGATGACGGTGAGCTATTTCCGCAATGCGGGCGATGTCGACAAGCGTGCAGTTCGGATTTCCTAAACTTTCAATGAATACCGCTTTGGTATTGGGCTGGATGGCCTGCTCCACGTTTGCCGCTTCTTCTGCGTCTACAAAAGTGGTGTGTATCCCACGGCTGGGGAAAGTATGTGCCAGCAGGTTGTAAGTTCCTCCATAAATGGTACGGGCCGATACAATATGGTCACCGGTGCGCGTAATATTTTCAAACGCATAACTGATGGCAGCCGCTCCGGAGGCTACGGCCAAGGCAGCTACTCCTCCTTCCAATGCAGCGACTCGCTGTTCCAGTACACTTTGGGTGGGATTGGTCAGTCGGCCATAGATGTTTCCGCTGTCTTCCAGACTGAAACGGGCTGCGGCATGGGCTGAGTCATGAAAGACGTACGAAGTCGTCTGATAGATGGGGACTGCTCGTGCATCGGTCGTCGGATCGGGATTTTCTTGTCCCACATGTAACTGGAGGGTTTCGAAGTGTAGCTTAGTTCTATCCATAGTCGTAAGTGTGTAAAAGTGATTAAATGATACTGCAAAAGTAGTTTGTATGGTTATATCGTCCAATATTTGATGAAAATATGGAGAATTGTTCTATATAATGATGGTTCGAAAGAAAAAACTTGTAGATTTGCTGTCGTAAAACAACTCATAATAGAATAATATTCTTATGACAGAAAAACTGGATAAAGTGGATTTGCAGATTCTCCGTACGTTGCAGGAGAATGCCCGGTTGACCACTAAAGAGCTGGCGGCACAGGTTAGCTTGTCGTCTACTCCTGTGTTTGAGCGGTTGAAAAGGTTGGAGAGGGAAGGATACATCAAGAAGTACATTGCTGTGCTGGATGCCGATAAACTGAATCAGGGATTTGTGGTATTCTGCAATGTCAAATTGCGTCGGATGAATAAAGACATAGCTATGGAGTTCACCCGTATCATTCAGAACATTCCGGAGGTGACGGAGTGCTATAACATTTCCGGCAGTTACGATTATCTGCTGAAAATTCATGCTCCGAACATGAAATATTACCAGGAGTTTATTATTAATGTATTGGGAACAATTGACAGTCTGGGTTCGCTGGAAAGTATGTTTGTCATGGATGAAGTGAAGCATGACTATGGACTGCACATATAGGAGCGGAAAATCATTTTCTGTGTATTTATTCCATAAATAGAATAGAACATAGAATATTATTCTAATTCTATCTGCCTTTAATGGGAAAAACAGTCCGTTTTTTCTAAATATCTTCCGATTGTTGGTGGATAGCACTTTTGCTTGTATCTTTGCCGACAAATTATACAAATGCACTATGAAAGTAATAGATTTGATAAAGAATAGTAAGGAACCCGTGTTTTCCTTTGAGATTTTGCCACCGTTAAAGGGAAACAGTATACAAAAAGTATATCACATCATTGATAAGTTGAGGGAGTTTGACCCTAAATACATCAACATCACTTCACATCACAGTGAGATAGTGTATTTGCCGCAGCCCGATGGAAACCTGAAGAAGACTACGGTACGCAAGCGCCCCGGAACGGTAGCCATTGCCGCAGCCATTCAGAATAAGTATGGCATTCAGGCGGTGCCTCATATCATCTGTAAGGGATTTACGAAGGAGGAAACGGAATATGCCTTGCTCGACCTGAATTTCTTAGGCATTAACAACTTGTTGTTGCTGAGAGGAGATTCTAAGCCGCTGGACATTGCAGAAAAAGATTTGTGTCTGTACCATGAGCATGCCACCGATTTACAGGAACAGGTGAACCGTTTCAATCAGGGCATTGGACTGGATGGTTCCAAGATAGAAGGAATTGAAACTCCTTTCTCTTACGGTATGGCTTGTTATCCGGAAAAGCATGAAGAAGCTCCCAATATGGAGTCCGACCTGTTCTACTTGAAAGAAAAGGTACGCAACGGAGCTGATTATGTGGTGACACAGATGTTTTTCGACAACGAGAAATACTATGCTTTCGTAGAACGTTGCCGTCAGGAAGGTATTGACGTGCCCATTATTCCGGGAATCAAGCCTGTGGTATTTAAGAATCAGTTGAACGTATTGCCTAAAGTGTTCCGCACAGACATTCCTGAAGCCTTTGCTTCAGAACTTCGTAAATGTACGACGGACGAAGAAGTGAAAGCTGTAGGAGTGGAATGGTGCAAGGCACAGTGTAAGGATTTGTTGGCACACGGAGTTCCGGGCCTGCACTTTTACACATTCATGGCATCCGATAGTGTATATAAGGTAGCCAAAGAGGTGTATTAACCTCTTTGACTTTTTACATCGCAATCCTTCTTAACCGGATACGCAGGTTGAATAATTCAGCATCTGTGTGCGGGGAAGAGGGATTGTGTGGTTTTATAGTGAGGCTATGCTCTTTTCCGTTTACCGCATCCGGTATGATGAAATCCTGACGGTAGGCTTTCTGTTCCTCGGCAGGACGCAACAGATAAGCCGTTTCGTCTTCAAAACGGTTATAGCTGCGAAGGATTACCTGATTCTTTCCTTTCTTCAGTGGAAGAATCACTTTTTCCGTACGGAACTTTGTGCGATACGGATTCAGATGCTTGGCTATCAGTTTTCCGTTCAGGTAGACCTCCATTCCATTTCCGGCACCAATTTCCGCCAGAATATGCTGTGAACGCGGAGAGTCTATTTCTCGCATCACATAATAGCTGGATAGAATCGGGCTGGAAACCTTGTCACTGTCTTTATCTGTTTTGGTCCAGGTTTTACCGGATACAGGTGCATGCTGTAAGTCTGCATCCAGTTTCTCTGCCGAATGGAACACTCCGCTGCTGGGGCCACATACGTAGGTATCTCCCCAGGTAGTCCCTGAAAAAGCCGTTTCTTTTATCTCCTTTCCTTTGTCCAGTGTTACGGTGTAGGTCTTTCCATCCAATATCAGGTCTATTTCTCTTCCTGCTTCCTGTGAAGTGTAGATAATCTCCAATTGTTTCAACAGAAGTTGTTCGAAATTCCAACTGTAGCCCGTAATGCTACGGTAATTCGTATAGTAGTCAAAGCAGGAGTAACTGTATTGCGGCGTAGCGTTACGCGGAGTAAGTACGGCATTTCTGATGGTCTTTCCAGGGAACGGTTCAATCTTTTTATCGAAGGAAAGAGTTAATACGTGTATTTGTTTGTCCTTGTAGGCTGAGGCCGGTACGGTCAATACTACCTCGTCACCATATTGCAGGTAAGTAGCCATTTTCCCGTCTCCTTTCTGCAGAAGATAGCCGGGCATTTGCAGGGTAATTTTTCCATCTGCCGGATATTTCCCAGAGAGAAACAAGTACAGGTGATTATCTTTGCGTGTTACTTCTCCCCATGTAAACTCTTCCTGGAAAGGAGAAGCTTCTGTCTGATATACAGCGTAGCCATAGCGGGAAAGCCAGTCGCCCATCTGTTCCAACACTTCTTTCTCAAAGTCAACTACTGCTCCGTTTCCCTTCGGACCGATGTTTAGAAGGTAGTTTCCTCCTCTGGAAACCACATTAATCAGGCTTCGAGTTTTTTCGCGTACTTTGCTTTCTATGTTTCCACGGTCCTGCCATGCTCTGTATCCCCAGGTTTCATCGAACATGGATGCGGCACTTTGCCAGGGAGCATGAAGGGTTTTGTCCGGATAGTCATTGTCTGCCATTACGCAGAAATCATACCAATCGTTGCCCAGGCGTCCACTCACCATGCAGTCGGGTTGGTATTGGTGTACGAGTTCATACAATTCCTTACTTTGTGCCGGGGTGTTTGCTCCCATATCAAACCAGAGTTCGGAAATCTTTCCATAATTGGTAAGGAGTTCCTTCAGTTGGGCTTTCGAAAAAGCATGGTGTGCTTCTGTAATAAAGTCAGCATTATGAGGTGACATGGGCGATGCATACGGATAGTGCCAGTCGATAAGCGAATAGTACAGTCCGAACCGTAGTCCATGACGGCGGGCAGCTTCCGACATTTCTTTCACGAAATCCCGTTTGCATGGAGTCGCATCGTATGAGTTGAAGGAAGTAGTAGCCGTTTTGAACAGGCAGAAGCCGTCATGGTGTTTGCTGGTCAGGATAATGGAATGCATTCCCACCTTTTTTGCCAGTACGGCAATGGAATCAGCATTAAACTGTGTCGGATTAAATTGGCCGGCAATTTTTTCGTAGTCTTTCTTGGAAATTGGGGCAAAAGCCTGAATCTGTTCACTGTATCCATTCTTCACCTGTTTACCCTGCCATACCCCGCCTAATTGTGAGTAAAGTCCGAAGTGGATAAACATGGAATATTTGTCTCCGTGCCATTGGCGGAAGGCTTCTTGAGATACCTGGCCTTTTGCTCCCAGGCCTATCACACACATCAATAGAATGATAAACAGTTTTTTCATGGCTTCTTATTTATGCTCTTTAAGAGCAAAGATAACGAGTTCTTTGTTTTTATACCGCTTTTTTATGTAATTTTGCAGCCGATTTTAAAAAACCATTAAAAGTACGTTAAATTAAAATGAAAAAATTATTTCTTTTTGCGTTTATTCTTCTTTCTGTATGCGCAGGAAAAGTGATGGCTCAGAACATTCAGTTGCATTATGACCTTGGTCGTGCCTTGTATAAGTCATTGGACGAACGTCCATGGGTGACTACAACGGTCGAGATGTTCAAGGCAGACAAGTGGGGTAGCACTTATTTCTTTGTCGATATGGATTATACAGACAAAGGAGTGTCATCTGCTTATTGGGAAATCAGCCGTGAACTGAAATTCTGGAAGGCTCCTGTTTCTGCACATGTAGAATACAACGGAGGTTTGAATTATATCAACAATGCCTTTCTGGGAGGTGCTACCTACTCATGGAACAGCGGTGATTTTTCCAAGGTATTCGGCGTACAGGTGCTGTATAAATATATTCAGAAGAATGAGAAACCGCATAACTTTCAGTTGACAGGTACATGGACCCTGAATTTCTGCAAAGAAAAATTTACTTTCAGCGGATTTGCAGATTTCTGGCGTGAGAAACATACGGATGTAGATGGAAACAACCACGATTTTGTATTCATCAGTGAACCGCAGTTCTGGGTAAACCTGAATAAGTTCAAGCATGTAAACAAAGACTTGAACCTGAGTGTAGGTACAGAATGGGAATTGAGTACGGATTTTGCCGATCGTAACGGATTCTATTTCATTCCGACACTGGCCATGAAGTGGTCTTTCTAAACCGGTTGAATCATTTAAAGCGATTATAAAATGAAAATGCTGGAAAAATTATTCGGTTTTAACCCTCGTGAAACGCGTGTGCGTACGGAAATCTTGGCCGGAATCACGACCTTTCTGACCATGGCCTATATTTTGGCTGTCAATCCCAACATTCTGGCGGCTACAGGTATGGACAAGGGAGCGCTTTTCACGACGACAGTCATCGCTTCGGCTTTTGCTACGCTGTTGATGGCCTTTTATGCCAAATTACCTTTCGGACTGGCACCGGGAATGGGGTTGAATGCGTTTTTTGCCTATACCGTTTGTCTTACGCTGGGTATGGGCTATACCTGTCAGTTTTCTCTGACGGCTGTACTTTTGGAAGGAATTATATTCATTCTGCTGACGGTAACCAATTTGCGTGAAAAAATCGTAGATGCGCTGCCCTTGAGCCTTCGCAATGCCATTGGTGCAGGTATCGGCTTGTTCATTGCGTTCATCGGTTTGCAGAATGCCGGTATCATTGTGAATAACGATGCGACCTTGATTTCATTGGGAAATATTACTTCCGGTTCGGCCTTGCTGGGCATTATCGGCCTGCTGATTACTTCCATCTTGCTGGTGAAGAAAGTTCGTGGAGCCTTGCTGATAGGAATCTTGCTGACGACCGTCATCGGTATTCCTATGGGATTGACACATCTGGATGGCGTGTTGAGCACTCCTCCTTCTATCGAACCCATTTTCTTCCAGTTCCAGTGGGAGCATATCTTTACAAAGGAAATGGTGATTGTAGTGTTTACTTTCCTGTTTGTAGATATGTTTGATACCATCGGTACGTTGGTCGGAGTGACTACAAAGGCCGGAATGGTGACAAAAGATGGAAAGATTCCTCACCTGAAGCAAGCCTTTTTGGTGGATGCCATCGGAACAACAGCCGGTGCCATGCTGGGTACCAGTACCATTACCACCTTCGTGGAAAGTGCTTCCGGAGTGGGCGAAGGCGGACGTAGTGGACTGACTTCTTTTGTTACGGCAGTGTGCTTCCTTCTGTCGTTGTTTTTGGCTCCGTTCTTTTTGGCAGTACCGGGTGCAGCTACGGCTCCCGTGTTGATTCTGGTAGGTTTGATGATGATGTCTTCTGTGAAGAAAGTCGATTTCTTAGATTATTCAGAAGCCATTCCGGCGTTTATCTGTATCATCTTTATGCCTTTGGCTTACAGCATCTCCGATGGAATCGTGTTGGGAATGATCAGTTACGTCTTGATTAATCTGTTGTGCGGACATACCAAGAAGCTTACACCGGCCATGTATATTCTGGCCTTCATCTTTGTCTTTAAGTTCTTCCTGTAAGCTTTTGTATTATATTGGAC
>ERZ859732.971-NODE-971-length-10337-cov-23.862673_pt1 | contig 10337 bp, 9 predicted proteins | sample MGYA00510123_ERZ859732 | MGnify/ENA primary metagenome ERZ859732 (study PRJEB30046, sample SAMN00715133) | human gut metagenome | study: EMG produced TPA metagenomics assembly of the A metagenome-wide association study of gut microbiota in type 2...
CTCGCTCTCATCTGACTTCAATGAGATGACGGGATTTACCGAGGAAGAAGTGAGAAAGATGCTGGATTATTACGGCAGCGTTCTGCCGTTTAATCATACCACCGATGAGCTGATCAAGGTGATGAAGCCTTGGTACGACAACTATTGCTTCGCCGAGGAGAGATATGGTGAGACCACGATGTACAACTCGATGATGGTGCTCTACTTCGTAGATAACTATATTGATTACGAATACCAAATCACTAAGAAGATGGTGGAGACCAACATCCGTATCGACTATGACAAGTTGCGGATGCTCATCCGCCACGACAAGGAGTTCGCCCACGATGCCAGCATCATCCAGCAGTTGGTGACCCAGGGATTCGTGATAGGCACGCTTAACGAGAACTTCCCTGCCGAGCGAATCAACGACCCAGACAACTTCCTCAGCCTGCTGTTCTATTTCGGCATGGTGACGATAGACGGAACATACAAGGGTGAGACCAAGTTCATCATCCCGAATGAGGTGGTGCGAGACCAGATGTACACCTACCTGCTCGACACCTACAAGGAGAATGACTTGGTATATGATAGATATAGCAAGGGTAAACTGGAGAGCAAACTGGCTTATCATGGAGAATACAAGCCATACTTTGAGTATATCGCCGACTGCCTGAAGAAGTACTCCTCCCAGCGAGACAAGCAGAAGGGAGAGGCTTTCGTGCATGGCTTCACCTTGGCGATGACAAGCCAGAACAAGTTCTATCGCCCTATCTCTGAGCTGGACAATGACGGCGGCTATGCCGACATCTTCCTCTCTCCGCTCTGTGACATCTACAAGGACATGGTAGATTCATATATCATCGAGTTGAAATATTGCAAGAGCCAAACCACAGATGAGCAAGTGAAAAAGCTCTTCGAGGAGGCTTCAGCTCAAATTTCTCGCTATGCGGACAGTGATATGGTCAGAGAGGCAGTAAAGACTACAAAGCTCCACAAGCTGGTGGTTATCTACCGCGGAGCGGAAATGGTGGCTTGCGAGGAGATATAAAACTATTTCAACCATACTGGTCGAAAATGTTTGAGAGAGATAAAAAGAAAAAGGTGTATCCTCGCTTGCCCGATGTATGGGGCAAGAAGGATATACCTTATTACATTATAGTTTTCCCTTTCCCAGATCAAAGTACAGAATGCTGATGGAATATATTATATACCAAAGCTTTTGCCCTTATAGGGTGTAGTTTGCATAGCGATATTTCACCTAGTGCGGTGTCCTGAGCTATGTGGCTCATTGCTCATTCAGCCCGCCTTGGCTGTTACTATCTGTAACTGTTCGTGTAGTTTTTTACAAACGAGTAATAGTTATGGATTAGGATAATCTGGATTAATACCTCTAGGCAGGAAATATCCCTTGATGCAGTTTGGATTGCAGACACATATCTGAATATGGTTCTTTTCTCTAAATCCCGCATTAGGATAAAGTTCTTGCCCCTCCCAAAATACACCCTTCACGGAATCGTAAGGATGCTGGTTGGCTTTTGCATTAATTCTTCTGGCTGTTTGAACAACAGCACAATCTAATTTTCTAATCAACAAATCTGTTGATTTGCCAATTGTTTCATTTCTAGGTAATGGCATGTTAGCATCAGCATAAAGTTCTTTGAGTACAGAATAAGAAGTTTTTAATTCTTGCAAATAAAAACTATCTGTTAAATCCAGACAATAGCCAAGGTCTATAATTGCACCTATTACGGCTGGTTCTTTTACACTGGAGCTTTTTCTTGTTGACAATTGTTTAGCCCATTGCCAGGCCCTATCTTCATTATTTTCCCAAAAATATATACCATTGCCTAGCCAGTCATAGTCATTGGCGCTAGCAAGAAGTTCTGTTTTGCCAGCAATCACTGCATCCACTACAGATTTGTCACAGCCATGAAACCCAACAACAAGGTTGGATCTTCTTGAATATAGAGACTCTTTCATCGTAGGTGTGGTGCTAATTGCCCATCAGGGAGCAGGATGCCTGCTTCCTTAAGAAACTTTATCGCATTTTCTTTGCTAGCAGTAATCTCTTTGATTACAGCTTGCATCCTTTCTTGTCTTTTGCTATCAAATAATTCCATATTTACCTCCTATTTTAAAGGATTAATACTATTCGACTGCAAAGATACGCTTTTCTTCTGAAAGATGCAAGGAATTATTGGAAAATATTTGAGACTGAGGGAGATAAAAAGAAAAAGGTGTATCCCGCTTGCCCGACATGTTGGGCAAGAAGGATACACCTTATTGATATTTAAATCTTGTTCGGATTTTTATTTGTATGCATCAGTACAACTTGGATTGTTGTAGTCTCTAACTGCTGCATTGTTGTTTACTTCGTTGATAGAGATTGGCCAGTTCATCCAAGCAGGACGATTTGGTATATGATAGATATAGCAAGGGTAAACTGGAGAGCAAACTGGCTTATCATGGAGAATACAAGCCATACTTTGAGTATATCGCCGACTGCCTGAAGAAGTACTCCTCCCAGCGAGACAAGCAGAAGGGAGAGGCTTTCGTGCATGGCTTCACCTTGGCGATGACAAGCCAGAACAAGTTCTATCGCCCTATCTCTGAGCTGGACAATGACGGCGGCTATGCCGACATCTTCCTCTCTCCGCTCTGTGACATCTACAAGGACATGGTAGATTCATATATCATCGAGTTGAAATATTGCAAGAGCCAAACCACAGATGAGCAAGTGAAAAAGCTCTTCGAGGAGGCTTCAGCTCAAATTTCTCGCTATGCGGACAGTGATATGGTCAGAGAGGCAGTAAAGACTACAAAGCTCCACAAGCTGGTGGTTATCTACCGCGGAGCGGAAATGGTGGCTTGCGAGGAGATATAAAACTATTTCAACCATACAGGTCGAAAATGTTTGAGAGAGATAAAAAGAAAAAGGTGTATCCCTTTGCCCATTGTGTTGAGCAATAAGGATACACCTTTTATAAAATTGATATGCGTTTGTTCTAATAGGCATTAAAGTACCTTTTATTTGATGAGTCTATATGAGCTTAATTATTTCCATTACAGCTTCTGCATTTGACTTAATATAAATATTATGGAACTTGGTGTCAGCTCGTTCTCCATGCATTAAGTAAACATAGTATACTTGGTAATTATACTTGTTAGCTAATTTTTTGACGACCTCTATTGTTTGGCCTTTCGATCTACATGCAGAGATTACAAAGTCACAATTCATTTGTAGAATTTCATCTAAAGGCTCTTCGTTAGCTCCTGGATCTCCCCAGGAAGAAAAAACCGATATTGCCAAATTCTGGATGTTGGTAAGTTCCATTAAAATCACCTTCTTCGTCGGGATAATTACCTGTTATAGATTTATAGACTTCTCTAATAGATGAAGTCTTTCCTGAGTTTTGTCGCCCTATAAAGCAAATAATAGTTTTCATTTCTACCTCCTATTTTTTAATTTATAATAGTTACTGCAAAGATACGCTTTTTCTCCGAAAGCTGCAAGGAATTATTGAAAAATGTTTGAGGGTGAGAGATAAAAAGAAAAAGGTGTACCCCCTACTGCCCGATGGCAATAAAAGGGTACACCTTAATTTATTTTATGTGATACTTGTAAGTTGCCGATTAACGGTTACCACCAGCCCACCATACATTTTCGGTGAAGATATACTTACCAGCATCATTGCCTGAGCCGAAAGCCTCTTTCACGTTAGGGTTAGAGAGAACATCGCTTGAACCGTATGGCAAGCGCAATGGCCAACGGTTAGCATTAGCCTGAGTGTTCTTTGGGTTGGTCATAGCTACTGGATAGCTACCATCTACATAATTGCAGCGGCGCATATCATTGTAAGTCTCCAACTGCTCGTCACGAGTCTGAGCGATATACTTCTGTACCAAGATCTCGCTCAAAGGATTAGCAGCAAACTTGGTTGCGGTCTCACCTGCAAGGTAAGCAGCAACATCCTCGTCAGAGAACTCTGTGTCACCTACTGTAGCATAGTCTGTCAAAGAGGCCTTAACAGCTGTCTCAAAATCAGCCTTAGCATCCTGACCCAAACGAGCCTTAACCTCAGCAGAGATAAAGTAAAGCTCCGCCTTACTCATCAAGTGACTTGGGATATGAACACCACTGATACCATTTAAGAACCAGAGTGGGAAGTTGGTGGCATCTGTTTCACCAGCAGCATCTGCATCACCAGGAGTCATCAAACCCAATTCAGCAGGGGCACCAAAATAGTCTGCACCATTGTAGTTGTAGATTGCCTCACGAGGATCTTGACGGGCAACCATCAAGTCGTCAACAGTCTTAGAAGATGCTGTATAGCCACGGCTATAGAAGTATGCTGACCATGCGTCAATCTGAGCGTCACCATCAAAGATGTTCAAGTTTGCACCGTCAAAGCCATCTGCAATAGCAGCATTAACCTCTGAAAGAACTTGGGCGTATTGTGCATTCTTGTCGGCTGCACGACCAACCTCATGTAAGAGATAACGAGCCTTCAAGGCATGAGCGAGACCACGCCACTTAGCTACGTTTCCGCCGAAAAGGACATCATAGCTGCCCGCATTCTTCATGCCAGCAGCATTATCGAAGTTGGTAATGGCAGCATCGAGCAATTCGAAGATATGAGTATAGACATCTTCCTGCTTATCAATCTTAGGAGCAGAAACTTTGAATGCCTCTGAGCAAGGAATATCTCCAAAGAGGTCGGTCATAACACCCCAGTTAAAGGCTGCAAGGACCTGTCCCATACCTTGAATGTCAGACTGACCTGCACTATTGCCGCCCTCATTGCACTTCTCTATCATCTGCTGGATATTATTGAGATTCAAATAAGTGCCATTCCACTCATTATCAAAGGTAGAACTAGCTGCGATCTCATTCACGCTACGCAACTCTGCGTTCTTTGCTTGGTTGTTACCTGTACCCAGCAACTGCTCTGTATATGAAGATACATACCATGAGAAGTTACCAGTATTTGTAGTAAACACACTGGCAACAATAGCGTCTGTCAATTGGAACTTGGCAGAAACTACGCTTTGTCCTGGGTGAGCTTCGTCTCTATTGATTCTGTCCATTGTGTCCTCAGAGCATGATACTGTCATCATAGATACTGCTGAAATGGCCAGAATACCAAATATATTTTTTAATTTCATCATTGTCTTATCTATTATTTTATTTGATACTTTAATGATTTCGGGAGTGAATGCTCAGAGATTAGAAGTTAATCTTGAAACCACCACCGAAGCTAGAAGTATTAGGCAAAGAGAAGCGCTCGAAGCAACCACTCATGTTACCATTACCCTGAGAACTCTCTGGATCGAGATCCTTCATCTTAGACCAAAGGAGCACGTTGCGTGCGAAAGCATATACAGAGATGTCCAAACGACCCAACTTAGGCAACTGATAGTTCAGAGTTACATCACGGAGCTTCAAGAAGCTACGGTCAAAGATACCTGCCTCTGTTACATCATTGTATTTCTGCCAGTAATCCTGCTTGCTTACCTCAACGGTGTTAGGCTCGCCTGTTGCAATATCAATACCCTCAGCTACCATAGTACCCTCGTGGTATGGGAGAGACTCCTTGGTTGCACCGAAGTAGTTCATGGTCAAGATGGTACCATTATACATCTTGCCACCCTTCTGCCAATCCATGGTTGCGCTCAATGTCAACTTCTTCCAACGAGCCTTTAAGTTGAAACCCATATTGAAGTCTGGAGTACACTCACCCAAGTTCTGGCTACCTGCTGTACCGATAGGAAGACCATCCTGGAGTAAAAGTCTGCCCTGCTCATCACGCTGGAATGCTACACCATATATGTTTGGATAAGTATAACCTGCCTGTGCACGAACCTGTGGCTCTACGAAACCACCCAGCATGATACTCTCTACGCCATCAGCCAAAGACTTAACCTTGTTGTTCAAGTGTGTATAGTTAATGCCCAAGTCCAAATCCCAATCCTTGGTCTGGATGATGCTAGCGTTGATTGCAAACTCATGTGACCATGTAGTCATCTCACCAGCGTTAGTGCGGAGGTACTGATAACCAGTAGAACCTGCTGTAGGTACATCGAAGATCTGGTCCTTGATGTCCTGGTAGCTAGCTGTATACTCCAAGCGGATGCGGTTGTCGAAGAAGTTCAAGTCGGCACCAAACTCCCAGTTCACAGTGTTCTGTGGCTTCAAGTTAGGGTCATACTTCACATAGTATGGAGTATAAGCGCTCACACCGTTCATTGGATAGCTGATAGGAGTAAACTGATACATACCGCTACCGTATGCTGGTACAGTATAGTAGTTAGCATAGTAGTGACCAGCCTGACCTACCTGAGCGAAAGATGCACGAAGCTTACCATAAGAGAGGATGTGATTACCCTTCAAAGCAGGAAGTTCAGTGAAGATCCAACCGAGTGATACAGATGGATAGAAGAAGCTACGATTGCCACGTGGCATGGTAGAAACTATATCGTTACGACCAGTTACTGTCAAGTAAACCTGGTTAGCGTAGCTCAAAGACAACTGACCGAAGAAACCTACGGTACGCTCCTGAGACTTGTATTCTGAAGTATAAGCCTTCACTGTTGTATTAGTCATTGTAGGTTGACCATAGAACAAGAGGTTTGTACCATCGTAATCCCAAGTGCGAGCATAGTCGTGATTGAACTCTGAACCGAGCATTGCACCGAAGTCCCACTCCTGGTTAGCACCCCACTTAGCAGTGAAGTTGGCAGTGAAGAGGTTGTTGAAGATGTTGCGCTGAACACCATAATTCTCTACCTCACCTGCCTTGTTATAGGCAGAACCTATCTCAGCGATAGTAGCATTGTCTGTGGTATATACATCAAGACCAGCCTGCTCACGGATAACGAGGTTGTAACGCTCCTTATCCCAATTGAAGTTAGGACGATACTCTACGTAAGCATTACCAAACACACGGTTGGTGTGCTGACGGTACTCATCATTGTCTGCCCACCAGTATGGGTTGTTGAATGATGTAGAACGGAACAATACCTGAGATGTAGGGTCGCCAGGTACATGATATGGAGTGCCCTTCAAGTTGTATTCTGCAGGTGCTGAGTATACCACGTTGATGATACCACTGTTAGCACCAGGGGCAGATGTAATCTTGGTAGAACTGTAGTTAGCAGAGAAACCTGTCTTCCACTCCTTGCTTATCTCGAAGTCTACGGCACCACGAGCTGTGGTACGCATCATGCCTGTAGAAGGAATGATACCCTTCTGATATGTATCACCGATACCAAAAGAATAAGCCAGATTGCCATTCTTCTGAGAAATACCAAAGTTAGAGTTCTGGGTGAAACCTGTATTGAAGAAATCACCTACGTTATCATAAACCTGAGGTGCTGTCCAACCGTCAAGGCCCGCTGATGCATACTTAGGGTTGTAGTACATACCCTCATGCTTACCAAACTGCTGAGTGAACTTGTTATCAGTATTACCACCGTATGTAGCATCGTTAGCCAAGTCTGAAATCTTAGGTCCCCAGCTCATAGAAGAAGATGGGTTGTAAGCATTCACGCTGTTACCTTGTGCATAAACAGTCTGACGCTCAAACTTCTTGCTCACTGTCTGTGCACTCAAGTCGGTAGAGAATGTAATCTGAGGGCGACCACCATTTGCCTTACCACGCTTGGTGGTAATGATGATGACACCATTAGAGGCACGGATACCATAGAGGGCAGAAGCTGCCTGACCCTTCAATACATCGATGCTCTCGATATCGTCTGGGTTGATATCGATAGAACGGTTTGCCTGGTCGGCACCAGTTACAGAAGCACCAGTATCATAGTCTGCAGAAGAAGCAATAGGCATACCATCTACCACGTAAAGAGGAGAGTTATCGCCTGAGAATGAACGGGCACCACGGATGACAATCTGAGCAGATGCACCAGGAGCACCAGAAGACTGACGAATGTCAACACCAGTCAACTTACCCTGCATAGCGCTAGCCAAAGAGCTAGTACCAGCAATGTTCAGATCTTCAGAACCTAATTTCTGTGATGCATAACCGAGGGCTTTCTTGTCTCGGGAGATACCCATTGCGGTAACCACAACCTCGTCAAGAGTCTTGTTATCCGCTTCCAATACAATCTTCATCTTCTGTCCAGCCTTTACAGTCTGAGGCAACATGCCGAGGTATGTTACTTCCAACTTTGCACCAGTTGGAACATTCAATGAGAAGTTACCATCAACATCGGTAACCGCACCGGTCTTTGTACCCACTACTTTGATAGATGCACCAATGATTGGTTCACCATCCTCTGCAGAGGTTACTTTACCGGAAACTTGAGTTTGCGCCAACGCCATTCCTAAACTAAGGAAGAGGCAGGCAATAAACGTCATGAGTCTTTTTTCCATAAATCTCTCTCGTTTAATTAATTAATAAATATATAATGTTTTATATTTCTTTCTCACTACATATCCTCCCAACTTTTATTGAGCGTGGGGGCTCATTTCCCGTCTCCAACTCTTATTCCGAACTGGTGGGGGTGGGTATGTTGCCATACCTTATTATATATAGGGAAGTATCTCAAACTTCACTAAATTTTAATAATATTTTTAATCGGCTGCAAAAATAAGCATTTTTTAGGAAATCACCAAACTTTTTTCTAGAAAAGTTGCACTTTGCTCGATATTTTGTTATAAATATGCGGTTTTTATACACTTTTGCTTATGAAAAACAAGCGAAAGCGGCAGTTTTGTCAAAAACTGCCGCTTTCGCTGAAATACTAACTTTCTGCCTTTAATTCTTCGTCTAGAACAAAGAGCATATAGAGGGGGATGTTGATGGTTTTTGAACTGTTGTTTCTCTCGTATGGCAAGAGACTGGTGCGAACCGACCATTTGGGTGAATATTTTTCCCGATACAGTTTCAAACTCTTGGCATTCATGGTTACTCCTGCCTTTGCTTCCAGTGGATATACATCCAAACCGTCGGAAATAAGGAAGTCAACCTCTGCAGTGGCTGAGGAAGACCAATAATAATTGGTTTCCAGAGTTTCTGTAAAGTTCTGAAGTTCCTGACAGACATACTGTTCTGTCAACGCTCCCTTAAACTCTTCAAAGATTCTGCTTCCTTCTAATATTACTTTCGGCGAAATCTTGCTCATTGCCCTCAACAGACCTACATCCAGTAAGAATACCTTAAACGATTTGAGATCAGCATAGGCTGAAATCGGGATGTCGGGCTTGCTGACATTGTTGGTTCTGATGATTTCACCTGCATCAGAAAGCCACATGATGGCATCCTCATATTCCCGTGCTCTGGCTCCCTCTCTCACCAGTCCATAGACAAACTTCTTGTTTTCCTTCGCCAGTTGCGAAGGGATGCTGTTCCATACATAACGGATTTTCTCGACCATATTCTTTGGAGCATGTTTGGAGAAGTCTTTCTGGTAGGCTGCTATCAGTTCCTGCTGGATGCGGTTTACCTTGTTGTAGTCTTTGCTGCCCAGCCACTCTGTTACAACAGCAGGCATACCTCCTATTATCATGTATTTTTTCAGATAATCTGTAAGGCGAGCCTCGAATGCTCCCAGGTTTCTGTTTCCTTTATCGATATAGTCTACCAGCATGTTCTCTCCGTTTGCTAGCAGAAACTCTTTAAAGGACATGGGATATAGATGTAGGAAATCTGTCTTTCCTACAGGGAAGGATGTGCCTTCGTGCAGGGCTATGCCTAGCAATGAGCCTGCGCAGCAGATGGCATACTCTGGTGCCTCTTCGCAGAAATACTTCAAAGAGGTGAGTGCTCTTGGCATTTCTTGTACTTCATCGAAGATAATAAGAGTTTCCTCGGGTATTATCATCTTACCATTATATATAGAGAGCTGTTCTATAATGCGTTGTGGTGATAAGTCGCCAGCAAATATCTCTTCGAGTACATCACTCTGTTCGAAGTTGATGTAACATACGTCTTTGAAGTACTTGCGCCCAAATTCTTTCAGTAGCCAAGTCTTGCCAACTTGTCTTGCACCTTCCAGTATGAGTGGCTTCCTTCCTTGACTGTCTTTCCATTTTAACAATTGGGATATAAGTAGTCTTTCCATACGCTAAAAATTATGTTTTGGCAAAAATACTAATAAACAGTGAATTACGCAAGTAAAATCACATTTTCCTAAGGACTTTTAAGTATATTTATCACATTTTCCTAAGGACTTTTCTGTTAAATCATCACATTTTCCTAAGGACTTTTCTGTTAAATCATCACATTTTCCTAAGGACTTTTGACTGGAAATCCCACATTTTTCAAAACAAGTCGTCTCCTGTTGTAGCAGTTCCCCAAAGTGGACACAAAAAATGATTATTAATTATTTATATTTTT
>ERZ859732.972-NODE-972-length-10320-cov-1.860692_pt1 | contig 10320 bp, 5 predicted proteins | sample MGYA00510123_ERZ859732 | MGnify/ENA primary metagenome ERZ859732 (study PRJEB30046, sample SAMN00715133) | human gut metagenome | study: EMG produced TPA metagenomics assembly of the A metagenome-wide association study of gut microbiota in type 2...
TTTGACAGGGTATGATGAAGAATACAATTACGAAAAGAGAGGAATAAAAATGCCAGTATTTGATTTTAGCGATACACCGGTAGCAAATGAGCATCCGGAGTGTACATATGAGACATTTCATTCGACAGAGACAAAGGCATCTGCTGATAAGCCGATTGTTGTTATAGACAATAAGGAAAAGGAGTGGGCGCATCATGCGCTTGGTATGTTTACAAATCCGATAAAGCGTACATCCTTTGAATTTGAGGATGGTGATGGCGTGACCAGTGCTGATATCCTGCGCATTGATTCGCGCTTCGTGAGCCTTTTTAAGTGGCTTGGCGAAAATCACATAAAGGTGCAGCTTTCAGGAGCCAATACACCTGACGGATACGCAGTATACAAGGTGAGGGAGGTGGCTCTCGGCAGAGGCACAAAGCTGTCTGCAGAGGACGGATTCCTGCAGTATATGATGGAAAGGCTCTTTGCCAGCACCATGCCTGAGGATGAACCTGACCTCGATGATTACGAGGAAGAGGGCGACAGCATGAAGCTCACCAGCATACAGAGCATCACAGATTTCATGACCTGTGCAGGCCGTACACTGCCTGACAATATACTGCTGTGGGCCAGAAGAAACCTGGCAGTTGCGCGTTCAAGCGAGGTATCACCTGAGGAAAGACGTCATGCGCAGAGAGCACTTTCCATCATGATGAATATCCAGTGGAAGGGAAATTATTTTGAAGCAATTGACCCTGTGGAGGCAAGGCGCATACTTGATGAGGAGCTTTATGGCATGGAGAGCGTGAAGCAGAGAATAATTGAGACCATTATCCAGATAAACAGGACGCATACACTTCCTGCCTACGGACTGCTGCTCTGTGGACCGGCAGGAACGGGAAAATCACAGATTGCATATGCGGTTGCGCGTATTCTGAAGCTTCCATGGACCACACTCGACATGAGCTCCATAAATGATGCAGAGCAGCTCACAGGAAGCTCAAGAATCTATTCAAACGCAAAGCCGGGAATCATTATGGAGGCATTTTCACAGGCGGGAGAGTCAAATCTTGTATTTATCATCAATGAGCTTGACAAGGCCTCAAGCAAAAACGGCAACGGAAATCCTGCAGATGTGCTTTTGACACTGCTTGACAATCTGGGCTTTACAGACAACTATATGGAGTGTATGGTGCCAACAGTTGGAGTATATCCGATTGCCACAGCCAACGATAAATCACAGATTTCAGCACCGCTTATGTCTCGTTTTGCAGTGATTGATATTCCGGACTATACTGATGAAGAGAAGAAGGTCATTTTCCAGAGATTTGCCCTGCGCAAGGTATTTGAGCGAATGGGAATGAAGGAGGAGGAGTGCGTTCTCACAGAGGACGGACTTGATGCAGTGATTAAGCTTCACGAGAACACATCGGGCATAAGAGATCTCGAGCAGGCTGCAGAGCATCTGGCTGCAAATGCACTTTATCAGATAGAGGTTGATAAGGTAAAGCAGGTGGTATTTGACGCTGAGGCTGTTTTTGAGCTTTTAGGCTAGCAGGATATGATTACGGATACAGGAATTGTTACGAAAATAAAAGGAGATTGTCAGGATGAGAGAATTTGGAAAATCCAGAAAATTAGATAATGTGCTTTATGATGTTAGAGGACCGGTGGTGGATGAGGCGGCCCGCATGGAGGAAAACGGCACAAATGTGTTGAAGCTTAATATAGGAAATCCTGCGCCGTTTGGCTTCAGGACACCTGATGAGGTGATATATGATATGTCTCGCCAGCTCACGGACTGTGAGGGGTATTCCAACTCCAAGGGACTTTTTTCTGCAAGAAAAGCAATCATGCAATATGCACAGCTCAAAAAGCTTCCTAATGTGACGGTTGAGGATATCTACACCGGAAACGGAGTCAGCGAGCTTATAAACTTAAGCATGTCAGCACTTCTTGACAATGGTGATGAGGTGCTGGTGCCGGCACCGGACTATCCGCTTTGGACAGCCTGCGTTACACTTGCGGGAGGCACGGCAGTGCACTATATTTGTGATGAGCAGTCAGAGTGGTATCCGGACATAGAGGATATCAAAAAGAAGATTACAGACAAGACAAAGGCAATCGTAATAATAAACCCTAATAACCCTACGGGAGCGCTCTATCCAAGGGAGGTGCTGCAGCAGATAGTTGATGTGGCAAGAGAGCACGAGCTCATGATTTTTTCGGATGAGATATATGACAGACTTGTGATGGATGACTATGAGCATGTGTCTATTGCGTCGCTTGCACCGGACCTCTTCTGTGTGACCTTCAGCGGACTTTCTAAGTCACATATGATAGCAGGCTATCGTATCGGATGGATGGTTTTAAGCGGCAACAAGGCGCTCGGAAAGGACTATATCCAGGGTCTCAACATGCTCTCAAACATGCGTCTTTGCTCGAATGTTCCGGCGCAGTCGATAGTGCAGACAGCTTTAGGCGGATATCAGAGTGTAGGCGAGTATATTGTGCCGGGCGGACGAATCTATGAGCAGAGAGAGTACGTCTACAAGGCATTAAACGATATACCGGGAATTTCGGCAGTAAAGCCAAAGGCAGCATTTTACATATTCCCAAAGATTGATACTGCAAGGTTCAACATCACAAACGATGAACAGTTTGCACTTGATCTGCTTCGTGAGAAGAAGATACTCATCATCCACGGTGGCGGCTTCAACTGGGATAAGCCGGATCACTTCAGAGTGGTATATCTGCCTAGAACAGAGATACTAAAGGATGCCACAGGCAAGCTTGCAGATTTTCTGGCTTCATATAAGCAGAAATAATTATTAGCATAGATAATTATTAGCATAGATAATTATAAAACATATGATATAAAACATATAACATATAAGCTCCGGCACAGAAAACTTTTTGTTCTGACCGGAGTTTTTATATTATGCTGTAATATTTTTTAAAAGTAACCTACCTGTAACTTTACATAATGTATTATACACTTGTATCGCGGGGCGGCTGTACTTTAGATGGCAGACCGCACAGCACTCAAAAATGCATAGAGAAGAAAAGGAGAATTAAATGGAACTGCTTAGAGTAGAACACTTATCAAAAATATACGGAGCCGGAGAAAATCAGGTCAAGGCTTTGGACGATGTGTCATTGAGCGTGGAAAAGGGAGAGTTTGTGGCAATAGTCGGGGCGAGCGGCTCAGGAAAATCCACACTGCTTCATCTGCTCGGAGGTGTTGACAGACCCACAAGCGGAAAGGTGTATATAAACGACACCGATATTTTTGCCATGAATGATGATGAGCTTGCCATATTCAGAAGAAGACAGGTGGGTATCATTTATCAGTTTTATAATCTGATACCTATATTAAATGTCGAGGAAAACATGGCAATCCCGATGGAGCTTGATGGAAGAAAGGTGGAAAAAGCACAGATGGATGACATGCTTATGCGTCTGGGACTGACAGAGAGACGCACTCATCTGCCAAATGAGCTCTCAGGAGGACAGCAGCAGCGCACATCTATAGGAAGAGCCTTGATTACGAGACCGTCTATAGTGCTGGCGGATGAGCCGACCGGAAATCTGGATACCAAAGCGAGCAATGAGATTATGCATCTCTTAAAGACCTCAAACCGTGAGCTCAACCAGACAATTATCATGATTACGCACAATATGGAGCTTGCAAAGGCGGCTGACCGCACAATAATGATAGAGGATGGTAAAATCAGATGAATTTGATGAAGACACTCACATTAAAAAACTTAAAGCTCAACAGGAAAAGAACTATTGTCACGATAGTTGGAATAATTCTGGCAACAGCGCTTTTGTCAGCGCTTGTCACACTTGTGTCAAGCTTTCAGTACAGTATGATTGAATATCAGAAGCAAAAAGACGGCGACTTTCATGTGAAATTTTCGGGTGTGAAAATGTCTGAGCTTTCAGAGTTTAAAAACAACAGAAATATTGAAAGTACATTTGAGACGATGGGGATGGGCTTTGCAAAGCTTGACGGCTGCAAGAATGAGGATAAGCCGTATGCTTATGTCATGGCAACAGATGAGGCTGGCTTTGAGAAAGGCTGCTTTAACCTGATAGAGGGGCGCATGGCAAAAAATGAGGATGAGATAGTCATTCCAAGGCACTTAAGGACAAACGGACGAATCGACATAAAGGTGGGAGACGAGATAACACTTGATATCGGAAAGCGATATGATTCAAACACCGAAGGTATCATATGGGAAAACAGCGCATATGAGAATGAGGCAGAGACACTTACCGATACTGTGACAAAGCACTACAAGGTGGTAGGCATCATGGAAAGACCGGGCTATGGAATGGAGGACTATAGTGCCGCCGGATATACATTTGTCACATACTCTGATGAGCTGGCAGCAATTGATAACGGCACAAAGAGTGAGGTTAACGAAGCTGACACTACACTCACAGTGTACAGCAGATACACTCAAAAGGCATTAAGAAACAAGGATGCTGTGACAGCAGATATAATTGGCGTGGATGAAAAGCTGTTTGCGAAAGCGAATAATTCATCTGTTGAAATGACTGCTGAGGAGAGCGACAGGTTTCTTAAAGAGATGGAAAATGCAAAATATGATATATATATAAATCGCTACCTTATAAGCTATGAGTGCGTTTTCCCGATTGACGGCACATTTAAAGCGCTGTTTACAGTGGCCACTGTTGTGGCATTGATAATCATACTGACATCAGTGTACTGTATCAAAAACAGCTTTAACATATCAATCACTGAAAAAATCAGGCAGTATGGCATGCTCGCAAGCGTGGGTGCTACGAGGCGCCAGATAAAAAGCAGCGTTAAGACAGAGGCTGCAATGCTTGGAGTGGTTGGTATTCCTGTGGGTACCATGAGTGGTATTTTGGCATCACTTATACTTGTTAAGGTGGTAAATGCGCTGTCAGCAGGCTGGCTTAACGTTGATTTGAGCTTTCACACATCTCTGCCTGCACTTATTCTTGCTGTGATACTGAGTATAGCGACCATTTATTTTTCTGCAACAGGCAGTGCAAGAAGGGCCGCAAAGGTTACACCGCTTGAAGCAATAAGAAACACAAAGGAGATTAAAATAAAGTCATCAAAGCTTAAGACACCGGCGATTATAGGTAGAATCTGGGGTATCGGAGGTGTTATCTCATATAAGAATATAAAGAGAAACAATAAAAAGTACAGAACTACAGTGACGTCTATTGTCATCTGCTCAGTAACCTTTATTGTGATATCATACTTTATGTCTATGGCCTTTAGCATGGTTGGAATGTCATATGCATCAGCAGATTACAATATCGGAATAAATATGTCATATAAAAAAGACATTCATATTGATATCGAAAAGCTCTCTAAGCTTGTGAGCGGTATTGAAGGAGTTGATGATTATCTGGTTGGAGCCGGCTATGATTTCGATGTAGATAAGCCTGAGTACACAAAGGAATATGGAGAGTATTGCAGGCAGCTTTATGATGACAGTGAGGATGTCTCACAAATGTTTTTAATCACGGTTTTGGATGACAAATCGTATGATAAGTATGCGTCTGACGCAGGCATAAAAAATGCAGCTACAGGGGCAATTCTTTTAAATAAATGCACATTTGATGTGTATAATGAGAAAAGCTCGAAATACATCAAAAAAGAGATGGAGCTGTACAAATATAAAGCAGGAGATACAATCAGGTGCGGCTACAATGTGTATGAGGATGCTTCTTCTGATGACAATGCCGTGGAAGGTGATACTGAAAGCAGCACGGAGGATAACAGTGGATACGTTGACGAGGAAACAATAAATAACGGAGTCAGAAAGACTGTAGATGTAAATATTGCAGGTGTCACAGACAAGGCACCAATAGGTTATAAGGGCTGCAGCAATACCACTCATTTGTTTATGAACCAAAAAGGCTTTGAAAGCTTATGGGCTGACGGCAAGAGCGGCAATGAGCTCAAACCGGGGAATGCGACATATTCGGCATATGTGGTGGCAGAAAATGCAGATGAATATCAGGATACATTAGAAAAAGAGACGGAAGAAAATCCTGAGTATTCCCAGATTAGTTTTTATGTCAGCAATATGGATAAGCAGATGCGCGATGAAAAATCACTCTTTACACTGCTTGGAGTATTCGCATACGGACTTATTGTGGTCATTGCCTTAATAGGAATCACAAATATTATCAATACCTTAAGCACCGGAATGGAGCTTAGAAGCCGCGAGTTTGCCACACTAAGAAGCATTGGAATGACAGATAAGCAGTTTGCGGGGATGGTCAGACTCGAGAGTGTGTTTATATCTGTAAAGGCTCTTGTAATAGGGGTACCGCTTGGTATTTTAATAAGCTATCTCTTATGTGTTATGATGAACAGGATGGATGATGCAATCATTTATGAGCCACCGTATAAAGCAATTATATTGTGTATAGTGGTTGTAATAATGCTGATTTATGCTATCATGAAACTATCAATGACGAAGCTTAGACACAATAACATTATTGAGACGATCAAAAATGAAAATCTGTAGAAAATGCGGGAGCTGATATGAAAAAAATACTTCTCATAGAGGACAACAAAGGAATAACAGAGGGACTGTGTGATACCTTTACAGAACCTGAATATGAGCTTTTGACAGCAGAAAATTTAAAGGAGGCTGGGGCGCTTTTGAGTGAGCATCCCGGCCTTGTGCTGCTTGATGTGTCGCTTCCTGATGGGAACGGCTTTGATTTTTACAGTAAAAGGCTGGAAAAAGAAAGAACACCGGTGATTTTTCTTACCGCAAGGGATGAGGAAAATGATATAGTAAAGGGACTAGAGCTTGGAGCGGAGGATTACATCACAAAGCCTTTTTCTGTAAGAGAGCTTGTGGCGAGGGTAAACCGCGTATTTTTACGAAGGAAAAGTGATGACAGTTTATCTGTCATACATGCAGGAAGCATAAGCTATGACATGGACAAAAAGGAAGCAAGAAGGGCTGGACAGGTGATTGCTCTTTCAAGTCTTGAAAACCGCATACTCGATCTGCTTTTTACCAATCATGACAAGGCTGTGTCCAGAAATGCCGTGCTTGACTGCATCTGGGAGGCGACAGGCAACGATGTGTATGACCATACAGTGACTGTCTATATGAAGCGCATCAGGGCAAAGCTTGGTGAGGATGTGATAAAGACTGTGAAGGGAATCGGGTATCGTGTTGATTCAGATGAAGCTCTTTAAACAGTATCGGCTGACAGAGACAGTTCCCGGGGGAAAGCATGAGAAAGAAGAAATATAATTTAGAGAACAGAAAACATTTTGTGTATTTTGCAATAATATATACATGTATATGTGTGACGGTTATGGCTTTTACCGTCTTTTTTCAGTACAGGGCGTATACGAAAAACTATAACGCCACAGTGGCTAAGCTATGTGCACTCATTCATGAAAAATATCCCGATGTATCAGATGGTAGTATAGCCGCGATTCTAAATGACAGCAGCTCAGGCAGCGATTATACAAATTTAAAAAGCGCAGAGACGCTCTTTAAAAAATACGGCATTGATATGGAAAAGGATTCTGCGGTTTTGTCAAATGAAAAAGCGCTTAAAGGAGCGCTTTGGTTAGACATATTTCTTGTTGTGCTTTTTGCTGGGGGCTTTTGCATTTACATTGTGCTTATAAGATTTAGCTTTAAAAGACAGGTCAGACAGGCTGCGGATTATCTGCGCCGCATAAATCAGGGAGACTACAGACTTGTTATGGCAGATAGCACAGAGGGAGAGATTTCTATACTAAAGGGAGAGCTTTACAAGACAGCAATCTATTTGAGGGAGTCTGCGGAAAATGCAAAGGCAGACAAGCTTTTGCTAAAGGATGCGCTTTCTGACATATCGCATCAGCTTAAGACACCGCTCACATCACTTTCGATAAATCTGGAAAATCTGGAAGGAAATCCTGATATGGCATCTGAAAACAGAAACAGGATAATGCGCAGGGCAAAGCGCGATGTGGACAATATATCGCATATGGTGCAGGCTATCTTAAAGCTTTCAAGGCTTGAAGCGGATGTTGTGGAGTTTGATGAGAAGGATACGCTGCTGTCTGAAATTGTAGCTGAGGCAGCTGACAATGTTATGGCACTTTGCGATTTGAGAGACATAAGGCTGTCCATAGATGATGGCTCTGATAAGGATGCCTGTATACATGCTGATGCATACTGGCAGTGTGAGGCCATTACAAACATAGTAAAAAATGCAGTGGAGCACGCAGAGAGTGAGGTAAAGATAGGTTTTTACAGGTATGAGATGTATGCAGAGATAACAGTGCAAAACGATGGGGAGACCATAAGTGATGAGGACAAAAAGCATATTTTTACGCGTTTTTACAGCGGCAGCGGACAGCCGGCAGACAGCATCGGCATAGGACTTTCGCTGGCGGAAGCAATTGTGCGTCATGACAATGGATATATCCTTGTGGAGGATTGTACAAAAGATGTATTAAATGAAAAAAATGAATGCAGTGGCACACGCTTTGTGGTAAGATATCTGTGATAAGTTGAGAAAAATTATCAATAAATACACTAGGAAGCGATAAAATGACACTAAAAGAACTTGGCATAGGACAGAGTGCCAGAATACTTACAGTAGGCGGTGAGGGCGCATTGCGCCAGCATTTCCTGGATATGGGAGTAATCCCAAAAGCCGAAGTAACAGTTATCAAATTTGCACCGATGGGAGACCCGATGGAGCTTCAGGTGCACGGCTATGAGCTCACATTGAGGCTTGATGATGCGGCACAGATTGAGGTAGAATTAATTGACAGCCGCTCAAGAAAGCATGAGGGTCCTAAAAAGATAAGCAACACAGCCCATCCCGGACTTGGCGAGGAGGGCAAATACCATGTGAAGGGCAGTGGCAATCCCCTTCCGGATGGTGAGAAGCTCACATACGCACTTGTGGGCAATCAGAACTGCGGCAAGACAACACTTTTCAACCAGCTTACAGGCTCAAACCAGCATGTCGGCAATTTCCCGGGAGTGACGGTGGACAGAAAGGATGGCTCTATTAAAGAACATCCGGATACATCAATCACAGATTTACCGGGCATTTACTCAATGAGCCCATATACTAATGAGGAGATTGTGTCGAGAAACTTTGTGCTCGATAACAAGCCAAAGGCCATAATAAATATCGTAGATGCGACAAATATCGAGAGAAACCTGTATCTGACCATGCAGCTTCTTGAGATGGATATACCGATGGTTATCGCTCTAAATATGATGGACGAGGTGACGGCTAACTCAGGCTCAATCGATGTAAATAAAATCGAGGGACTGTTAGGAGTGCCTGTTGTACCGATTTCTGCCGCAAAGAATCAGGGTGTTGATGAGCTGGTGCGCCATGCAATACACATTGCAAAGTATCAGGAGCGCCCGGGCAGACAGGATTTCTGTGATGAGAATGATTTTGGCGGTGCCGTGCACAGATGTATACACGCGGTCAGCCACCTGATTGAGGATCATGCAAAGCTCGCCGGAGTTCCGATTCGCTTTGCAGCCACCAAAATTATCGAGGGAGATGCACTTATATTAGAGCAGCTTCATCTTGATGAGAATGAGAAAGAGGCAATAGAGCATCTGATTGTCCAGATGGAGAAGGAGCGAGGCCTTGACAGAAGCGCTGCAATTGCGGATATGCGCTTTACATTTATTGAGAAAATATGCGAGAGCACCGTGGTAAAACCGAAGGAGAGCAGGGAGCGTATCAGAAGTGAGCGTATCGACCGTGTTCTTACAGGTAAATACACGGCAATACCTTGCTTTATAGTGATAATGCTTGCGGTATTTTATCTCACCTTCAACGTAATCGGAGCAGGTCTTCAGTGGCTTTTGGAGCAGGGCATAGGAGAGCTGACAGCGTTGACAGATAAGGCACTCACAGCGGCAGGCGTGAATGAGGTGTTGCACGGACTGGTAATAGACGGCATCTTTCAGGGTGTCGGAAGCGTATTAAGCTTCTTGCCGATTATCGTGACACTGTTCTTTTTCTTATCCCTCATGGAGGACAGCGGATACATAGCGAGGGTTGCATTCTTCATGGACAAGCTCCTTCGTAAGATAGGACTTTCAGGGCGAAGCATAGTACCAATGCTCATAGGCTTCGGCTGTACGGTGCCAGCTGTCATGGCGACACGTACACTGCCAAGTGAGAGAGACCGTCGAATGACTATACTCCTCACACCGTTTATGAGCTGTTCGGCAAAATTGCCAATTTATGCATTCTTTGTTAGTGCATTTTTCCCGAAGCATGGCGGACTTGTCATGGGAGGACTGTACTTCC
>ERZ859732.973-NODE-973-length-10319-cov-2.376559_pt1 | contig 10319 bp, 10 predicted proteins | sample MGYA00510123_ERZ859732 | MGnify/ENA primary metagenome ERZ859732 (study PRJEB30046, sample SAMN00715133) | human gut metagenome | study: EMG produced TPA metagenomics assembly of the A metagenome-wide association study of gut microbiota in type 2...
GGGCTACACGGGCTCGTTCGGCTACGAAATTCTCTGCAAGACCGAGGACACCGTCTGGCTGTGGGACACGCTGCTGGAAGCAGGCCGCGACTTCGGCCTCATCCCCTGCGGTCTCGGCGCGCGCGATCCGCTGCGTCTGGAAGCGGCCATGCCGCTCTACGGCCACGAGATGAACGACGAGATCACGCCGAAGATGGCGGGACTTCCGTGCAAGCTCACGGGCAAGGACTTCATCGGCCGCGACGCGCTTGTCGCGCTCGGCGCGCCGAAAATGAAGCGCATTGGCATGAAGGTCGTCGGCCGCGGCATCGTGCGCGAGCACTGCGACCTCTACACGATGGACGGAGAAAAGATCGGCTGGGCATCCTCCGGCACGTTCGCACCCTATATCGGCTGCGGCGTCGCGATGGGCTATATCCCCGCCCAAGATATCGAGATCGGCAAGCACCTCAACGCCGACGTGCGCGGCCGCATGGTCGAGCTTGAGATCGTGCCAATGCCGTTCTACAAGCTCGAACGCTGAAATAGAGATTTTTGACCGAATATTCGGAAACCATTTGACCGTAAATAACAACCAACATTCATTGAGAACGATTTTGAGGAGGAAATTACCATGAACATCCCTGCTGAGCTGAAGTATTCCAAGTCCCACGAGTGGGTCAAGATGGACGGCGACGTCGCCGTGATCGGCATTTCTGATTTTGCCCAGGATGCACTGGGCGATGTGGTCTTTATCAACCTGCCCGCCGAGGGCGACAGCGTCACCGCCGGCGAAGCCCATGATCCGAAATCCACCATTAAGAAAGCCATTGATGAAGTGTTCTGGCGTATCCTGATTTTCTATGTACTGTCCCTCGGCGTGATTATGGCTATTTATCCCTGGGATGAAATCGGCCATCTGGGCAGCCCCTTCGTCATTACCTTTGAAAAACTGGGCATTGCAGGAGCTGCTGACATTATCAATATCGTAGTCATTACAGCAGTGCTGTCCTCCTGCAACAGCGGCATCTTCAGCTCCGGCCGCATGCTTTACAACCTGTCCCTGCAGGGAAACGCTCCCTCCTGCTTCCAGCGTCTGAACCGTCACCGCCTGCCCTGGATCGGCATCCTCTTCTCTGCGGCAGTGCTGCTTTTCTCGGTGCTCATGAATTACATCATGCCGGCCCAGGTCTTCGTGTATGTTACCAGCGTGGGATCCTTTGGCGCCCTCTTTACCTGGTTCGTCATTCTCCGGACCCAGCAGAAATTCCGGGCCGCCCTTTCTCCGGAAGAAAAGAAACTTCTTACCTATAAAATGCCCTTTGCTCCCTACTCCGGCTATCTGACCATGCTCTTCCTTCTGGGGGTGGTGGTGGCTTCCGCTTTCCGCGATGATACCCGGGTAGCCCTTTATGTGACACCTGTATGGTTTGCCATCCTTCTCATCGGCTACCATTTCATTGAAAAGAATAAAAGAAAACATGAAAGAAAATCCGGCAGCTTTAAGGAAGAAGGAGAACCGGCGGAAGGCTTTGCTGCATCTCCTGCCGATGTGAGAATGAAATAAGTGGAAAACAGCTCCTTCGGGAGCTGTTTTTTTAGAAAGGGTAAGTATAGGGCCCGGTCTTTAGCAGTCTGCCAAAACTCCTGCCAAAGGAGACTTTTGCAAGCCCTGCCCATCTTTAAAGGCTTCTGCAGCCTGAGAGCAGGACCCTTTCTTTTTTATTATTCTTCTATTATTCTTGTTCATACATTCGATTTTTCTTGGAAACATCTGCTGAATTCTGTTGTAATAAATTGGTGTTAATTTTATAGGCATAATACTTTATAGGTATAAAGGCAAAGCAGGTGAAAATCTGTGACGCAAAACTATAGGGCCTGTAACATGGCAGCCAGCTGCATCGAAGGAGCAATTGCAAAAAGCACTGATTCTGTTCATCAGTGCTCTCTTTGGCGCAGTGCAAGCTGCGCCTTTTTATGATGCTTAGCTGAGTAAGAAATGGAAGTTTACAATGGAAGATGACAAGTTTATACCGGATTTGGATATGAATGTGCCGGTAGCCTATGCTGCTTTTGAAGTAGTGATGGATGAGGAAAAGAAAAAGGCCATAGACACCATCTACGTATATGTCAATAAAGCATACTGCGAAATGGTGGGGAAAGATAAGTCCGAGCTTTTGGGCCGCTCTTTCCTGTCAGTCTATGACAATGCCGATGAAAGATGGTTTGACTACTGCTATGAAGCGGCAAAGGGCAGACAGGTGCGAAGCTGCATGTACAGCCGGGAAGTGGGCCACTGGCTGGAATTTGAGGTGGAGCCGGCCGGTAAAGGCCGGGCGGCCTTCATTTTCATGAATGTGGATCTGGACCATGTGGAACGGATGAACCTCCGCCAGTCCACCAACACCGACGATATTATCATCAAGCTGGTGAAAATCATGGACGGCGGGGAAAGCTACGAAAAAGCGGTGAACCACATGCTGGCCGAGCTGGGTACCATTATTCATGCCGACCGCCTCTACATTCTGGAAACCGATGGAAAGAAGGCAAGCAATACCTTCGAATGGTGCCGGGAAGGAATAACACCGGAAATCGATACCCTGCAGAACCTGGACTATGATACATATCTCGGCGGATGGGAAAAATACCTCGTCCACAACACCAGTCTGGTGCTGGAAGACATCAGCGTTCTGGCCGACGATGACCCGCTGGACTATGAAAACCTGAAACGGCAGGGCATACGGAGCATTATGGATTCCCCCATTTACGATGGCGGAAAACTTATCGGCTACATCGGCGCCGATAACTATGAAATCAGCGATGCAGTAAATACCCAGAAAATACTGGAAACCATTTCCTATTTTCTGGGGGCCCGCATGGTGAACCAGAAGCTCCTTTCCCGGCTGGACTACCTGAGCCACCGGGACATGCTGACCGGTGTGAGAAACAGAAACAGCTTCATGGAAAAGCTGGAAGAACTGGAACAGCTGGACCATCCGGTGGGCATTGCATTTGGTGATGTGAACGGACTGAAAAGGGCCAATGATGAAGAGGGCCACGTGGCAGGAGATAAGCTCCTCCGGCGGGCGGCAAAGGCCATGCAGCAGTTCTGGGGCGATGAGTTTGTATACCGCGCCGGGGGAGATGAATTCGTGGTCCTTCTGCCGGATATTTCCGAATGTGATTTTTACAGGAAATTTGAAGAATTTTATGATGCCATGAAGGCCAAAGAGAATATGTCCGTTGCCCTCGGCGCCCAGTGGGCCGAAAGCGGCAGCCATCTCAATGCTGCCTTCAACCAGGCAGACCGGAAAATGTATCAGGATAAGAAAAAACACTACCATCTCTGCCCCGAAGAAATAGAACCGGAAAAGGTGAAATGAAAAAGTGCACTCCTGTGCTGGTACAGAGAGGACTGGCGGGCTTGCGGGCCAATCCAGGGCCGGGCTTACTGATTTACCCTTGACAAGACCGGTCCCATTGGCTACAATGGACACATATCAAAAAAGTGCTGATGGAAAAAAGTACTCATTTTAGAAGCCAAGCAGAGAGCCGGCATTTGGTGGGAACCGGCGGCGGAGGAATGAGGAAGTTCTTTCCTGAACTGCGCGGCTGAACGTAAAAGTAGGCTGCGACGCATGCCCCCGTTACCGGGCGTAGAGTTGATCTGATGAAGATAATTTGGGTGGTACCACGGATAATCCGTCCCTTGGGTACCACCCTTTTGTGTTGATTCAGGTAAACAGGGTGGTACCGCGATGTGTCCCGTCGTCCCTTGCTTAGAAATAAGCAGGGGACTTTTGATTTTCACAAAGGAAAGCATGGGAGGATGGAAAGATGGATATGAAGAAGATGGCAGGAGCCGCTGTGCTCGCAGCCGGGCTCCTCCTGGGAGGCGCCGGCAGCGTTTGGGCGGCGCACCTGGAGGATATTGCAGCCCGGGGGACTCTCCGGGTGGGGACCACTGGCGATTACAGGCCCATGTCCTATAAGGACGCTGATGGAAAGTATGAAGGCTTTGATACAGAACTGGCAGAAAAACTGGCAGACTCCCTTCATGTGAAGGTGGAGTACGTGCCCACCACATGGAAGACCCTTTCCGCCGATACGGCAGCAGGAAAGTTTGACCTGGCCCTCTGCGGCATTACAAGAACCTTTGACCGGGAAAGGACCCTGGCCATGTCTGATGGCTACCTCCTCTTCGGCAAGACCATTCTCTGCCGGAAGGGAGAGGAAGGAAAGTACAAGTCTCTGGCAGACCTGGACAGGCCGGAGGTGAAGGTCATGGTGAATCCGGGCGGAACCAATGAGAAATTTGCCAAGAGCCGCCTGCCTCATGCCACCCTTCTCATCCATGAGAAGAATGCGGAAATCCCTTCCCTCATAGCGGAAGGAAAGGCGGATATTATGATTACGGAAACCATGGAAGCCAGGCGGTATGTGCGCATGAATGAAAAGCTGGCGGCGCCATTGGTGGACAAGCCCTTTACCAGAAGCCGTTTCGGCGCCCTCATGGCCAAGGGAGACCAGGATTTTCTGAACTATGTGAATTTCTTCCTGGCAGAAATGGAAACTGACGGTACCATGGATGCACTGGAAGATACATACATTAAATAAAGCAGTATAGGAACAGGGGAGGACATAGAAATGAAGACATGGATGAAAATGAGTATGGCAGCAGCTTTGGCAGCAGCAGCACTGGTATATGGAGGATGCGGCGGCAGTCAGCCCAATGGCGGCGCCGGCTCTGCTTCCGGAAAACCGATTATCGGCGTGGTGCAGATCGTGCAGCATGGATCTCTGGATCAGGCCAATAAGGGCTTCGTAGACGGCTTAAAGGAAAGGGGCTATGGCGAGGATAAGGTCACCTTTGATCAGCAGAATGCCCAGGGCGACCAGTCCAACCTGAAAACCATTGCATCCCGTTTCAAATCGGAAAAACCGAAACTCATCTGCGCCATTGCTACTCCTGCAGCCCAGGCGGTGGCCAATGAAATCAAGGATATTCCCATCGTAGGCACTGCCATTACGGACTATACCACGGCCAAACTGGTGAAGAATGATGAAAAGCCCGGCGGCAACGTGACCGGCGTCAGCGATCTGGCATCCATTGATGCCCAGATGGATCTGGGAAGGGCCCTGGTTCCCAATGCCAAAACGGTGGGCCTCATTTACTCCTCCAGCGAGGTCAACAGTGAAGTCCAGGCCAACATGATGAAGGATTACTGCAAAAAGAACAATCTGGCCGTAGAGGAAAGAACCGTCAACAGCGTGAACGATATCCAGCAGGTGGCGGAATCCCTGGCAGGCAAGGTGGATTTCATCTATGTACCTACCGATAACACCCTGGCTTCCTCCATCCCCACTCTGATGAAGGTCACCGATGCCAATAAGATTCCGGTTATCGTGGGAGCCGACATTATGGCCAAAGACGGTGCACTGGCCGCTCTTTCCGTAGACTACTACAAGCTGGGCGTCCAGACAGGCCACATGGCCGCTGATATTCTGGACGGCAAAATCAAGCCGGAAACTGCAGCCATCCAGCACCAGAAGGAATACACCATTGTCATCAATAAGAAGGATGCTGACATTCTGGGAATCAAGATTCCCGATGAAATTGCAAAGAAAGCACAGATGGTTTAAAACAGTCCATCAGGCAGGGGGCTTTGAAAAAGGGCAGTCACTTTTTCAAAGCCCCTTTTGGCATGGGAAAATACCATTTTACCGGCCTGTACTGTTTTTAAAATCCATTTTCCTGTTTTTTCTCCTAAATAACTGTGATATAATAATCTCTAGGTATATCCATTTATCCATAGCATGGAGGATATACGAAAGATACTTGCAAAGAAGGCGGGGGCTATGTCAGAAATCAAAGAAAGATTAGCCCATGTAATGGACCGGATTGAAGCGGCCAGGAATCGTTCTCCCTATGGACAGAAAGTGACCCTGGTGGCAGTGACAAAATTCCATCCCCTGGAGGATATGGAAGAAGCCATTCATCTGGGAGTCACCCAGGTAGGCGAAAACCGGGTCCAGGAAATGGAAGAAAAGTACAAAGCCTTGAAGCTTCCGGTCATTTGGAACCTGCAGGGACATTTACAGAAAAATAAAGTGAAAAAAGCGGTGGCCATGGCGGACCTGATCCAGTCGGCAGATTCTCTGGATATCATGAAGGAAATCGACCGGCGGGCCGGAGAAATCGGCAAGGTGCAGGATGTACTCCTGGAATTCAATATTTCCGGAGAAGAATCAAAGCACGGCCTTCCTCCACAGTCTATGAAGGAAGCCCTGGACACAGCCAAAGCCCTTTCCCATATCCGGGTCAAGGGGCTCATGTGCATGGCACCGGCCTATGAGGATGTGGAAAAGACTCGTCCCGTATTCCGGAAGGCCCATAGCATGTGGACTGACATGAAGAAAGAATTTCCTGAAGGACAGATTTCCATTCTGTCCATGGGAATGACCCATGATTTTGAAATTGCCATTGAAGAAGGAGCCAATATGGTGCGCATAGGCACTGCCATTTTTGGCGAAAGACACTACCATTGAGAGGAGAAAAAAATGAGTCTGCTTGATAAATTTAAGGATCAGTTTGTAGACAGGGATGAGGATGAAAGAGAAGAGGACATGGAAGAGGAAGCTGCACCGGTCAGCCCTTCCGCTCCCGTTCCGCCTCGTGCATCTGCGGTAAGCCCTGTGAGAGGCATTGGCCGCACCGCCCAGCCCCGTCAGGCTGCCAAGCCCTACACCATGGTGGTGGTGAATCCCAAGAGCTATGGAGATGCTGAAAAAATCGGCGACCATCTGAAGGCTATGCGCCCGGTGGTGATGAACATGGAAAAAACCGATGCCGATGAAGCACAGCGGATTGTAGACTTCGTACAGGGCATCATGTATGCACTGGACGGACGGATCGACCAGATTTCCGAAAATATTTATCTCTGCGCGCCGAATAACATGAGCGTATCCCGTGAAAATTTCGCTGCCTATCAGGATCAGCAGCAGGCACCGGCAGCGCCTCAGTGGAACGCCCAGACACCTCAGGGACCTGAGGCTCCCCAGGGCTGATGTCTTTTCTTTCCAAGGGAGTGAACTGGCTGAAAAGCCAGTTTGAAGAATCTCCTGAAGAAGACAGCTATGAGGAACAGGAACGGGACGAGGGAGAAGATGTACCGGCGGCAGGCGCGCTGCCCGCAAGGAGCATCCGGCCCCAGGAAGTGGATATCATGGTTCCCGGTTCCTACGGAGATGCCCGTCGTGCTGTGGATGCCCTGGCAAGGGGCATGACGGTTATCGTTGTTTTGAATGATAATGTGGATGATGAAGCAGCCAGCCGTTTCGTGGACTTCATGAGCGGCGCTGTCTATATGGCCCATGGAGATGTGATGCTCCTCAATGATGATGTGCTCATCTGCGTTCCGTCTACGGTGGATCTTCATGAAGACAGGCTGGCCTTTGTTTCAGGTATTCCCACCTGGAAAGGACCATAGAAATGAAGAAGATTCTGATTTTCGGCTGCGGCGCCATGGGAGGAGCCATCCTCTCCGGCTGCCTTGCCAAAGGGCTGTGGAAAAAAGAAGAAATATATGTGAAAGAGCATTCCGAAGAAGCATCCCGCGAAAAGGCGTCCCGCTACGGCGTTCATGCTTCCATGGACGGCAGGGAAGCCAAAGAGGCGGACCTGGTGATTCTGGCGGTGAAGCCCAATGTGGTACCCGGAGTGCTTCAGGAATTATCCCGGTATCATCCATCCCGGGTTCTTTCTATTGCGGCGGCAGTCACCCTGGAAGCCCTGGAAGGGGCCCTTCCGGAAGAAACCGAGGTCATCCGCGTCATGCCCAATACCCCTGCATCGGTGGGGGAAGGCATGGCTGCCATTGCACCGGGAAAGAAGGCATCCCCCGATTTCATCAGGGAAGCGGAAGAGATTTTCTCCGCCCTGGGGAAGGAAGCGGTGGTGACAGAAAGGCAGCTTGATGAGCTGGGCGCCCTCTCCGGCGCCGGCCCGGGATATGCCTTCGTCATCATTGATGCCCTGGCTGATGCGGGAGTGCTCATCGGCCTTCCCCGGAAGCTGGCCATTGAAGCGGCGGCACAGACATTGTATGGAGCCGCCAAAATGGTATTGGAAACAGGGAAGCACCCGGCAGAACTGAGAGACCAGGTCACAAGCCCCGGCGGTACCACCATTGCAGGCATTCATGCCATGGAAAGGGACGGCATCCGGGCCGCCCTCATGGATGGCGTCAAGGCGTGCCTTGAAAAATCTGACGCCCTGGCAGGAAAATAAGAAAGGGCAGGAGAAGGGCAGATTTTCTGCCTCTCCTGCCTCTGTCAATCCCGGGAGAGCACCGGCTTAAGCTGGGCCGCCTGCTCCCCATGGCATAACATACAGGAATAAAAGCGGACATGATTGAATCAGCGCTTCCCTGAAGACAGGAAAGAGGATGGAATGAAGGATAGAGAAAAAATACTTCGTTATTTTGCGGCCTCCGGTGATGAATCGAAGGACATGGCCATGCGGCTTCTTGACCTGGCGGATGCGGTAGACCGGGGACGGCCCTTTGCAGTGGGCCCGTTCATGGCCCCCTTTGCCCGGCAGATCGGCCAGACCATTGCAGCCCATATGAAGACTGTGAAATCCACAGCCTTTGGCGGCTATCATGAAGCAGAAAGGGTGCGTATCGCCTTCCAGCGAGTGGATTACGATGGCCCTGTGGACTTTTCCGAAAGCCTGCTCTCGGTGACCTGGGACGGCCGGTACCGTCTCATCGGCCACCGGGATGTACTGGGCTCCCTCATGGGCCTTGGCATCGACCGCTCTGTGACAGGAGATATCCTCATGCAGGGCGCCGGCTGCCAGATCGTGGTGGACAGTGCCATGAAGGACTGGCTCATGGACAACTTCAAAAAAGTGGCCATGGTGCCGGTGAAGGTGGAGGAAATCCCACTCTCTGATATTCAGCCGCCCAAGCAGACCGCCAAAGAAGTGCGGGCTACCGTGGCATCCCTTCGTCTGGATGCCGTAGGAGCTGCAGGCTTCGGTATTTCCCGCTCCAAAATGGTGGCAGCCGTGGAGGACGAAAGGACGGAAGTGAACTGGCAGCCTGCCAAAAGCGCTTCCCAAACTGTAAAGGCTGGAGACATTATCAGCATCCGTGGAAGAGGCCGCATAGAAATCAAGGAAGAAACCGGCATGAGCCGGAAAGGACGCACTGGCCTTCTGATATACAGATATAAATAGAGGAGCCTGCTTTCCATACAAGGTAAACACAGACATTCCAAAGGAGACATATACATATGATTACACCAATGGATATACACAATAAAACATTTTCCCGCCAGATTCGCGGCTATGCCCAGGATGAAGTAAATACATTCCTGGAAGAACTGGCCAAGGACTATGAACGGATTTACCGGGAACATCGGGAAATGGAAGAAGAAATGGACACCATCCGGACAAAGCTCAGAAACTATGAAAAGATGGAAGCCACCATGTCCAATACCCTGGTCATGGCCCAGGAAACGGCAGACAATGTGAAGAAGAACGCTCATAAGGAAGCGGAACTTTCCATTCGGGAAGCCCAGAACGAAGCCCATAAAATCGTGGCTGATGCAGAAGCTGCCCGCCGTCGGATGAATGGTGACCTCCTCAAGACAGAAGGGGACATGAACCTTTACATTGAAAAACTTCTTTCCAATTTCAAATCTGCCCTGGCTCTCATCGAGGCCGCCAAGGCTGTGAAAGCGCCCCAGCCTGTAGAAGAAGGCACCGCGAAACCGGCACCGGCTGCCGAAGCAGCACCGGAGGAAGAAGCTGCACCGGCCGCAGAGGAAGCATCGGAAGCAGACGCTCCCAAAGAAGAACCTGCCCAGGAAGCAGCGCCGGCTGCAGAAGAAACAGCAGAAGAAATGAAAGAGACCGCTGCTGGCGGCAATCTCTTTGACCAGGCCGCTGCTACTGCCAAGGGAACCGAAGAAGTTGCAGCAGATCAGGCAGCGCAGGAAGAAAATAAGGAATAAACCGATGGAAGAAAGAAAATACGTCACCGAATGGGCCAATGAAAATCTGGGCCTCACATTGAAAATCACAAACATGGTGCATGAGGAACAGACACCATTCCAGCATATCGAAATCGCAGACACCCTGGAATACGGCAGGCTCCTGATTCTGGACGGCGTATTTCAGACCTCTGTGAAGGATGAATGGACCTACCATGAAATGATTTCCCACGTGCCCCTCATGCTGCACCCCCATCCGGAAAGGGTGCTCATTATCGGCGGCGGCGACGCATTTCTTCCTTGGTTCTTTGCTCTGATTCCAGCTTTGGGTGTAATGG
>ERZ859732.974-NODE-974-length-10303-cov-1.926230_pt1 | contig 10303 bp, 9 predicted proteins | sample MGYA00510123_ERZ859732 | MGnify/ENA primary metagenome ERZ859732 (study PRJEB30046, sample SAMN00715133) | human gut metagenome | study: EMG produced TPA metagenomics assembly of the A metagenome-wide association study of gut microbiota in type 2...
TACGCTCGATAACGGCTGCGATCTGTTCCTCTGTAATAACCGCTGTCGGCTCGAAACGGATACACTTGGAGTTTACAAGTGTTCCGGCTGTCATAACACCTCTTGAGAACAAGCCCTTTGCGATGCTGTAACCGATATCAGATGTAACAAACTCAACAGCAAGCATCAGACCTACGCCTCTGACATCATCGATGATCTCAGGATATTTTGCCTTCAGACTTTCAAGTCCTGCCTTTAAGATCTTACCTTTGCTTGCACACTGTCCTGGAATATCATTATCAATCATGTATTTGATCGTTGCGATCGCTGCCGAACAACATACAGGGTTACCACCAAATGTAGGAGAACCAAGTAACCATGGGTTGTCGATCAACTGCTGTACCCACATGGATGGCTTACAGATAATACCTGTGATTGGCATAATACCACCACCAAATGCTTTACCGAATGTCATGATATCCGGTGTTACGCCTTCTGCTTCGCATCTCCACATTGTACCGGTACGACCCATACCTGTCTGGATCTCATCAAAGATCAACGCTACACCATACTCATCACAGATCTGTCTTAACTCTGTCAGATATCCTTCCGGTGGAACGATAACACCAGCCTCGCCCTGAATTGGTTCAACGATCATAGCTGCAACCTTTTCACCAACAGCGATCAGGTTACGGATTGCCTTTCTTGCATCCTCTGCATTACCATATTCTACATGCTGTACCTGCTGTACCATAGGTGTATATGGAACTCTGTATGTATTCTTACCACCCATTGAGATTGCACCCATTGATTTACCATGGAATGCACCAACGGTTGAGATATACCATCTTCCGCCTGTTGCGATTCTGGCAAGCTTCAATGCCATTTCGACTGCCTCTGCACCACCATTTGTAAAGAAACAATACTGAAGATCACCCGGTGTGATATCTGCAACTGCCTTTGCAAGATATCCACGAAGCGGATCCAACAGCTCCTGTGAATGAAGCGCCTGATGATCAAGCTGTGCCTTTACGACATCGAGGATCTCAGGGTTTCTGTGACCACATGTGTAGATTCCGAAACCACCAAGACAGTCGATGAAGGCTCTACGTCACCATGGTGAGCTTCTACTGCATTGATGACCAGTGCGGATTCTTTGTACTTACGGCACAATTCCACACCAAGTTGGATATGAGAACCTTCCATATCATGATCTACAGATTTACCGATATCATGAAGTAATCCGGCACGTTTCGCAACTTTGACATCGACACCTATTTCTCCGGCCAATAAACCACATAAATGTGCTACTTCGATAGAATGCTTTAATGCATTCTGACCATAGCTTGTTCTGAACTTCATCTTACCAAGGAGTTTGATAAGTTCAGGGTGAATACCATGCACACCTACTTCAAGGGTAGCTGCCTCACCTTCCTCTTTGATCATCACTTCTACTTCTTTTTGCGCCTTTTCAACCATCTCTTCAATTCTTGCCGGATGAATACGTCCGTCAACAATGAGTTTCTCAAGCGCTATTCTTGCGATTTCACGTCTGATTGGATCAAAGCCTGACAAAACGACAGCTTCAGGAGTATCATCAATAATAAGTTCCACACCTGTAAGTGTCTCAAGAGTACGGATATTACGGCCTTCACGACCGATAATTCTACCCTTCATCTCGTCATTAGGAAGCTGTACTACAGAAATTGTAGTCTCTGCAACATGATCTGCGGCACATCTCTGGATAGCTGTTACCACATAATCCTTTGCTTTCTTATCTGCTTCTTCTTTTGCTCTGCTTTCATATGCTTTAATCATTACAGCAGTTTCATGTTTTACATCATCTTCAACAGTCTTTAATAGATATTCTTTTGCCTGTTCGGAGGTTAAACCTGAGATTCTTTCAAGTTCCTGTTGTCTCTTCTGTTCAAGTTCATCAACTTTTTGCTTCATTTTACCAAGTTCTTCTTCTTTCTTGGTAATGCTCAAGTCACGCTTTTCGACAGCTTCAATTTTCTTGTCAAGGGATTCTTCCTTAGAAAGAACTCTTCTTTCATACTTCTGTACTTCAGCTCTTCTTTCTTTGGTCTCCTTTTCAAGTTCATTCTTGTTTTTCAAAGATTCTTCTTTAATTTCCAAGAGTGCTTCTTTCTTAGTTGTCTCGGCTGTTTTTAATGCTTCATCTATTATTTCTCTGGCTCTTTCATTGGCATTACCAATCTTGGCATCATTTGCCTTCTGGATAACTTTACCAGAAATAAACCAGGGCAAAAGCCGCCACAAAGAAGCGGTAAATGGCAAAGCCCGTCAGGGTGGAAGTATTCAGGAACTTCAGGAACCAGAGGATGGAAGCATAGGCCACCACGAAGGCAGTGACAAAGCCCACCGCCAGCACGCCCAGGTCACTGACTGAAAGACTTCCGATAACTTTAAGAAGGTCATAGAAGCAGGCCAGGAACATGAGGGGTACCGCCATAATGAAAGTAAAGTCAGCGCCTGCCTTCCGGGAAATGCCCAGAAGAAGACTGCCTGCGATAGTACTGCCGCTCCGGGAGAAGCCGGGCCACAGGGAGAGGCATTGGAAGAGGCCGATAATAAAAGACTGTTTCGTGGAAATCTTATCCACATCGGTTACTGCAAATTCCTTTCCCTTTCTTGCCTTTTCCGCCACAATCATGAAAATGCCGCCCAGTACCAGGCCGATGATGACGGTAGTAGGACTGAAGAGACGGTGCTTGATGAAGCCGTGGAAAAGAAGACCCATGAGGCAGGCCGGGAACATGGCAATGCAGATATTAAATACAGAAGGCCCTTTCCGGCGGAACCAGTGATGGGTATTCAGAATATAGGTAAACTTTTCATGATACACCACCAGCACCGAAAGGATGGCGCCCAGCTGGATAAATACATCAAAAAGGTCTGCCAGGGTTCCTTCAAAGCCCAGCATATGGCCCACAATAATCATATGGCCTGTAGAAGAAACAGGAATATATTCCGTGAGTCCTTCTACAATGCCCACAACCAAAGCACAGAAATATTCGTACACTCTAACACCTCAAACGGTTCATTACTTCGTGGGATTCATGGCATTCACAATGCCTTCCACCTTATTCTTTGAAAAATTAATAATCAGTACATCACTTTTCCCTTTGGAAAAATAAATGTAAGACGTCTTCGGCTCACTGCCGGACACATTCATTTCCACCCGGTGCGGCTTCCCGTAAAGCAGATCCACCGTAGACACATCATCCCCCAGAGACAGGCCCCGGGAAGTGACCATTCGGTTATCCGTGAGAAAGAGGGCGGAAATCAGGGAACTCTTCACCGTAAGGCGCACTGCATACCCCGGGAAATAAAGGATTTCCTCCTTGGGATTGGCCATCTTCTTCTCCCATTCCTCAAAAGGATGAGCCTGGAAAGTACTTCCCAGCTCATAGCCAGCCACCTTGAAATCACGGTCTCCCAGGTACAGGGGACCTTCGCCGCTGTCATAGGAAACATCTCCCCTTTTCACTGGAGAAGTGAGAGACGCAAGACGAATGGAAGACACCTTGTCACCGGTGAGAGTCACATCCATTTCCTGCAGGCCTGAACCATAGCGGAAATGAAAAGACTTTCCCCTGCCATCCCAAAGCACCATAAGGGGCCTGCCATAGGCACGAAGCACATCTTCCCGGCTGCTGCCCACGCCGATCCCCCGGGGCGTCTTTGCGCCTGCACCGGACACAACGATTTCTGATATCCCTTTTCCGGGAAACTTGAAGTCCTCCGGCAGATCTACGCGGTGGGAATAGGAAAGAAGAAAAGGCGCTGTCCTCTTTACCGTCATATCTTTAAAGATATAAGAATCCGTGGTATTCTCATGGATTACCTTTTCAGCCCTGCCCCGAGAAGAAAGAGAAGAAATGGAATCTCCCAGAGACACACCGCCCACAGAAAAATCGAAGGCAGAAAGCGTCTTTCCGGAAATCGGGAAAAGGCTATGGGCCTCTCCCTCCTGCTTCTTCTCTGCAGAGTGATTCACGCCAGCCCCTTCCTTCTGGTCAGAAACGGCAGCCGCTGCATGGGACCCCTCGGCATAAACAGAAAAACCAAAGGCACTGCAGGCAGAAACACAAATGGCCAGCAGCGCCGCCTTCATCCTATATTTCATGGGCAGTCTCCTTTACAAAATGCAAAAGTACCTGGACGTAAGGGTACTAGTTTATTATGAAGGTGTGAACCTCTTCTGTCAAGGGGCCGGAAAGCCCCGAAGGGCCTACCCATAACCACAGGCCGCATCCCGCGAAATGACGTAGAGGCAGGCAGCAGGCGGTCATTTGGTCAATTCCCGTGAAAATGAATGTATACAAAAAAGGCTGTGAAAAAATGGAAACCAAAAAAAAAAAAAAAGAAAAATTTTTTTTTTCACAGCCCCTCTTCTTTAATTCTTTCTATACTTATCTACAAAATGACCGATTCGTTTCAGCGCTTCCGCCAGGTTTTCCCGGCTGGCAGCGTAGGATATACGAATGTGGTTCTTTCCCTGAGGACCAAAGCAGGACCCCGGCACTACCCCTACCTTTTCTTCCTTCAGCAGGCGGTCGGCGAATTCTTCGTCATCCATGCCGGTGATGCTGATATCGGGGAAAATGTAGAAGGCCCCTTTGGGCTTGAACACGGAAAGGCCGATTTTCTTCAATCCCTCGTAGACCATTTCCCTGCGGGCGGCGTATTCATCATACATGGCCTTTACATCGTCATCGCAGTACTTGAGAGCTGCGATGGCACCATACTGGCTGGTGACGCTGGCGCAGAGGATCTCATACTGGTGGACTTTGTAAATCTGCTCCATGATTTCACGGGGTCCGCAGATATAGCCCACGCGAAGGCCCGTCATGGCATAGGACTTGGAGAATCCATTCATGGTGAGGGTTCTTTCCTTCATGCCCGGCAGCGATGCAAAGCAGGTATGAGTGCCTTCATAGGTGAGATCACAGTAGATTTCATCGGAAATCACCACCAGATCATGCTTTTGGGCAAAGTCGGCGATTTTTTCCAGAGACCCTCTGTCCATGACGGTGCCGGTGGGGTTATTGGGGTAGCCAATGAGGATAGCCTTGGTCCGGGGAGTCACTTTCTTTTCCAGTTCTTCCACAGTGAGTTTGAATTCATCTTCAGCCCTGGTAGGCACCAGCACCGGTTTGCCCCGGGCGATGGATACGCAGGCAGGATAAGCCAGGTAAGCGGGATCCGGAATGAGTACTTCATCTCCCGGATTGAGGAGGGTGGTCATGACGACGCCGATGGCTTCGGAAACGCCTACAGTCACCATGATTTCATCCACCGGATCATAATCCACATGGTATCGGTTATGGAAAAGTTTTGCAATTTCCTGGCGAAGCGGGAGAAGGCCCCAGTTGGACGTATAGGAGGTTTCTTTCCGTTTCAGGCTTTCCATGCAGGCATCAATCACCTTATCCGGAGCCGAATAGTCCGGTTCCCCTACACCCAGGGAAATCACGTCCTTCATAGAGCTGGCCAGGTCGAAAAATTTACGAATACCGGAAAAAGGCACCGCTTTAATATTGGATGCCACTTTTTCATCCCAATTCATTCTATATAATCTCCTTCAATATGAAATATGGAAAGGCGCCTTACTTCGTTTCCGCCACTATCTTTCCCAGTTCCTCGCACTTCTTAAGCGACGGCTCATCGGGATAGCCGTAAGCCAGAAGAGGCTGGGCCGGGAAAGAAGCGCCGGCAAAATGGAGCTCATTGTACCAGGAATTGAGCCAGGCTCCCCGGCTCCATCCGCAGGAACCGAAAATACCCATGATTTTCCCCTTCAAATAGGGCTTCAGTTTATTACAGAAAGGTTTCATCTGGGCCTCTTCAATGACCTCGACGCCCCAGGCGCTGCAGCCCAGGATAATATGATGGTAGGTGTTTCCGATTTCCACAGGATCCACATCGGAAACCGGTGCCAGAAGCACTTCGGCGCCGGTGCTTTTGGCGCCCACTGCCACAGCCTCTGCCATGGCTTCCGTATTTCCTGTGGCGGAATAGTAAATCACAGCCACTTTTTCTGACATAATGGCCTCCTTTATACTGACAGGGTTTTAAGGCTTCAAAGCCTTCTTCCCCTAAAAAAAGAAGCGTCCTTAAAAAAGAACGCTCTTCTTATCTCTGAAATTATGCCTTAGCTACAGTTTCGCCCAGTTTCTTGCATGCTTCCAGTGCATCGTCATCAGGATAGCTGTATGCTTTGACAGGGTCAGCAGCCAGTTTGATGCCTGCTTCATCAAAACGTTTCTTCCAGTTTTCGATCCAGTCGCCCTGGTTCCATGCATAGGAACCGAAGATGGCTACTACTTTACCCTTGAGCTGGGGAAGCAGTTCTTCGAAGAACGGTTCGAATTCATATTCTTCCAGTTCTTCATTTCCCATAGCCGGGCAGCCGAGGATGATGTGGTCATAGGCAGCTACATCGGAAGCAGTGGTGTCGCTGACGAAGGAAAGAGTAGTTTCTGCGCCTGCAGCCTTTGCACCTTCTTCTACAGCCTGAGCCATAGCTTCTGTGTTACCGGAACCGGACCAATATACAATTGCAACTTTTGCCATTTAAAATTCCTCCTATCAATATCTAATTGATAAAATGCCTTACTCTTCTATCTTACTGATTCCAGAGCTCCTTGTCAATTTCTAAAAACAATTAATCCCATTCAGTCAGGGATGTGCCTTTTTTAGAAAGATCCAGGAGCGTCACCTTTTTCGGAAATTTCCGTTTCGAAACCATTTTCCTTACGTCTTCCGTAATGTCTGCCCTGTCGCCGTCGGTGTTGAAGATGCCCAGAGTTGTGAAATAACCGTCGCACTGGAGAATGATGGTATAAGCTTCATTGTATGTAATACCCTGCTCCGTGGTCTTCACCTTCACGAAGCCCTCCCACCTGGGGTGCCTGCTGTCATTGATTTTCTGCAGGGGCGACGGGCCTTCGAATACGGCGCCTTGTTGAGTCAGCTGCCGGTTCAGCCATGCTGCCATAATGTCCATCTGGGCTTCGGGCTTATCGTCCTTGTGTTTGAACTCCCCGATGTCCTGCAGAAAAGGGATTCCTGCTTCATGGGACATGGCCCAGCCGTAGGAAAAGTCAGGGCCCTTCTTCCAGGTCATGGTGTAATACTGGCTGTCAGACATGCCTTTCCGGATGAAGAAGCGCTTCGTGCCGCCGTCCTTCATGAAAGGCAGGGCATTCTGGGCGCCTTCGGTGAAAGTTATGTTTTTCGGAACGTCCATGGTGCCGATGCCCGAAAGATTGAGCTTATCCGCTGCAGAAACCTCCAAGGCGCCGGCAAAGATCAGGAATGCTGCCATGAAGGCCGCCAAAGATGCTCTCTTCATGGATTACGCCTTTGCCTGTTTCTTCTGCAGTTTGGCCCAGGTATCGCGGAGACCTACGATGCGGTTGCACACCAGATGATCTTTGGTGGTGTCCTGGTCAATGATGAAATAGCCTTTCCGGAGGAACTGGAAGCGGCTTCCTACGGGATATTCCTTAATGGCCGGTTCCGCTTTGCTCTTCATGACAGTAAGGGAGTTAGTATTCACCTTTTCCATGAAATCCCTGCCGTCTTCCTTGTCATCCGGGGAAATGAGATAGTCGTAGAGCCTTGTTTCCACATCTACCGCCGTGTCGGCGCATACCCAGTGAAGAGTGCCCTTCACCTTGCGGTCAGCGCCGGGTGTGCCGCTTCTGGTATCAAAGTCCACGGTGCAGTGGATTTCTGTAATATTTCCTTCCCCGTCCTTCACCACATCTTCGCATTTCACAATGTAAGCCCCTTTGAGGCGGACTTCCTTTCCCGGGGTCATGCGGAAGAATTTATGGACCGGATGCTCCATGAAATCTTCTCTTTCGATGTACAGATTCCGTCCGAAAGGAACCTGGCGGGTACCCATGGATTCATCTTCCGGATTGTTTTCCAGGGTCATGTATTCGATCTTATCTTCCGGATAGTTGGTAAGCACTACCTTCACCGGATCGATGACTGCCATAATGCGGGGTGCCTTGGCCTTCAGATCTTCCCGGATGCAGTATTCCAGAAGGGAAACATCTACCAGGTTGTCTGCCTTGGCCACACCGATGAGATCGCAGAAATGACGAAGGGATTCCGGAGTGTATCCTCTTCTTCTGATACCGCAGATGGTGGGCATACGGGGATCATCCCAGCCGGACACCAGACCGGCCTCCACCATTTTACGGAGCTTTCTCTTACTGGTTATCATGGTGGTTACATTCAGGCGGGCAAACTCAATCTGCCGCGGCTTTTCCTTGCCGTCAAAAGCCTGGAGGCACCAGTTGTAAAGAGGTCTTCTTTCTTCAAATTCCAGGGTGCAGATGGAATGGGTAATGCCTTCCAGGGCATCAGAGAGAGGATGCGCAAAATCATAGAGTGGATAAATGCACCATTTGTCTCCCGTCCTGTGGTGGGTGGCGTGAAGGATACGGTAAATGACAGGGTCCCTCATGACAAGGTTCGGAGAAGCCATGTCGATCTTGGCACGGAGGCACTTTTCTCCATCTTTGTACTTGCCTTCCTTCATTTCCTGGAAAAGCTTCAGGTTTTCTTCTACGGAACGATTTCTCCAGGGACTTTCCTTCCCCGGATGTTCCAGATCGCCGCGGGTATTATGGATTTCCTCACTGCTCTGATCATCTACATAAGCCAGCCCCATGCGGATGAGCTTGCAGGCAAACTCATAGAGTTCAGGGAAATAGTCGGAAGCAAAATGGACCGGTTCCTTCCACTTGAATCCCAGCCACTTTACATCTTCCAGAATGGAATCCACAAACTCCTGATTCTCCTTCGTGGGGTTCGTATCATCAAAACGCACATTAGTGGCGCCATGATACTTTTCACCAAGGCCGAAATTCAGGCAGATACTCTTGACATGACCGATATGAAGATAGCCGTTCGGTTCCGGCGGGAAACGGGTGAGCACCCTTCCATTGGCATAGACATGATTGGCTATGTCTTTATTGATTTCCGCTTCAATAAAGTTAGCGGCTTCTCTTTTTTCTTCCATAGTAATCTCCTCCATTCATTTGAATCACGGATATTTGTTTTATTATACAATATCTGCCGCTTCTTTTCTATTTCCGCCGATAAAAGCGCATCAAAAAAGACCGGGCAGCCGGTCTTTTTACATTCCTTATTTCACTGTATTCTTCAGAGTGCCGATGGGATCGATAGTGATTTCCACCACATCCCCCTTTTTCAGGAACTGCGGCGGGTTCTGTCCCATACCTACCCCCTGGGGCGTACCGGTGGCAATCACATCGCCGGGAAGAAGCGTCATGCCGTCGGAAAGAATCTCGATGAGCCGGGGAATGGAGAAAATCAAATCATTGGTAGACCCCTCCTGGCGGAGATGACCGTTCACCTTCGTGTAAATGGTAAAGGGCACAGGCCAGTCCCCCACCATCACCGTAGGACCCATGGGGCAGAAAGTATCCAGACTCTTCCCCTTGAACCACTGCACATGCTTTCTCTGCAGATCCCGGGCCGTTACATCGTTGATAATGGTGTAGCCATACACATACTTCATGGCATCCTCTGCAGCCACATTAGTGCACCGCTTACCGATAATGACTCCCAGCTCCCCTTCATAATCCACTTCCTTCGTCGCAGCCGGATGACTGTCGATTTCCTCCTCAGGACCGATGACAGATGTAGTGGCCTTCGTAAAGAAAATAGGAACAGCAGGATTCTTCGCATTGGCGTTCTGGTCAAATTCCTTCACATGGGCCTGGTAATTCTTGCCCACGCACAGAATATTGCGTCGGGGATAAAAAGGCACCTCCAGCCGCACATCCTTCAGAGAAAGAGGCTCGATGGATTTATCCTTCTCATTCATTTCCAAAGCCCTGGCCAGATTCAAAAGCCCCTCCTCGCCGGACTCGATAAACTCCTCCATAGTCTCCCCCAGAGGAATGAAATAAGTCTCCTCCAGATCCTCAGCGGAATAAATGGAAACTCCATCAGAAGCCAGCACGCCCCACTGGCGCTGGCCGTTGTAATTATAAGAAACAAGTCTCTGCATGGTATACCTTCTTTCTATTGGTGATTATGGACATTATATCATGAACAGGAGATGGTTCAAAGAGTTCATTGACCCCCTTTGCGCTGAGGGCTGCGCCTTTGCATCAAAAGGATGCGGCTTCGCCGCAGATTATGGTAAGCTGCCAGCTGCTATAACCTGCGGCCGCTCCGCGTCCCCCACCACAAAGAATCCCAGTACCTTCCCATCCCCTATGCCCAATGAGTTCGGTGTCTGCAT
>ERZ859732.977-NODE-977-length-10279-cov-2.359742_pt1 | contig 10279 bp, 10 predicted proteins | sample MGYA00510123_ERZ859732 | MGnify/ENA primary metagenome ERZ859732 (study PRJEB30046, sample SAMN00715133) | human gut metagenome | study: EMG produced TPA metagenomics assembly of the A metagenome-wide association study of gut microbiota in type 2...
AGGTGGTGGCGCCAGCCACCAAAAGGGGTGCATTTCCCTCGCCCGCAGGGCGGTTGTATGGTTTTTATAAAGGGCGCCTTCTATAATTTAGAGGCGCTCCACCACTATTATACCATAGGAAGAAACGCCCGAAGGCGTGGGCGGAATCAGCAGGAGGGGATAGAGAAAAGAAATTTTTTCCCCTCTTTCTCTTAGAGCAGCTTGATCAGTGCTTCCGTTTCTTCTTCGGTGGTGGCCCAGGAGGTAGCAATGCGCATGACCACTTTGTCTCCTTTATTTTCCCAGAATCCCATTTCCACTTTTTCGGAAAGGCGCCGGGCTTCTTCGTGGGTAAGGGTCAGGAAAATCTGGTTGGTGCTGTTTCTTACGTCCTGGACGTATCCTTTTTCATCCAGGGCCTGCCGGATGCGGTCAGCCATTTCGTCGCCGTTTCTGCCCAGCTTTTCATAAAGGCCGCCGGTGAAGAGTGTGTCGAACTGCAGGCCTGCGGCCCAGCCTTTGGCCAAAAGGGCACCGTGCTGTTTCACCATGGTGAAGAAATGGGGCACTGTCCCTTTTTTCGGGAATACCACTGCTTCTCCCAGAAGGGCGCCGCACTTGGTGCCGCCGATGTAGAAAACATCGGTAAGACTTGCCAGGTCCCTGAGGGTCACGTCATTTTCCCGGGCAGTAAGGCCATAGGCCAGGCGGGCGCCATCTACGTAGAGCGCCAGTTTCCATTTCCGGCATACCCTGCTGATTTCCCGAAGTTCCTCCAAGCTGTAAAGAGTGCCATATTCAGTGGGCTGTGAAATATAAACCATGGCAGGCATGACCATGTGTTCATGGTTCTCATCGTTCCAGTAGGTTTCAGCCAGACTGTCAATGTCTTTGGCCCTGATTTTTCCTTCTTCCGCAGGAAGTGTAAGCACCTTGTGGCCGCCGTATTCGATGGCCCCTGCTTCATGGACGGACACATGGCCTGTAACAGCGGCAATGACTCCTTCATAGGGCCGAAGCATGGTATCAATGACAGTGGCATTGGTCTGGGTGCCTCCCACCAGGAAGTACACCTCTCCCTCCGGCGTCCCTGCGGCGGTCCTGATTTTCTCCCTGGCCGATTCCGATATCTCGTCGGAGCCATAACCGGTGAACTTCTTTCCTGAAAGTGCCGCCAGTCTTTCTATAATTTCCGGCGCTGCCGTTTCCATGTAATCAGAAGCAAAATATAATTTTTCCATGGTTGTACCTGCCTTTTCTTTTTGCCCTATTGTATATCACAGAGAAGAGACTCTGCAAATCGTTTTCTGCGGTCATGAATGGCAATCGGCCCACACCGACCAAGAAATTTCATAACAAAAAGGCCGTGAAAAATGGGCATCCATTTTTCATGGCCTTTTCTATTACATCTAATCAGATTTTTCTTCCCGGATAGGCTTTCAGCCCTTCTCCCAGAAGATGGATGGCTTTCTTCAGGTCATCGCAGTTCAGCACATAGGCCAGGCGGGCTTCATCTACCCCTTTGCCCGGTTCTGCATAGAAACCGTTGCCCGGGGCAATCATCACGGTTTCCCCGTTTTCGTCAAAGTCCTTCAGAAGCCAGATGGCAAATTTTTCCGCATCATCCACCGGCAGCCTCACCATCACATAGAAGGCGCCCTTGGGGTCCGAGGAAATGACGCCGGGAATGGCGGCCAGACCGGCAGCAATGGTATCACGCCGTTTCTTGTATTCCTGGTTCACCGCTTCCAGATAGGATTTCGGCGTATCGTAGAGAGCGGCTGCTCCCACCTGTTCCACCGTAGGCACACAGAGGCGGGCCTGGCAGAATTTATTAATCTGGGTGGTAAAGTCATCATTCTTGCAGAGCAGGCAGCCGATGCGGGCACCGCAGGCGCTGTACCTCTTGGATACGGAATCCACGATAATGAGGTTGTCTGCCAGATCGTCATAGGTGCCAAAGCTGGTGTAGGCGCCGTCATAGACAAATTCGCGGTATACTTCATCTGCAATAAGGGCGAGGCCATGTTTCTTAACCACCGACGCAATCATGTCCATTTCCTTCTTGTTATATACCACACCGGTGGGGTTGCCGGGGTTGGTCAGAAGAATGAGACGGGTCTTGTTGGTAATGTACTTTTCCACCGTTTCCTGGTCCGGCAGACGATATCCCGTTTCAGCGCTGGTAGGAACCGCTCTGACATGGGCGCCGGCAATCTTGGCAAAGGAATTATAGTTGGCATAGAAAGGTTCAAACACCAGGATTTCGTCCCCCGGGTCGCAGAGCGTAAGAGCTGCCAGTTCCAGGGCTTCACTGCCGCCGGAAGTGATAAAAATGTTCTTTTCGCTGTACTCCATGCCCCACTCTTTATAATATTTCTGAATCTGGTGAATGAGGTGCATGTCCCCCTGGGAAGGACCGTAGGCTACCGTCTTTTTATTGAAACTGCGGATAGCTTCCATAAACTGGGGCGGTGTTTCAATATCGGGCTGGCCGATGTTCAGATGATAAATCTTCTTGCCTGCCTTCTCAGCTTCTACAGCGTATGGTCCCAGCCTGCGGATAGGAGAAGTGGTTAAGCTTAATGCTCTCTGTGAAATCTTCATCATAATCCCTTCCTGTCTTCCAAAATAGTATTCCATAAAACACAGAATTACACCTTCATTATATACCCTTTTTGATATTCCGCCATCTGAAAATTTCATAGAGGAATCGGAGAAAAGAAAAAGGCTGTCCCATGGACAGGCAGCCATCATGGAAATCATGAAAATCTCTAATGGACACCGGGCCCTGAAAAATATAAATAGCAGAAGAGGCAGAGGAAAATGATATCTGCCGTGCTTTCAGTCCCCCTTCCGGGATATCCGCCCCTTTCTCCGGAGAAGCACAAAAAAAGCTCTGTCATTTCTGACAGAGCTTCTGCTGTGGCGGAGAGAGGGGGATTCGAACCCCCGTGACGGTATTCGCCGTCAACATGATTTCCAATCATGCACCTTAAACCGCTCGGACACCTCTCCATGCTGCTTATTCCTGGCCTTGCGGCCAGCGCCTTGTTGTTTTCATCAGTGGTTGACTGACTTATGTAGTATACCAACGGATGCATCATATGTCAAGCATTTTTTGAAATTTTTTTTGATGAAATGATTTTATAGCTGAAAAAAGGTTTCCTGTGGTGGTAAATCCCAGCTGTTTAGCGCCGGACAGGAAACTTTTCGTAATGAGTTTCCCATCGCTTTGAATCGCCATCGTCCCACGCCGGATAGGAAACTCCATAAAAAAACAGGTGAGAAAATGATTTCCATTTCCTCGCCTGTTTTCTCGGCTTATGCTTTTTCTACAGAACCGGCTTCATGGCTCTGGCGCAGGTTACGGCGCCATGCATAGAGGCCGTAGTACAGGAAGGCGCAGGCAGCCGAGCCGACTCCTACCAGGGAATAAATGCCGGAGAAGCCCAGGGGCCCTTTGAAAGCGCCCAGAATGTAGGGGCCTACGCCAAGACCCAGATCCAGCATGACGAAGTAGGTGGATACGGCCACGCCGATGCGGACTTCGTCTACCAGTTTCACGCAGATGGCCTGTCCGTTGGACATGAAGGTGCCGTAGCCCAGTCCTACAAAGACGCCGGCCACAAGCATTTCCCAGCTTCTGGTGGTGATGGACAGAAGCAGAAGGCCCACTGCCAGGCACAGGAAGGTGGGGTACATGACGAAATCTTCGCCTTTCTTGTCAAACATGACGCCTGCTACCGGACGGATGATGGTGACAGACAGGGCATAGACCACAAAGAACAGGGTGCCGGCGGTCATGAGATGGAGTTCAGACGCATAGGTGGCCAGAAAGCTGAGGACGCTGGAGTAGCAGAGGGCTACGAAGAAGCCTACGATGGCAATGCCCATGACCTTCGGTTCCAGGAAACTGGAAAGAGAAATTTCTTTCAGCTGGGCCCTGCGTTCTTCGGTAATCCGGATTTCATCCACCTTCATCACAAAGGCAGCCGCCAGGCAGGCAAGGACCACGGCCACGCAGAACATAATAATGATGCGGAAGGAGAAGAACTGCTGCATTATCATGCCCAGGAAGGGTCCGATGGCAGCTGCCAGGCTCATGCTGAGGGCATAATAGTTGATGCCTTCGCCCAGAATCATGGCAGATACGATGGTGCTGGTGGCGGTGGAGGCAATGCCGTAGCCAATGCCGTTTAAGAAGCGCACTCCATACATGAGGGGCAGGGAATCGACAGCAAAATACATGCAGGTGGTTACCAGGTAGAACAGGATGCCGCCGTAGAGCATCTTTTTGCGGCCGTAAATTTCAACGGACCGGCCTGCTGCCAGACGCGCTGCCAGGGTGCCCAGTACGAAGATGCCTGCCGCCAGTCCCGCCTCGCTTACCGTGGCGTTCAGGGAGGAGATGGCTTCAGAAGCGATGATTACCACCAGCATATAGTAAATAATGTAAATCAGGAAATTAACAAGGGTGTCCAGAATGAACCCCCGGGTCCACAAACGTGGTTTGACTGCCATAATAAAAATCAACCTCTTTCTTGCAGTACATGGGAATAAAACGTTCTTTTCGCAGGGTTTCTGCGAAACACAGACCCCATTATACAAGCCTTTCTCCTTCTTGTATAACAGATAAAAAAGATGGGTGTTATCGCGAAAAGCGATAACACCCAGGGGGTCTGAATCATTTTTCTTTGATGGTACTGCTTTGGAAACTGGCCAGTATCTGGTTCACATAGTCCTGTATCAGGCGGGCTGCCGGATGATCCTTCCGATAAATGAGGTAGCCCTCTGCCACAAGGGGCACCTCCAGGGGATAAATCCCTTCCCTATGGCCCAAGGTCTTCAGCAGACGATCCGGCAGAAGGGCGCCGGCTTCATTTTCCTGGCAGTAATGGATAATGGCATAGGGCGAGGAAAGCCTGGCGGAAATCCGGTATTTCATGGGAATATCTATAAAGTAGTCCGTATAAATCCGGTTCATGTAATAGCTGGAGGGATAGAGTACCAAGGGACGATCCAGAATTTCCTCCCTGGTCAGCGGTTGATTCCCCATATCCATGCGGGGCCCGTAGTACACCATATTATCCCGGCAGAAGCGGACGATGGCATAGTCTTCCAGACTGGCCCCGTCGGGAAGACTCTTTTCCACGAAGTAGGTGGACACCACGTCCAGCCTGCCTTCGGTCATGGCCTGATGGATCTGGTAAGTAGGCATATCGAAAACATTCAGCTGCAGATTGGGATGAAGTTCCCTGAAACGGGCCACATGGCGGTTCATCTGGATATCCCCCAGAGACCGGAGGATGCCTACATTCAGCTCTGCCGGTTCTTCCACTGCCAGGCGGGTATCATCCACGATTTCCCGAAGTCCCTCCATCCACTTCCGGATGCGGGGAAGAAAACGCTCCCCCTCCTCGGTGAGATGGCTGCCCCGGGGAGACCGCTCAATGAGCTTTACCCCCAGGACGCACTCCAGATGCTTGATCTGGGCGCTGAAAGCGGACTGGGTAATATTGGCTTCTCTGGCAGCCCGGGCGAAATTGCCTGCCCTCCCATAGATGATAAAGCACTCCATCTGCTCAATGGTTGGTAAATTTTCCCGCATACCATCCTCCATACATGAAATACAGACTTTCCGAAATCAATACACCACTTCCACCAGAACCAGTCCCTGGGGCGGCGCCGTAAATCCTGCCGCGCTCCGGTCCTTTGCTTCCAGAATGGCAGGCATCTGTTCAGCCTTCTTTTTTCCTTCCCCTATTTCTACCAGGGTGCCGGTGATGATGCGGATCATATTCTGCAGAAAGCCGCTGCCCCGATAGTCTATGCAAAGCTCGCCGCCAGAAAGGGAAAGAGATATATCAGAGATACTGCGGACGGCGGATTTCTTGAAATGCCTGTTGCCGCAGAAAGACGTAAAGTCATGAGTTCCTGTAAGAAATGCGGCGCCCCGCTTCATGGCTTCCACATCCAGCGCTTCTCCCAGCTGCCACACATAGCGGCGGCGGAATACATTTTTCTCCGCCCCCACCCGGATACAGTAGCGGTAGTGTTTTTCCACCGCCGAAAAGCGGCTGTGGAATCTTTCATCCCTGATTGCAAGGCCATGAATGGAAATATCATCAGGCAGAGCCCGGTTCCATGCATCCTGCAGCATTTTCAGGTCATATTCCTCCTGCAGATGGACATTGGCATACTGCCCCAGGGCATGGACACCGGCATCGGTCCGCCCGGCGCCAATCACCTGTCCCTTGGCCCCGGTAATCCTCTCCAGCGTGTCTTCCAGCTTCCCCTGGATAGTGTCCTTCGTCCTCGTCTGCCGCTGCCAGCCTTCATAGCGGCTTCCATCATAGGAAACAATAAATCCATAATTCATGATGGGCCCTCCTTTTTTTTGCTTTACTGTCTATTATAGCATAGGGGAAAGGTCCGGCAGGTGGCGGCGCTGCCTCGGGCTATGAATCTGGCAGGCAGCCTGTGCGCAGAACTTTAACCCCTCATGGAAAATGCAGAGAAGACGCGAAAGACCGGCAGCAGGCAGTGGTTACACTCCTGCTGCTTCCTGAATCTCTTTTTGTCTTTTCTTCTCATATGTTATAATAATATAGATTTCATTATGGTAACGGGAACTGATTTTTCCCGGGAAAGTGAGTAGCCCTATGAAAAAAATGATGATTGCCCTGGGCCTGGCTGCTGCCATTGCCGCAGGCTCCATGACTGTTTCTGCTGAAAATTACTGGAAATATAACGATACCATTTCCATCGACATGGACGAAACCAAAGTCAAGACCACTACCAACGGCCACGAAATCCTCCATTTCGTAGCTGTGGAAGCCATCGACGGCGGCACCTGCACTTACACCTATGCCTATGACCGCACGGCCGGCACCATCCAGGTGGTAGAAATGGAAAAGGAAACGAACACCCTCCACTATACCAGCAATTTCACCCCCACCTCCATCAATACCAATAACCCTGTCATTCGCGCAAGAGCCCAGATGGCAGAAGCCGTATACCAGAGAAAGGTGAACCATAAGAAATAATGAATGCGGAAAAGCCGGAAACAACAGTAGAAGTAGGTGAAAACCTCATTCATTTCATCGCCCGCTCCCCCTCCGTATTTCATGCAGTGCACGGAGTGAAGGAAGCCCTCCTCTATTCCGGATTTACGGAAATCCGGGAAGAGGACCCCTGGCACATTGAAAAAGGCGGGAAATATGTGGTCACCAGAAACGGCAGCGCCCTCATCGCCTTCACGGTACCGGAAGAAGGAGCCCGTTCCTTCCATATCATGGCATCCCATGCCGATTCCCCCTGCTTTAAAATCAAGGAAAATCCGGAAATTAAGGAAGGCCCCTACGTGAAGCTGAACGTAGAAGGCTATGGCGGCATGATCATGTCCACCTGGCTGGACCGCCCCCTTTCCGTGGCGGGGCGGCTCATTGTCCGTGAGAACGGCCATCTGGCCCAGAAGCTGGCAGCCGTAGACGGCACCATGCTGGTCATTCCTTCCGTAGCCATCCACATGGACCGGAACGTAAACCACAAGAAGGACTGGAATGTACAGAAGGACCTTCTTCCCCTCTACGGCCTTGCCACGGAAAAGACCTCCTTTATGGACGTCATTGCCGCTTCCGCCAACGTGAAGACAGAAGATATTGTGGCCCATGACCTCTACCTTTACAGCCGGGTGCCCGGCACCATCTGGGGAGAAGAAAAGGAATTCATTTCCTCTCCGAAACTGGATGACCTGCAGTGCGCCTTTGCAGCCTTCCGCGGATTCATGCTAGGCAAAAAGGAAAAGCATATATCTGTGTACGCCCTCTTTGATAACGAAGAAGTAGGGAGCGGCACCGCCCAGGGCGCCGGTTCCCCCTTCCTTGCCACCGTGCTCCAGAGGCTGTCCTATTCCCTTGGCTTCTCCTACGATGAAACCATGGCCATGACTGCAGGAAGCTTCATGATTTCCGCCGACAATGCCCACAGCGTCCACCCCAACCATCCGGAATATGCGGACCCCGTGAACCGCCCTGTCATCAACGGCGGCATCGTCATCAAGTACAATGCCCAGCAGCGCTACGCCACCGACGGTCTTTCGGCTGCCCGCTTCAAGGAACTGTGCCGGGACCTTTCCATTCCTGTGCAGACCTTCACCAACAGGAGCGACAACCCCGGCGGCTCCACTCTGGGAAATATTTCCAACACCAAAGTATCCATGCCCACCGTGGACATCGGCCTTGCCCAGCTGGCCATGCATTCCTCCTACGAAACGGCAGGCACTCTGGACACCGCTTACCTGGTGAACGCGTCCATCCAGTTCTTCGATTAAGAAAACCTCCTTCGGGAGGTTTTTTCGTAGTCCATCGTTCGATGATATAATGAAAGAAAAGGGCAGGGGACTGTGGGCCGGAGACACTATAAACCCGGACAGGTAAGTTTTTCCCCCCCCGCTTTCGAGAACACATCCTAACCGCTCACCAGTACACCAGTACACTATCACAAGGAGGTTATCCATGAAATTAAGAATCGCACTGCTGCAGATGCATGTAGAAATGGGAAATCCCAAAGTCAATTTTGCCCATGCCAGAGACATGATGGAAAAGGCCATGGAAAAAAAGCCGGACATCCTGGTGCTTCCGGAGACCTGGAACACCGGTTTTTTCCCTAAGGAAAACCTGTCCCTGCTGGCCGATGAAGAAGGAAAGGAAACCTGCAGCCTTCTTTCTTCCATAGCCGCCTCCCATGGGGTGAACATTGTAGGCGGCACCACTGCCGTGAAAGTGGGACAGGATATTTACAACCGGTCCTATGTATTTGACCGCAAGGGAGACCTGGTCACTTCCTTCGACAAGATCCACGGCTTTTCCCTGTCCGGAGAGCCCGGGTATTTCCGCATGGGAAACCATCTGTCCCATTTTGAGCTGGATGGTCTTTCCTGCTCCATGGCCATATGCTATGACATCCGTTTCCCCGAGCTCATCCGGCGGGAAGCCCTGATGGATGTAGACCTTTTCTTCGTCCCCGCCGCCTGGCCTAAAATCAGGAACCATCACTGGGTCACCCTGAACCGGGCCCGGGCCATTGAAAACCAGTTCTACATGGCCTGCGTAAACCAGGCCGGAAAATCGGGAGATACGGAATATGCCGGCGAATCCCTTCTTCTTGACCCCTGGGGCGAAGATATATGCCATCTGGAAGACGATGAAGATATCGCTTTCGGCCGGGTGGATACCGATGTGATTCATGAGGTAAGAAGCCGGATTAACGTATTCCGCGACCGCCGCCCTGACTGGGATAAAGTAGAATAAAATCCCGTTTTTGAAAAACAGCGCCGATTCTTTTCCATGAAAGAGAGCCCCTGTCATCGAATCCCCTTCTCCTGGCCATATCAGCCTGACTACAGGACCATGAGCGATTCTATCCGCCTCCTGTTTCATAAAGCAGGATATCTGGTGGAAAATGTTTCCGGCAAGGCCCTGCCGGTCCATGGGCCGGGCAAAAAATAACCTCTGGGATAACGCAAAAAGAGCAGTGAAGAAAGGTCCCCTTCTTCGCTGCTCTTTTGTGATTTCATCAGAAATGATAATTCAGTCCCACGCCCAGGCCGCCTTCATTATCAATGTCATCTCTGTCATAGTAGGTATAGTTCACATCGATATCAAAGGCCGTGGGCACCAGGTCCAGTTTCAGTCCTGCCTTGTACTGCCTTTCTTCGCTGGACACAAGAAGCCCTGCATAGGCATCCAGAGGACCCAGCACATTGGCTTTCCCTTCGATGAGGCCAAACAGTCTGGCATCCCTGTCGTAGTAGTTCCGGTTGCCGGCGCCTACGTAGAAATGGCCGATTTTGTACTTGGCATATACGTCCGTTTCATTGCCCCGGTTGTTCCAGTGCCGGTATTCCGCGCCTACGGCCACCTTGGGAATCGGCTTCACTTCGATATGGGCGCTGTGAATGCCGTCGGCAGCACTGTTGTACCCATACCCCGCTTCCGTATCCATAATGCCGCCAAAGGCGCCGGCCATGCCTGTGCCTGCCAGTGCCAGAACGGCGGCCATACATAAAATCTTTTTCATAGAGGTCCTCCTTTCCAAATAGAATCTGTATATCTTTATTATATACCAGAAATGAAAGAAAATTAAGCGTTTTTAAAAGAGCCCGGGGCAAAAAGGAATATAATCCATTGGTTTTGAAAGGTTTTCTATGGAAATAAAGCACCATGGTTCCACGGCGGACAGGAAGCCACAAAAAAGGCTGTGAAGAAATGATTGCCATTTTTTCACAGCCTCTTTT
>ERZ859732.981-NODE-981-length-10246-cov-1.737612_pt1 | contig 10246 bp, 10 predicted proteins | sample MGYA00510123_ERZ859732 | MGnify/ENA primary metagenome ERZ859732 (study PRJEB30046, sample SAMN00715133) | human gut metagenome | study: EMG produced TPA metagenomics assembly of the A metagenome-wide association study of gut microbiota in type 2...
GCGGGGGCATTGGCTGTCAATACATAGCGCAATACATCCTGTTTGCCGGGGAAGTCCTGCAAATATTCATGCAACCATACTGCCCAGTTGCGTGAAGTGGAAATCTTATCACCTTCCAGATTCAGGAATTCATTGCTAGGTACGTTATCCGGTAAGATATAGCTTCCTTCCGCTTTCAGCATAGCAGGGAAAACAATGCAGTGGAATACAATATTGTCTTTTCCGATGAAGTGAATCAAACGGGTTTCTGGATCTTTCCACCAAGTTTCCCAACTGTCGGGAAGTAATTCTTTTGTATTTGAAATATAGCCGATGGGGGCATCGAACCATACATAAAGTACTTTTCCCTCAGCGCCTTCTACAGGAACAGGGATTCCCCAATCCAAGTCACGGCTTACCGCACGGGGTTGCAAGCCCATATCCAACCAGCTTTTACATTGTCCGTATACATTGGGGCGCCATTCTTTATGATTTTCAAGAATCCATTCACGCAGCCATCCTTCGTGTTTGTCCAATGGCAGATACCAATGTTTGGTTTCACGCATCACTGGTTTACTGCCACTGATAGCACTTTTCGGATTGATCAGGTCGGTCGGAGAAAGTGATGTTCCGCACTTCTCGCATTGGTCACCGTAGGCTCCTTCTGCATGGCAGTGAGGACATTCACCGGTAATATAACGGTCGGCCAGGAACTGATGGGCTTCTTCGTCGTAATATTGCATGGAGGTCTTTTCAATGAACTCACCTTTATCATACAGGGTTTTGAAGAATTCGGAAGCCAGTTCGTGGTGTGTCTTTGATGTAGTACGAGAGTATATATCGAATGAAATTCCAAATTCTTTGAATGATTCTTTTATCAAGGTATGATAGCGGTCCACCACATCTTGTGGAGTAATACCTTCTTTCTTTGCACGAATGGTGATAGGTACTCCGTGTTCGTCAGAGCCTCCGATGAAAAGAACATCTTCTTTTTTCAGGCGGAGATAGCGCACGTAGATATCAGCAGGAACATATACACCTGCCAGATGACCAATATGTACCGGACCGTTTGCGTAGGGCAAAGCGGATGTGACGGTGGTTCTTTTGAATTTATTTTCCATTGTATGATGTCTTTTTTGTTATTTCTACCAGTAACGTGCAAAGTTAGTGATTTTTAGTAAGTATATGGAATAATCAGAAATATTTCTCCCTTAAAATCTCTGACAGGCCGTACTTATTATAAAATATGGTTATTCGGGGGCTTTGTCGGAAGAAGTGAAAATACAGAAAAATGTTATATCGTGATGCAGTGATTTGCACTTATTTGCATTTAATCTTAAGGAGAGAAAAATGATGAACTAAATTTTACTTATCCTGTTTTTTATAAAACCTTAAGTCGAACGAGACATGAATACGTGGTATAAATTCATTTTAAATGCACTTTTCTCTAAAAAGAGAGAGGATAAAGATTGGGAAACGACCGATAAGGAAGAGGATGTTCTTTCAAATTACATTGAACTGGACTCATTGATGCAGGTCATTTATCATGCAAAGGAAACTGAGTCGGGCAGCTAAACTAACCGGCCCAGTCTTCTCTATCAAGATTTCTATAGCTTATCGCTTCTGCCAGGTGGATGGAAGTAATGTGTTCGCTGTTGTCCAGATCGGCAATGGTACGCGCTACTTTTAGAATGCGACCGTATGCGCGCGCCGACAGGTTGAGGCGTGTCATGGCAGTTCGTAATAATTTTAGCCCTGCTTCATTGGGTTGAGCGTACAGATGGAGTAACCCGGCTTCCATTTGTGCGTTGCAGTAAATACCCGGATGGTTGGCAAAACGTTGAGCTTGTATTTTCCGGGCCTTGATAACCCGTTCGCGTATGCTTGCACTACTTTCCGCATGATGGCGTTCTGCCATTTTTTCGAATGGAACCGGAACTATTTCTATTTGGATATCTATTCTGTCTACGAAAATGTGGTCCGGATATTCTACCCACCTTTTAGCTGCTTCACAACGATTAGAGCAACGCCAACGGCTATTTACCTGGGGCATTACGCAATCAATATTTGATATTGTACTTGCTCTTTTCATATTGCAAAGATAACACTTTTTGTTCAACTACAATCAATAAGTGATATATTTCTTACCAAGTCAAGGTCTTTTAAGCTTATTCGCCCCATTTTCTTTGTGAAGCGCAATCCGTAGCCATGTCCAAAGTCCAGGTTTAGGCGGATTGAATACTTTTGAGACAAACACAGCCCCCACAATTTTCGTATTGTATTTAGCCATTTCTTTCACAAAAGCCTTCAAGGTGGCCCCAGTGTTAAGCACATCGTCTACCACTATCACCTTGCGATTATCCACCCCTACTATCCTTCTTACATGAGTCATCAGATCTTTTTGTGAAGACACTTCACTCATTTGATTTCTTACGGAAAGATAGGGATAAGTCATGTGATTTGCTTCGTAGCCTTTCTCCTTCAGTTTCCAGCTCAAATGCTGGAACTTCTTTTTGAAACGGACATCATTACTACAAGGCATGAAAATCACAACGACACCATCAGTGGCTACTCCCAGCTTTTGAATAGCTTCCTCTACGAGGTCTTCGCAATCTTCCTCCAATCCTTTGAAGGCATAGATACGCTTCATAAAAGCTTTCTGTTCTTCACTGAGCCATTTGGTCAGACCTTTTGCAAAGTAATGGTCGGCAAAGATGCAGGGAATATGGTGGAAACCTATGTAATAGTCAAAGGGCAACAGCTTGGGTTTGACAAATCCATCCGGATTGTTGCACGCATAAGCAAGCATGGCATCGCTATTGAACAACAGGGCAGCCCTTCGGAGACAAGAACGGCGTTCGATTATGTCCGTTGAAGCCAGGCCACGTTCTATCCAAATGCGTGATTGGATGGTCATGCGCCAATAGCATAGACCTGCTATTGTTATGCAGCCTAAGATGGCAATCAATATGAGGACAATATTTTCCATATTCATTTCGCCCTTTTGTTAATAGTGAAATCCCCAAGCATTCTGCAAGCGTGCGGAATGACTAAGGTTCTTCATCAAGGTCGGAATACATATCTACAGCTTCCATGAGCTGCGCTTTGACTTTCCTTGCAAGTTCGGTTGGCGCAAGCACCTTCACCAAACTTCCATATCTCATGATGAAACGGATGAAATCACTCGTAGGTCGAAGCGTAAATTCATAATCAGCATACTCTTCTCCCCAATACTTTTCAGTCTGGGAATGATGCCAAGGCAGGTCACGCATATAATAACGCTGCAAACCATAGGCGCGAATAAGCACCTTCTGTACAGGAATAGAATCCACACGATACACTCCAAAGCAGTATTTGAAGTAGGCTGCAGCACTAAAATCTTTGTCTATCTCAAACGATTCATCCGTATGATATATCTTTTTGACCCTGTCCAAAGAGTAGGTAGCAAAGCATTCTGTGTAACCTTCAGGAAGGCCTTCACGTGTCATAGGCACTTCTCCTTCACGAACTGGGCGTTGGAACTGACCCAACACATACCAGCGGCATTGGAACAACCTAAGACAATATGGTGCAAATGAGAGTGTGGTGCTACTGTCACAGCCATACTTCTGATAACTCAGCTGTATTCTGACTTTGCGCCTCATTGCATCTATGATGGATTGCAAGAAGTTGCCTTCACTTGGAACGACCTCCAAAAGAATACGATCGGCCAGGCTGATATTTTCCGAGAGAATGTTATTCACCGTGATGGTTGACAACATCCAGTTCTGGATAGAGTCCTCAGATAGCACATGACGATTGCTTATATAGTATTGGTAATCATGGTGTGTGTCACACTCAATGATTATTCCGAATATGTCTTCGATGGCATTCTTATGACGAAGGAAGGTATTTCGGGCAATCGTTACCCCTCCGCTCATGTCAGTATAGAGCCACTCTCTATTTATCTCACTGAGCGAAATCTTGCCTCGGCGGTGGATAATGTTCACCAGCCAAATGTACTGTTTGAAGAGCGCATACGATTTCATGATAGGCAAAAGTACTGTAAATCACGGACAAATCATACGATTTAAGGCAATTTTTATAACCTGCACCACAAAATGGGGCAGGTTTAGACTATTTTTGCACCCCCAAACCCTTTGTGTATCTTATTTAGGGTTCTGTCAGGCTAGTAAATATACTACCAAAAGTCACTTTAATGAAAAATGAACTAATAAAAACGCGATGTGCGTTACTTAATATTCACTTTTTAATGTCATCCATTATGGACAAAAACAATGTGATGTATGCAGGATTTTCAACCCTGCCTACTCTCTCTCTTTGCGTTTTCGAAGGATGCAAGGGAGGTTCATGGTGCGGTACAATGGCTACTTAAAGCCTATGAGGACTACCGCAACCGAGTGTCTAACCGTAAGATGGGCTACAAGGCTTTCTTAGAGGAAAACCTTGTCAAGCTCAGTATGCCTATCATCCTCGATGAGTCGTCAACCTATGCTGATTTGCAGCAGGAGGTCATCGACAGAGACAAGGTGAAGCATATCCTTGAGAACCGCAAGTTCACCGAGGAGCACTTCAACACAGAAACGTTCGAGGAAGCCAACGCTATCAGGATGATAAGCATATACAACGCCATTGGTGTGGAAGAGACCGTCATTAAGACGAAAGGAATCCTCCCCATTGCGGACTATCCTCAAAAGGCCAAAGCTGAACTTGCCGAGGTCTTTCGTAATCATGACTTGCTGTGTCCCGCCATCTCTGCAGAAGACCTTGTGCGACTTCTAACGAATGGAGATCCGGCCTGTAAGTACATGGTTCCTCCCTGCGCGACGAACCGTGACTTGGGATTTGTACTCCATCTGCTAATACAAGCTGGAGCCATCAAGTCAAACAGGTGGTCTTCCATCGTTTGCAAGTACGGTATGTTACTTACCACAACCGGCTTGAAGATGCAAAGCAAGAACCTTAACGCAGCGAGAAGCTACTTTATCGACTACAAGCAGGCCTTCCTCAGTGAAAAACAGAGAAGTATTGAACAGGAGATCATGAAGGTCTTGTCCGGAGTCCCCAATGCCATCAAGTTCTGGAAGAAGTGACCCTTATTAGCCACTTTGAGGAAGATTTTAAGGAAAAAGAGTTTGGATGCTTTGGACGCTCCAAATAATCCAAACAAGAGTTTGAGGTCTTCCCTATAATTTTGCCCCACAATCAAATCGGTTGTGGGGCATTTTATGTCTCTATGGGTAATCAAAGAACAGCGTTATGGCAGATAATAAAAATCAGAAGTCTCCTCCAGAAGGAGAAAACTATCTTCGGGAAATCAGGGATGCAGTGGTGGGCATTCAAGATACGCTCCAGAAGTTACAGGATTCAAAGACACAGCAACCTGAAACCAACAAGTCAGGGTTGCACCAACATCATTTGGTGGATGATGTGGTCGTCAGCAAAGATGTCTTGTTGGAACAGTTGCAGATAGGCAAAACAACCCTTGTCAAGTGGCAGAACAATCATTGGATCAAATGCAGGTACCGCACATCCCGATTGGTGGAGTACAGTTATCAGGATGTGATGGATGCGCTGGCTGAAAACAGGCTTGTCGCCCGTGGCTTCAATCCAATCATTGCTTATAAACGGATGCTCGCCTGGTACAGTAAGAACATAGGGAACCTTAATCAGCAAGGCTTATGAAGACGAAAGATGTAAAGGACGAAATACTCAGAAGGACGGACAATGGCCGTCAAGTCTTCGAGCATTACTCCGGGGGCAAGAAGCCCAAAAAGAACTTTCTAAACCCTGAGTACTATGACACGAAACCGTCATGCAGTTACTTCTTCTCTGAGGACAAGCATATCTACCTATATAAAGACCAAGGTGGTGACATTAGGGGAGACTGCTTTCGCTTTGCCGCCGGTTGCCTTGGATTGGATTGCAGGACACAGTTCCGTGAGGTGCTGGCACAAATCAATAAGGATTTGAACCTATGCATCGACATGGATAGCCTGGATATGCCGTTCGCTTCCAAAAGTAAGCAAATGGTGGTACGGCAGCCAACAACTTCCGCTCCCTCCGCTCCTATTGAAGAAAAGGAGGAAGCCCCCAAAAAGTACAAGTTCGTAGAGAAGGTATTCTCACTTACAGAACTTGACTACTGGAAAAGGTACGGGATTACGCCCGACATCTTGATGAAATACGATGTGGTATCATTGGACACCTATGAGAGTGTGGGTGAGAAAGGCTCTTATTGCTACACCTCTACTCCTGGTTCCCCCATCTTTGGCTATCGAGGCGACACGTTCATCAAGATTTACCGCCCGAAGGAGAAACTTCGTTTCCAGTTCGGAGGAAAGAAGCCGCGTCCTTATTGTTTTGGACTGAATCAGCTTCCCTTCCGTGGGGATATGGTCTTCATTACAGGTGGCGAAAAGGATGTGCTTTCCCTTGCATCGCATGGTTTCAGTGCCGTCTGCTTCAACAGCGAGACTGCTGAAATCAGCACGGACATCCTGGATATGCTTTCAATGCGCTTCAAGCATATCTTCGTCCTCTATGATATGGACGAGACAGGCAAAAAAGCCATGGCCAAGGCGGAACAGGAGCTAAGCAAGTATGAGGTGGCATCTATCCGTCTGCCGTTGGAGGGTTCCAAGCAGAGCAAGGATGTGTCGGACTATTTTGCCGCTGGTTTCTCTTCATCCCAGCTGCATGAAATCGTCTGCAAGCAGTTGGAGGCGATGTATGCCCAATCCATGATGCTGATAAACACCTGCCTCATGGACTTTGCGCACCCTCCCAAGCCGTCACCGGTGATTATTCGATGCGGTGAGGTGCCTATCGGCATTAGTGACAACCTCATGTGTGTGACAGGTGGTGAGGGTACAGGCAAAAGTAACTTGATGAGCACATTCATTGCCGGTGCCTTGCTGACCACGGATGACCACGAGGAACTGGATATGTTAGGCTTCACCATTGCCCCGAATATCCAGCAAAAGGCGTTGCTGCATTTCGACACGGAGCAATCGGGGCCACACCTATATAAGAATACGGAAACGGCCAAGCGTCGGGCGAAGCTGGAAGATTATCCACCGTTCTACTATGCGTTGAATATGGTGGCTCAGAACCGACAGCAGCGTATGAAGACAATTCGGGACATGATGGACTTGTCGCACCATAAGCATGGAGGCATTCATCTGGTGGTGATCGACGGTGCGGCTGACCTTGTTTCGTCGGCCAACAACGAAGCGGAATGTACGGCGCTCATCGAGGAGCTCTACCGACTGGCAGGTATGTACCACACCTGCGTCGTGTTTGCGCTTCACCATATCCCGAATGGTTTGAAGATTCGTGGACACATTGGTAGTGAGACGCATCGAAAGGCGGCCGGCATCCTCTCCGTGGAGAAGGATGACAACCCGACCTTCTCCGTCATCAAGGCGGTGAAGGTGCGTGATGGCAGTGCGCTGGATATGCCGATGACGTTGATAACCTGGAGTAAGGAGGAACGGATGTTCGTCAGTGCCGGCCATAAGAGTGCCGAATATGTGAAGAATGAGAAGAAGGAGAAGTTGCGGAAAGCGGCTTTGACCATCTTCCGGAACCAGGATGCTTATACCTTCGGGGTATTGGCAGGGCTATTGGCCAAGGAAGTCCATTGTGAGGAAAAGACGGCCAAGAGCTACATCAACTTTATGATAAAAGAGGGAATCCTCGAAAAAACGAAGTACAACAACTACAAATTGAAAGACAATGATGATTAAGATACCTTCTCTCCCCTTTGCAAGTTCCATCGTCGGGGGCGAGCATCATGCAGGGGTGCAGCCTGAGAATGAAGAGGTGTTCAGTCTCTATTATATGGCGAGACTGTACAAGGTTCACCATGATGAAACTCCTCAGCTGCTGTCCGACAAGTTGACCAAGAACTTGATTGAATACGTCCGTATTTCCCACAAAGACCTTGCTACGGTCATGTTTGAACGGCAGCTGCAATGGGAAACGCACGGTGTATTTGTCATTCCAATCCCCCTGCAGCCCAGTGGCCGTAAGTTATATCTAAGTGTCGCTTATCAGTTCGTGCAGGATGAAGAGGTACTGGAGGTAACGATCAGTGTGATGGGCTACAATAGCCAAGAGGTAATGGACTGCCCTTTCTTTGCTTTCACGGCAAAGATTATCAATGACGAGATGGGTATAGGCATTCAGATTCCTGCGGAGGTATTGACACCATTGATAGCTAACCAGCGACGAAATGTGTCGGAGCTGAACGATATGGCGTGGTACTTGGTGCGGCTTATCTCGGCTTATGAAGCGATGTTGGCCTACCAATGTGTACCATATAAGAGCTATCGGTATGAACCCATGCTCGTGAAAGATGGGATGCAACTTAATCCGAACTTCGTCACGGTGCAACTGTTGATGTCGGATGATGAAAAGGTGGGCAAGTGATGAGGAAGAGTAAGAAATATCTATCTCGCAATGAGGCGGCAGAGATTTTAGGTGTGCATCCGCAGAGTGTCTCGAACTATGCGGAACGTGGCTTCCTGACTACTATCCACTCCCGAACGAATAAGTACGTCCGTTTCCACCGTGAGGAGGTGGAGGCTTTGAAGCCGCAGATTAGGGAGTTGTCGAACAGGGAACAGGCCATCTTGGAGGTCAGAAAAGCTATAGACGAGGATTATCGCCAGCTTCGTGAACAATGGATAGAACAGAGAAAGCTTTTGTCACAACGTAATCTTTGCGTTTCATACACCAAGGAACTGATTGAGAATTGCTATTGCTTCTTCGCTTGTACGCAGAATAGCTCTCCTGCCCGAACGCTTTTGCGGATTCTTCAAGGTGAAGAGGCTGAAGCTGTGGCGAAAGACTTGGGATTTTCGGTCTATAAGCTGGCCAAAGTGTGCAAGCAGGCGTTGGCGGCAGTGTCCCTTATCCCGAAATATGAAGAAATGTGCAACCAAAACGAGGAGCTGAAAGCGGAGATATGGAGCCTGACTTCATCCTATAACGTGCTTTGTGAACGGTTCAATGCCTTGGCTGTCATGCACAAGGAGTTGGTTGGTAAGACAGAAGGGATATAAAACTCGTTGGGGTCGTCAGAGCATCAGTCGCAGGACGATTTCAAAGGTAGAAGAGGAGAGCTCGGTTTTATCAATGTCTCTTGAATAGAGGGATGTGATGAAGCTTATTGTCGTGGTGGTAGAGGTGTCGGCGTGACGATATTTACATGCCCATTGCCGCTCTTTCAAGATGTCCATAAAGGCGTTGTCCTTTCTGTCTTTCATCATAGTTTCCCATAAGGGAGGATAGGACAAGTCCATAAGGATGTCCTTCAGATAGGGATAGTCCTCGATGACGATGTCGTCTATGGGCTTGCCTTCCTTTTGCCGTTCATAGAGGGTCTGGGCGGTGGAGAGGTTCTCTACTATTTTTTGCACAAGGGTCGTGGGGAAGGCAATGGCTACGCTATCAAAGACCTCACCGCACGATGAAATGGCTGACGAGATGGCTTCAATGCTCTCGTCAACGTACTCTCCTTTGCGGTATCGGTTGATTATCTGCCTGGGAGTAAGGTGCTTTTTATCGTTTGGTTCGGCGCTCATTTTCAAGCTCGGCTATGGAGTTATAGGATATTAAGGGGAAAAACATGGCATCAAAGATGTGGCGTCTGATGGTGGGTAGAATGGTCTTGTCGGTGAAGATGACCCGACAGATGTCGCATAAATGGGTGGTGTGCCAAGGAAACTTTTGACCGGTCTTCTCTTTCACGAACTTGAGGACGGCTTGAGGACCATCCATATAGAGCCATACCTTCAGGAAATCATCGAAGGCTCGCTCATAGATGGTCTTGATGGGTTCCTGATGGATATTGCCCAAACGCATCTGTGGGATATGGCAGACTCCAATACCACAGCAGGCATATACCTCACCGTAAGGATTGATGATGATGTTCTGAAACAAGGAATGGCAACTTTCCTTTTTATCGTCGTTTCGGAGCACAACCTTATGTGCCCTTGACTTCTTGCCTTTGTTGGCGTATTCCATCCAAGGACTTGTCGTTAGGACCAGCTTTTTCTGAGCCACCAACTCCATAACTTCGACATCGGAATACAATCCACGGCTGACAGTCATCTGTCCCATTATTTGATTCTCAATTCTCAGGTCGGTGGCAAGACCCAATCGGGCGGCGGCAACAGCGGCATGACGGACATTCATCCAAGGGACGTATTTGTTATGGTCTTCGCCGGTGCTGAAGCTGATGGACACAAGTCCTTTT
>ERZ859732.983-NODE-983-length-10218-cov-2.280429_pt1 | contig 10218 bp, 9 predicted proteins | sample MGYA00510123_ERZ859732 | MGnify/ENA primary metagenome ERZ859732 (study PRJEB30046, sample SAMN00715133) | human gut metagenome | study: EMG produced TPA metagenomics assembly of the A metagenome-wide association study of gut microbiota in type 2...
ATCGCAGATATGGGGCAGATTGTGACAAGACTGACAGCTTTTATCGAGATGATCCAGACGGAAAAAATCGGAAATCCCCGTTCGGGAACCGGCGATATTTTTGCAGCGATCATTGCAGCGGATGCGGTCAATGGAACCGGGCTGACTGAATCAGTGAGAAAGGCATCCGGGTTTATCGGAAAATGCATTCAGAGGTCAGTGGAACTGGAGATCCCTCTGGCAGATGGGATCTGCTTTGAAGAACTGCTGTATCTGTTAAAATAAATTTTATAAATACTTCTTTCTGTTCTTCTTCTGTATAATATATTGTTTCTAATATCTTTTTCTTTTTTATTATTTGTTCTTTGTTTTCAACATAATTATGTGGTAATAATTTAAAATTTATATTATCTATATTTTGCATATTTTCTTGCTTTTGGGAATTTAATTGTTGTTTCAATATTCTCACACTAAAAATTTTTTTTTCTATTGGAACACCTTCATTAATTTTTTGATACTGATTTCTTAATTCTTTTTCTGAACTTAATATTTTTTGAATTACTGCTATTTCTTTTTCTGCTTTCTTTTTTTCTTCTGTTAATTCATTAATATATTGTTCTACATTTGTTCTTTTTTTCATTTCATTATCAATGTCATTTAGTTGCTGAATCTTTTTATCTTTAAATTCTATATCTTGTTCTATCTCATTAATAATTGCTATTTTTTCTATTGTTTCATATAATTCTTTTGCTACTTTACTTCCATACTTTTCTGAAATTCTCTCTTTAAATATTTGAAAATAATCAATTATTCCATCTGTATCATAGCTCCAATTATCCAAGAATTCTTCTCCAAGCAATATTTGCAATATTTGATATACAAGATTTGCTGTTATGCTCTCTATTTCTGTTTTTATTGTTGTCCATGACCAACCATTAAAATCCCTTAAAACTTCTACTCTGTCTATATTTTTTCCTGTCATTATTAAATCAGATAATGGTTTTGCTATAATTTCATATTTACTATTTACTACTTGATGACTATTTATACTTTTTTCTATTGCATATAATATTTTTTCTTCAATTGGATATGTTATTATTTGATTTTCATCAATATAAAATTTATTTTTTTCTAAACTTTTTCTTATTTTTTCGTCTTCAATTTTTTCATTAAAACTTACTGTTACGATTTTATTACATTTTCTTTTTATATTTTTGTTAATTTCATCTACATATTCTTTTTTATTTCTTTGAATTACTTTTGCATTTTGATAATCTTTATAAGACACATCAATTTTATATAAAATTCCTTGGAGAAGATTTTTAGTTCTTTCATCTACATCTTTTTGATCTAATACATTTTCTAATATTTCATTACGATCTTTTCTTATAAATTTTTCTAACATATCTTCTCCTCCTTTCTTTTGTATCTATTCTTGATTATCTTCAGATGGAGTTCCCATTTTTAATTCTTCCCATCTTTCTTTTGACATTAATACTTGACGTGGTTTACTTCCTTGATATCCTGAGATAATTCCTCTTTCTTCCATTTGATCTATTATTCTTCCAGCTCTTGCATATCCTACATTAAATTTTCTTTGTATAAATGATGTTGATGCTTGACCTGTTTCAACAACTAAATCTATTGCTTCCATTAAATGTTCGTCTGTATTATCATCTGGATCTTTTGAATTTGCATCTTGAATTTCTTTGTCTGTTTTACCACTTTTTTCTATTGAGTCTAATATATCTTCATTATAAGTAGCTTCACCATTTGTTTTTACAAATGATACTATTTTTTCTACTTCTTCATCAGATACAAATGCTCCTTGAATTCTTGTTGGTTTTGCTGCTCCTGTTGGATAATATAACATATCACCTTTTCCTAATAATTTTTCTGCACCTACTTGGTCTAATATTGTTCTTGAATCTACTTGTGAAGATACTGCAAATGCTATTCTTGATGGTACATTTGCTTTAATTAGACCTGTGATTACATCTACTGATGGTCTTTGCGTTGCAATTACTAAGTGCATTCCTGCAGCTCTTGCCTTTTGTGCTAAACGACAAATTGAATCTTCTACTTCTTTGGCTGCAACCATCATTAAATCTGCCAACTCATCTATTATGATTAATATCTGTGGTAATTTTCCGACTCCTTCTTCTTTTTCTATTAATGCATTATATCCTTTTAAATCTCTTACACCTTTTTGTGCAAATAAATTATATCTGTTATCCATTTCTTGTACAGCCCACGCTAAAGCTCCAGCTGCTTTTTTTGGATCTGTTACTACTGGTATTAATAAATGTGGTATACCATTATATACTGATAATTCAACTACTTTTGGATCTACCATTACAAGTTTTACTTCACTTGGTTTACTATTATATATTATACTTGTTATTATTGTATTTATACAAACACTCTTTCCTGAACCTGTTGAGCCTGCAATTAATGTATGTGGCATTTTAGCCATATCTGCAATTGCTACTTTTCCTGCAACATCTTTTCCTAATGCTACACTCATTTTTGATTTGCTTTCAGCAAATTCGTCTGATTCTAATACATCTCTTAAATGTACCATTTCTTTTTCTTGATTTGGTACTTCTATTCCTACTGCTTGTTTCCCTGGAATTGGTGCTTCTATTCTAATCGTTTCAGCTGCTAAGTTTAATGCTATATCATCTGCCAAATTTGCAATTTTACTAACTCTTACACCTTCAGCTGGTTTTAATTCATATCTTGTTATTGCTGGTCCTACTGTTACATTTTCTACTTTTGCTTGAACTCCAAAACTATATAATGTTTTTTGTAATCTTGTTGCAACATCTGTTAATGCTTTTGCGCCACCTTTTATAGTCTTTTTTTCACCTTTGCTTAATATTTCTATTGGCGGATACTGATAATTTTCATCTTCTACTATCATTGCATGTTCAAGTTGTAAAACTTGTTTTGTTTTATCTTCTTTTTGCTCTTCCTCTTTTTTAAATAAATCATTTTCTATATAATCTGGATCTATATTTTCTTTTTCTGCAATTGTACTTGCTACATTTGCAATACTTGATTTGCTTTTTTTCTTTTCTTTTGTTAATGGTATTAAATCATCTTTTCCATGTTTGAATTTTGTACGTCCATTTTCGTCTATTTCTTCTATTGCTCTTCCATTAAGATTAATTTTTATTTGTCCTTCACTATCTTCTTCTGTATTTTCTAAATATGCTTTTCTATTTTCTTCTCTTAATTTTGCTTTTATTTCTTTTTTGCTTAATTTTTCTGTTGTGCCTTGTTCTTTCATCATTGCCATTTTCTCTAATTTTTCTTGGTGCCTTGCTTCTTTTTCTTCCATCTTTAATTCACGCTTTGTTTTACTATTCTCTACTCCTGATTGAATTATTGATCTTATTATTTCGGCAACATCAATTCCAAATGTCGTTGCAAATAAAATTACTGCTGCTCCTACACTTATTATAATTGTTCCAATTTTTCCAAATAATTTAAATAATGGCACTGCTGCTATTGTACCTAATGCTCCGCCACCAATATTATTTTCTCCCAATTGATAAGCATCTTTTACAAGCTCAGATATATTTTGTTCTATATTTATTTCTCCATTATATATTTGATAAACACTTAATATAACAGCAATAAATATCAATAATAATACATATTGTCCTATTTTTGATGATATATATCCATCATCATCTACACATGCCATTTTTATTGCAACCGCAAATGCTCCTAATGGCAATACATATTTTAATACCCCTATCATTCCTCCAAAGAAATCACTTAATGCAATTCCAATTGTTCCTGATTGTGTATATATTAATCCTGTCAATAATATACTTAATATTATTACTATAATTAATGTTATATCTTGTTTTTTTTCTTGCTTTTTCTTTTTACTACTTTTTCTTTTTGCCATTTTTATACTCCTTCCAGTCCCTATTATACTAGAATTTTATTTTCTATTTAAACTTTGATGAGGACACACCTTATGTGAATAAACATAAGGGTGTCCCCATTTTTCTTTTATCTTAATATTTATACTATGGGAACGGGTCTATAAAAACCTATCCTTTTTAGATTATTCCAATTCTTTTTTACTATTTTGAATTGTTTTAATTGTCTCTTCTAATGACATTTGCATTATATTTGCTGCTTCACTTATATCTTTTTCTAATTTTGCTAATGTATCTGTTAATACTTTTTCTGTTGAATTCAATAAATTATTTGCATATTCTTTTGTACCTTGTGAAATTTCTCTTGACATTTCATTTGCTGTTTCTATTATTTCTGCTTTTTGTTCATATGCTTTTCTTGTTATTTCATGTTCATCAATCATTGCTATTATTCTATTTTCAGCTTCTTTTACTATACCATCAGCTTCTTTTTGAGCTTCAGCTAATATTCTTTGTCTTTCTTCTTTTACCCATTTGGCTTGTTTTAATTCATCTGGTAATTTTATTCTTATTTCTTTTATAATTTCTAATAATTCCTCTTTATCAATCATTGTTTTATTGGTAAAAGGTAGTCCTTTGCTATTTTCTAATATATCTTCTAAAGTTTCTAATAATGTGAATATTTCCATTTTTTACCCCTTTCTAGGTATTTGTGTTTTAACTATATTTTAAGAATATTATCGTTGCTCTTCCATATTTTCTTTTATCCGTAATTTCAACATCCATTTTTTCTATTTGTTTTAATATTCTTGTTTCATCATCTGTTTCAACTATAATTTTAGTATTTTCATTAACTAATTTATATTCAATAATCATTTCAATTGATATTTTTATAAAATCAGTAGCATATGGTGGATCTATATATATAATATCAAACTTTTGATTTTGTAATTTTTCTATTAATTTTGTAAATTCTATATTATATACTTCTGCTATTTCTTCAAAATGTGTTTTTTGAACATTTTGTTTTATTATTTTAATAGCCTCTTTTGAATTATCACATAGAACAGCTCTTTTTGCTCCTCTACTTAAAAATTCTAATCCTATTGCACCACTTCCTGAGAATAAATCTAATACTGTAGAATTTTCAATATCATTGTGTAATATATTAAATACTGATTCTTTTACTCTGTCTAATGTTGGTCTTGTTGCATTTCCTTCTAATGTATATAATTTTGTTCCTCTTGCTTTTCCACTTATTATTCTCATACTTATAATGTTACCTTTCATTCATATATTTCTATTTTATCCTTTTTTTGTATATTGTCAATAGTATTAATAAAATTGTAACATACATTTAATACTTTTGTAACATTTTTTCAAATATTACAAAAGTATTATATTATTTAATAATAGAAACCTCACCTTTATTTGTAACCTTAAAACGGAATTTATATTTGTCAAAATTTCCATCATTATAATTTTGTTCTGAATATGTAAATATATATATATTACTACCGCTTTCTTGTATTCTATAATTTTTTATATGTTTATCTAAGTATTTTCTAAAAAGCTCTGTTTCAAATTCATCTTTTTTACTTGCTAACATTGACTCTTGAACAGCAATTCTTATTGCATCTTCTTGTTCTTTTCTTTCTGTAGCATTTGTATTATCTTTTGCTTGTTGTATTGTATTATCTTGTCCTTTTAATGATGAAAGTGATACATTAGCTAAAATTAACATTACTACAATCGTAACTGCTAATATAATTAATGTTACACCTTTTTCGTTTTTTCTAAAATTCATATTTTTTCCTTTCTGGTATAGAACAAATAAGAAAAATTTTCAATTTTTCTTTGATTTGTTCTCGCCCGATTTTAGTTTCTAAATGAAGCGATGAACTCTCAAAAGGCTAGCGATTATAGCTTTTTATATAATAAAAAATTGATACTTTCCTATTATATAAAAAATAGCAAGGCTATTCTTGCTATTTTTTACACTTCATCATCTTTGTTTATTTCTTTAATTAATTCTTCTTGAGAAATTAATAATGATTCCATTTTTGCTTTATAAACATCAAATTGTTTTTTTACTTCTTCAAATCTTTTTTCTTTAATAGCAATTTGTTTATCAATTTCATCTAATTGTTTTAGAGATGATTCATTACCTTCTCTTTGAATTTCTTCTGCTTTAGCTTTGGCTTCTGCTATTAATTGATCAGCTTGTTGTTTTGCTACAACTTTTACTTCTTCTGCTGTGCTTTGAGCCATAACTAATGTATTTTGCAATGTTTTTTCTAAATTTCTATATTGTTCTAATTCATTTGTTAATTTATCAATTTTTTCATTTGCTTCTGCTAATTCTTTATAATTTTTTTCATAATCTATAACTAATTCATCTAAAAAGTCATCAACATCTTCTACATTGTATCCATTCATCATTTGTTTGCTAAACTTTTTATTTTCTATATCTAATGGTGTAATCATATTAGAAACCTCCATTTCTATGAATTTAATTTATATTGTTATTTTTCAACCAAGAAACAGATAATTTATTTTTTATTTCTTCTCTTGCCATTTCATTTGTAATTTCATAGTTCATTGGTGCTATTAGAAATATTGAGTTTGAGATTTTTTGTATATGTCCATCTAAAGCATATACTCCACCACTAATAAAGTCAACAATTCTTCTTGCAACTTCTTTACTAACATATTCTAAATTTACAATTACTGATTTTTTTTCTTTTAATAGACTGCATATTTCTTCAGATTGTTCAAATGTAGTTGGCTGTGATATAACCATTTTTATTGCTTGTGATTGTTGTGTCATTGGAACAACTTTATTTTTTCTTCCAAAGAATTTTTTATCCTCTTCTTCTTCATCATAATTATTATCATATGTATCTAAATCATAATCTTCTTCATCTAAGTTTTCTGCTTCTGATTGATTATTATTGTTCATTCCAATAACTTCCCAGATTTTGTCCATTATAGCTCCTGCCATTTTTAAACCTCCTAATATTTTACACTTCTGTTTTCAAATTAGTTAAATTTTCTCATTTTCATTAACCTGCATATAGTATCTAACTTTTTTATGCTTTTGTCAATACTTTATTATTGTGTTACAAAAAATTAATATTTTTGTAATATTTCTGTAACATTTTATTTTGTTGTTTTTATTATAATTTCGTCATAATTAGTTATTTGTTTGTTGTTTTTTATATCATTTTCATTTACTCCAATTTCTTGTAATTCCTTTGTTTCATATGATGAAATTATTGAAAATGTTTCGTTTTGTTTTTCTATTTTAACATAACATTTGTTTTCAACTCCTGCTTTGCTTTTTAATATATATGAAATATCACTTCCATTTACATTTTCTGTATATATTGCCTGATTTGGAATTTTATACCCTGTTTTTTTCCACCAAATTACATTTACAGAAATTTTTCTATGATTTATTACTGTTGATGTCATTCTGTCAACTTCAAAAATTATTGTTCTTTTTCCGCTTCCTTCGTTTATTTGAACAACTTTTGCATTTTCTTCTTCATTTCCTGAAAGTTTTAATATTACACTATCTCCAACTTTTGCTTTATTTCCAAGTTCTGTATTTGTTACAACTGCTATATAATATTTTAAGTTATCTATAACTTTTCCACATTCAGAACTCATTGAAACTATTTGTCCAGTCTTTAAGTCAAGGTCTTCCAAAAATTTATCTGTTATTTCTGATAAATTTTCTGTATTTAATTTTTCCTCTAATCCATCTACTCTATATGATACAATTCCACTTGTTGTAGATTTTTTATATAATGCTCCATTTGATAATTGTTTTTCATATTTTTCTCTTTCACTTATTAATTGTTTTATATTTTTATTAGATGTATTTTCTCCTATATATTTTATTTTTTTAGAAATTAGTTCATCTATATTATCTTTATATTCTTTAATTTCCTGATAATTTGATAATTTATTTAATTCTATTAATTTTTCTTCAATTTGATTTTCTATAACTTTTATATCTGCTGATGATGAAGATGTTTTGTCATTTTCTAATTCTTCTTGAATCTCATAATCTATTTTTTTTATATTTTCTGTTGTTTCTTTTTCACTTTCTTTATAATATCTAAAAACGACTTCACCTTTTGCTACTTTTTGTCCTTCTGTTGCAATAGCATATATTCCATTCAAATTCTCTTCATCTTTTATTACTGTTTCATTTCTTATTATATATCCAACAGTTTCATCTTCTTCTATAATTTCCCCTTTTGTCACTACATACATATCTGTTGGTTGCATTATAAGTAAAATAACTGCATACAAAAAATATATTATTAATCCTATACAAAATATTATTGTTAGTATTTTCTTAAGTTTACTCGTTTTTATCATCTCCTATCATTTAAGATATTACTTGTTTAATTCTTTTTCTATAATGTTAATATTATCCTCCAAATTTGCAAGTCCATCTATCCAAATAGTTTGTTTATTCTTTCTAAACCAAGTTAATTGTCTTTTGGCATATCTTCTGCTTTCTTGCTTGATTTTTTCTATCATTTCTTCTCTTGTTATTTGACTTTGTAAATATTCAACAACTTCTTTATATCCAAGACCTTGCATTGCAGTCGGAAAATGATTATATTTTTTTTGCAATTTTTCAACTTCCTCAATCAATCCATTTTCTAACATTCTATCAACTCTTATGTTAATTCTTTCATATAATTTTTCTCTATCCATATTAATTGCAAATATTTTATAATCATATTTTATTTCTTTTTTTCTTGATTCTATTTCCTGCTCAGTTTTATTTTTACCTGTAGCCTTATATATTTCTAGAATTCTTATTATTCTTTTTTTATCATTTGGGCTTATTTTTTCGGTTGCCTTTTCATCTATTTTTTTTGCTTCATTATATAGTTTTTCTAGTCCTTCTTGTGTTTCTGCAATATTCATTAATTCTTCTCTATATTTTTCATCTAAATTATCATACTTTTGTGGCAATCTTCCTGTAGATGCAATTTGCATATATTCTTCAAAAGTCATATAGTTTCTTATCTTACCAAGTTGGTTATATGCTTCGGTATAATAATTGTGTATTCTCTTTTCTTCTCCTAATAGACATTCTTCATAAAATAGTTTATATTTTGTAATTGGATGATATCTATCATCATCGTATGTATAATCATCTATATCTGTTCCAAATATTTGAATTTTTGTTAATCCTAGTCTTGTTTTACTTGTTACTTCATTGTAAATTTTGTCACATTGAATTTGTTCTAATTTTTCAAGTGTTTTTTCGTACTCTCTTTCTGATAAATATCCAACGAATTGCGCTGAGTTAAACCTATCTTCAATATACTTTCTCTCATTTTCTCCATAATACGCAACAAATATTTCTATAAAATCTTTTATATGATTTCTTAAAATTTGATTACATTCTAGTAAATCTATTAACTTTTCTTCCATTTATTTCTCTCCAAATTTTTTTATATTAATTTTTCCATATACTCAATTAAATACAATGGAATATTTAAAATTTTTCCATCTAATTTAAAATTATTCAAAGAAAATCTAACAGATATATCACTATTAAATTTATCATTATACCTTGTCAAACTTGTATTATTAACAGACTTTCCAGATTTTACTTCAATAGGTATAATTCTATTTTTATTTTGTATAACAAAATCTATTTCACATCTATCAAAAGTAAAATAATTAGGAACATTATCGAATACAATATTTAGCATATTTAAAACATAATTTTCTGTTAAAGCTCCTTTAAATTCCTCAAACAACTTATCACCTTCTACAACAATTCTACTGTCTAAATTTGCCATTCTTCTTAAAAGTCCTACATCATTCATATATATTTTGAAACTACTTAAATCATTATATGCTTTTAAAGGCAGGTCTGTTTTTTTTACATTATATATTTTATAAATCAAATTTGCATCATTAAGCCAATTAAGTGCATTTTCATATTCACGTGCTCTTGCTCCATCTTTGATTACTTGATATAAAAATTTTTTATTTTCTTTGGCTAATTGGGATGGTATACTGTTCCATATTAAAGATATTTTATTTGCTTCACTATTTTGTGTGTGCTTCGAGAAATCACTTTCATATGCTTTTAATATATCATCTTGAATTTTATTTACCTGCTCCATATCTTTATAATTTGTCCAAGAATATACAGCTTCTGGCATTCCTCCAATTATAAAATATGCTTTTAATTTTTCTTCTAGCTGATTTTGAAATATTTCTGGAATATTTTCAATTTCATTTATTGATTCCATGTAATCTACTAAGTTGCCCGCATTGTCCGCTCTTA
>ERZ859732.986-NODE-986-length-10188-cov-5.054870_pt1 | contig 10188 bp, 11 predicted proteins | sample MGYA00510123_ERZ859732 | MGnify/ENA primary metagenome ERZ859732 (study PRJEB30046, sample SAMN00715133) | human gut metagenome | study: EMG produced TPA metagenomics assembly of the A metagenome-wide association study of gut microbiota in type 2...
GAGCCCCGCCAGTGTGGGGGCGCATAGGGTGGCCAGGTCGCAGGCGAAGCTGCGCGGGCTGGGGATGACACGCGATTGCTGCATGAGATGACTCCTTACCTCTACAATAGTTAGCGTCTGCTAACCATCGGCCCCATAAAACCGCCCGGCACGGGGAGAGAACCGCACCGGGCGGGCTATGGTTGTTCCGAAGGTCGGATACTTGCTGCGGTTAGCCTTAACTAACGCTAACAATATAGCATGTCAAACACGAACTGTCAAGGGGTTAAGCAAAAAAGAGAGGAGAGAGGAGTGAGGAGATTGCGCTGCGGTAAAGCTCTTAACGGACTTTTCGCATTATGCGCGTGCATCTGTTACCGCTCAATGTGCAGGAACGGATGTTATCTCTAAACTTAATAGTTGCTGCTCTTCAGCTCAAAATAGCTCTGCGGATGTGCGCACACCGGGCACTTGACCGGCGCGTGCTGACCGATATAGACGAACCCGCAGTTGCGGCACTGCCAGATGCAATCGCCGTCGCGAGAGAACACTACGCCGTCCTCAATGTTCTTCAGGAGTTTGCGGTAACGCTCCTCGTGGTGCTTCTCGATAGCACCGACGCCACGCATAGCGGCAGCAATCTCTGCGAAGCCTTCCTCATCAGCCTCCTTAGCCATGCGATCGTACATATCGGTCCACTCGTAGTTCTCGCCAGCAGCAGCGTCCTTCAGGTTCTCTACGGTGTCCTTGATGGCACCACCCTGCAGATACTTGAACCACATCTTTGCGTGCTCCTTCTCGTTCTGTGCTGTCTCCTCGAAGAGAGCAGCTATCTGCTCATAACCCTCCTTGCGAGCCTTTGATGCGTAGTATGTGTACTTGTTGCGTGCCTGCGACTCACCTGCGAATGCCTCCTGCAGGTTGCGCTCTGTCTTTGTTCCTTTAAGTTCCTTCATAATGATTATTCTTTAAGCCATTTTTAATTTCTTTTGCAAAGAAAGTGCAAATCGAGTGCAATCAAGCTTGCTTGAATTGCCGAGATGCAGCCTTTCTTATGCAAAGATACAGATTAAGTTCGAAACTGCAAAGGATTGTTTGTAATTTTTACAAACTAAATTCCTTTATAACCTCCGCAACCTCCTTTGCACAGCGTTCGTCGTTGAACATTCGCTCAGCAAGTTCGCGTCCGCGACAGCCCATCTTGCGTGCTTCTTCGGGGTGAGAGGCTATGTATTCTACGGCTCTCTGCCACCCCTCGACGTCGCCGTATTCAACGGAGATGCCGCAGCCAAGACTATCGAAGTCGACCGGTATCTGCGGATTGCGACTGCAGATGATGGGCAGACCGAGAGCCAGCGCTTCCACAACAGTGGTGAGTCCGGCGGTGTAGCGTGTGCGGTGGCAGCAGATGACAACACAGTCGGCTTTCGCCACTTCGCGAGCTATCTCGTAAGGCAGCAGTCCGCATATCTTCACCACGTCGATGTTGTCGGCGGGCTTGCAGCGCTCCACGGCTTCGAGGTTGGGGTTGGGCACGTTCGGGTTCGGATTGATACCTATATATAATATAAGGTGGCGACCGGTGCGGTTGAACGCTTCGATGAGCGTGGGCTGGTCGCGCTGCTCCTTGCCAGTGGCGATGAAAGATGTTGAGGTGGTGAGATGTTGAGGTGGTGTTGTGGTGAGGTGTTGAGGTGATGAGACTTGCTCTGGCTTCAGCTCCGCTTTTATCTTATCATAAAAGGCGAGGTCGGCACCCCAATGCCCTACGACGAGCTTGCGCGGATCGGCTTTCGGCGCCTTCAGCGAGTCGTCAACAAGTTTCTGAGAGAAGAATATAAGGCGATCGAAACCTTTGTAGAAGAAACGACCGAGCAGTTCGCGCAGACGGCTCTTCGACTTAACGATGGGCTGGTGGTGCCACACGACAATGGGCTTGCGGAACAAGCCGAGTGCGCGCAGCAGCACAACGAGTTCGAGACCTTTGTAGTGGGTGGCGTAGATGGCGTCGAAACGCTCGCGGCATGTGAGCACACGCCACGCCGTATAGAGCGCAGTCTTCAGTCGGGAGAGTTCGTGCTTCGGCGAGCGGTGATACACCACGTCGACGCCGTTGTCGGCAAGGTGGCACGCTCCGTAGAGGAAATGCGACGGGAACTCGCCCTCCGCCATGCGACGGAGGCAATACTGTATGTTCTGCGTATGGTAGAAATAAACCTTCATAATATGTATGGAGCTGTAACGTGGAAGACCGCCGGATGTCAACGGTAGGTCTTGCCAACGAGGTAGCGGTAGTTGTATATCTGCATGAACGGATGGAGCACGGCGCGCAGAAACGCAACGGGGTCGGTCTCGTGGGTGTAGAAGATGCGGTGGCGATAGCGCACGTACATTCGCAGCAGACCGAAGAACGCCTTCAGTCCCCTACCCGTCTCGTAGTTGAGCAAGCGCAAGCCGTCGCTGAAAAGGGAGTTGTCGGTAGTGGGGAGAACGGTGTCTTTGCTTGACGGAGAATGCTCCGAATCACGAAGAACTGCTTCAGAAACCGAGAAGGCAGTCTTCGACTTGCGTTCTACCCAAAGCAGGAAGTCGCGGCGAGCGGCGAAGTGGGCGTTCATCCAGGGCTTCACCATCGAATAATTGCGCACGCCGTACCACACCATGTAGGCTGCATTGTCGGCAGACCGCACACGATGGGCGTCGACGCCAACGTATGTGGCAGCCTCGGCATAGCGGCGCTGTCGCACAAGCACCTTATCGAGCAGCACGATGCTGTCGAGAGCCGCAGCAGCAGTGGCTGTCATCACGTCGTAGCATGTGCGGCGGTATATCTCGGGACACTCTGTCTCGGTAGGTATCACGTCGAGCAACTCGCGACGCAACATCTGACAGTGGCCCATCATCGAGGCATAGAACAGACGGATGAGGTTGCAGTTGGGTCGGCGACTGTCGTAGCGCACCTCGGCATCGGTCTCGGTGAACGGCACGGAGCGGCAGACACACATCATGTTCTGACCGATAGCGGCGCATTGCTCCTCGAGCTTCGTAGGCAGCCAGATGTCGTCCTGGTCGCAAACGGCGATGAGGTCGGCTGTGGCACGGCGCATGGCTGAGAAGAAGTTGCGGTTGATACCCTGCTGCTGCGCGTTCTGATAGACACGCATCTGCACCCCATCGGGCGCACGGCGAGCATAGTCGGCGAGCAACTCCATGGTGTTGTCGGTAGAACAGTCATCCTGCACTATTATCTCCTTCGGCGGCTGGGTCTGCGCAAAGAGCGAGTCGAGCTGCTCTGCAAGGTGTCGACTCGCTCCGTTGTATGTACACATCACAACCGCTACGATTTGTGTCTGCTTCATTTCGTATAAAATAATTATGTTAGCAAGAGTGTTGCGGATAGCTGTATGCCACAACACTACTTCTTGACTTCTGCCTCCTCAATCAAGTCGGGCAGAATGAATACGGCGTGAACCTTCTGCTTCTCCTTCGGCGGAACCTGCATATAATTGCGATAGAGGTCGCTCAGATAAGCGTCGGGGTCGGCTGGCGCAGCGAAGCGCTTGCTTTCGAACTCTATCGTGGAAAGCGGAAAGACGCAGTCGCGGCGGTGCATGATGCCGTAGCCGTTGTTGATAAGCACGTTGGAGATGTAGGTGTCGCACTTGCGCAAGGCGAAGGCTGCAGCCCACACCGACTTGCAGAAGATATACTTCGCACCGAAGTAGAACAGTTCGAACGTGGCACGCCACGAGTACTGATGCGAATGGTGCAATATGGAGTAGCACTTCGACATAGCCTTGCCGTAACGCTTGCAGAAGCTGCGCGACACGTTAGGGTAAGGAATAAACGGGAAGATATCGACGAAGAGTCCCTTCGAGTAGTCAAGCGAGAAGTCCTCATTGCCCTCAACGTAGAACGAGTTGAGGTCGCGCACCTTCATAATCGGCTCTCTGGTGTTCTCCGTCTCGGGCGTTTGCAGCACGAGTCCGCTGCGCAGTTCCTTAGGAGCAATCTCGGCGAAGCGGCGCGAGTCGTCGAGCGTCATGGCGATGTCGATATCGTCGTCCCACGGAATGAAGCCTCCGTGACGCACGGCGCCGAGCAGAGTGCCTCCGTCGAGCCAGTACTTGATGTCGTGCTTGCGACAGATGCGGTCAATCTCCTCAAGAATGGAGAGTTGCTTGAGTTGCGCACGACGGAGGTGGCGCTGTTTGAATTCGGTTATATAATCCATTTATAATTGTTTCGTTGAAGAACAGCAAGCCGAGAAGCCGACACGTCAACTCGTCGGCTTGCCTTGTTACTTGCCAGCCGCAGGTCGGCGCACGTCAATCACCTGTCCCGTGCAGTCGGTGAGTAGGGTGCGCAGCGTAGCCTCAGCCACACGCTCCGGCATGAGCAGCGTCTCGTCCGGCTCGATACCGAAGTTCTGCTGGCGCATCGGAGTCTTAGTGCGCTCAGGGTTGATGCAGTTGATGCTGATGCCGTCGGCATCCCACTCCTGCGCAACAGCCTGCACAAAGTTGACGATGGCAGCCTTTGTCGACGAGTAGATGCTGTAAAAAGCGCGACCGCGGGTGTACGAGCTGGATGTGAAGAAGATGAGCTTGCCGCGTGTGCGCTGCAGGTAAGGACGAGCACGCAGAGCCACGTTCACCGTGCCCATATAGTTGGTCTGCACAGCCTTCAGTATGGTGTCGTACTCCATCGAAGCGAGCGGTTCGCGGTTGAGCACGCCGGCGGTGTTGATAACATAGTCGATATGTCCTTCCTTCTGCTCCACAGCAGACAGAGCAAGAGCCACCTGGTTGTCGTCGCCGACATCGGTATGCGTTGCGCCGCGCGAGAACGAGTGGACATGAGCGCCGCTCTGCTCGAGCATCTCCACGATGTTCTTGCCGATGCCGTAGCTTCCGCCGAACACCACAGCCACTTTTCCGCAGAACGACTCAGCGCCGATCTGCACGTCGTTAGGCTCGGTGCTCTTCAGCTGGAACAGCTTGTCCATCATGTATGTGTCCTCGCGATAGGTGAGCTTCATGTTGCTCTCCTCGCCACGCACCACGAAGATAGGCTCTTCGGGCAGATAGGTGCGCACCACGCCACAGTCGTCGGTAGTGCGGAAGTTGGGGTCCTTGAGTGCTTTCTCGTAAGCCTCGGCAATGAGCTGGCGGTCGAACGCCTGCGGAGTCTGTCCGCGACGCAGACGAGAGCGGTCGGGGATGTTAGTGATGAAGTCGCCATCCACCTCGATGATCGTATCGGCAGAAGGCACGGCTACGTTCACGGCGCGGTGGGTGTCGAGCGCCTTCACGACGTCGTCGATGATGCGCTGGCTGACGAGCGGACGTACGGCGTCGTGGAAGATGAGGTTGGCGTCCTCGTTCTGATAGGCGGTGATGGCAGAGAGCGACGAGTAGTAGCGCTCGGCTCCGCCCTTCAGTATCTTCTTCACCTTGCGCCACTTGTTGCGCAGCACGATATTCTCGAAGTCGGCAACGAGTGCCGGATTAGACACAATGGCTATCTCGTCGATGTGCTGGTTGCGCTCGAACACGTCGATGGTGTGCTCCACGACCATCTTGCCTGCCACCTTAAAGAACTGTTTCGGTGTGGACATACCAAGGCGTGAGCCTACTCCACCAGCGAGTATAATGGCAATGTTTCTCTTCATAGCTGAATTGCGGGGGTTGTTGTGTTACAGTTTCTTGAACTCGGTGTAGATTTTGTCGGCTATCTCGCGGAACTCCTCTTCCGAGAGCTTCAGCTTCGGGTTAGAGAAGAGCATGTCCTTCTCCGACTGCATCGGGATGAGATGGATATGAGCGTGTGGCACTTCGAGTCCGAGCACAGCCTCGCCCACCTTGATGCATGGGAAAGCGCGCTTGATGGCTACAGCCACCTTCTTTGCAAACACCTGGTACTGGGCAATCTCGTCGTCCTCCATGTCGAAGATGTAGTCCACTTCGCGGCGCGGAATGACGAGTGTGTGGCCCTTCACCAACGGGTTGATATCGAGGAAAGCGTAGAACTGTTCGCTCTCAGCACACTTATAGCTGGGTATCTCGCCTGCGGCGATTTTTGAGAATATATCCATAACAATAGGTTTTAAAAGTTTATTTCTACAAAATTAGTGAAAAAAACGGACAAGCACACGCATTCACACATATTTTTATATACGCAAAAGCCAGAAACCTCAGACTCCAGGTCTGCGGTTTCTGGCTTCGAACGTATTTTGAGCGCCCAATGAGGCGATTTTTCCAATATCTGATGCGGTGCTACCACACCCTATTTTATTCGAAAGAGATGCCATCAATGCGCAGGTGGATAGTGCCGCGCGGAATCTTGATCTCCACTTCGTCGCCCACCTTCTTGTTGAGCAGACCCTGAGCGATAGGTGTGTTGATAGAGATCTTGCCCTCACGCAGGTTAGCCTCGCTCTCGCTCACGATGGTGTAGGACATCTTTGCTTTGTTGGCGAGGTTTGTCATCACCACCTTCGACAAAATCTGCACAGTATCTGTGCTAAGACGCGATGTGTCGATAATCTTCGCCTCGGCGATAGCAACCTTCAGACGGTTTATCTTCTCTTCGAGATGAGCCTGAGCCTCCTTAGCGGCGTCATACTCAGCATTCTCGCTCAAATCGCCCTTGTCGCGAGCCTCAGCAATAGCTGCAGAAGCCTTCGGACGCTCTACTGATTCGAGCTGTTTCAAATCGGCAACGAGCTTGTCGTAGCCTTCTTGTGACATGTAAGCCATGATTTCTTTGTTTGTTTTATTAATGTTTTTTCTTTACTATAACAAAAAAACAAGAATCCCGACACTGTTCCTGCTGCCGGAATTCTCATTCATCTGTCTTTATCTATTGTTTTTCAATATGCTACCGTTTCTGCTACGACAGGAGCAAAGCAGACCTTGATAGCCTTTGCGAAGTCTCACCCAGACTTGCCCGACGCCATGCTCTGCCCTCCGTGTTTAACAAAAATGGTTTGATTGTTTTTGCAAAGTTAGGCATTTAAATCCATATAAACAAGTGTTTCAGCGGAATTTATTTCCCCACTCCGTCGCCGGTCAACCTGCTGCACACCTCTTAATATAAGTAAAAATATTTGTAGGTTCGGCGAGTTTTGCTTAAATTTGTCGGAAAAAGAAACTACTTGTATGACTATTATTCCAGCAACACCAGCACACGCAGCCGACATCGCTCAGCTCATAATGACGGCGATGACGGAAGATTGCTGCCAGTATCTGGCAGGCAAGGAGCACACGCTCGACGATTTCTATCACATGATGCTCGACCTCGTTCTGATGGACGACTCGCAGTACAGTTGGCGCAACACCTTCGTGGCTGTTGACGAGGAGGCTACGGAGGGCAACGTGGAGTACGCACCGGTAGCCGGAGCCATCGTGGGCTACAACGGAGCCGACCTTCACCGCCTGCGCCGCCGCTTCCAGGAAGAAGCGCTGAAGCAGCTCCAGATGGACTACTCGCAGATGGACGACGAGACCGAAGCGGGCGAGTTCTATCTCGACTCGCTGGCTATCTATCCCGAATATCGTCGCCGCGGCATAGCACGCCAACTGCTGAAACGTGCCACCGAGCACGCCGCAAGCCTCAACCTGCCTGCAGCGCTGCTCGTCGATAAGGGCAACCCAAACGCCGAGCGCCTATATCGTTCGGTGGGCTTCGAGTATTGCAACGACGCCATGTGGGGCGGACACGAGATGCGCCATCTGCGCTGTCCTATCGCTTAGAACACAAGCAGGCCCAGCACACCACAACACAGCATAACCAGTATCGGGTTGGTCTTGCGGTAGCGTGTCAGGAAGAACGTTACGGCAAAGAGCGCAACGCTGATACCGAAACCTATCGGCTCGTCTTTCGGCGAGCCGAAGTTGTCTTTGGTCATAAGCAGCAACGATGCGGCTGCTATCAAGCCCACAATGGCTGGGCGCAGACCGGCGAACACGCTCTTCACCGCCTTCGAGTCGCGGTGGGTCATGAGGTATCTCGATATGAGTATCATGATGAAGAACGGCAGCCAGATGATGGAGAGCGACGCCAGCACAGAGCCTATCATCGCCATCCACTCGGGATAGCCCTGGTTGAGCACCGCCGTATAGCCTACGTATGTAGCGGCGTTGATGCCGATCGGACCCGGCGTCGACTGACTGATGGCAACGATGTCCGTAAACTCAGAGTTGGTGAGCCAGGCATTCTTCACAACCGTCTCGTTGTGTATGAGCGACAGCATGGCGTAGCCGCCACCGAAGTTGAACGTGCCAATCTTCGTGAATATAATAAACAGTTTTAAGAAAATCATTTTTACAATTTTGAGTTTTGAGTTTTGAGTTTTGAATTGTGCGCTTTGCGCATTTTGAATTTATAAGTTTTGAATTGTGAGTTCAAATTGAATAACTCAACATCGGCGCAGCCGACAATTCAACACTCAACATTCAACATTCAACATTTTTCCATAAAGATATCCTGCCAAGCCGGCAGCTATGATGATATATATCGGCGACACGCCCAGCAGCCATATCAGCGCCGCACACGCCACCGGTATCCACGCCGTGCGCCATGTAATGTTCGCCGTCTTCGCCATCTTGAAGCACGGCGCGGCGATGAGCGCCACCACAGCCGGACGCACTCCGCGGAAGAACTTTGCAACATACTCGTTGTCCTTGAAGTTCTGGAAGAACATCGCTATCACCATTATCGCTATAATCGATGGCAACGCTATGCCCAATGCTCCGACTATGCCGCCCCACACACCGCGCAACTTGTAGCCGATGTGGCTCGCCATGTCGATGGCAAAGATGCCGGGCGTGGTCTGCGCCACAACCATTATGTCCATGAACTCCTGACGGTCCATCCACTGGTGCTTATCTACAAACTCACGCTCCATAATCGGAATCATGGCGTAGCCTCCGCCCAACGTGAAGGCACCAATCTTGTTGCATGTAAGAAAAAACTCTAATAACATCTGGATATATAAAATTAAAAAAAAATCCATCACAGCTGTGCTGCAATGGACCAACTATTTACTAATTCCTATTTTCTCAATTTTGTTTGGACTCTGCGTTTCCGCTTCATCCTGCGTAGGGTGAGAAAGACTGTTACTTGTTGTCTTCTCCCCACATTCCTATTGCAGCTGTAGCTGCAAATAGGCTCATCATTACCGTCATCAACATAACTCTTCTACTTAATTAACCATTTAACTACCAAACTATGTACCTTCTATCAACAATCCTAACCTAATAACTTACTTACCTCTTCAGCCTAATACCTTTACCAAAGTTACCCTTTACTTTTCACCTTTTCTAATACCTTCTGTGTTGTTATCCTAACCTTTTACCTTACTAATACCTTAGTCATCCTAATCTTTTACCTTCTTGTTGTCCTGAATCTTCTTTACCTTTAAGACTTTCCTATCGAATTATCCTTTCAATACCTTTTACCTAATGTTGTTAGTCAATCGGTTGCCTCACGGTTCCCTTGTTTTGACGATGCAAAGTTACAATTGTTTGCGAACACAAACAAGTGTTTACACTCTTTTTTCGCTTAAAAACGCCTATTATTGACTTACATCAACCCTTAGTGTGTTCGCACACACCTGCAAACGATTGCAACTTGCCCAACACTTCCCCACCCCGTCCACCGCTTCTCTATACATTATTATATATAATAGCGGCACATCAGAGTTGCGATTGGCGTTACGCGTAGCGCAGGCGCAGCGAGTTGAGCACTACGCTTACGCTTGAGAACGCCATCAGGGCGCTTGCCCACATCGGCGTTATCTGAAAGTCGACGCCGAAGATGTGTAGGGCACCGGCGGCGAGGGGTATGCAAACGATGTTGTAGACGAACGCCCAGAAGAGGTTCTGCCATATCATGCGCACGGTACGTCTACTGAGCCTTACGGCTTCGGGCAGCGCCATGAGGTCGTCGCCCATCAGCGTTATCTGCGCCACGTCCATCGCCACATCTGTGCCGCGACCGATGGCAATGCCCACATCGACACTATTGAGAGCACACGGCACTCCTTCTTTGCGAGACACGCAGGTGGCATATCCACAATGACCACAATTCAATCCTTGCGCCTGTTCGTGGGTACCTATTAACAGGACACATTCCGCATTCAGAATATTTTCCGCATCGCGCATAAGAATGGATGTAAGAAGAATAGATACACTTCGCGTAAAC
>ERZ859732.988-NODE-988-length-10179-cov-1.701501_pt1 | contig 10179 bp, 9 predicted proteins | sample MGYA00510123_ERZ859732 | MGnify/ENA primary metagenome ERZ859732 (study PRJEB30046, sample SAMN00715133) | human gut metagenome | study: EMG produced TPA metagenomics assembly of the A metagenome-wide association study of gut microbiota in type 2...
TACCGTAAAAAAATTCAAGCCGCGAGCCAAAGTCAAATCCAATTCCACTTCACTCTTCACACCCAGTGCAGACACGGTTTTTAATATGAATTCACTTTCTTCCACTCCCTTCAATCCCGCTTCACTGGTAGCAAGGACAGTCTTCAAAGTTTCCAATTTCTCTTCATTGCTTCCACTCAATAAAATAATCGGCTGCAATTTATCAATAGCCTCTTGAGGAATCCCTTTAGAAGCCAATTCCGCATTTACATTTTCCAATCCGATTTTATCCAGTTTGTCAATGGCTACGGTAATATCTACAATTTTATCAGCCTCCCCGATAATCTCGGCAATACCGGTCAATATCTTACGGTTATTGATTTTAATTGAAACACGTACTCCGAATTTACCAAATACACGGTCTATCATCTGTACCAGCTCCACTTCATTCAATAAAGAATTGCTGCCTACCACATCGGCGTCACATTGGTAAAACTCACGGTAACGCCCTTTTTGGGGACGATCCGCACGCCAAACCGGTTGGATTTGATAACGTTTGAAAGGAAAACTTATTTCATCACGATGCATCACCACATAGCGGGCAAAAGGTACGGTGAGATCGTAGCGCAATCCTTTTTCACAGAACTTGCTCGCCAGCTTTACCGCATTGCGGCTCAGCAATTCCTCATCGGTAATGCCGTTGAAATAATCACCTGAGTTCTGTATCTTAAACAATAACTTATCCCCTTCGTCACCGTATTTTCCCATCAAGGTAGACAAATTCTCCATAGAAGGAGTTTCAATCTGCTGATAGCCGAAAAGATGAAACACATCACGGATCGTATTGAATATATAGTTACGTTTCGCCATTTCCACCGGCGAAAAATCTCTCGTTCCTTTAGGTATACTTGGTTTTGCTGCCATAATGATTCTATTTAATTTATTTTGAGCCACAAAATTACACTAAATATTTCATTCGTAAAAAGAATACTTCTTAATATTGCTCATTGCCGGCAATATTAAGAAGTTAAACAGCTGGTGCCTTAAGTGCATATCTCAGTATGGGCCGTTTCCCTACGAACTCATTGTTTAATAATTTCGTAAGCTGTAGAATGAGCCCCTCTATTCTCTATTTTTCCCTCCAATACATCCAAAGCGAACTCAATGCCCCGGACAGCCATCTGTGAGCTGAAAATATCAGCTGTTGCAACCAGTTTTCCCGTAGAAAGAAATTCTTTCATCACCGCATCATTATCAAAGCCCACTACAGGCAGATAGCAATTTTTTTCTTGCATCTGCTGAAGAACCCCCAACGCCATCGCATCATTGCTGCAATATACAGCTTTCAAATCAGGATACCGCATCCACATAGCCTGAAAAACTTCGGCGGCTTTCTCCGTTTCCCAGTCGGCCGGTTCGGATGCCACCAATCTTAACCCTTTTTCTTCTATCGCCTTGATAAAACCTCTTTTACGCTGCTGCGCATTATCGGCTGCCGTCAATCCTTCAATAATAGCAACTTTATCTTCATTCCGCAACTTCTTATCCAATAATTTACCCACTTCATACGCAGCTGCAAAATTATCCGGTCCCACAAAAGCCACTTCTACTCCTGCCTGCTCCAATAGCTGAGTATCCAACCGGATATCAATATTGATTACCGGAACTCCTTTCCTGACAGCCTCTACTACAGGCTGAACTAAGGCTTTTGAATCTATAGGAACCAATACGATAGCATCGACTTGCTGATGAATCAAGGAATACATCAAGTCAACCTGTTCCTCTACCTCTGTCTGTGTAGCCGTTCCCACACAAACCAAATCCAAAAACGGAAGAGGGGCCGCATACTGAATGGCCCCTTCTTTCATCACTTTGAAAAAATCGGCTTGTAACGACTTCATTACAAGCCCTATTTTATAATTTCTCTTCATCTAATTTTTAATTTGACAAAGTAATGCTTATTAATCCGATAATAAACAAGGAGAACATAGCCGCAATCAGTTTATTGGTCCCCTTCGGAGCTTCCTTAAATTCCTTCCAGACAAAAACTCCCCAGATCATAGCCACCACAGGCGCTGCGTTGCTAAGGGCATAAGAGATAGCCGGATTGGCAGCACCTGCTCCCATAAAACTAATCACCATGCCGCCCATCCAGATAAAGCCTCCCAGCATACCTGTGAGATGGGTCTTGGCATCGCCGGCAAAGTAATCTTTCATGGTCACCGCCTTGCCTTCTACCGGATGCTTCATGGCAAAGGTATTGAATATAGGTGTGCTGGCCAGAATACCTACCGCAAAGAAGAACACACCTGTATAAGGAGTCAGCGTTCCGGTTCCTCCCGCCACATACTGCGGGTCAAGAGATTTCACTACCAATCCGTAAAAGAACATGATAGCGATACCTGCCATAATGGCCAGCAGAATCCCCTTCTTCGGAGTGGAAGCCTTGCCGGACGATAACTTTCCGTACGCTTTTCCGCAGATCAGTATAGCTACAATGATGACTAACACACCACTCCATAGTAAAAGCTGATTTCCCTGATAGGTCTGACCGGCCAAAGAGATTAATAAATAATTGAATACAATACCTCCAATCCAGGCCAAGCCTCCACCGATAGGAAAACCTACTGACATTCCGGCTACAGCAATGGCTGCGGTAAGAAATATATTGCCAAAGTTCCACACAACACCGCCCAAGAATGCATATTGAATGCTAGACCAGTCCATGACTGCCAAATCCTGAAAAAAGGTACGGCCTTCACTTCCCATACTTCCCAAAGTCACCGCCCCCAATAAAGCTGTAAGGAACAGACCGACGGTCAAATCCCAATAAAACAGTTCAAAGCTCCATTGCTTGGCGGCAACCATCTTCTGCGTATTTGCCCAAGAGCCCCAGCAGGCACAGCAAATAACACAGCAGAGGATTGCCAAAAAGTAATTATCTACCAATATCATATTTCATCGATATTATTCGTGAATATAGATATTCCAGTTCAGATAAGTTTCAATAGCTTCCGCCAAAATATCTTTCACATTGCCACGGCACATAGCCACATGATGTTCGAATCCATTCTTACAAATATATTTCATAAGCGGCTGCAGATTATCCACCTTGGTTACTGCTATACAACCATCCATTCCGTATGGATCATCAGTCAGGTCACCTTTGCCCAAATAAGACTTGATACAACCCTTCGTATCATCTGTCGAGATGCGGAAGAAGGTGAAATCACCCTGTTTTACTTTACCGTAAACGGCACCGAAAGTATGTACCTTACCTAATGTTCTGCCTAACACTCCTAATGTTCCTAACTTCAAATCATTCATTACAAATGATTTAGGGAAGTTACCACAATGTGTACACACACACTTGTCACGATCCTCGGCAAAGTTATTGTTCCAGTCAAGCAATGCCGACGGGCGACCGGAAGCCAATGTCAACGCATACATAGACACTGCACCGGCAATATCCACTTCACAAGCAGCAGGGATTAATTTTTCACTCAACATACTCATAGTCACACAAGCTGCACAACCATAGTTTTGCTCCAAAGAGTCCCAACACTGGATAGCTACAGCATCAATTTCATTGGCTTCCATCCATTGTTCTACAGCCACACCAAATTTAGCCTGCAAAATCAGTTTATCATTGTATTGTTCGGGAACAGCAGCATATTGTCTGATTTCTTTCAGTTTTGCTTGTAACGTTTCATCAGCATCTTCAATCTTACGGGCGGCAGACAAGATTTCAGAAAGATCTACCGGAACGACTGTAATGCCCGATGCCTGCAACAGTTTCTCGCTGGCGCGGACGGTCTGGAAACCGGCAGGGCGAGGGGCGAATGGCACCGATGCGAGCATGACGAAGATCATTCACCACCCGGCAGATCGCAGCGAACTTATTAATATCGGCTGCCAGCAAATCAGAATAAATAGAATAAGTATGTAGCGTAGTATCAGTAAAAGGAATGCCATACTGATACAAGTTATTGCATACGGAAATCTTACCACAGAACGCGTCACGACGGCTATCCAAATCCACCTTGTCATTCTCATCATCACATGCCTGAACCAAAACAGGCACATTCAGATCGGCTACACTGATAGCATTGATGATACCGATTTCAAAACCGAAGTTAGGTAATGAAACAATGATTCCATCAATGCGGTCACGATTCTCACGGAACAACTTTGCACATTTCAAGCCATCTTCTCTTGTTTCAATACTGCTACTGCCTGTAGGCGTAGCATCTTCGGGGAGAATGACATAGTCATAGCCCTCTTTCGTCAGTGTTTCCAACAATTGTTTACGGACATCTTTTGCTAATTCCGAGTTAAAATAAGCGCGTGTTCCAATGATGACACCAAAACACATTTTTTTCTTGTTTTTCATTTCTAATGGTATTAAAAGTTACGATATATTCAGTTAGTTATTCTGTCCTATTACTTTCTTAACAGCCTCACGCCAGCCACTATACAAAGATTGAAGTTCTTTTTCCTCCATACAGGGAGCGATGCAATTGTCAATGGTACGCATGGCAGCGGCTTCTTGGAAACTGGCCCACTTCTTACGGGCAAAGCCATTCATGACAACAGCCCCCAATGCAGAAGCTTCCTCTATCTCCGAACGGTTAATGACGGCATGCAGCATATCAGCCTGAAACTGCATCAGGAACTGATTCTTCGTGGGGCCTCCGTCAACACGCAACGCTTTCAGCTCGATTCCTGCCTGCCGGGTCATCATGTCTATCAAATCCTTCACTTGATAAGCAATGGATTCCAATCCTGCACGCAGCACATGCGCTTTTCCAGCATTCAGTGTCATTCCCCAGATAGCAGCTTTAGCATCCGGTTTCCACCAGGGAGCTCCCAATCCGGTAAAGGCGGGAACCAGATAGACTCCATCATTGTTTTTAACCGAAGTCGCCAAGGTTTCAATTTGATTGAACGAGTCCACCAATCCCAATTTCTCCACCATCCATTTGATAGTGGCTCCGGTGCAATGGATATTGCCCTCAAAAGCATAATACACTTTACCCAAAGCCGAGAATCCGACGGATGTAACCAGCCCTTCAGGAGCAGCGACAGCCTCTTCTCCAATGTTAACCATAACAGATGATCCCGTTCCATAAGTCACCTTGCCCATACCTGCCTCAAAACACATCTGACCGGTTAATGCTCCATGGGAATCACCTAAAACACCTGCTATTTGTATCGGAGATTTGAACAAACCCTCTATCGTTGTTTCTCCAAAAACAGCATCACAGGGCAATGCTTCCGGCATCATACTCCGGGGAATAGTGAAGAGTTTCAACAACTCTTCATCCCAGTCCAAAGTATGAATATTAAAAAGCATGGTACGCGACGCATTCGTATAATCAGTCAGATGCTTCCTGCCTTCGGTCAGTTTCCAAATCAGCCAGGAATCAATAGTTCCCATCAACAAATCGCCTTTTTCTGCCAGTTCACGTGCATTTTCCACGTTATCCAATATCCACTTAGCACCACTGGCAGAAAAATAAGGATCGATAAGCAATCCGGTCTTTCGTTGTACCAGTTCGCTGTATCCCTTATCTTTCAGTTCTTTGCAAATAGCCGCTCCCCGCTGGCATTGCCATACCACGGCATGATAAACGGACTTGCCGGTATGTCGGTTCCAAACAACCACCGTTTCGCGCTGATTGGTGATGGCAAGAGAATAAGAAATATCCTTTCCATTCACTTCTTCTTGTTCAAGCAGACAATGTATCGCTTCTATGGTATTTTTATAGATTTCTTCGGCATCATGCTCTACCCATCCTATCTGCGGGTAGAATTGCTGATGTTCTATATTTACCCGATGCAACAATTCGCAATCTTCAGAGAACAGCATGGCTTTTGTTGCCGAAGTACTTTGATCTATGGTAATTATTCTGCTAATCATACTATTAGATTTAAAAAGGATATGTTTATTTTTTCACGAATTCAAGGGCAGTCTTGCAGATGCCCTCTTTATCCAATCCGTAATGGGCAAAGATTTCATGGGAGTTTCCATGAACCACGTTCTCATCGGGGATGCCGATAATGCGTACCGGAATCGGATTTTCGGAAAGCGTCTCAACCACAATAGCTCCCAAACCACCAAACTGACTATGCTCTTCCACAGTGATAATTCTTCCGGTTTCTTCTGCCGCTTTCCTGATGGCTTCCGCATCAACGGGCTTGATGGAAGACATATCCAACACACGTGCCTTAATGCCTTTCTCCTGTAACATCAAACCAGCTTGATAAGCATGATAAACCGTTTCTCCGGCAGCAATGATGGTCAGGTCCGTACCGTTCAGCAGCATATTAGCTTTTCCCAGAATAAAATCAAAATCATCATTCTCATACACATCGGGAACAGCAGCTCTTCCTACACGTACATACACCGGTTCAGGATAATCTACCAATAGTTTGACCAACTTGCGTGTCTGACGGGCATCACAAGGAAGAACGATATTCATTCCCGGAAAAGTTCTTAATACGGCAATATCATGCAGGCTATGATGAGTAGCCCCCAAAGCACCATAAGCAACTCCACCACTTACTCCGAGTATCTTCACATTATTCTGACTATAAGCCAAATCGACCTTCACCTGCTCCAAGCTACGTGCCACGTAAAAGCAAGCCGGGCCACATACAAACACTTTTTTTCCGCTATGTGCCAAACCTGCTGATATTCCTACCGCATCCTGTTCGGCTATTCCACATTCTACAAACTGTGCAGGTAATTCTTTTGCAAAATCCCCCAAAGTAACAGATCCTCTGGCGTCTGTTGTAACCGCCACAATATCTTTATCCTGACGCGCCAACTCCAGCAACGTATCTGTAAAGCTCTTTCTGCACGCTATCATATTATTTGCCATTGTTTTCTTTTTCTAGTTTTTCAATTCTTTCGGATACCTCGCGAACAGCCTCTTCATATTGTTCGGCTGTAGGCACGCCATGATGCCATTTTGCAATGCCTTCCATATAAGACACTCCTTTTCCTTTTGTAGTATGGGAGATAAGCAAATGAGGCTTTTTATTCGTATAATCAATAGAACGGAAAGTCCGGATGATATCTTCCATCTCATCTCCGTTCATTTCCAATACATCCCAACCGAAGGCAGTCCAGCGGTCGCGCATACTCTCCAATGACATGACCTCCTCGGTTGTACCGCTGATCTGCAAACGATTACGGTCAATAATGGCTACCAGATTATCCAATTTATACTGGTTTCCTGCCATAGCAGCTTCATATATAGAACCTTCCCCTTGCTCACCATCTCCCATCAATACATACGTTTTATAATCAGCTTTATCCATTTTGGCAGCCATCGCCATTCCGACACCTACAGACAAGCCATGCCCTAAAGCTCCTGTATTTACTTCAATACCCGGTACCTCTATAGTAGGATGGCCGGACAAGATAGATCCGAATTCTCCTAATGTGTCGGTTACCTCACGAGAGATGAAACCTTTTGCTTCCAGCGTAACATATAACGCTTCTACGCAATGCCCTTTGCTCATTACAAAACGATCTCTTTTCGTTTCCTTTGGTTTATCCGGCCAAACACGCATTATATCAAAATAAAGTGCTGTAAGCACGTTAAGACACGACAGATCACCTCCAATGTGTCCTGCTTTTGCTTTATACACAATCTCAACCAACCGTTTCCGATTCTTTTCCGATTGTAATTCTAACGTTTCAACTTGCATATTATTATCATTTTCTTTCTTATTCTTTCGCAAAGAACGGAATTTAACTGGAAATATTCAATATAAAACGAAATAAAATGAAAATAAATTTGATTATATTAACAATAAACGCCTAAATAATCTATAAATCAGGACAATTAATTTATTCTGCTAACAAAGTTATATCTCTATATAAACAAGACTCTCCGATTGTCTATTTTGTACCCAACAGAACTGTTATAAAAAAAGAAGCAAACAATAAGGAGAAATAAGGAAGTAAAATCAAAGTTGATAAAAAAGGTGATCAAGAATGTATTTTCCAACATTCTCAATCACCCATATTACCTTTGTTTCAGTAAGAATCAGATAACTTCGACCTCTAATTCTTTTAATCTTTCAAAATCCTCTTCGGTTATAGTACTATCTGTAATAATAGCATTTGCTAATGAAACCGAGCCTAAACTAGCAAAAGCACTGACACCTATTTTTGAACAATCAGCCACCAGATACACTTTACTGGCAGACTCTATCATAGCAGATTTCACGACCAAATCACTTAGACTAGGATAAGTCAGCTTCATATCCGAAGAAATACCGGCCGTAGCCAGAAACAATTTATTAGCGCGTATATCTTTAAATGAATCGGCCGCCATTTTTCCTGTCAAAGAAAGTGTAGGAGCCTTGAATTCACCTCCGGTAACAATCAGATTAATACCATGATTCTCACCTAAAATCAAAGCTATATTCAAAGCATTGGTAATGACTGTCAGGTCCTTATAATTCATTAAAAGCTTTGCGATCTCTGTAGTTGTAGAACCGGAATCAAGAATTATACTGTCCCCCTCCTGAATAAACTGAATAGCTTTCTGAGCGATTTCTTTCTTTTCCTCCAAATGAGTCTGATTGAACAATTGCCCGGTCTTGGCAAACGACCCTACTCCTTTCAGAAACGCACCTCCATGCTCTCTTTGGATATACCCCATTTGTTCCAAGGCTTCCAAATCCTGACGGATCGTTACATCCGTCACATTGAAAATTTTACTAAGGTCCTGAACTTTTGCATGCCCGTCTTCACGAATCAGATGCAATATCTTTACTCTTCTTTGATTGAGTGCCATATTTATTAGATTTAGAGGTTATGTTTTTTACGATATTCCTGAATATCCTTAATGGAAACAATTTTCAAACCGAATTTTGCTGCAATCTCACCTAGTTGGGGAAGACGCGCCATTGTACCATCTTCATTCAAAATTTCAACAAGAGCTCCTCCGGGTTTCAAACCTGCCATTCTTGTCATATCCAGTGTGGCTTCGGTATGTCCATTACGCTCCAAGACCCCATTTTCCGCACCATATAGAGGGAAAACGTGTCCGGGACGAGCAAACTCGGAAGGATTCAGATTTCCTGCCACCAAAGCTTTTATTGTTGACGAACGGTCGAAAGCAGAAACTCCCGTAGTACAGCCATACCCTCTTAAATCTACCGACATAGTAAACGGTGTACCTAGCAATGAAGTGTTTTCTTCTGCCATCGGAGCCAGACAAAGTTCTTCACAACGTGAATGTGGCAGAGGGGCACATAACAACCCTCTGCCATGAGTAATCATAAAATTTACAATTTCAGGAGTAATCTTTTCTCCTGAAACGATAAAATCGCCTTCGTTTTCACGATCTTCGTCATCAACAACGATCAATACTTTGCCTTGGCGAATATCTTCCAATCCTTCTTCTACTGTATTTAACATTTTAGTGTATCTAGGGAGTTAATTATACCGCAAATTTAAGCTAAAACAAAAAGAATCGAAAACTATTAGCCTTTTTTATGATAAAAAAAATCAATCATCTCCCGTCAGAAGGCTTATCCCATCATTTCACTTCTGTTATTCTAAGAACAATATAAGGAGCATCCGGAATTCTTACTCCCCGATGATGTATATCAAAAACACGATAATCCAATTCCTCCGTTGTTTCAAATATCACAGGATATTCCGTGACAGTCATGGCCCACACATCAATAATCTCCACTTTAAACCGTTTATTCTTTTGCAATTTGTTATAATCCGCATTTTTTACCGGCAGATTAAAAGTCCAGAAACCTTTCACATCTTTTCCCATATTGACCAGATAATAATCTGGTCCAGCAGTAGAAGTAACCAAGTCACGACTGATATCTGCCATCTCCAACGGATGGGGAGCAGCTTCAATAATCGTTCTTAAAAATTTCACACGTTTCCAGCTTTCACCTTTTAAAGATCCCCCTTGCGCCCAAAAGATAGGTTCGTTCCCCTGCTGATAACATTCACCGTGAGTGACATAAATTCCACCCAACAAACCATTCAAAATAAAGCAAGTCATCTGCTGCGGACTTAACCTTCCCCAACGATAAGGTAGATTCCCTTCATACCCAACCTCATCACATATAACCGGTTTGCGATAAATTTTTCTTAAAGTAGCAGAAGCGGTAGAACTCAGTACCGGTGCCTCATCCTGTATGCTGACA
>ERZ859732.989-NODE-989-length-10178-cov-2.121901_pt1 | contig 10178 bp, 10 predicted proteins | sample MGYA00510123_ERZ859732 | MGnify/ENA primary metagenome ERZ859732 (study PRJEB30046, sample SAMN00715133) | human gut metagenome | study: EMG produced TPA metagenomics assembly of the A metagenome-wide association study of gut microbiota in type 2...
ATACTGAGGACTGTGTAAGCATGCCACATACTCAAAATCCGGATTATCCATAATAATAAAATGTGGCGTATTTCCCTTTGCATTCTGAATTCTGCAGTACTCCAACAGTTTTTTAAATCCATCCAGTTCTCCCGGGACAGTAGCTATTCTATCTGCATCCATAATAATGAATTTTGCCAGATAATTACTCTGTGACTCTGTTTTTATCTTCTGAAGGAAGTTTGAATATCCTCCACCATGCATATTGATGGGTTTATAGGGCAAATGGTGATGAAATAATTTATACAAGGGATACAACCCTGATTCTTTCTCATCTTGTCTATATAGTTATATTCTGTATCTCCCTCACAAAATACTGCAAACCTCTTCCGGAGGACTCTTGTTTTTCTACTCAAATGCCGTACCTCCCAATATTCCCTTCATGTAAAACTCATATATCTTAGTGTTTTCATACCGCACTTCCGGAAAATCTGCCAGCGAATACAATTCTGATGTCAACTCATCTTTACTTTTTGTAATAAAATAAATCTGCTCTTTCATGTAAGTCTTTAAATTCAAGTGCAATACATTATGTGTAGAAAATACAAACTGACCTCTGTGCTCCATACCGTTAATATACGCAATAACACGGTCAGATAGTATCGGATTTAGAACCCTGTCCATCTCATCGGCAAATACCACTTTATTTTCATATACCACGCGAAATATCTGTACAGCCCATGCAAAAAATTCTCTGACACCTGTAGAATCCTGTGATAATTCTCTCTTAAACTGCTTCCCCTGTGCATTCCTACGAATTACCAGAGTTTTTGAATAAGGCTTCTCATCATCCACTTCAATTCCACAAATGCTGTAATCTACCATCTTAAAAATTTCCACATATCTTGGATCTTTCATAATCTCAAGATCCTGTTCCTGCTTGACAATGTTGTCTGTATTGTCAGAAGGTATATTACCCGGATATAAAACATTTAACATCCACTCAACAGTCGCCGACGCATCCTTATTTCCTAGAAGTGCCAGTTTAACTACAAATAATCCGTTGCTATTATTGCTGTTCTTAAGAGCAGCTGTCACTTCTTTTGATGTTCCTTTTTGTAATGTATATATGTCTTCCTGATCTCGTAAAATATCAAACACTACATGCTCAGCTGATTTCCGCTGGCTGCTTCTGATAAGTTTTTCGCTATAGATTCCTTTTGTATCAACAATAGTTTCATACTCATAAATATAATTATTCCCCGCTAAGAAAACTACATTGAATTTCTGTTTGGGATTTTTACACTCCATCAAAGTATCTGCGTTAATATATGAATTAACAGACTGCACCTTCATGTTTGAGTCAAACAATGATTTCAGATATTTCAATCCGTTTATAAAGTTGGACTTACCACCTGCATTCTCACCCACAATTACTGCTGTTTTCAACAGGTCATATCCGGTTTCTGTTGTAGTATAGTTATCCGGAAATCGCTTCTTTACTTTCCCACCTGGTGCTTCTAAAGAAAACTCGCACTCTTCCTTGAACGAACAAAAATTATCAAACGTATATCTTATGAGCATAATTCCACCGCCTTTCAATAATATTATATACTAAAAAGAGTCAATGTAAACCAGATTTTTGTTTTACATCGGCTCTTTTTATAAAAATCATGTTAAAAATCGAGCGTTAAATATTAAATGCATACTTTTATCTGTTTTTTTCTGATTTCTCTCTTTCTATTAAGTTGTGCACGCACACAGATAATGCAACAACTGAGAAGTTATAACTATGTTACTGATTGTGTTTCGGCGCTTATATGTGTTCTTTTACATGGAAATTCAGGGGAGGCATATAACTTAGCTAATCCACAATCTAAATTGACAATTGCAGAGTTTGCAAAAAAGATAGGAGAATTTGGAAATTGTAATGTGATTTTTGAAAAAACTAATACAACAGATGTGGTTAATCAATCTCCTATTCCGAAGCAAGTTCTGAATTCTGAAAAGATAGAAAAATTAGGATGGTGGACGGCATTTGATTTGGAAGAGGGGATTAGTCATACTTTAGATACATTGAAAAAATATATTAGACGCGTAAATATAAGACACTCTTAGGAAGTTCATCAATTTTAAACTTTTGGTATTTAGATAAATGCTCTTTTTATTTGCAAACCGCCAAAATTCAAGGTTTTAAAGGATTTAGAACAATAAAAACAGGTAGTTTTTGACACTACCTAACATAAGAAGGAGGATATAACTATGGTCGCAGCTAATCAACTAAAAAAAACGAAAGGAACATTGACTTAACCAATCTCAACTTGCCGATGCTACTGGTTACAGCGTCAAAACCATCTGGCAAGTAGAAACTGGTAAACAGAATCCATCCAGTGAATTTATGTTCCGAATGGTAGCATCTTTCAATATGCTCATGGAAGATTTATTTGAAATCAAAAAATAACAAAAAGCCAAGGATTACCCACCATACACAGTGAGTAATCCTTTTTCTTACATTGAAACGCTTAAAAACTATTAACGATTCCCTAAGATATGTTCATAATAAAAGTCCTCATCATTTTCATATTACAAGTCTACCTATATTTCTATGCTATCTAAGATTTTCCACATATTCTTCCAAGCACAATCCACTCTGATGAATCTCCTCTGCTGCTTCTTTTCCCACATAGCGATAATGCCACGGTTCATTAGCAACTCCTGTAATGCTTGTCTTTCCGGACGGATATCTTTGAATAAATCCGTATTTGTATGAATTATCTAGTAACCAGTTATAAACATCATCACGAGAACATTTAGAAGTATCTGCATTGATATCTACCGCAAGTCCAAGCTGATGTTCACTTGTCCCCGGCAATGCAACCCATTCCATTGCTGTTTCCTCTGCCATGTGTTTTGTATAACCTTCACTGCGATATGCGTCTATCTTGTCATCTAAAATCTGTTGTTGCTCCTCTGCGGTTCTGTAACCATCTCTAACAAACGGATATACCCCCGCATTTCTCGCATCATCAAACATTTCCTGCAAATATGGATAGATTCTGGACTCTATTTTCTGACCATTACTCAATTCCATGAGATCAATTTCATAATCATCTGGAATATAGTTGTCTCGGTTTACTATCATCAACTTCCATCCATACTTATCACTTGCAATGTGATGTTCTTCCTGTTTTATAATACCAAAACCTTGTAGCTTGACCGCATCATTGGTTGCGAATGTATGTCCTACATAAATAATCAAGAAAAGAACGAACAACAGAGTTATCTTTTTCAAAAAACTCTTTTTCCTTTTCATCTACTTAATCTCCGTTTTATGATAGACATGATACATAAGCGGAACCATCAAAACACTTAGGATTGGATAAATGACCAGCATGATTGGTATCGAGCCAACAATCTTACCACCAATATGATATAAATCAAATGTATTGATAATCTCATTGATCTGAAGCAAGCGGTCTGGGAACACACCCAATATTCCCGATAAGAAATCGAAATTTGATACAAACTGTGGTAAAAACAGGATTGCAAAAGGTATTGTAACCGCAACAACTGCTGTATGCGTCTTTGCTGACACAATCATAGACAGAAACAGGCAAAATACTGTTCCAATATATCCGGCAATTACCGTGAGCAAATACAACTGCATATAGGTAATATTGTAAAAAGATTTCCAATGCCAGAAGCCTGTCTGTATCATGACATTTCCACCTTGCGATCCAAGACATCCCAATACCACAATTGAATACAGCGATATTACAATAAAGTAGATAGCTGATACCACGATAAATCCTGCCATGATCTTTGCTCTCGTTCCCCTATCCCTTCCGTATTTTGTTGAGAAAAATATGGAATCTGATTTCCAACTAAATTCATTGGAAAAGATACCTGACACCAAGAATGCTGACACAAGCATAATGAGCATAATAATCGTCTGAGCGTAACTCAGTGCTGATTTCCAGCCATCATAGTCCTCATAGTATAAAGGTACTTTCATCTCACTGTACTGCTCTATCAAAAATGCTTTCTCATTTTCATCGAATAAACCATCGGCATCTTCGGAATTCAACCATTTTTCCAAACTCTTTCCACGGTTCTCATAGATCTGTCCCACTTCTTCTTTCGATAAAGAATCAATCCGATAATAGTTGAAATCTCTAAATTCGCAAAATCCCATATTGATCATGTCCTTTATTTCTGAAAACCCTTGTACCTTGGAATCATGCAATAAGTTAGCAGAATCATCTCCTGGGCGAATTGGATATTCTTCACTGATTTTTTTATATTCATCCATAACCGCTTGTAATGCTGCTTCATCTAAAACACCTTCCCACTTCTGCTTTTCTTCCCGCAGACTCTTTGCTGCTGCGATTCCTGTATGAGATTTGCCCTGCTCATCCAAAAAACTGACATTCGTGATTGCGAAATAGCAGGATATCAAAAGTGAAAATAACAACACGACCAATGATACTTTACTGATGCTCTTAGAAAAGATTTTCTTAATTTCATATCTGATCATTCCATCTCACCACCCTTTTCACCAAAATAATATAAGAACACATCCTCCAATGTCGGCTCCACCACAAATGCTCCAGCAATCGGTGGCTCACTGGCAATAATACGAAGGTTCACCATTCCCCTTTCCGCTTTCATATTAGACACCTTAAATTCTTTCATCATCTTTGTTGCATCTGCCTGTGATACTTCACACGCATATACCTTTTCCCGCATAGAAGCAATTGTCTGATCCAGATTTCCCTGCTGCATAATCTGTCCATCCTTCATCAGCCAGATTTCATTGGCAATATACTCCACATCTGAAACAATATGCGTCGATAAAATAACGATCCGGTCCTCTGACAGCTCACTGATCAGATTCCTAAAACGCACCCTTTCCGTTGGATCAAGTCCAGCCGTAGGCTCATCCAGAATAAGAATTTTTGGATTGTTTAGCATTGCCTGGGCAATTCCTGCTCTACGTTTCATTCCGCCGGACAGCTTCTTCATCTTCTTATTTGCTGACTTTGTAAGTCCAACCTGTGCAAGCAAGTCCTTTACCCGTTTACCAGCAACCATTGGTCGAATACCCTTTAAGCTGGCAATATACAGTAAATAGTCTTTTACTGTGAAATCTGGATAGAATCCGAACTCCTGAGGTAAGTATCCAAGCAAATTTCGATATTCTCCATCCATTTTGAAAATATCCTTTCCATCACACAGAATCTGTCCACTTGTCGGTGTCAAAAGGGTACAAATCATTCGCATAAGCGTTGTCTTTCCTGCACCATTCACACCTAAAAGTCCATATACTCCATTCTCTATCGTCAGGTTTAAGTTCTCTACTGCCCGAAAGTCACCAAACTTTCTTGTAACATTAACCATTTGTAGTTTCATATTGATTTCCCTCCATTGTCCAACATAAGCGATTGCAGTCATGTATTGCCTTATACACTGCACCAATCAGGAAACAGCTTGCTAATCCAAATAAGATACTCCATACAAGACATGTAATCTTAGCATAAATAAAATCATTCATTGTAACCATCCACCAGATCATACTCCACAAAAAGCAACCGAGCATGGATGTTGCCTCATTCAAAGCGCTGCTGTTTAACATGGCAAAGCAGATTCCAGCAGCAACGACCATTGGGAACAAAAACTGCACCAAAATATCCATAAACTGCATTCTCATACCCACACAGCAAACGAACATAAATAGCGTTATCATAAATACATCCGCCACTCCTATCAAAAATACTCGTGCGGAATAGATCTGTCTGAGGGAATATAGGCACGCTGCCTCAATCTGTAAGGAATCACTTTCTTTGTTTCTCCAAAATTCCGGAATGATCATAACGATAAAAAGGACAGAGGAAGTTCCCAGTGTTCTCATCAAATATTCGCTATCATCCAGATAATTCATGAGAAAAAATGTCACTATCAGTAATGCTGCCTGCAACATCCCCCATCTCTTTCGGATCAGCCGAAATTGAGAAAATAAAAACTCTCCATAGCTCATCGTATGTTCAGACTGAACTTCCATCATAACTTCCTTCGATTTTTGAATCGTTTCCAGAATCTTTTCTTCTCTTGGAATAACTTTTGTTTCCGTTTTATAGTTTTGCATCATCTTTTTCAAATTCATCAGAATCCTCCTCTCCCAAAAGTTTTATTAATTCTTCTTTTACCCTTTTGTGACGGTACTTAACCAGTGGCAAACCAATCTGTAAAATATCTGCTACCTCTTTTAGTTTACAGTCTCCAAAATAGATCAGCAGTATCACTTCTCTTAACTCCGGAGCCAGCCTTCCAAGAGCCTGTTCCACATCCATTCGTTTTTCTTTTCTTTGAATACCACCATCCGAAACCAGCTCTCTTTCCAATATTTCCTGCTCTACACTCTCTACCTTCCATTTCTTTGCATAGTCCTTACAAAGATTCCTAGCTATTACATACAGATAATTCTTTGCCTTTCCAATGTGCTGATAAGATGCAATATTTTCTATAAATCGAAGGAAGGTTTCCTGTGTTAGATCTTCTGCTTCTGTCTGATCCAGACAATGATTTCTACAATACAACAAAATTTCTGCATAATATTTTCGTACAAATTTATCAAAAGCATTCTCATTGCCCTGTTTCATTTGTAGAATTAAAAGATAATCATTCAAGTTGCCCTCCTTTCCCATTTTCGGTAATGTATAAACGTTTATTCCATTCTAATATGTATAACGACTGACTGCAAAAAAAAGATAGTCCTTTTTCATTAAATTTTTGTATGTGTTTTTGTCTTTTACTTAAAACTACACTCCTCCTCTTCTAATTTCCAATTTATTTTGTTACAATTATAAAAAGGATTACTGAAGCACACAATATGCTTTCACTTCAGTAATCCTACAATATCTTTCATAGTATATTGTTGGTATGCTACGCAAGATTATAATAAACGGGCAGCCCAAAAGTCATTTTCTGTTACAAAATATCTGCACTAGTGTGCTGCATTGTATGCCAACTGGTAGTTACCATTTTCATTTGTTGTACCGCCACCACAACTGCACTGACAGTTTGGTACACCTGGCAGCCATGCCGCTGCATACGATACATTACGTCCGCTAGTACATACACAATGGCATCCGCCGTTAACCATAGTTTCAGAACTCATAGGTGTTTTGTTTAAAGGATTTACAACTCTCATAATAATACCTCCTTGATAGTAATGGCTGCCCGATTATTTCTAATTAAACTCTATATCATCAATTTTTTTGACTTAGTCTATATTATTTTCAATAGTCTCGTAATATTTTATAAGCCCGTCATGGAAATTACCTTACTACCAAAGCGGACCGACTCCACCACGGCTTGGGGCTAGCATCGATTCGTCAAGCAGTCGAACATTACCACGGTCAAATGGAAATCACTGATAAAGATAATGAATTTCAAGTCGTGGTCATTCTATATGGTGCTGACTCGAACGAACAACCAACCACATAACTTATTAAATATCAAAGGACTATACTATGAAATATATCTCAAAAAAACTAACGGACTATATTTTAAAGAAAGGAATGATTACCGAGGAATTAACTGAAGTATATGAATATGGATTTCAATGCTTTTTAGAATTGTCTCTGAGCACTCTGTGCAGTATTATCATTGCAATTTTTCTAAATATGTTACCCGAATGCCTTTTCTTCTTCCTGATTTTCATTCCAATGCGATCATTCGGCGGTGGCGTACATATGAAAACATACCTTGCCTGCTTTATTGGCTCCTGTCTGTTACTGACATCAACCATGCTTGCAGTAAAATATTTATCTGTTCCAATCTATTTTTCTTTGGGATTGTATAGAATTTCTGCTATCTTAGTTATGATAATCGGACCTGTGAATCATCCGAATCGAGAAGTGGATTGCCAAGAGAACCATATCTTCATGCGGAAGACATACCTCACACTGCTACTCAGCCTTATATGTGCTGTATTTTTTATTTACATTAAATCTACAAGATATATGTTTCTTCAAGCACTCGTGTTTTTTATTATATTTGTGACATCGTTAATCGGTCGGTTACTGTATAAGGACTAATCTCTCGCCTGCAGAACCTTCTGAATCTTTTGTTATAATTCCTGTAGCCTCTGGAAATATTGTTCATTCAGAGCTGCAGGGACATCATTATCAAGCGTTCTTATATTATCATAATCTTTCACAGACCTACGATTCTCATAGAACCACTGCCAACACCAATTACGCAATAAACTTTCTGCCAGCCTCTCCGGGTCAGAAAAGACCTCATCTATCATAACTGACTTTACATGTCCACTTTTTGGTAGTGTCAAAAGCGTTACAAGATCAATACTCGGACGTCCCATGCCATCCGAATAAGTATCACGAACAAGGTCATAAATAAATGACCAGTCGATTGCTTTATCGATAATTCGAAGAAGATGATCCTGTGGAACAAGATCAACGCTTGTGACAATATTCCTGTCTGTTGCCATTTTGGAAAATCCCGATTCATTGTGATTTCAAGTTTAACGCTTTATATACCTTTGATTCTTGCTATTAGGCTTATCTGGAATAGTACGTTCCACCGCCCCAATATTTAATGCAGGATCCATATAATTCTTTCTAAATGTCTCACGTGATTTAAGCCCTAGCTGTTCCATCAAAGAAACAGCTGTATATGGCACATCGAATTCCATTACCTCAAGCAAACGTTTTACATATTCTGATTCATCATTAATGGATTTACGAATTTGTTCATTCACTTCATCAAGAATATCATCTATACGCTCCAACATAAATTCAATAAAAACATTCGAGTTTCCATTTACGTGGCACTCTGAAATTGCATTGTAATAATCATTTTGAAATTTTTCTATCTGGCTTTCTAATGGTATATAGGCAAATACTGGATTCCATTCATTTAATAACATGGTATTCCATAGTCTTGCAGTTCTTCCATTGCCATCTGAAAATGGATGAATAAATACAAATTCATAATGAAAAATCGCTCCCATTATCAATGGATGTACCTCTTTTCTATTTGTACTCATCCAACCGAATAAATCTTGCATTAGTGAAGGTACAAACTGCGGTGGCGGAGCCATAAAAATACAGGTATCACCATTAAAAACACCTTCATCACCATCGCGAAACCTTCCTGCGTCATCTTTTAATAGGTATTCCATAATTCCTTGAACTTTTTTCAGATCATCTAAACTATATGGATTGACCTTTCCAATCATTTCATACGCTTTGTACGCATTTTTAACCTCTTGAATCTCCTGCTCTGGTCCAAGAACCATACGACCATTTATGACATCTTTTGTTTGTCCTATAGTCAACGAATTGGCTTCAATTTTCAATGATGAATGCACCGATTTAATTCGATTATTTCTCCTTAAATGTGGCTTATTATCCAAATTGTGGTATATCTCTATTCTCCCTAGCTTAGTCGAAATAGATGAAACCAGATTAAGCATTTTTTCAGTTATAGTATATGGTGGTTTATATTCTTCCATAGAATCGCCTCATCTTGCTTATTATCTTGCTTATTATCTTACCATAATTATATATCTTTATACAATATCCATCTACAAATATCCACAATTTTAATACCTTCATACTGATAATTTTTATTACCATTTTTTGAAAATAATTCTTTTTTTGGTAATAGATTCTTTTTCCCAAAGAATCCTAAAAAGGTGGACTGCTACACATAGCAATCCACCCTCTGCCTTATTACAATTAATTTGTAACTATCCGATTTGTCTGACAAGATTTATCATTTCGATTGCACCGAGTGCACAGTCATATCCTTTATTTCCGGCTTTTGTTCCGGCTCTTTCTATTGCCTGCTCGATGTTTTCGGTGGTAACTACTCCAAACATTACCGGGATTTCTGACTCGAGTGATACTGATGCAATTCCCTTTGATACTTCGTTGCACACATAGTCATAGTGGCTTGTTGCTCCTCTGATTACTGCTCCGAGGCAGATGATTGCATCGTATTTTCCACTTTTTGCCATCTTCTTTGCGATGAGTGGTATCTCGAATGCTCCCGGCACCCATGCTGCAGTAATATTCTCTTCTTCTACTCCATGTCTTACCAGTCCGTCGACTGCCCCTCCCAATAATTTATTCACAATAATTTCATTGAATCTCGCTGCCACGATACCAACC
>ERZ859732.996-NODE-996-length-10125-cov-2.117378_pt1 | contig 10125 bp, 5 predicted proteins | sample MGYA00510123_ERZ859732 | MGnify/ENA primary metagenome ERZ859732 (study PRJEB30046, sample SAMN00715133) | human gut metagenome | study: EMG produced TPA metagenomics assembly of the A metagenome-wide association study of gut microbiota in type 2...
CGGGAAGCGGTATTTCTCCATCAACCAGACATATGGGAAATTCCACGAGATGTGCCCCTACATGCGGGAAGTGATGCGCATGAACGGCCTCACGGAAATCATCACGAGAACCACCAGGCCGCCCAAGGTGCACGAAAGGCGATGGGGCATGAAGCACCTGAAGGACCTTGACTACACCTTCCGTGGGCGCCGCTACCACGTCATGCTCAGTGACATCACCCATCTGAACTAATCTGAAAGGAGAATTCATCATGCTGAAATTTAATCTACAGCTCTTCGGAGGCGGGAAAAAATCCAAGGTGGTGAGCACCTCCGCCAAGGTTCCCGAAGCCAGCAGCGAGGAAAAGCGGGTGCTTTCCAACGAAATGGACTGGCTCACCAATGCCATGGGCGTCTCCAAGAACCTCATGAACCTGGCCAACGGGCAGATTCAGAACAGCCAGGTAACGCCGGATTATAACAGCCTTCTGCAGTCTGCTCTCTCCGGCACCCAGCAGGCAGGGCAGACCGTTTCCGGCCTCCTGCCGCAGGTGCAGAGCGGCGTGACCGGCGCCAATGATGCCAACAATGGCTACATCAACGGCATCGGAAGCGCCATGCAGACCTACCAGGAGGGGAACAAGTATCTGGACAGTGATTACCAGAAGGCCATGGAGAACAACGCGGACACCATGAGCGGCCTCCTCTCCGGACAGCTTCCCTCTGCCTACGCCCAGAACCGGCAGAAGGCTCTGCAGTCTGACCTGGACTCCACCATGGGGAGCACGCTTTCCTCCCTGGCGGACCGAGGCATCATCAATTCCTCAGTGGCGAACCAGTCTATGAATGACATTTCCAAGAATGCCGCCAATGCACTGGCCAATAGCTACAGCAGTGACATGGCGCAGGCGGCAGGCCTTGCCAACTCCGCCTACAACAACCAGCTGAACGGCCTCAACGGCAGGGCGGGCCTTCTCTCCGGCCTGTATTCCGGCCAGCTTTCCGGCATCGGACAGCAGGCAGGCCTTACCGGAAACAATGTTTCCAACATCCTCAATGGGGCCAGCGCCCAGGGAAGCCTTGCCGGTCAGCAGGCCAACCTTGCCAATCAACCGATCGATTCGGCGTCGGCTGCCCAGAGCAATGCGGCATCCACTCCGCTCAATTACTTCAATGCGGCCATCGGGCTGCAGAATCCGAACCTCAGCCTGTACGACAGCATGAGCGGGCACCGGTACGCCGTGGCCACTCCGGGGCAGACTTACGTCAAGCAGGGGAGCGGCGGATGGTTCGGCAACCTTCTGGGAACTGCGGCCAATTCTGCGGCTGCGTATTACGCCTGCTTCCCGGCGGGCACATTGGTGTCCACGGGGTATGAAGACGTGCCCATCGAAAAGATGAGGGAGGGCGATACCGTCGTCATCCAGGGAGGCCATATGGCCCATGTAAAGAAAGTGCATGACATGGGCGAGCAGATGACCTACACCGTGGAGACGGTGCCAAGCATTGACGGCACCATAAGGAAGGTCACTACAACTCCTACGGAAGTGTTCCTCACTCCGGAAGGCAGGAAACCGCTCTCTGCCCTGAAAGCAGGAATGAAGGTGTGGACGGTGGACAGTTTCCGCAGACTGGCCCACGTGACCAAGAACAAGGCGGAAAGGGTGTATGAACTGGAACTTGATGACGACAGCGCTCTCTTCTACGCTAACGGATTCGCTGCTGAACCGCTGACGGCCAAAGATAAGGCGGCCAACGGGAAGGATGAAGGAAGGGAGGGGAAATAACATGGCAGTTGTTTATATTCCTGCAGATAACATGGGCGTCTGGCAGTCTCTGGGAAATGCCCTGGGAACCTATCTGGGAAAACGGGCACAGGACATCCAGAAGACCCATGAAGCTAAAGAATATGCCAATGCATGGTTCCCGAACCTCACGGGCTCCCAGCCACAGGAGGCCAAGACCATGGCGGACTACGTGCAGATGCCGCAGGACAACACGCCCACCATCCCCCGGATTTCCGGCGGGATTCTCTCACAGGCTCTGCAGGGGACCAATAGCGCCATGCCTTCCCTCACGGCCAGCGCCCAGCCCATCACGGGCACCACCACCTCCGGCGGGGTGGTGGGAAGCGGCCTCCTTCCCGGAAACGTTCAGAATGGGGCTCAAACGGCCGCAGGAGCGGCGGCAGGAAACTGGGGTACAACTATAGCCCCGTCACTTGCCAACGCCGCACAGGCCTATATGGCCCAGCCCAATTTCAATTCTGAGCCCCAGGAGCAGGCACCTTCTAACGGAGGGCAGGAAGGGAACGGCCTTCCCTCCGTGCCGGACCGGCAGGCCATCCGCCAGAAGAACATGGCGGACAATGGCGCCGTCTATCGTGACCTCTACGTCTCCACGGTGAAAGCAGGATACTCCCCTGAAGAAGCCAGGGCCATGACACTGGACCGGGTAAAGCAGGATGAGGACAGCGCCTACAACGCCCAGCGCTCCGAGTACATTTCCAAGGTGCTGAACCCCATGAAAGAGCTGATTCTGAATGAGCTCATTTTTACTAAGGATAAGAACGGCAACACGGTGGTGGATACTTACCACTCTACCAAGCTGCCGGGCCTGATTCCGGCCATCAACCGCTATAACGAGATGGCGGCCAATGCGGGAGCCCAGGGGCTTGACCTTAACAGCCTGAATAGCATTTCCAAGCTGACCAAGCCGGATTATAAGTACATGCAGGGCAAAAACGGCCACATTGTCCGCATTAACGGGGATAATGGGGCCGTCTCCGATGCCGGGGATTTCTCTGATCCGCGCGACCAGTATATCAGAACTACCGCCGGATTCTGGGATGTGAAGAACAGAAAATTCATCACCGACCCGGCGGCCATGAAGAAGATTGAAATCGATCAGCAGAAGGCCAATGCGCAGGATAGGATGGTCAATTCCAACATCGCCATGAACAATTACAGGATGACCAATCCCACAGGCGGCAGTGGAGGCACCAGTGGGCTCAGCGCTCAGCAGATTTCTTCACTGCGCCAGCTTCACATGAGATGGGTGAAGGACAATCCTGACAAGGATGAATCAGAAAGCCCATGGTACAGTGCTCTTATGAGTACACTTCCTGCTATGGGCGGCAGCTCTTCCGGCGGGCAGCAGGACCCTGTGGATGCACGCATCGATGCGCTGCGTGAGCAGGGCTGGTCGCCGGAAAGAATTATCGCAGGGCTGAAGGCGTCGGGAAATGACGCCTACGTATCTCATGTATGGTGAGGTGATTTAGATGAACTATGGAGAAACTGGGTTCGATGACCTGGTAAATTACGGCCAGAAAAATGGAAGCGACCTTTCCGGAGCCGGAGACACCGGCTTTGATGACCTGGCGAACAACTCCCCCGCCCCGCAGGAGGATTCTATCCTGGGCAAGCTGAAATCTTTCGGTCAGAAAGTCTATGAACAGGCGGACAGGACCACCACGAATATTGAAAACGCCCTCCCGAACTACATCGGGAAGGTGGAGAAGGCGGCCCAAAACTACGGCGATGAAGTTAGCAAGGCGGCCACCCGTGCTTATGAAGCCAGAGCCGGAGGGGAGGAAATCAACGATGAAGACCCGACCAGCGGATACGAAGGACCTGATTATGGAGAAGCCAAGGCAGGGCTTTATGATGCTGCCGTCGGCACTCCTGCCGGTTATGTGGCCATTACTCCCTTCGTGCCGGCGCCGGTGCGCGGGGCGGCTGGCTTACTGGCGGCACCCACCATAGTGAACGGCACCATGAACGCCTATGACCAGAACGTGGCCAATGATGACGGCACGCCGGTGGTATCGACCGCCAAGCAGACCCTTCTGGACCCGGTTATCGACCCGGTGAAGGAGGCAGTGACACAGCCAGGGAAGTACGTGCAGGAAATCGTGGACAACCCCCTCAACGTGTGGGACAAGGTTTTCCTGCCTGCCTCCATGGTGGAAGGCGCCGTCAAAGGCGGCGAAAAGCTGGTTCCGGACAGGGTAAAGGAAAAGGCAAAGGCCAAGATGGACAGCGCCGTGGATACCATGGACGCCCTGGGGCGAGACCTCCGAGGCGAAGATGTTTCCCGGGGCGGTGCCACCGGCTTTGATGACCTGGCCAACAGCGGCGAGGGTATGAGGGCCATGAGAAGTGACGTATACGACCCCTTCGGAGACGTCGAACCGGCTTCCCGGGGCGGTGCCACCGGCTTTGATGACCTTGCCAGAGCGTCGGATGATAACGCCGCATCCTATGACGCTCCCCCTGCAGATGCATCCGCTCCCGTGTTCAACGTGGCGGGAGATGCGGACTGGGCAGGGATGAATGATTCCACCAAGGCGGCAGCCAATGAGCTGGTGACCAGGTGGAACCGGGCCCATCCGGAGGCACCTGTCACCATGACAAGCGGAAAGCGCTCCGGAGATGGTACTTCCCACCACGATGTGGGCGAGGCCGTTGATTTCGTCTCCGATTCCTTCGAGGGCGAGGCGGGAAGGCCGCTGCGTGATGAATTCGGCCGCATGGCCTCCGACATGGGCCTCACTCCGTTCGACGAATACAACGGCAGCGGTAACGAGGCCTATGCCAGGGGCGAGAATTTCCATGTCACTGTCCCCAAGGACTGGCGGGGGACCGGCCGCCGCATTTCCGACATGGCTGATGACAGCGGCTATGGATTCGATGACGGCATGAGGAACGCTTCCGACAACATGGCAGACGATTCCGGCGGCATGTACGAAGAAACCGGCGACATGGCCACGGATGTATACAACCGCTACCGGCAGGACGGCCTTACCGACGCCGAGGCGGCAGGCATGACGGGAAACATTGCCCAGGAAAGTGGCTTCGATACCGGCGCCGTATCCGGTGATGGCCACGGGACAAGGGCCCTCATCCAGTGGGACGGTGACCGCTACGCCCGCTTTGAAAAGTGGTGCGAGGACAACGGCCGTGACCCGTCGGACTGGCGGGCCCAGGTGGACTACTCCGTGGAGGAAATGAAGACCACGGAGCCCGACGCCCTCCGCCGGATGCGTGAGAGGGGCGATGACCTCACGCCGGAGGAAGCGGCCCAGATTATCCGGGAGGACTACGAAAGGCCGGACCCTTCCCAGGCCAACGACGCCCACCGGATGGATGTGGCCAGAAGGGTATACGACCAGGGCGGCAGGCGGCAGAGTGCTCCCCTGGATGATGGAGAGGCCTCCCGCTCCTCCGGCGGCGAGGATGGCGTTATTGAGACCGGCGACAGGGGCGGAAACCTCAATTTCGATGAACCGATTGAAAAAGATGCTGAAATAATCCCAAATGATAGTTTGAACTACATAATGCCATTTAATGAAATTGATGCAGAAAAAGTTTCAAGGCTCACAGATTCCATGGAAGAAAATGGCTATCAGGGGCGCCCGCTTCTTTTATTCGACGATGGAAACGAGGGGTATATAGCTTTAACCGGATCGCATAGGCTTGAGGCTGCGAAGCGTGCTGGCGTAGACGCCAAAGCTGTAGTAATCAGGCCGAAGGAAGGGTTCGATTATACAGACCTGCTCGAGGCTACAGATGATGATGCAAAGCTGAGAGAACTCAAAGATTTGTATGAAGATGGCGGAGCAGATAAGTCAGCTGTCGACTTAATGCAAAAGGAGGTAGACAGCAACTGGGGCGACGATTCCATGCCTTCTAGCCGCATCCAGGCCATGAGAGACACCTCTCAGCCACTCCGCCAGGCAGGCCTTTCCCCCAGATTAAAAGGGGAAGCTATCCGGAATGACGTCCCCCGCGGGTATGACGTGACCGGAGAAGGCAATGCCCAGACTATCCAGCGCATGGACACCATCCGCAGTATGCGGAATGACGTGGACTATACGGCCCATGAGGATACCGGCGTTCCCGTTACCAGGCAGGGCATTGTGGACTACGTGAACCGGCTTTTCAATGCGACCGTCCGCTACGGGCGCACGGAGAAGGGCGCAAGGGGGCAGTTCAACACGCTTTCCCATGTCATCCGTACGCAGAATTTCGCTGAGCCCCGTGTTATCGCCCACGAGCTGGGCCATTTTCTGGATGAGCGTTTCCACTTCTCTGAGGCGCCGGAGTACGCCGGAGAACTCCTGCATCTTGTGGATGACCGCTTTGGGAAGGGGGGATATTCTGACCTGGACATGTCCGGAAGGCTGGCGGAGGGCTTCGCTGAATTCTTCCATGACTATGTGACAGACCGCTCCCAGGCCAGAAGGAATACGCCGGAGTTCTACAACTACTTTGAAAAGAAACTGCACCAGGACCCCAAGCTGACGGGGGCGACGAACAAGTTGACCGACGTGATGTACAAGTGGAACCACCAGGGCTCCGTGGCGAGGGTGAAAGGCCATATTTCATTTGCCTCCGATTCCACTGGCATCCAGGGGCTGAAGAACATGCTGAAGGATGGCACCTTCGGAGAAGCCGGAAAGAAGGCATGGAGCCGCCTTTATACGGAAGGCGTGGATGAGCTCCATCCGCTGGCGGACGTAGTGGCGGCCGTGGAGAAGAGAATAGGGAAGAAACTGCCATTCTCCTCCAACCCCTTCCTGAATGCCTGGGCCGCCAGGGGATGGGCAGGTAAGGCCATCACTCTCCTGCAGCATGGAGACCCGGAAAGGGGCATTCCTTCCCTGAAGGGCATTTTCCAGAAGGTGGGCAAGGACAAGCTGAAGGATTTCTCTGCCTTCCTGGTGGCGCTCCGTGAAAAAGATATCTACGACTTCAACAGCAAGCTGCAGAAGGGGGAAGAAGGGGCCGCACTGAAGGCGACCATGGACCCCATAGATGCAGGCATGACCATCCGCGAGCTGGCGAAAAAGCATCCGGAATTCGTGGAGGCCGCCAAAGAACTTTACCGCTTCCAGCAGCATCTGATTAACGAGCTGGTGAATGCGGGCATGCTCTCAGCGAAAGCGGCGGCGGACATGCGGAAAAGGTGGCCGCACTACGTCCCCTTCCAGCGCATTGTGGACGGCATTGATGCACCCAGCGTGGGCGGGAAGAAATTTGTGAACGTGGGGAACACCATTCAGAAATTCAAAGGCTCCTCCCGGGACATCGTGGACCCGCTAGAAAGCGTCATTTCCAACACCTTCCGTGTGGTAAGCGCCATCGAGAGAAACAAGGTGGGCCAGTCTTTCGTGAAGCTCTCCAGGATAAAAGGCATGGGTGACCTCTGCGAAGAAGTGAAGGGCACGCCCAGAGCCACGGACAGCACTTTCTACGTCTGGGAGGGCGGCAAGAAAAAGACCTACGCCACCTCTCCGGAGCTTCTCTCCGCTCTCAAGATGACGAACCAGGAAGGCATGAACATGCTGGTGAAGGTCCTCCGCGTTCCGGCGGGGTGGCTAAGAAGCGGCGCCACACTGTCCCCGGAATTCATCCTCCGCAACCCCGTGCGAGACATGGTTTCCGCTTCTCTCTATTCCAAGCATGGATTCATTCCTGTGTGGGACACCGTGCGAGGGCTCTCCCTCTATCTCAAGAAGGGGAAAGAATACTGGGATTACATGAACAGCGGGGCGGCGCAGTCGGCCATGGTTTCCCTTGACCGTGACTATCTCCACGGACAGATGAGGGACCTTCTGAAGAAGAAGAGCGTGCTATCCATGTGTGCCAATCCCATCGAAGCACTCCGGGCCTTTTCCGAAGCGACGGAAATGGCCACAAGGCTGGCGGAATTCGACCTGGCAAAGAAGGGCTATACCGGAATCGGGAACAGGCTCTTTGGGAAAGAGAGAAAACCTCTCTCCAACACGGAGGCAGGCATTGAGGCCAGAGACGTGACACTGGACTTTGGACGCCACGGAAAGAGCACCCAGAGCCTGAACCAGACCATCGCCTTTTTCAATGCGGCCATCCAGGGCACGGACAAGATGATCAGGGAATTCAAAGAACATCCCGCACAGATGACGGCGAAAACCTTCATCGGCATTACGCTTCCCTCCGTGCTCCTGTGGTATCTCAACAAGGATGACCCCCGCTATCAGGAGCTCCCGCAGTGGCAGAAAGATATTTTCTGGGTGATTCCGGGCAAGGACACGCTGTACAAGATTCCGAAGCCCTTTGAACTTGGGATTCTCTTCGGCACTGTGCCGGAGAGGGTGATGCAGTACATGTACGACAAAGAAAAGGGAAGGAACGGCCCGGGATTCAAAGGACTGGGCGGCTCCATCATGGATAACCTCCTTCCGAGCGCTATCCCAACCGGAATGCTTCCGGCTCTTGAGTGGATTTCCAACTATTCATTCTTCATGGGCCGCAACATCGTTCCCCTTTCCCAGTCGAAGCTTCCGGACCGCCAGCAGTACGGCCCATATACTTCCTACCTGGCCCGCAAGGTGGGGAATGCCTTCAACCTGTCGCCAAGGAAGATAGACAACACCATCCAGGATGTGGGCGGCAACCTGGCGGCGCTGGGTAACAGCTTGATTGACCAGGCAGCAGGGCTTTCAGAAACACGCCCGGCCAAGAGGGCCAGTGAGATGCCCGGCGTGAGGGGCTTCACGGCTACGCCCTATGCTTCTTCGGACAGTGTGCAGCGGCTTCGGGACGATTTCAGCCAGCAGGAAAAGCTGTACAACGAATTCAAGATGACCAAGCAGAAGCCGGAAGGCTACGACGCCGCCAAGTACATAAAGTACAAATCCGCCATGGATGCCATGAACAACACTTACCGCGCGGAAAGAAAGATCATGGAGTCAAAGCAGCTCAACAGCGCCCAAAAGCGGGAACGCATTGACCGCATTAAGATGCAGCAGACAAACATTGCCAGAAGGGCCCTGGGCCTTTCCAAGGTTTCCAATGAATAGTGAGGAGGAAAAATCATGAAAGGTGTAGACGTTTCTTATGCTAACGGCCATGTGAATTGGTCAGATGTAGCAGCGGCAGGCTTTGAATTCGCCATGGTGCGGCTGGGCTATGGCCATGGCCATATGGACAAAAATTTCTACGAGAACATCAACGGGGCCATTGCGGCAGGGCTGAAGGTGGGGGTATATTTCTACTCCTACGCCCTCACCCAGGAAGATGCGGACTATGAGGCGGATTTCCTTGTGCAGACGCTTAAAGACTGCGGGCTCACCGCAGAGAAGCTCCCCATGGGGGTTTGGATTGACGAAGAAGACGCCGACGGCTGGCGCCGTAACCATGGCCTTGATGTGTACGCAGATAGCCAGCTCGTGACCAACATGGCCACGGCCACAGTCAATCGGCTGTGGGATGCGGGATTCATGCCGGCGGGGGTGTACATGAATTGCGACTGGAAAGAAAACGTCATCGATATGGACCAGACCGGAGGCGCCGGCCTCTGGCTGGCCCAGCCGGGGGCGTCCCATCCAGCTTATGACTGCATGCTCTGGCAATACACTTTCACGGAAAATATTAACGGCCGTGAATTCGACGGAGACGTAGTGATGGGAGGATTCGACAATGTTTAAACTTATCGGTGACAGCATCAACATCACTAGAGGAGATACCGGCATGCTCCAGCTGGAGCCAGCCCTTGACGGGAAGCCCATGGAGAAAGGCACCTATACTGCGGTGCTCTCCGTGAAGGCCGACATGGATGATGAGGCCTACCTTCTGCAGAAGCAGGCTGACGATAACGGCCGTTTCTTCTTCTCACATGACGACACCAAGGACATTCCGGCCGGCACTTATGTCTATGACATTGAAATCCGGAGCGGCGAGCAGGTGCATACCATCGGCGCCTCCAAGTTCATCGTGAAGGGAGACGTGACCAGAGATGACTGAGAAAACTTTTTCTATGGCCACCATGAAGGTGAAACTGGCATCGAAGCAGACACTATCCGCAAAGCTGAAGGCCGACGCCAGAATGACGGCGGAGATGGATCTCCTGCTCAAGGGAGATAAAGGCGATAAGGGGGACAAGGGCGACCCGGGGGAAATCATTTCCTCCGCGTACTGCAATCCGGACGGCACCATGGTGCTCACCATGGACTCCGGGCGGCGGGTGCCCACGAACCTCCAGCCTCTGATTGACAGCATGGGTTATATGGAAAGCGCCAAAGAGAGCGCCGAAGCAGCGGCGTCCTCCGCATCCAATTGCGAATACTACTTTGAAATCGGACTACCTGGCAGAGTTTAC
>ERZ859732.1001-NODE-1001-length-10094-cov-1.785835_pt1 | contig 10094 bp, 10 predicted proteins | sample MGYA00510123_ERZ859732 | MGnify/ENA primary metagenome ERZ859732 (study PRJEB30046, sample SAMN00715133) | human gut metagenome | study: EMG produced TPA metagenomics assembly of the A metagenome-wide association study of gut microbiota in type 2...
GGACCCCATCTGAGCATCATTGAGGATAATGCCAGCATCAGCATTTAGTGTGAAGTCTCGGTCTTCATCTGTTCTGCCTGCGTCAGCAAACGCCTTGTAAAGAATAGCCTTTCCTTGCGGATCATTTTCAAGGATTTTGAAGATTTTTGCATAGCGGCGTTGGATGACCATAATTATTCTCCTGTTCTCCGATTTTGTTTCTTGCATCCATTATAAGCTCTATGTTTAATTTCTACAACTGGCAACTTGGCCTATATTCGGTCTTTACTTTTTTACTGTCATTTTTGTTGATTTTGTTGGAAACCGTGACGAATTATGATAAAATAAAAATAATTGTAATTTGCTGCATTTTTTCTGTCAAGTTTCAGGTGAATGTACAAATTATAGTACCTGTCGGTATTATAGAATGGGATATCTGCATAAATCGCTCCTAAAGCCCCGTGTGCACGGAGTTTTCGGAGCGATTTATGCATTCCGGTCGAGCCATACGGACAACCGGTCCCATATCATGCGAAAAGCGCTCCAATTCCTCGCCCCCTCGTTTTCTTTCAGCTTCTTTGCTGTTTCATCTTTTGCACACTATGAGAAAATAAGCTTCTCATTTTAACGCAAACCTCTTGACAGGTTATTTTCCCATTGATATAATAAATGCGAAATCAGTTTTCCCATCCAAATTATAACGACGCTCTTAGCTCTTGTCAATAACACATTTAGAGCAAACGTTCAGGGAAAACATCATCTAGGGAAAGGAGCACTAGCAATGAACTTCGGGGAAAAACTAAAAGTCCTCCGCACACAGAAGGGGTGGTCTCAGGAGGAACTTGCGAAACAGATGGGCGTAACCCGCCGTACCATTGGCGGTTATGAGGCCGGTACCACCTATCCCCGCACTCGCGATATGTATGCAAAGCTGGCCGAGCTGCTTGAAACGGACGTCAATTATCTGATGACCGAAAACGAGGAGTTCATGACCGAGGTAGGCTCCTTCTATGGGCGGCGCGGTCAAGCTCAGGCCAGCGAGATTCTCAGCCAGACTCGTGAGCTATTCGCCGGCGGTTCTCTTTCGGAGGAAGATCAGAAGGCGTTTGCCATTGAAATGCAGCGGATCTTTATGGATTCCAAGAAGGTGGCACGTGAAAAGTTCACGCCGAAGAAATACCGGAAGAATGCCGAAGATAACGGAACCTGATCTTCTGCCAGAAAGTTGGTGAAAGAATGACACAACTTCAAACCTTTGACGATACTCAAAAACTGATTCAGAAATATGGTACCCGTGACCCTTTTGAATTGATCGATGCGCTGCCCAACACAAAGCTCTGGTCTGCCAAATTGCTCGGTGCAGATGGTCTGCGTGGCTTCGCTACGATTGTAAATCGTGTCCGATACATAGCAGTCAATCCTCATCTTCCCTACGAGGAGCAGCGTGTCATTGCCGGTCACGAACTGGGCCATATCTTTGAACACTCGAATCATCTGCGCTGTCAAGCCATGCAGGATTTCGACATTTACCAGGCCACCGGCAGACTGGAAAGAGAGGCCAATTTCTTCGCCGCCGATCTGTTACTGGATGATGAGGAAGTGCTGGATCTGATTCACTCCGGCAACACCGACTTTTTCAGCGTTGCCAAAGAGCTCTGCATTCCAGCGCCTTTTTTTGCGTTTAAGATGTACAGCCTGATTCGCCGCGGTGAGCACCTCCAACTGCCCGTTGATATCGACAACCGCTTCCTGCGGGCCAAGCACTAAGGATCGGAGGTGACCCACATGGCGATACCCAAACGAATCATGATCGAGCGTGTCTATGTAAAGGTCGCCTCGGAGTTTGATTCAACCGGCTATATGCAGCCAACATCTATCACTTGGGCGGACGGAAGGACATTCCCTATCGAAACTGTCCGGGACTTCTGGCCGGCTGGAACCGCAGACAACGACTGCAATGGCGACTGTTTCACTGTCCTGATCCAAGGGCAGGAGAAGCGCCTGTTCTTTGAACACATCGATCCTCGCTTCACCGGACGGCTTGGCCGCTGGTATGTGGAGCGGACTGCACAATAAGCTCGCCCAACGAAAGGGTTTTATCAATGACCATCTTTGAGAAACTGAGTACACTCGCCGAGATTACCGACCAAGATGAAATGATTAAAGCCTGCAAGATCATTCCAGACGAGTAACTTCGTCTGACTCTGGTGGTTCTTGCTCTGGCCTATAACAAGAACGAGCAAGCTAACCGCGAAATTTTCCATCGGCAAACGCAGGAAATCGATTCTCTTAAGGGAAAAATCAAGGAACTTGAAAAAGCAAGCAGATAACATTGCGAAATCCACCACGGAAAGGGAGTGACACAGCATGGCGCAGCGCACGTATCTGGCAATAGACCTTAAGTCGTATTATGCCTCGGCAGAGTGCGCTGCACGTCATCTCGATCCACTGACCACCAATCTGGTTGTGGCCGATGCCAGCCGCACGGAGAAAACCATCTGCTTGGCTGTGTCCCCATCGCTGAAGTCCTACGGCATTCCCGGTCGAGCTCGACTGTTCGAGGTCGTGCAGCGTGTCAAAGAGGTCAACAGCGGTCGTTTGCGAGATGCCATCCGGAACAAGACCGCTGTGTACAAAGATGGCGTTCCCTCTCTTTCGGCTGCGTCCTACGATGCCACCACCCTTGCAGCAGACCCCTCTCTTGAGGTATCCTATCTGGTAGCGCCGCCTCGGATGGCGTACTATGAGAAGATCTCACGGCAGATTTACGGCATCTATCTCAAGTACATTGCCCCGGAGGACATCGTGGTATATTCCATCGATGAGGTATTCATCGATGCCACAGCATACCTTACGCATTATAAAATGTCTGCCCACGACCTCGCCATGACCATGATCCGGGAGGTGCTGTACACCACCGGCATCACCGCCACCGCCGGGATCGGCACCAATCTATACCTGGCAAAGCTAGCAATGGACATCACCGCCAAGCACGCTGCACCGGACAAGGACGGTGTCCGCATCGCAGAGCTTGACGAAGAATCCTTCCGGTATCTGCTCTGGGATCATAAGCCTCTCACGGACTTCTGGCAGACTGGCCCCGGCACCGTCCGCAGACTGGAAAAGCATGGCATCCATACGATGGGTGAGCTGGCAAGAGCCAGCATTCACTTTCCTGAGATACTTTACAATGAGTTCGGCGTAGACGCAGAAATCCTCATCGACCATGCTTGGGGGCTGGAACCCTGCGGCATGAAGGAGATCAACGCCTATCGCCCGGAAACCAACAGCCTGTCCGAAGGTCAGGTTCTCTCCTGCCCTTATCCTTATGACAAGGCTCGAATCATCGTCCAGGAGATGACCGACAGTCTGGTATTCCAGCTTACGAACAAAGGACTGGTCACGGACAGCCTGACACTGGACATCGGCTATGACCGGGAAAACTGTGACAAAGGCATCTATCACGGTTCTGTCCACATCGATCACTATGGCCGCACTGTTCCGAAGGGTGCCCACGGCAGTACACGACTGGACGACCCGACCAATCTCAGCAGCCAACTGATGGCCGCTACCACAGAACTGTTCGACCTCATTGCCAACAGAAATCTGACTGTACGGAGAATAACAATCGCAGCAAACCGTGTGGTCAAGGATCAGGGCATCTTGCAAGTGGATCTTTTCACCGACACCAGCAAACTGGAACGGGAGAAATCGCTACAGGCGACCATGCTCGGTATCAAGAAGAAGTTCGGAAAAAACGCTGTTCTGAAGGGCACCAACTATCTGGAAGGAGCCACTATGCGAGAACGGAACGGTCAGATCGGCGGCCACAAGGCCAAATAATGCAGCAAGGAGGATTCTATGACAGACTTCAGGAATACCAAAGAAGGACGAAACGTCGCACAGAAGTATGCAGACATCCTCCATCTCAGCCGCCCAGAGCCACCCGTAAAGTATCCCCGGATGGCACTCTCAAACCGGGCAAAGATATTCAGCCCTTTTGCTGCGCTGCGTGGCTTCGATGATGAAATTTCCAGCGAGGGAGCCAGCAAGCTGCTGGTGAAGAAGGTGGAGCTCTCCGATGAGGAGAAGAACGCTCTCTCCGACAAGCTCCTGCAGGTCAAAAAAGGCATGAAGGTCGTAGTGCGGTACTTTGTGAAGGCTGCAGAAAGTACCGGCAAGTACATAAGTCTGACTGGCACAGTTGTTATGATCGACCCAGTTTATCGAGAACTGAAAGTCATGCAGGACAGTGATAGAAAAGCCATGGGCATTGAGAAAGAGTTGCCGGTCATCATTCCCTTCGGTGACATCATTGAACTGTCCGGCGAGGGCATCACCAATATCGAGGACTACCTTGGGATTAAAAAATATCCTGATGACATATAAATTTCCACATGACAAGGAAGTGCAAAACACAGTGAACTACTATTTCTGCGATGTCTGCCATTACTGCTTTGAGGCAGAGTCGCTGCCCGGATTGCGGGAAGCATGAATATAAGGGGATGCCTTCCCTATGCCTTGCTACGGAGGAAGAAATACAGGAACTACTCAGGGCTAAGAGCGAGAAATGGGATTGAGAAAAAAATGCCTTCTGCGGAGTTACACAGAGGGCATTTTGTTTGCGTCACAATCTATATTCCATTTCTTCAAGCTGAACGGATTGTAGAATCGGAGCGAAGCCTTTTCCTCAATGCGGCAAATTGCTTCTTCAGTTCTTCTTCTCAACCCTCGTTCTCGTAGAGAGAAACAGTTTTGACAATACGCTGGTATCATAAAATGAGGAGAAATACTCATGACATGCTGTTCCAGTTCTCACTCAAATATTTCTCTGGTGCCATCAACGAAGTCAAAATAGCCATCGTTCCAGAGAACAATACAGTTGTACTTGGCGGATTGGGAACTCTTGTATTTTATTCCTGCTATACCGAGATCCCGGCAGCAATTCGCCACATAATTGGGGAGCATATATTCTCTCACAACTCCCCTCGTTGTTCTCGCCTGTCGGCGCAGATGCTCCAGAAAGGCGCATCTTCCCTTTATTTTCTCAGACAAATCCAGGATTTCGACATGCTGGGTAGGATGAAGGCCCACAACTTGAACCCTAGGCTTTTTGCTGCCACAATGCTTGGTGATTTCCTTAATCGCGCCCTCTTTGGTATCCGCTATATAATAGTAACTTCTGCCAATGTCATTGTACCGGCCCTGAGAAGTAACATTGGTCGGCGCTTTCATCATTTCATCATCGTTGTAATAGTCGCATCCGTCTTCGATCCTGCGGGCATGATAATATACGTCCTGATCCAGGGCAACTCGGTCAGTCCAGGCCTCTATTCTGTCATGTATCATTCTGCCAACAGGATCCTGACAGGCAAAAGATACATTCTCGAACAATTTGCTTTCAAAAGCAATCAGCGCATCCTGAGAAATGTCCTCAAAAACCTGCTGAGCGCTTACCGCGACCGATACTTGTTTTGGAGAAATCTTCTGATCAGGGGTTCCTTTGCGATAGAACTCCTTCTTTCTCACATCGTAAAGGACATCCTTCGACGTTGCCAGATTTGCCGCAGCACCTTTAGAAAGTTCCTCGAATACGGACTTGCTTCCTTTAGGTAGATCCTCTTTTTTGGGGTTTGAAATAAGTTTGATAATCGTCAGGTTCTGTGCAGGGACAGCAGATTCATGCTGGTCTTTTGACTTGCCCGCAAAATCCCAGTGCCTGGCGAAATCAACTATGTAGTCACGGACACTTTGCTGATTTATTACGCCATCACGGCCATAGGCATCCAGCATGGCTTGAAGTCTCTTCACTTCGGGTGAATCACCGACAAGTCTTACCATAGAAAAGATTTCAGCCAAACGCTCTTTCCCAAAGTAATTATTATAAAATGCTTCTGTCGTATTTACTACGTCGGCCATTATCCCTGTATAATCCATTAGAGGCAATTTCTTTAGTTTATATTGCGATGTGTCAGTAGCAGCGGTGAGGGAATTTGGTATCGAGCTGTCTGCTGCTTGAGCAAGGGGATTCGACATGGCCGACAGGGATGTCATTGCATCGTTAACAGTATCCGGTAACGTTGGATCCACCATCTGATCCAGTGTTTCCTTCATGGATGACAGGGCTGCCACAGCACCAGAAGTTTCCGCGTCAAGCGACGCATCATTTTGACTTTTGTCTTTGCTCACTGCTTTTCGCCCCTTTGTGTTTTCTCTCTATTTCTTATGCTTCCAATGTTTTAGAGTTCGTTGTTGATGTCCGCTTCTATCTGCTGAGTTTTGCTATAATAGCTTTCAAGAAGGCTTTTATGTGCCCACCTTGCAATCAAAGCCATAATCTCAAATCCAAATAGAGTTATTATACACAATAGCCCATTGTGGTACACAACAATCGCAACCAGCATTCCCACAAAACCGGTTATTGCAAAGTTCAGCATAGTAGAACGAAGGATTCGAATCCGGGATAATGAGACTGCTGCAAACGAGCCCTGCTTAACCTTATCCCATACGGTGATGCTAGTATTTGCCTCAATCGGATAGTCTCCTTTTATCTTTTCCTTCGTTTTCTTCGTCAACTGATCTGCTACTCGGTCTACCAAAAGTCCTAGGACATAACATGCACCAAGCATGAATATGGACGTGAGTAAATTTTGGATACAGTAATCAAAAATGGCCATTACTGGAGTGCCCAGAATCAGCAAAATGAGCAGGCCTAACCAGATCAACGTCTCCATGCCAATTATAATGTATTCGACATATAGTTTTGTTGTTTGCATATTCCATTCAACTCACTTTGAATATACCTTTGCCGAAATCCCCCCTACCGCAGCGCCCAACGTATTGAATAATACGTCATTTACATCTGCCATGCCTCGCCCGGTCAAATACTGGAGTACCTCACAGGACACAGACAAAGCAAGACCAACTGCAACTACCTTCTTGCCTTCTCGCTTCCACTGCCAGCTTGTTACCCCATACGGTACATAAAGGACCAAGTTCAGCAAGTTGCCCGCCCATACAACCACATTCGGCCTCAGCTTTAGCTTGAAACATATGCTTTCATTAAACCCAGGCGCACGACGCAATAGTGTGATATAGAGGATTAGAAAAACAGAATACAGTGGAGGGATGCATGGATACTTCCTGCGGTTGCACAAAACGATAATTATGGAAAATAAAAGCAGAATAACTTCCTGGATAGATAAATTCTTGGAAACGGTATAATAGATTTGATGAATTTGGAACAACATCTATTGATTGTCCTTCTTTTATCACTTGTCCATTGATAATGTCCGAAGGCAAAAAACTATACACTTGTTATAATCAGAAATCATTTATAGAGTGTATTGATTTTTTCCGTTATGTCAACATATCGACTTTTGCCGAATGGTTCATGGGATGCTGTAATTGTTTTATAGAAAGAGGGCTGAGGTATGACAAAGCAATCCGATGTCATCCTTTCCCATTCTTTGCAGGTGAAGAAGAGCTTATCATATGGAATGCGTAAATACTCGTCAAGCGTTTCCTGCGTAGCTCCATTTTGGTCATTAAACTTCACTAGGATTCTATCCCAATTTATGCGATTGTACCTGCGCTCCCACTTTTCCTGTGCCTCACGCTCGCTATGATAATGTAAGAAAAAGATTTCGACTGTCCCCCCCCGGTGGACAATTGACCTATCGGATAGTGACCGAATCGTTTATCATTTACCAATTCCGGCCTCGTCTTCCACTTTGAATCTTCTGGCCTAATAAATTTGAGAGGAGCTGTTACGAATCCCTTCAAATCCTTCAGAAAACATATGTAATCCTCTGCAAAGAAAAACAAACCTACTGTTGGGGAGTTTTTCGGAAGATTATAACTCCCGTAAATCATCCCGCCCCAACAGTTATTGGAAATAATAGTAAAATCTTTACCCAACAACTTTTTTTGGCGCGCTTGTGCAAAACCCTTGCGCCAATACTTACTCACCTTGAGTCTGAACCCTTCGTATGTCATATTATCACCTTGCACCTTTGAAACGTTTTATAATCCGGTTTATACATTTAACTCTCAGCAGCATGATTAATGCTGCGTATGCGAGAACAATATAGGTGCCCATAATCACAAACTGCAGATATATATCCCCCTGTAATGTAGTTTTTATAAGGGCTGCTGTAAGCCAAACTATCCCAGAAGCCAATAAAATTTTCAGGCCGTCGGTAATGCTAGACTTCATGGAAAAACTTGGAGTGTATTTTTTCACCCCCGGAAGGAGCAAAGCAGTAACAACAAGCATAGAAATGCTCGTTGCCAAAGCTATACCTGTAACCCCCAGAAATTTTGATAACGTAATGCTCAGAACGACATTGACGCCAACGGATATTGCTCCATTTATCATTGGGGTTTTTGTATCTTGAAAAGCATAATAAACCTTAACGATAGTTGCTCTCGCCGCTTGGAAAAAGAAACCTGCGGCATACCCGATAACAACTCCATTTGTTCTTGAAATAGCTTCCGTACTAAAACTGCCTCTTCCATATAGTACCCCAACTATTAGGTCACCACCTACAAAACACATGACCATAATCGGCATAATAATTACGAACAAATACTCTAGTGACTGTTGTAGATTATCCCCTACCTTTTCAAATTTCCCCTCTGCAATCCATGTTGCATAATGGGAAAAAAGAACCGTAGAAAGAGATGTAACAATCAAAGATGTAACGATCTCATTAATGGATGCTCCATAAGATAGTACCGAGACACCGCCGTGACCTAAGCCTGATGAAATCTGCTTGTCAACAATATCGTTAATTTCATAGATTGCATTGCCTACAATCAACGGGCCTGCCAGCGAAATCAGCATCTTAATGCTTGCTATCTCATCTGAGGTTTTCAGTTTAAACTTGAAACAATTTCTGGCATTCCAAGTTATTTGTATGCATTGAATAAATCCAGCCAAAACAAAGGCCCATAACAATGCAGAGATTCCCATCTTAGGATAAAACAGCAATGCAGAAACAATAACAAATAAATTTTGAAAGAAGGCTTGACCTTTTCCAGGAAGAAATCTTTTATCCGTTTCAAGTACAACATTAATGATCTGGTAATAGCAACTAAAAACAAAAACAATCGCTATTATTCGAATATACGAGGATAGATCCTGCAACTGGGCTCCCTCATACGAAGGCGCCAATATTCTGGATATTTCGTCAGAGAACGAAACGAATATAATTGTAATAACAAAAGCAATTGGGATAAATATCTTTAGAACCGCATTAATAAGATTGTTCGATGCATCACGCCCTTCTTTTAGTAACCGATTGGTATGCATTGAGAGCAATGAAATTGAAATAGACGAAAAGAAGACAGTACATAACGCGGCAATCACTTCTGATGCGATAAAAAATGCGTCTGTTTCTGCAGTCGCACCACAAACTGCTGCAATAATCGACTTCTTAGCAAGCCCCAAAACTTTAATAAAGAGCACTGCAACCGTTAATTGCAATGTCGAACCAATTATGCCTTTCTTCTTTGACATCTTTCTATAAGTTCTCCTTATCAGTTCTACTTTATTTTACCAACAAGAGACATTTGCCTTTTATTTCATCAAAAAGCAAATCCCATTTATGTAAGAATTTCTGAATTCCAATTAGATTGAATATTTGAATTCTACTTTTTTCTATTGCGCAACAGACAACAAAAATCGTAGGGGCAATAATAATTAAACCGCCAAGATACATCATTATTCCACCAGCGTACAGTTGTTCCATCGGTAAAGTCTTCCACAGAATATTTCTAACATTACTGTTGTCGTGAATAAGATATACTGCAAAAGTAAGTGGACCAAACCAGATGATAGCTCTTTTTAATCTATCATTTCCAATATTGAGATTTAAAAGGAACCAGAACAAGAAGACTGACGCCATTACAACCGTAATAGAATTGTACCGAAAAAACAATCCCGATAAGACATAACTGCCGACTATACGATTTGATACAAGTCCCAATGGAACTCTTACCAGTCCCGTAATCAAAGAACATAAGACATATCCCATGAGAGCCTTATTTTTCCCACAAGGTATTCCGAATTTACGAATATATCCGCCAATTATATACAAGGGAATAAGCCA
>ERZ859732.1002-NODE-1002-length-10073-cov-2.706828_pt1 | contig 10073 bp, 9 predicted proteins | sample MGYA00510123_ERZ859732 | MGnify/ENA primary metagenome ERZ859732 (study PRJEB30046, sample SAMN00715133) | human gut metagenome | study: EMG produced TPA metagenomics assembly of the A metagenome-wide association study of gut microbiota in type 2...
TACTCGCACCGGCGCAGCTCGAGGGCGTTCTGGATGCGGCCCAGACTATCAAAGATGACGAACAGGCCGAACACGATGGGCAGCACCCGCACCACCACATCGCTGCGGATGATGAGGAATGCGCCCAGCGCCAGACAGACCAGCCCCGAGATGAGAGTGAGCTGGCTCTGGAACACGCCGCGCTCTACGACAAAATACCGCACCAGCTGCACTGCCGCGCAGGCCAGCACCACGCCGCCCAGCGCGTAGCAGACCACATTGAGAGCCGTGCCGGGCACCATCAGCAGGAAGATGCCCAGCGCCAGATAGAGCAGGCTCATGAGGATAAGGTTCCACTTCAGCTTTTTTGCCATAGAGTTCACGTTCCTTTCAGGTTATACAGCTGCGTCCTGCTTTTCGGAGAGCGGGACGATGACGGTACGGTTGATGCGGGCCATGAAAACGAGGCTCAGCGCAAGGCTGACCACCTCCGCGATGATGAAGGCCCACCAGACCATGTTCACCTCGCCGGTGCGGCTCAGCAGCCATGCAGCGGGGATGAGCACCACCAGCTGACGGCAGATGGAGACGGTCAGGCTGAACACGCCGTTGCCCAGCGCCTGGAACACCGAGCTCAGCACGATGCCGGCACCCGCCAGCAGGAAGTGGGGGCAGATGATGCGCAGCGCCGGGACGCCGATGGCCAGCATGGCGTCGCTGGCGGCGAAGAGGCCCAGCAGCTTATCCGGCAGGAACTGGAAGATGCAGAAGCCCACCAGCATGATGCACTCGGCGTAGAAGACTGCGAGGCGGATGGTCTTTTTGACCCGCTCCGGCTTCCGTGCGCCGTAGTTGTAGCTGATGATGGGGACCATGCCGTTGTTCATGCCGAAGATGGGCATGAACACGAAGCTCTGCAGCTTGAAGTAGACGCCGAAGACGGCGACAGCCGTGGCCGAGAAGGCCATCAGGATCTGGTTCATGAAGAAGGTCATCACGCTGCCCACGCACTGCATGGCGATGCTGGGCAGGCCGACGGTGTAGATGCGGCCGATGGCCTTGGCGCTGGGCCGGAAGCCCCGGAAGCTGATCTGGATGTCGGGGTTCTTATTGAGGTTGAAGTACAGTGTCATGCCCGCGCCGCAGAACTGGCCGATGACGGTGGCCGCGGCAGCGCCGGTGGTGCCGGACAGGGCCTCGCCGCAGTAGCCGAAGATGAAGATGGGATCGAGAACGATGTTCACGACAGCGCCCACCAGCTGGCTTATCATGCTCAGATGGGTGCGGCCGGTGGCGGCCAGCAGTTTCTCGCCCATGGTCTGGGTAAAGAGGCCGAGGCTGAGCACGCAGCAGAGCTGCAGATACTGGATGCCCTGCCGGGCGATGTCCATGTCCGAAGTCTGTGCGTAGAAGTAGGGTTTCATGCAGGTGAGGCCGATGACGAGGAAGACGGCGTAGCTGCACAGGGACAGGAAGATGCCGTTCTCGGCGGTCTTATTGGCCCGTTCCTGGTTCTTTTCGCCGAGGCTCTTGGACAGCAGGGCGTTGACGCCCACGCCGGTGCCGACGCCCACGGCGATCATGACGTTCTGCAAAGAGAACGCCAGCGAAACGGCGGTCAGGGCGCTCTCGCTGACGTGGGACACGAAGATCGAGTCCACCACGTTGTAGAGGGCCTGCACCAGCATGGATACCATCATCGGCACGCTGAGCTTGATGAGCAGAGGGTTGATGTCCATGGTACCCATGATGTTTTCCCGCTCACCGGCGGGAGAGAATGAGGGCTGCTTGTTTTCCACGATTTCTCCTTTTGATGTTGATAACTTGAGGATGCAGAGTTCTTCTATGCCGCAAACGTGGGCAGAGCGCAAAAGCACCCCACCCACGCAGCATCATTATTTATTTTGCCCCTTCCGGGGCGGCGGGCATCAGCCCTCCATGGCCTTCTCCTTGGCCTCTGCGGCGGCAAGGATCATCTGCACACAGGCGTCATGGCCCAGTGCAGCGTTGATGGCAAGGTCATAGTTGTGGGCGTCGCCCCAGCGGTTCTGGGTGTAGTAGTTGTAGTAGGCGGCACGGTTGCGGTCGGTCTTGTCGATCTCGTCCTTGATGCCCTTTTCGTCCTTGGCCTGCAGCATGTTGTTCTCCTTGCCGTAAGCCAGACGCCACTCCTTGGGGGCGTAGACGAAGACGCGCAGCACGTCTTTGCGGTCGCGCAGGACATAGTCGCCGCAGCGGCCCACGATGACGCAGGGGCCTTCGTCGGCCAGCTGCTTGATGATGCGGCTCTGCAGGATGAAGACCTGGTCGCCCAGCGGAAGGTCATTGCCCATCGTATACAGGCTGTACAGCAGGCTGTGGGTGTGCCGCTTCTCGCTGGCGGCCACGGCCTCCTCGGACAGTCCGGAATTCTTGGCGGCCATCGTGATCAGTTCCTTGTCGTAGAGCTTGATGCCCAGTGCGCGTGCCACGTCCTTGGCGATGTAGCGTCCGCCGGTGCAGTACTCACGGCCCAAAGTGATGATCGTCTTTGCCATAATATGTTCCTCCCATGTTGATGATTTATCCCAAAAAGCTCTTGGCTGTGCTGCCTCTCAGGAGACAGAAGGCTCAGTGCTTTGGTTTGTTTCCGATAGTGGCAGCGCGGGCGGCGGAGGCGCAGGCAGGCGCACCTCTGCAAACTGCATGGTGCCGGTCTGGTCCACGATGTAAACGCTGCACCGCCCGCCTGCGGCGGTCTGCTCGGGCGGGAAGCGGAAACCGCCGGTCCGTGTCCGCTCCATCCGCCGGAAGGTGCGGTGGGCTGTGGTGGCGTGGGCTACTCCGTCGTGGGGGCTGCAGGCCGCCCAGCCGGAAAATTCTGCCGGGAGCAGCTGCCGCTGGCCTTTCTGAGCCAGATACCAGCAGTCATCCTCGGCACTGTACACAAAGTCGCAGGAGACCCGCCGGGGGCGGTTGGCCTCGGTGTTCCGGGGCTTGGGGCGGAGGGCGATGGCCCGCCCGGTGAAGTAGCGGGCAAAATCCGTCACTGCCATCGTGCAGTTCACGGCTCCGTCGCTGTCGGCGGTGGGGTCGTTGAGCAGGACATAATCGGCGAGGACCGCGTCATCGTGGCCGAAGCCCCGCAGACCCATCCAGACTCCGATGGGGTCCCGCTGGCCCCGGATGCGGCGCTCGATGCGCACGGCTACGGAACAGCCGTCGTGTATCTGCTCCCGCAGGTCCTGCAGGTCCATCCACGCCTGCCAGCAGGGAAAACCGCAGCAGCCCGCTGCCGCGGCGGCGAAAGCGGCGTTGCTGGTGCTGCCGGTGGTCTTGTCCTCCATGACGTAGGCCACCTCTTCGGGCAGGATGTCCTCGCCCCAGCGGTTCATCAGGGCCGCCATCACCAGCGGCAGGTCCATGTCCCGGCCAAAGCTGGGGTCATGGGCCGAGAGACAGTATTCCGGTAAGTACAGGCGGCGGTTGATGGGGTGGCCGCTCTGCTTATCCCACGCAAGGGGGCGGACCGCCGCCGCCAGCAGCCGGAGCGCCGGGGTGACTTTATCGTCGTTGGTCGAAAGATTGACCTGAAGCTGGACGCCGGTGCCGCCGCCGGGCAGCGCCACCGTCACGGTGTCGCCCATCAGGAAGATGAGGCCGTCGTCGCTGTGGGTGCTGATGCTGGCCCGGGGGTAATCCGGCGCCCACTTGCCAAAGCTCATCCAGCCCGTCCAGCTGCCGCCTGCGTAGACGCGGCAGCGTACCTCCACCATCGTGTTCTGGGGCGCGTGGGCGTTCCAGCTGACGTTCAGGTTGCAGAAGGCCGGCATGGCGAACTCAGGCGTCGTGTAGCTGCCGTATTGCAGGTACCGCCCGGCCACGCTGTCCAGCACGACGCTGCCGTTGTCCAGCGCTACATTATCGAGCTGTCCGCGGGAAAATGTCTCCGTGCCCTGCAGCACCAGATTGTTCCGCTGTTCCATTGCACGCATCCCCTTTCCGCGTCGGTGTGTCGTTTATTCCTCGTCGTCGCTGCGCTCCTCGGCCATCTCGGCTTCATACTCGGCGTCGTGGAGCTTGCGGATGTTCTCCTCGATGTGGAACACCCGGTCGAGGTCGCCGTAGACGATCTGGCTGGTGATCTCCACCTGGAACCAGAAGCCGAACACCAGCATGAGCAGCAGGCCCAGCGGCATACAGAGGATGACGAGGCCCCAGAACAGTACCGTCACGAGGGACGCAGCCAGTGCGTGGGGCAGGAAAGCTATCATGCAGTTGACGCTGTTCTTGAGCGTCTGGCCGAAAGGCTGGTCCAGCAGGACCACCTGGGGCCACATGTAGGAGAACAGCATGTGGAAGATGACGAGGTTGAGCACCGTGGCCACCCACATGCCTACGCCGACGTTGGTGCCGTGGTAGAGCAGGTTGAAGCAGAAATACACGAGGAAGACCTGCACCGTGACCACGACGCAGTAGAGCATGCCCGGCAGGATGCTGGCTTTGAAGTTTTGCTTGAAGGCCTTGCGGTAGGTGGTCCACCAATAGCCGGCCTCGTCGCGCAGAGCGCGCAGGACGGTGTCGTACATGCCCGCCAGCACCGGCCCGGCCAGAATGCCGCCCACGGCGGCACTGAGCACCATGACGGGCAGGCTGTTCATCAGAAAGCCGATGTACACCAGACAGATGACGGGCAGAAAGCCCAGACAGGTGAGCAGATTTGCAAGGAACATCCCGCTCATATCCCGGCCCACCAGCTCGAAAAAGCGGCCTACGCCGGTCTTGCGGGGGGCGTCCTTTTCGACGCCCGGTCCGGACTTGAAATCGTTTGCAGAAGGGAACAGACTCATGTTGTATGGATATCCTCTCTCGCCGTCCCGAAAGACGGCTTACATTGCACAGCACGGTTTTGGCAGGAAGCGCCATTGTGCTGGCTTTCTGATTATAAATATACCCGGATTTTGTGGATTTTGCAAGCCGCAAAGCCCTCTAAATGTAAAAAAAGTATTTCCTCTCCCTTTTTGGGGCGGAGTGTGATACAATAGAAACGGCTTTTTGAGCCAGAAGGAGGTATCGCTCTGTGAGCATTTTCCGCACCATTGCGTTATTCGTTTATCTGTTCGGGTACATGATCGTCCATTACAGTGTGCTGTGCAAAGCCGAGCGTGCGCTGGCCGCAGGCGACACCGAGACGGTGCGCCAGCTGGTAAAAAAGCACATCCCCCATTGGAGCAAAGGCATCCTGAACGTCACCGGCGTCCGGCTCAGCGTCGAGGGACTGGACAACATCCCGAAGGATGGCCCCTGCGTCTTTGTGGCGAACCACCGCAGTTATTATGACATCCCGCTGCTGCTGGCCGGCCTCGATGAGCCCTATGGCATCCTCGCCAAGGAAGAGCTGGGAAAAATTCCTCTGCTCAACCGCTGGATGAAGCTGCTGGGCTGCGTTTTCGTCCAGCGCGACGATGTCCGCGCCTCGGTGCGCGCGTTGAACGACGCCACCGCCATCGTGGAGAGCGGCAGGAGTTTCATCATCTTCCCTGAAGGCACCCGCTACAAGGGCGAAGAGGGCGGCGCCGGTGAGTTCAAGGCCGGTGCCTTCCGCATTGCGGTCAAGACCGGCGCGCCGGTGGTGCCGGTGGCCATCTCCGGCGCACGGGGCCTGTTCGAGGCCCGCGGCAACCGTGCCACCCCCGGAACGGTACACGTCCGGGTGCTGCCGCCCATCCAGACGGCAGACATGAGCCGGGCCGAGCAGAAGCAGCTGCCTGACGCCGTCCGCCAGACCATTCTGGCAGAGTTATAACTTTTTTGGAGGACACTGCCTCATGGCAAGCTACCGTTACGAGCGCGACATCGACCCGAAAGACATTGCCCCTCGCAAGGAAAGACAGTACACCCGCAAGGAGCGCTGGGCCAACTGGTGGGACTATAACCTGAAATGGGTCATCATCATCGGCATCGCCGCGGCTTTTGTGGCCTACAACTTCATCGGACAGTATTTCTTTGTCACCAAGCCCGATTATAACGTGGCCGTGGTGGCCCCCTACTATCTGCCCGAGGACACCGTGAACGCTTTGCAGGATGCACTGGCCGCCTACGGCGAAGACCGCAACGGCGACGGCAAGGTGGTCGTGACCCTCAACGTCTACACCCTCGACTACTCCGACACTGAGACCCAGACCGAGAGCGCCGCCTATCTGACCATGGCTGGAACTACCAAGCTGGCCACCGACGTACAGGGCGGCCTCAGCTCTGTTTTCCTGCTCTGGGACCCGGCGGGCTTTGAAGAAAGCACCGGCTCGCTGCGGTATCTCGACGGCACTCTGCCCGCCGCCGACAGCGACGAGGACTGGTGGAACATGGTGTACAAGTGGGACGACTGCCCGGTCCTGGCTGGCCTCGACCTCGGTGACTACGGCCCCGACACTACCCAGAGCAGGAGTGGTTCCAGTCAGGAGTATATGTCCCAGTTCTATGTGGGAATGCGGGGCGCGTGGAACAGCGGCACTGCTGATAACCTCGCAGGAGGCGAAGAATTCTGGCAGAAGCTGACCGAAGGCGCTGTCTCCACGGCAGCTCCGGAGGGCTGAGCCATGCGGTACCGTGTTCTCTCCAAGGGGAAGGCAAAGCATCTCAGCATCCCTGAAAAGCCTGCCGAAAAAACTGCATCTCTGAAGGCTGCCGACCTCGACAACCCCTATGGCCGGGTGTTCGGCACCCCCCGCAGCAGGGAAGACCTGCGCAAATAAGCAAGAACGCCCTCTCCGTCATTGCCGGAGGGGGCGTTTTGGTTGCAATCTCTTCGCGTTGACGGCCCCGGATTTGAAATATTATCTACCCTCAAAGAGAGCCGGGCTTGTTGTTTCCTCATCCGGGTTATGGTATACTTACTAAGTATCATCGCTGTAAGAACTGAAATTTTACCCAAAGGATGTGGAAAGATGGACACACTGGAACAAGCCCGCGCCGAGATCGACGCGGTGGACGCGCAGCTTGCCGCCCTGTTTGAGCGGCGGATGGCCGCTGTGCTCAGCGTCGCCCAATACAAACAGGCCCACGGTCTGCCGATTTTTGACGCCGCGCGGGAGGCGGCGGTGCTGGAAAAGGCTGCGGCCCGCATCCGGAACGCTGCCCTCCGGCCTTACTATAAAGACCATATCCAGAACATGATGGACGTCGCCAAGCAGTACGAAGCCGAGGTGCTGGGCCGGAACCGCGCCGCCTATCAGGGCGTGGAAGGCGCTTTCGCCCACATCGCGCTGCGGGCGCTCTTCCCCCACGCGGAGGCCGTCAGCTACCCGACGTGGGACGAGGTGTTTGATGCCGTCAGCCGGGGCGACACCGCCCACGGCGTTGTGCCGTTTGAGAACAGCCACGCAGGCGACGTCTCCGCTGTCCTCGACTTGTGCTACAACCACCCCGAGCTGTGGGTGGTGGACGTCTACGACCTGCCCATCTCCCAGAACCTGCTCGTCCTGCCCGGCACCCAGCTGGCCCAGCTCAGGCACGTTTACAGCCATCAGCAGGCCATCGCCCAGAGTGAGACGTTCTTAAAGCAGTTCCGTCTGCCCGCCACGGCCATGCCCAACACGGCCATGGCCGCAAAGTTCGTGGCCGAGTCGGGCGACCCGTCCAAAGCCGCCATCGCCAGCGCCGAGACAGCCGCCCTCTACGGGCTGGAAGTCCTCGTCCCCAGCATCAACACCGACGGCGACAACACCACCCGCTTCATCGTCCTCAGCCGCGAAAAGCCCACCGTGGGCAACCGCTTCTCGCTGCTGTTCACACTGGATAACAAACCCGGCAAGCTGGCTGAGGTCATCCAGGTCATTGGCCGCTTCGGCTACGACATGGAGTCCATCAAGAGCCGTCCGCTGCCCCATGTCCCCTTTGATTATTATTTTTACGTCGAGCTGGTGGGCGACCCCTCCGCCGACAAGACCGCCGCGCTGCTGCGTGAGCTGGACCATACCTGCCGCACGGTGCGGCTGTTAGGAGTGTATACAAAATGAGTGGATTTATCGGCACCAAGCTCACCATGAATCTGGGTGAGCGCAGCTATGACATCATCCTGAAAAACGGCGCACTGGAAAATCTGTACCAGTTTGCCCGCCTCGACCGCCGGGTGGCGGTGGTGACGGACGCAGGCGTTCCCGCCGAGTACGCACAGCGTGTGGCCGACCAGTGCCGCGACGCAAAAATTATTACTGTCCCGCAGGGCGAGGCCAGCAAGAGCATGAAGATCCTCGAAAGCGTCCTGCGCCAGATGCTGGAGTTCAACATGGGCCGCGGCGACCTCGTCATCGCCGTCGGCGGCGGCGTCGTGGGCGATCTGGCGGGTTTTGCCGCTTCCATCTATATGCGCGGCATCGACTTCATCAACTGCCCTACCACCACCCTCTCGATGATCGATTCCTCTATCGGCGGCAAGACCGCTGTGGATCTGGGGGAGACGAAGAACATCGTCGGTTCCTTCTGGCAGCCCAAGCTGGTCATCGTAGACCCCAGCACCCTCGCCACCCTGCCCCGCCGCCAGTACATCAACGGTCTGGCCGAGTCGGTGAAGGCCAGCCTGCTGGCCGACCCGGAACTGTTCGCTATCTTTGAAAAGGGCGACATCGACGAGCAGATCGGCGAGATCATCTACCGCAGCCTCCGTTTCAAAAAGAGCATCGTCGAGCAGGACGAGACGGAGCATGGAATGCGCAAGGCCCTCAATTTCGGCCACACCATCGGCCACGGCATCGAGGCCGTCAAGGGCGTCAAGGGACGCCGCACCGTGGGCCTCTACCACGGCGAGTGCGTGGCTCTGGGGATGCTGCCGATGATCGAGTCCAAGGCACTGCAGAAGCGCGTCCGTGCGGTCTACCGCCGTCTGGGCCTGCCCCTGCGTACCGCCTACAACAAGGACAAGGTCTACGCCGAGATGCTCCACGACAAAAAGGCACAGGGCGGCCAGATCACCGTCATCAAGGTGCCGGGCCTGGGCTGCTGGCGCGCGGAGACCATCCCGGTGGAGGGTCTGCGCCCCCTGCTGGGCATGGAGGACTAAAGCCATGAAAAACACCTTTGGCAGCGCATTGGCGCTGACCATCTTCGGCGAGAGCCACGGCAGGGCCATCGGCGGTGTGCTGGACGGCATGGCCGCTGGTGTGCCGGTGGATGAGGAATTCATTGCCGCCTGCATGGATCAGCGCCGCGCCCGGGGCGACGGGCTTTCGACGCCCCGCGTGGAGGCCGATAACGTACAGCTGCTCTCCGGTGTCGTGAACGGTCACACCACCGGCACGGCCATCGCGCTGATGATCGAGAACCAGAACACCCGCAGCGGCGACTACGCCAAGACCGCCGACCTTCTGCGCCCCGGCCACGCGGACTTTACCGCCTACGCCAAGTACCACGGCTTTCAGGACGCCCGGGGCGGTGGACACTTTTCGGGCCGCATCACTGCCGCACTGGTGGCATGCGGTGCCATCGTGCTGGGTGCGCTGAACCGCGCCGGCATCGACATCACCACCCACATCGCCCGCTGTGCCGGCATTTCCGATACGCCCTTTGCGCTGGACGATGCCGCCGCACTGGCCGCTCAGGTGAGCGTGCTGGAAAGCAGGGACGAGGGCTTCGCCCTGCTGGATGCTTCCGTCGAAGAGCCGATGAAAACGGCCATCCGTGCCGCCGGTTCGGAGGGCGACAGCGTGGGAGGCATCCTTGAAACAGCCATTCTCGGCCTGCCCGCCGGTGTGGTACAGGGCGAGCGTTACAAGATGATTACAAAAGAATCTAAGAAGGTTCTTATGGGTGAATTTGGTCAGACAATCAAGCCTTTCAATCCTGAAGTTCAGAAGAAAGCTATTGGTGATGCAACACCTATTACATGCCGTCCGGCAGATTTAATTGAGCCACAGCTTGAAAAATTCAAGAATGACCCAGTTGTACAGGAATACAAGCAGCAGGATGAAGATGTATTAACATACGCTTTATTCCCACAGGTTGCCACAGACTTCTTTAAATATAGAGAAGCTCAGCAGAAAAAAGTAGATGCAACGGTAGCAGATACTAAGAACGGAGCATATCCGGTATAATCAAAAAACAGTTAAAACAAAAAGCGGGTC
>ERZ859732.1008-NODE-1008-length-10039-cov-5.578125_pt1 | contig 10039 bp, 10 predicted proteins | sample MGYA00510123_ERZ859732 | MGnify/ENA primary metagenome ERZ859732 (study PRJEB30046, sample SAMN00715133) | human gut metagenome | study: EMG produced TPA metagenomics assembly of the A metagenome-wide association study of gut microbiota in type 2...
ATTCATGTATCTGTCTTAACATGCAACTAATCGCTATTTTATCCCGAATTGGGGTCCTTACTTCTACGCAGAAGGACTTTCTACAAGCCTCTTAATCGACAATATCAAGATTTACGACGCTGTCGACAACAACCTCTCTGCTGAGCTCGATGCTCCTGCACACGTGCAGAACGGCAAGGTGACTGTAGTGAACGTAAAGGTTACTAACCTCGGCACAGCAAAGGCAAGCGGCTACAAGGTACACCTCTATGTAGACGGCAAGAGGTATGAGACAGAAGAGGGTGAAGACCTCGAGCCGAACGCACAAGCTACATACGAGTTCGCATTTACACCGAAGCTCGGCGCAAAGAACTTCAAGGTGAGAGGCGAAGTAGAGTGGGCTGCAGACGCATTCCAGGACAACAACAAGACTGATGAGGCAACAGTAGGCATCGTTAAGTCGCCGCTTCCGGCAGTCAGCGACCTCGCTGCTTCAGCCAAGGGCGTGCTCACATGGTCGTCGATGAATGTTGACGGCGCTGTGGTTAAGGACGACTTCGAGACATACACACCGTGGTCTATCAACAACGTAGGCGACTGGACACTCTATGACGGCGACAAGGGCACTGTATATACCTTCGGTGGTATCCAGCACCCGAACTCAGGCGTAGCACAGGCTTACATCGTCTTCAACCCGTGGCAGGTGAGCGGCATCACCGGCAGCAACTGGCAGATGTTTGCAGACATCTTCGCGCCTCACTCAGGCGAGCAGTCGATGATGTCAACCGGCACAACAATCGACACCGGCACACCTACCAACAACTGGCTCATCACTCCGGAGCTTTCGGGCGAGGAGCAGACCGTTTCGTTCTGGGTTAACGCTCCTGGCGACGAGGTAAGCCGCGGCGAGCAGAATCCGAACTCAGGTCCTGAGACATTCGACCTCTACTACTCTGAGGACGACACCAACCCCAACTCGTTCATCAAGATCAACAAGGACTCTTACGAGGCTGTTTACGACTGGAAGCAGTACAACATCGACCTTCCTGAGGGTGCTAAGTACTTCGCTATCGTACACACCAGCACTGGTTCGCAGACATCTTACAACTACGAGCCCGACCGTGTCTGCGTCGATGACGTTACATACCGTGCAGGCGGCTTGCGCGTAATGGGCTACAACGTATATCGCGACGGCGTTCTCGTTAAGAAGCTCGACAGCAAGACCACAACCTGGACCGACGACAACTACGCAAGCGACAACGGCTACGGCTCAGGCAACCACAAGTACAACGTAATCGTGGTTTACGCTAATGGCGAGTCGGACGTGTCTAACACAGCTTACGTAGGCGACCCTGCTGCAGGCATCGGTCTCGTAACAGTTGAAGGCGCAAAGGCAGACAACCGCGTATACACCGTAGACGGACAGTACGTAGGCAATAGCCTCCAGAACCTCAACAAGGGTCTCTACATCCAGAACGGCAAGAAGGTTGTAGTGAAGTAATTTGCAAAAAATAGTTAAGATGTTGATTAAATGCGGGTGCAAATGGTCTGACTTTCAATAAAAAGTCGTACCTTTGCACCCGCATTTTGCACAAATAACAATTTAATTTTAAAAGTTCTATGTATTTAGATCAGGCAAAAAAACAAGAGATCTTTGGACAGTACGGAAAGTCTAACACTGATACTGGTTCAGCTGAGAGCCAGATAGCATTGTTCTCATACCGTATTTCCCATTTGACGGAACATCTTAAGAAGAACCGTAAAGATTATACTACCGCACGTTCTTTGACACAGTTGGTAGGAAAGCGCCGCGCATTGCTTAACTATCTGTACGACCGCGACATCAATCGCTACCGTGCAATCATCAAGGCCCTCGGCCTCCGTAAGTAATCCGCACAAAGGAAACAAGGTCCCGCGTACTCAAAGAGAACGCGGGATTTTTTTTGTATTTATACTACTTGTCTGAAAAAAAAGTAGTAACTTTGCAGAAGTTTTTTAAGGTATATAAAATGCAAGATATTAGAAACATTGCGATTATCGCCCATGTCGACCATGGAAAGACCACGCTTGTCGACAAGATGATGTTGGCGGGCAAGCTGTTCCGTGACGGCCAGGATAACAGTGGCCAGGTATTGGACTCCAACGACCTGGAACGCGAACGAGGAATAACTATCCTTTCCAAGAACGTTTCAATCAACTGGAAAGGCACAAAAATCAATATTATTGACACCCCGGGTCACTCCGATTTCGGTGGTGAGGTAGAGCGTGTGCTCAACATGGCAGACGGTTGTATTCTGCTTGTTGACGCATTCGAAGGACCGATGCCGCAGACACGCTTCGTGCTGCAGAAGGCGCTTCAGATCGGTCTGAAGCCGATCGTTGTTGTGAACAAGGTTGACAAGCCCAACTGCCGCCCTGAGGAAGTGTACGAAATGGTGTTCGACCTCATGTTCTCACTTAACGCTACCGAAGACCAGCTCGACTTCCCCGTTGTTTACGGTTCGGCAAAGAACGGCTGGATGGCTGAGGACTACAACGCCCCGACAGACAATATCGACTACCTGCTCGACAAGATCGTAGAAGTGATACCCGCACCGAAAGTGCTTGATGGTACGCCGCAGATGCTCATCACATCGCTCGACTACTCAAGCTACACTGGTCGTATCGCCGTAGGTCGCGTTCACCGCGGCACGCTCAAGGAGGGCATGAACATAACCATCTCTCATCGCGACGGTACTCAGGAGAAGACACGCATCAAGGAAATACACGTGTTCGAGGGTATGGGACAGAAGAAGGTAGACGAGGTTCACTCTGGCGACATCTGCGCCATTGTAGGTCTGGAGCGCTTCGAAATCGGCGACACCATCTGCGACTTCGAGAACCCCGAGCCGCTGCCTCCTATCGCTATCGACGAGCCTACCATGAGTATGCTCTTCACCATCAACGACTCGCCGTTCTTCGGTAAGGAAGGCAAGTTCGTTACATCACGCCACATCAACGACCGTCTGCAGAAGGAGCTTGAGAAGAACCTTGCGCTGCGCGTGCGTCCGTTCGAGGACACCACGGATAAGTGGATTGTAAGCGGACGCGGTGTGCTCCACCTCTCTGTGCTCATCGAGACAATGCGTCGCGAGGGTTACGAGCTTCAGGTAGGTCAGCCGCAGGTAATCTACAAGGAGATCGACGGTGTGAAGTGCGAGCCTATCGAGGAACTTACTATCAACGTGCCCGAGGAGTTCTCGAGCAAGATGATTGATATGGTGACACGCCGCAAGGGCGAGATGACATCTATGCAGACCCTCGGCGACCGCGTAGATATCGAGTTCGACATACCGTCGCGCGGCATTATTGGTTTGCGCACCAACGTGCTCACAGCGAGCCAGGGCGAGGCTATCATGGCCCACCGCTTCAAGGAGTACCAGCCGTACAAGGGCGAGATTACACGCCGTATGAACGGTTCGATGATTGCGCTCGAGACTGGCACTGCCTATGCTTACTCTATCGACAAGCTGCAGGATCGCGGCAAGTTCTTCATCGATCCGGGTGAGGAAGTGTACGCAGGTCAGGTGGTAGGTGAGCACGTTCATGACAACGACCTCGTCATCAACGTTACGAAGGCAAAGCAGCTCACCAACGTTCGTGCCAGCGGTTCTGACGAGAAGGCGCGCGTGATACCGAAGGTTGTGATGAGTCTTGAGGAGTGCCTCGAGTACATCAAGGGCGACGAGCTCGTGGAGGTTACTCCGAAGAGCATGCGTATGCGCAAGATTATCCTCGACCATCTCAGCCGCAAGCGCAGCAACAAAGACTAATTTCTTGTATCGAAATATATACAACAACGGGTGTTCCAAGACTGTGAAGTCATGGGACACCTTTTTTCGTATCAAATGCTTGCTTTTATGGAATTAATTTATTACATTTGCGGCATGGAAATAGAAATAAGAGAAATTGCATACACCAAAGAATTCTTAGAATACTTTGAACAGTTGCCAGATAATATACAAGAGAAATACGACTATGTATTCAGTATCATGGTGACTCAGAAAGTTGTGAATCGTAAGTTTGTGAAGAAAATCGAAACTACGGAGTTCTATGAAATGAGGGTCAGAGTCGGAACGAATGAATACCGCTCGTTCATATTTGCCATTGATGCCGCAAGTTTCATGGAGTGTAGCAGGATTGTCATGCTGAATTCTTTCGTGGAGAAGAGTTCGAAGCAGTACAAGTCTGAGATTATTAAAGCAAGAAAAATTTTAAAAGATTGGGAGGATAGTTTATGATTAATGTTAGTGATGAAAAATGGAAGAGTCAGCCGAAAGTAAATGATATACTCAATGAGAGATACGGCGCACCCGGCACCCCTTCGCGCGATGCTTTCGAGGCGCGCGCCAAGGCGTGGTATTACGCCGAGTTGCTGAAAGAAGAGCGCAAGCGCCAGAAGCTTACGCAGCAGCAGCTTGCCGACAAGATTGGCAAGAAGCGCGAGTATATATCTACCATAGAGCGTGGCAACAGCGACATGCAGATGTCTACGTTCCTGCAGATAGCTTCTGCGTTAGGACTGCGTTTCTCGCTCGTGGTGGGCTGACGGCAAATTAATGTGCGGGTAGACTGACGGCAAATTAATGTGCGGGTGGGCTGACAACAAGTTGGTTAAACCACGCGCCCGAACACAATAATAACGGCTGTTCGGCGTTTATTATTCAGAAAAAGAAAACGTAAACGAACAAGAACAGATGAAGAAAAGAACAATAATATTGGGACTCGCCGCAGGCGTGCTGCCAGCGATGGCGCAACCGAAGGTCGGCACTGTATCCGTACTGCCCCGTGTGGGCGTGGCGCTCGCCAATCTGCCCGGTGACAAAATGTATATAGCCGGTGGAGTCGGCGACAACATGACTTACTCGGCACGCTACAAGGCAGGCCTGATGGCAGGTGTCGACATCGACTGGCAGTTCATGCCCAACCTCTCTGCCACTATCGGTGCGCAGTATGTGCAGCAAGGCGCCAAATACGGCAACGACGGCTACAAGGTGCAGGTTACGGAAGGCGTGTACAAAGGCACCGGCTACAGCGACTGGAGCATGCAGCTCCATTACATCAACGTGCCTTTGATGCTCAACGCCTACCTCGGCACGGGCTTCGCCGTTAAAGCCGGTGTGCAGATAGGCTTCCCGCTCTCGGGCAAAATGAAGTACACCGAGCAGCAGTACACGATGACGAAAGACGACGTGAAGTACGAGAAACCCGAACACGTGAAATATGACCTGAACTCAACGCTTACAAAAGTGACATTTGCTATTCCCGTCGGTGTGAGCTACGAGTTCTCTAACGTCATCATCGACGCGCGCTATAACTTCGGACTCACACAGTTCCAGGACATTGACGGTTTCGAGTCGTCGAAGAACCGTGTGTTCACGTTCAGTGTAGCCTATCGTTTGGAACTATAAAAACCTGCTAAGTCGCCAAAACCAGAACATCAACCGAACAACAATGGAAAAGAAGATAATAGTCTGCTGCGCCATCATCGTAGCAGGAACATACATACTCTCGCGCTCGTGGTCGATGACCATCGGCGTGGCTCTGCTGCTCTACGCCCTCGACGCCTACCTCACGGCTTGGGTGAAGAAGAAGGACGAGCAGTATTACGGAAAAAAGAAAAAGGAAGAAGATGGAGAAACTCATTAAACTATATACAGAATGGAGTGGGGCGGAACCCGTCAGCACCGAGCAGCTCGCTGGTGCCGGTAGCAATCGCCAGTACTACCGCTTCACCTCAGAGGACGGCTCCACCGTCATCGGCGTCGTAGGCACCAGTCGCGACGAGAACCACGCCTTCGTTTATCTCGCCGAGCACTTCGAGCAGCGCCAGTTGCCCGTGCCGCACATACTCGCACAGAGCGCCGACGGACTGCGCTATCTGCAGACCGACCTCGGCTCAACCTCGCTCTTCGACGCCATACGCGGCGGACGCGAGGCTGGCGGCAGATACAACCAGCACGAGAAGCAACTGCTGAAAGCTACCATACGTCAGTTGCCGAACATACAGATACGCGGAGCGCGCGGACTCGACTGGCAGAACTGCTATCCGCAGCCCGAGTTCGACGAGGACAGCGTGCTCTTCGACCTCAACTACTTCAAGTATTGCTTCCTGAAGCCTTCGGGTCTCGACTTCCACGAACTGAAGCTCGAGGCTAACTTTCGTCTCTTCGCCAAGGACCTCACCGCCGAGAACATCGACTCGTTCCTCTACCGCGACTTCCAGGCGCGCAACGTGATGCTCGACGCCGACGGCAATCCGCATTTCATCGACTTCCAGGGCGGCAGACGCGGTCCGTTCTACTACGACCTCGCCTCGTTTCTATGGCAGGCGTCGGCACGCTACAGCGACAAGCTGCGCCGCGAACTCGTAGCCGAATACTACGACGCGCTGAAGCAGTACACCGAGGTGCCGTCGCTGCGCCACTTCGTACACCGTCTGAGCCTCTTCGTACTCTTCCGCACGTTGCAGGTGCTCGGCGCATACGGTTTCCGCGGCTACTTTGAGCGCAAGAAGCACTTCATCGATTCCATTCCGCCGGCTATGGACAACCTCCGCGCGCTGCTGAAGCTGGGCGAGCAGGTGTTCCCCTATCCGTACATGATGGATATGCTGCGCCGACTCACCGAGATGCCGCGCTACGCTCATATCGAGGAGCCGGCTGTGTCGCGCGCTGACGGCTACAAAACCACCGACAAGAACGTCTACGCGGCCCATCCGCAGGACGGACCAGCCACGTTCTCCAAGTACGACGGCAAGGGACCGCTGCGCGTACGCGTCTTCAGCTTCTCCTACCGCAAGGGCATACCAGCCGATGAGTCGGGCAATGGCGGCGGATACGTGTTCGACTGTCGCTCTACTCACAACCCTGGACGTTATGAGCCGTACAAGAAACTCACCGGACTCGACGAGCCTGTGATAAGATTCCTCGAGGACGATGGCGAGATACTCACCTTCCTCGACAGCGTATACAAGCTCGCCGACGCACACGTGCAGCGATACATCGACCGCGGCTTCACCGACCTGATGTTCTCCTTCGGTTGCACCGGCGGACAGCATCGCAGCGTCTACTCGGCGCAGCATCTCGCAGAACATCTGCACGAGAAGTTCGGAATAGAAGTGCACGTCTGCCACAGAGAGCAAGGCATAGAGCAGACACTTCTGTAGAATTTATAGCGCATTCGTTTTGCTGTTTGGCGGATTTTGAGTAATTTTGTAGGCAACATATTTATAACGACATCTATGATGCAAGCAATGATTTTCGCGGCAGGAATGGGCACTCGCCTTAAACCGCTCACCGACACTATGCCAAAGGCGTTGGTGAGGGTAGGTGGTGAGCCGCTCATAAAGCACGTAATACAAAATCTCTCTGAGGCTGGCGTTGACCGCATTGTTGTCAACGTGCACCACTTTGCGCAGCAGATAATCGACTATCTTACAGAAAACGACAACTTCGGGCTCGATATACGCATCTCCGACGAATCTGCCGGACTGCTCGAGACGGGCGGCGGCATAAAGCATGCCGCGCAGCTCTTCGCCCCCGACGCCCCGATACTCATACATAACGTGGACATCCTGAGCAACGTAGACCTGCGACGCTTCTACGAGCGCGCCGGCGGTCTGCTCAAGGCTGACGCTTCAACTCCGACTTCAGCTGACGCTCCCGACGCGTTGCTCCTCGTGAGTGAGCGCAAGACGCAGCGCTATCTGCTCTTCGACGACACGATGCGCCTCGTCGGTTGGACCAATATCACCACGGGCGAAGTGAAGAGTCCGTACCCCGGCCTCGACCCTAAGGCTTGTCGTATGTACGCTTTCGCCGGCATACACGCCCTCTCGCCCCGTATGCTGCCTTTGATGCAGCAGTTCCCCGACCGCTTCAGCATCATCGACTTCTACCTGCAGACCTGCGCCACCCACCGCATCGAAGGCTTCGCCAAAGACAACCTCCTACTGATGGATATCGGCAAGCTCGACACGCTGGCACACGCAGAGGAGTTCCTGGTAAAAGTAAAAAAGTAAAAGGGTAAAAAAGTAAAAGGGTAAAAAAGCCCGTCCAATCCTTGGCTTAGGAAGGCCTAAAGAGGCTTAGTTCGGCTTAAACGCCGCCTACCATCGGCCTAAACGCCGCCTAAAGAAGAAAAAAGAAACATCGAATACAAACAATAAAACCAACCAAAGTAATGCAACAGAAGATAATAATTCTTGATTTCGGTTCGCAGACCACGCAGCTCATTGGCCGCCGTGTGCGCGAGCTTGATACCTTCTGCGAGATTATGCCCTACAACAAGTTCCCGAAGGACGACCCTTCTGTCATCGGCGTCATCCTCAGCGGAAGCCCCTTCTCGGTTCACGACAAGGAGGCGTTCAAGGTAGACCTTAGCCAGTTCGTAGGACGCATCCCGGTGCTTGGCATCTGCTACGGCGCACAGTACATCTCTTACGCCGGCGGCGGAAAGGTGGAGGCTGCCGACTCTCGCGAGTACGGACGTGCCAACCTCGAGCACTTCGACGCCGAGAATCCTTTGTTCAAAGGCTTCGTGCAGAACTCGCAGGTATGGATGAGCCACGGCGACACCATCACCGCTATCCCAGAAGACTTTAAGTGCATCGCTTCTACAGCCAACGTGAAGTATGCCGCTTACGCTTCTACAAAGCAGCCGGTATGGGCAGTGCAGTTCCATCCAGAGGTGTTCCACTCGCTGCAGGGCACACAGCTCCTGAAGAACTTCGTGGTAGACATCTGCGGAAGCCGTCATGACTGGAGCGCGGACTCGTTCGTAGAGACAACCGTAGCTGAGCTCAAGGCGCAGCTCGGCGACGACAAGGTGATCCTCGGACTCTCGGGCGGTGTCGACTCAAGCGTAGCAGCCGTACTCCTCAACAAGGCTATCGGCAGCAACCTCACATGTATCTTTGTCGACCACGGTATGCTCCGCAAGAACGAGTTCCGCGATGTTATGGAAGACTACAAGTGTCTCGGTCTTAACGTTATCGGCGTAGACGCAAGCGAGAAGTTCTTCTCAGACCTCGCAGGCGTTACCGACCCCGAGCAGAAGCGCAAGATTATCGGTCGCGACTTCGTTGAGGTGTTCAACGCTGAGGCTAAGAAACAGACCGGCGCAAAGTGGCTCGCTCAGGGCACAATCTACCCCGACCGCATCGAGTCGCTCAACATTACAGGCAAGGTAATCAAGAGCCACCACAACGTAGGTGGTCTGCCTAAGGAGATGAACCTCAAGCTCTGCGAGCCGCTCAAGTGGCTCTTTAAGGACGAGGTTCGCCGCGTAGGTCGCTCAATGGGCATGCCCGAGCACCTCATCACACGCCATCCGTTCCCAGGACCGGGCTTGGCTGTGCGCATCCTTGGCGACATCACTCCCGAGAAGGTACGCATCCTCCAGGATGCCGACGACATCTATATCCGCGGTCTGCGCGAGTACAAGACAAAACTCTCTGGCGAGGACGCACGCCGCGTACTTGCTGCCGGCGTTCCTGCCGACATGCACGACGGCGAGATAGAGGTTTCGCTCTACGACCAGATTTGGCAGGCAGGCACAGTGCTCCTCTCTACCGTACGCTCAGTAGGCGTAATGGGCGACGAGCGCACATACGAGCACCCCGTTGCTCTCCGTGCCGTTACCTCTACCGACGCTATGACAGCCGACTGGGCTCACCTGCCTTACGACTTCATGGCTAAGGTGTCTAACGAGATCATCAACAAGGTGCGCGGCGTCAACCGCGTATGCTACGACATCTCGTCTAAGCCGCCATCAACAATCGAGTGGGAGTAAAATTATAACTGGAAGATAGGCTGGAAGATTTCGCTTTTTAAAGCAAATCTTCCAGCCTTTATTGTGCTCTAAATGTGAGAGCTGCAGCGCTGCTGGAAGATACGGCAGATTTTTTCACTAACACAAAAAAACAAGGGCAATCTTTATAGACTACCCTTGTCAAATATTATCTACTCAAGTTTCGGATTTAGACTTCAAGCCGTTTGAGCATACTCTCTAAGTGCAG
>ERZ859732.1009-NODE-1009-length-10029-cov-1.603670_pt1 | contig 10029 bp, 6 predicted proteins | sample MGYA00510123_ERZ859732 | MGnify/ENA primary metagenome ERZ859732 (study PRJEB30046, sample SAMN00715133) | human gut metagenome | study: EMG produced TPA metagenomics assembly of the A metagenome-wide association study of gut microbiota in type 2...
GGAGATAGTAATCATCGACAGTCAAATGAATTACCGAGGAAAACTTGACACTTACCATAAACAAATATCTATTTGCATGGACTGTGCCAGTCATATATAATGAAGAACACAACTACATTAAGGGGGTTTATCATGAAGGGCAATGATATTCGTGAATCATATCTTTCATTTTTTGAAAATCAAAAAGGCCATCTGAGATTGAAGAGCTTCTCTCTGATCCCGAAAGATGACCCCAGTCTTCTTTTAATCGGTGCAGGCATGGCGCCGCTGAAGCCTTACTTTACAGGCAAGGTGGAACCGCCGCGTCATCGTGTCACCACCAGCCAGAAGTGCATCCGCACCGGCGATATTGAAAACGTAGGCCATACAGCCCGCCACCATACTTTCTTTGAAATGCTGGGGAACTTCTCCTTTGGCGACTATTTCAAGAAAGAAGCCATCAGCTGGGCATACGAATACCTGGTAAGCGTACTGAAGCTTGACCCGAAAGATTTATATGTCACTGTGTTCGAAGGTAGTCCAAGCGAAGGCATCTCACGTGATGACGAAGCTGCAAGCTACTGGGGACAGTTCTTCCCTGAAGACCACATCATCAACGGAAACAAGCATGACAATTTCTGGGAAATGGGTGATACAGGTCCTTGTGGTCCGTGCTCTGAAATCCACATCGACTCTCGTTCTGCAGAAGAAAAAGCAGCTGTTCCGGGACGCGAACTGGTTAACAAGGATCATCCGCAGGTTATCGAAATCTGGAACCTGGTGTTCATGCAATACAACCGTAAGGCAGACGGAACTTTGGAACCGCTTCCAGCGAAAGTAATTGATACCGGTATGGGATTTGAACGTCTGGTACGTACACTGCAAGGAAAAACATCCAACTATGATACTGACGTATTCCAGCCTATCATCAAAGTGATTGGTGATTTGTCTGGCAAGAAATACGGAGACGATGAAAAGACAGACGTGGCTATGCGTGTAGTTGCTGACCACATCCGTACCATCGCTTTCTCTATCACTGACGGTCAGTTGCCTTCAAATGCAAAGGCTGGTTATGTCATCCGCCGTATCCTGCGTCGTGCTGTTCGTTACGCTTATACATTCCTCGGACAGAAACAGGCATTCATGTACAAGCTGGTTCCGGTGCTGATTGAAAACATGGGTGGTGCTTACCCTGAACTGAAAGCTCAGCAGGCTTTGATTGAAAAAGTGATGAAGGAAGAAGAAGAATCATTCCTCCGTACACTGGAAACAGGTATCCGTCTGCTCGAAAAGACCATGAACGAAACCAAAGCTGCCGGCAAGACAGAAATCAGTGGAGTGGATGCATTTACATTGTATGATACATTCGGATTCCCATTCGACTTGACTGAACTGATTTTGCGTGAAAACGGTTTGACTGCCGACGTGAAAGGCTTCGAAGCTGAAATGCAGAAACAGAAAGAACGTGCCCGCAATGCCGCTGCAGTAGAAACCGGCGACTGGGTTACACTGAAAGAAGGTGAAACAACTTTCGTTGGTTACGATTATACAGAATATGAAACCAGCATCCTGCGCTACCGCCAGATTAAACAAAAGAACCAGACTCTCTACCAGATTGTATTGAGCGAGACTCCGTTCTATGCAGAAAGTGGTGGTCAGGTAGGTGATACCGGCGTATTGGTAAGCGAATTTGAAACTATCGACATCATTGATACAAAGAAGGAAAACAACCTTCCGATTCACATCGCCAAGAAACTTCCGGAACACCTGGAAGCGCCGATGATGGCATGTGTAGATACAGACAAGCGTGCTGCTTGTGCTGCCAACCACTCTTGTACGCACCTGCTGGACGAAGCTTTGCGTCAGGTATTAGGTACTCACGTAGAACAGAAGGGTTCTTTGGTAACTCCTGATTCACTGCGTTTCGACTTCTCTCACTTCCAGAAAGTGACTCCGGAACAGATTCGTGAGGTAGAACACCTGGTAAATGCCAAGATTCGTGAAAACGTACCTTTGACTGAATACCGCAACCTGCCGATTGAAAAGGCTAAGGAACTGGGTGCTATCGCCTTGTTCGGTGAAAAATACGGTGACGAAGTGCGTGTCGTACAGTTCGGTTCATCTATCGAATTCTGTGGAGGTACACATGTATCGGCTACCGGAAAAATCGGTATGGTAAAAATCATTTCTGAAAGCTCTGTAGCTGCAGGTGTACGCCGTATTGAAGCAGTTACCGGTGCGAAAGTAGAAGAAATGTTCGATACCGTACAAGATACTATTAACGACCTGAAGGCATTGTTCAACAATGCACCCGACTTGAAGGCTGCCATCTCCAAGTACATTGAAGAAAACGCTGGTCTGAAGAAACAGATGGAAGAATTCATGAAAGAGAAAGAAGCCGCTGTTAAGAACAAGCTGATTGAAGGTGCAAAAGAAATCAATGGCGTGAAAGTTATCAAAGCTGTACTTCCGATGCCGGCAGATGCAGTGAAAAACATTGCCTTCCAGTTGAAAGGACAGTTCACAGAAAATCTGTTTGTAGTTATCGGTAGTGTATTCGAAAATAAGCCGTTACTGACTGTAACCATGAGCGAAGATCAGGTGAAAGCTGGACTGAATGCTGGTCAGCTGGTACGTGAAGCTGCTAAGCTGATTCAGGGCGGTGGCGGTGGTCAGCCTCATTTCGCTACTGCCGGTGGTAAGAACCCTGACGGATTGAATGCCGCAGTTGACAAAGTAGTTGAACTGGCTGGATTCTAATTTTCAGCAGACTATATCAGTACTTATTTTTTACATTTCATCCCCCTTATTTGCCCATTTTTAGGAAAATAAGGGGGATTTTTTTCGTACTTTTGCCCACATTCTACAAGCAGACAACCTATGCCCCAAGACAAATATACGCTTATGACCACGGCACCGGTACCTCGCCTTATCCGAGGACTGGCCGTTCCGACCATCATCAGTATGCTGGTCACTTCTTTCTATGTCATGGCCGACACCTATTTTGTCGGGAAAATCAATACCCAGTCTACTGCGGCTGTAGGTATTTCTTTTTCCATCATGGCCATCATTCAAGCATTCGGTTTTTTCTGCGGACACGGTTCGGGCAATTTTATTTCCAGAAGATTAGGTGCACGCGACTACCGCAGTGCGGAAAAGATGGCGGCTACGGGCTTCTTTAGTGCATTCCTCATCGGTTGTGCCATCGCGCTTGTCGGTCTGCTTTTCCTGGACCCTATCTGCCGGGCATTGGGTTCTACCCCCACCATTCTTCCATACGCCAAGACCTATTTAGGAATTATCCTGTTGGGAGCCCCTTTTATGGCCTCCTCTCTGGTGCTCAATAACCAGATGCGATTCCAAGGGAACGCCGTTTATGCCATGATTGGTATCATTGTGGGGGCCGTACTCAACATCGGACTTGATCCGCTATTGATATTCGTATTTGACATGGGAATTGCAGGAGCCGCCTGGTCGACCTTCATCAGTCAGGTATGCAGCTTCACCATCCTGCTCTTCATGGACCGGAAAGGAGAAAACATCCGTATTCATTACCGGCATTTTACTCCCACTCCAGCCTATCTGAAAGAAATCGTATACGGAGGAAGTCCTTCTCTCTGCCGTCAGGGGCTGGCCAGTGTATCGACTATCCTATTGAATGTAGCAGCCGGAAACTTTGGAGATGCTGCCATTGCCGGAATGTCCATTGTAACCCGCATCTGTATGTTCATCAATTCCTTTGTCATCGGTTTCGGACAGGGATTTCAGCCGGTATGCGGATTCAACTACGGAGCAGGATTAAACCGCCGTGTCCGACAGGGATTCTGGTACTGTGTGAAAGTTGGCGTTATCTTCCTAGCCATCTGCTCCCTCATCGGCTACATTTATGCCCCGGAAGTAGTCTCCTGGTTCCGAAAAGAAGACCCGCAAGTTATCGCCGTAGGAGCCGAAGCCTTGCGCTGGCAGCTCATTACACTCCCATTAGGAGCCTGGGTGATACTATGTAACATGTTGCTACAAACTATCCGCCAGCCTCGCCGGGCCGTCATTCTTTCCTCCTCCCGCCAAGGTTTGTTCTTCATCCCTTTGATACTGATTCTGCCGTACTTTCTGCAGTTACAGGGTGTGGAAATGTGTCAGGCCGCAGCCGATTTATGTTCTTTCCTGTTAGCGCTTCCTCTTACTATTCCAGTATTGAAGTCACTGCGCATAGACAGAACTCCCATGAAAGAAGAAAATGCCCGATAAACACAAAACTCCTTATTCGTCTTTTCTTCGATAATCATTAGGAGTCATTCCTGCCATGCGTCGGAAATATTTGCTGAAAAATGACGCATTGGGAAAATTCAACTCATCGGCAATCTGATACACCAGCTTATCCGTGTGGCGCAACATCAGCTTGGCCTCCTGCATTACCGCCTCATTTACCCAATCCATCACCGTGCGTCCGCTGGCCTGACGAACCAGTGTACTCAAATAACGCGGTGTCAGAAAAAGCCGGTCGGCATAAAACGTAATGCTCCGCTCACGAGCCGCATATTTATTGACCAACTCTAAGAAACGATTGAAAACTTCCTCCTGCCGCGTGTGTTGCTGCCTTTCAGTAGATTGACTGCTTTTCCTGACAAAATCCAGTTGATGAAAGCACAGAGAAATCAAACTCTGCACAGAAGCTCTCGGAAAAGGCCGGTCGTGCACCACTTCCCATAACAAAGCAAACAACTGCTCCATGCGCTGCACTTCCTTCGCAGTTAAAGACAGATGCAAAAACAATCGACCTTGCAAATAGGTCTGCAACAAATCCTCTTTCTGCCAATTCTCCATCAAACTGTTTGAAAAGGCCAGCATAGCCAAATCTAAATCGGGAGATACATAAAGGAACTCAAACACCGTGCCAGGAGACACCGCCAGCAAATCACCCGCCTTAAATTCTACTTCACGAAGATTGATACGCAGCCGAAGCGTCCCCGCACGAAAAAACACCACTCGTCCCTCGGTCAACCGATAGGGCTGTCCTTCCATCGGGATAAAATGAATTACGTCGGCTATTCCCTGAATGGAACGAAGCAATCCCAATTCGGAAGTAAGAAAGCGGGAGGTGTTCGTCCCTTCTCCCACATGTTCACGTACTTTCTTCAATGCCAGCAACAACAGATGATTCGATTTCATTTGATACCCTGTTTTCCTGCAAAGATAATATTTCAGGCCTTTTTTACGACATAAACAAACATTTATCGAACAAAAAGAACATTCCGTCACACATATAGGACCGAAAGATTACACAAAACCCTCTATCTTTGTCATACAACCTTTTAATAAAGACCCAATGCCTATGATACGAACATTTCTCCTTTTGTGTGCATGGAGCCTGAGTGTGATAAGTCAGGCACAAATCACCTTGGAAAGTTGCAAGCAGCAGGCCCGTGAAAACTATCCGCTGGTACGACAATACGACTTGATCCAACTGTCCGAACAATATACGCTCTCAAATGTAGCGAAAGGCAATCTGCCCCAAATCAGCATAAGTGGAAAAATATCTTATCAAAGTGAAGCCACTACCTTCCCTTTCGAGATTCCGGGATTGGGTATGAAAGGACTACCCAAAGACCAGTATCAGGCATTGATTGAAATCAAACAGAATATATGGGACGGAGGGAAAATCCGCAACCAGAAAGCTCAGATCAAAGCCGAAGCCGAAGAACACGAGCGACAGCTTGATACGAGCCTGTATACACTGGAAGAAAGGGTGAATCAGGTGTTCTTCGGTATCCTGTTACTGGACGAGCAGCTGGCACAAAATGTATTACTGGAAGAAGAACTCGCACGCAACCAGAAAACGGTGGAGGCTTACCGGATAAACGGCACAGCCAATGATGCAGACGTAGACGCGGTAAAGGTAGAGATTCTTCAAACCAAGCAGCAGCGTATCCAGTTAGAAAACAACCGTATGGCCTATCTGCGCATGCTGTCCTTACTTACAGGAAAGGAACTTCCGGCACAAACCCTGTTAGTACGTCCAGATCCTGTGGCAACGAATGCATCTGAATTCAACCGTCCTGAACTACGGTGGTATGAAGCACAAGAACAGACTGTCGCCGTACAACGAAAGGGGTTACAGACGGGTTACCTTCCAGCTTTTAGTCTTTTTGCACAAGGAGCCTACGGCAATCCGGGACTGGATATATTGAAAGACAAGTTCAGAACCTACTACTTAGTCGGGGCACGGTTTACCTGGAATTTCGGAAGCCTGTACACCCTGAAGAACGACCGGAAAAACCTGGACAACCGCATCCAGCAAATTAGAAACGAACGCGACTTATTCTTATTCAACACACACTTACAACTGGCAGAAGAAGACGGCACCATCCAAAGTCTTCGCCAGCAAATGAAAGAAGACGAAGAGATTATCCGATTACGGGAAAACATCCGACGGTCTGCCCAGGCCAAAGTAGCCAACGGCACGATGAGCGTCAGTGACATGCTGAAAGAAATTACAGCCGAGAATCTCGCGCGTCAAGCCAAGGCCGTACATGAAGTACAATGGCTCATGCATCTACACCAAAGAAAACACCTGACCAACTAACCCGTTTCACACTAAAATATTCAAGCGTATGAAAAAAAGATATGTATTTCAAACTCTGCTACTGATTTGCCTAACTGCCTGCGGCTCCAAAGATGAATTTGATGCCACCGGCACCTTCGAAGCAACGGAAATAGTGGTATCTTCCGAGGCTACCGGAAAACTGTTTTACCTGAATGCGGAAGAAGGTATGCACTTTACGCAAGGAACCGAAGTCGGACTGATTGATACGGTGCAGCTTTATTTGAAGAAACGACAGCTGGAGGCGCAGATGAAATCGGTGGAGAGCCAGCGCCCCGACATCCACCGGCAAATAGCTGCCACAAAAGCACAGATTGCCACGGCACAGCGGGAACGCGACCGGGTGGAGAATCTGCTTAAAGCACAAGCTGCCAACCGCAAACAACTGGATGACTGGGATTCACAGTTGGCGGTACTCAACCGACAACTGGAAGCGCAACTTTCTTCGTTGGGCAATACCACTGCCAGCCTGACAGAACAAAGTTCATCAGTCGCCATCCAGGTGGCACAAGTGGAAGACCAATTAAAAAAATGCCATATCACCGTTCCCATCAACGGAACCATCTTAGCAAAGTATGCCGAACCCAGTGAACTGGCTACAGTAGGAAAACCACTGTTCAAGATAGCCGATATGGAGCACATCTTCCTGCGGGCATACCTCACCTCTTCACAATTGGAGTCAGTGAAATTAGGTAACGAAGTCACCGTTTTTGCCGATTTCGGCAATGCACAACTCAGGAATTATACCGGCAAGATAGTCTGGATTTCCGAAGAAGCGGAATTTACGCCCAAAACCATCCTGACCAACGACGAACGGGCCAACCAGGTATATGCCGTCAAAATAGCCGTCGAAAACGACGGACACATCAAACTGGGCATGTACGGGAAAGTCAAATTCTGAAAACCGAGAGTGACATGAAAAACCTCATAGAAGTCAGTCATGTAAGCAAAAGTTACGGAAAGGTGCAAGCCCTGCGCGATGTATCCTTCAGCGTAAAGCAAGGAGAACTGTTCGGCCTCATCGGTCCGGACGGAGCAGGGAAAAGTACCCTGTTCCGCATCCTGACCACCTTGCTGCTACCGGACCAGGGAAGTGCCCGGGTACTGGATGCGAATGTACGGGCCGACTTCCGTACGATACGACAGAGCGTAGGTTACATGCCGGGACGCTTCTCCTTGTATCAGGACCTCACAGTAGAAGAAAACCTGCGTTTCTTCGCCACTGTATTCCATACGACCGTTGAAGAAAACTACGAGCGGATACGCGCCATTTATGAACAGATTTCCCCCTTCAAGCAGCGTCGGGCAGGTGCATTGTCGGGAGGAATGAAGCAGAAACTGGCTTTGTGTTGTGCACTGGTTCACGCTCCGAAAGTCCTCTTTCTGGACGAACCGACCACCGGCGTAGACCCCGTTTCACGCCGGGAGTTCTGGGAGATGTTAGCCTACCTCCGGCAGGAAGGTATTACCCTCGTCGTATCCACTCCTTTCATGGACGAAGCCTTGCGATGCGACCGGGTGGCGTTTCTTTACGAAGGAGAAATTAAAGGCATTGCCCGTCCGGAAGCCATACTAAAGCAGTTCAGCGAGATTCTATGCCCTCCCGGCCTGCAACGAAAAGCCGTCGATAAACATACTCCACCCATTATCCAGGTGGACAACCTCGTCAAACGATTCGGCTCGTTCACGGCCGTCGACCACATTTCATTTTCGGTACAACGGGGAGAAATCTTCGGCTTCCTAGGGGCCAACGGGGCCGGAAAGACTACCGCCATGCGTATCCTGTGCGGGCTCAGTCTCCCCTCCGAAGGAAAGGCGGAAGTGATGGGGTTTGACGTACGGACACAAAGCGAAGAAATCAAAAAGCGAATCGGCTACATGAGCCAGAAGTTTTCACTTTATGAGGACCTGACCGTACGCGAAAATCTTCGTCTGTTCGGAGGTATCTATGGTGTCAATGCCAAGGAAATCAACAAGCGTACGGAAGAGACTTTACAACGTATCGGACTTTACGAGGAACAGCATACCCTGGTCCGTTCGCTACCTTTAGGATGGAAGCAACGGCTTGCCTTTTCGGTAGCCATCTTCCACCGTCCAGAACTGGTTTTTCTGGACGAACCGACCGGAGGAGTCGACCCGGCTACCCGCCGTCAGTTCTGGGAGTTGATTTATCAGGCCGCCGACCAGGGGATTACCATTTTTGTCACGACGCACTACATGGACGAAGCTGAATATTGCGACCGCATCTCCATGATGGTGGACGGACATATTCGGGCACTGGATACTCCCGACGGACTGAAATACCGTTTTAATGCCCGAGACATGGACGAAGTCTTCCAAAAATTAGCACGTGAAGCCCAGCTAGGAGAACATGCCTTTACTCACACGCAAACAGAACAGCCATGAAACAGTTTATCGCTTTTGTCAGAAAAGAATTTCACCATATCCTGCGCGACCGGCGTACCATGCTGATACTGATAGGCATGCCGATTGTACAGATTATCCTTTTCGGCTTTGCCATCTCGACTGAGGTGCGCAATGTACAGACTGCCATCCTTGCACCTTCCCTCCAGACGGATGTACGGAAAGTAATGGAACAACTGGATGCCAGCGAGTATTTCACGGTGAAATATGTCGTCCAGTCACCCGACGAAATCGAACGGCTGTTCCGACGCAACCTCATAGAACTGGCTGTAGTCTTTCCCTCCGACCTGCATCGCCTACGTTTTGACTCGGAAGAGATACAGATTTTAGCCGATGCCACCGACCCGAACCTGGCCGTCACACGGAGCACGTATGCACAGACAATTCTGAGGCAAGCTATGCAGACTCTCCGACAAACTACAACCACCCCGGCCTATTCACAACTGGATAAGCAGCCTGTCATGGTGTACAATAAACTGCTCTATAACCCGCAGATGAAGAGCGCCTATAACTTTGTACCGGGAGTCATGGGATTGATTCTGATGCTGATTTGTGCCATGATGACCTCCATCTCCATCGTACGCGAAAAGGAAACAGGCACGATGGAAGTCCTGCTGGTCTCTCCCGTCAACCCGCTGTTCATCATTCTGTCGAAGGCAGTTCCCTATTTCGTGCTTTCCCTGCTGAACCTGACGACCATCCTGCTGCTCTCCGTCTTTGTGCTCGACGTACCAATAGCCGGAAGCCTGCCTGCCCTGTTAGGCGTATCCTTATTGTTCATTTTCGTATCCCTGGCATTGGGACTGCTTATCTCCTGCATCACTCATACGCAAGTAGCTGCCCTGTTAGTGTCGGCCATGGTACTGATGATACCCACCATTATCCTGTCGGGCATTATCTTCCCGATAGAAAGTATGCCAGGCATTCTGCAGGTCCTCTCCTGCCTTATTCCCGCACGCTGGTACGTAGAAACCGTCCGCCGGCTGATGATTGAGGGTGTACCACTGGTATATGTATGGAAAGAA
>ERZ859732.1010-NODE-1010-length-10010-cov-2.321246_pt1 | contig 10010 bp, 7 predicted proteins | sample MGYA00510123_ERZ859732 | MGnify/ENA primary metagenome ERZ859732 (study PRJEB30046, sample SAMN00715133) | human gut metagenome | study: EMG produced TPA metagenomics assembly of the A metagenome-wide association study of gut microbiota in type 2...
AATAAAGGTTAAAGAAAATGATAATATTAAAGTAACTTATGATTTTGATGATGATAACTTACAATTAGTTAATCAAATAGATATTTGTGCTACAGGTAATGCAAATATTATTATTGAATATAAGTCATCAACAAATAAAGAATGTTTTCATAATGGAGTAATTAAAGTATTTGCTAAGGAAAATGCAAAACTAAATATAACAGTTATTAATTTGCTAAATAGTAATTCAGAACATTTTGAAGCTATGGAAAATATATTAGAAGATAATTCAGATTTAAATTATACTATAATTGATATAGGTGGAAAAAATAGTATTCAAAATTATTATTCTAATATTATAGGTGATAATGCTGAAAATGATTTAAAATCTATATATTTAGGAATAGATAATCAAATAAAAGACATTAATTATATTGCAGAATTAAGAGGAAAAAAGACTAATATAGACATTGATGTTCAAGGAGCTCTAAAAGATTCTGCAAAGAAAAACTTTAAAGGAACAATTGATTTCAAAAAAGGTGCAAAAAAGTCAAAGGGTAATGAAAATGAATATTGTATGCTATTATCAAATAAAGCAAAATCAATAGCATTACCAATGCTTTTGTGCACAGAAGAAGATGTAGAAGGAAATCACTCAACAGCTTCTGGAAAAGTTGATGCAAAACAATTATTTTATTTAATGACTAGAGGATTAAGTTATAAAGAAGCTGTGAAATTAATTGTTAAAGCTAATTTTCAAAAGATAATTGATAGAATAAATGATGAAGAATTAAAAAATGTGATATTAAAAGAAATTGATAAGAAACTAGATTAAAAAAGCTCCCAATCTTGCAGTGCGAGATTGGGAGTGAACAAAAATTATATTGCAAGAAGTACAATTGGAATGCTTAAGCCAATCAATACCAAACCACCAAGAAGGTGGAATAAGAAGAATTGATGCCTATCGGACATGCACCAAAATCCAACACCAGTCAACATCAGCCCTAAAAGCATTAGGGCAAAGTTGAAGTCTGAATGCATAATTAAGTTCATATAAAACCCTCCAGAATTAAAAAAATTCGGTCAACCTTTATTATATCACTAATAGGAAAAAAAGTCAAAGAAAGGATTGCAAAAATGAATGTTGAAAATATAAAAAAAGATTTTCCATTATTAGAAAATCGTAATATAGCATATTTAGATAGTGGAGCTACAACTCAAAAGCCAATACAAGTAATAAATGCAATAGAAGAATTTTATAAAAAAAATAATGCAAATCCACATAGAGGAGCTTACACATTAAGTATTGAAGCAACAGAAACTTATGAAAGTACAAGACAAAAGATTGCGAAATTTATTAATGCGAAACATCCAGAAGAAATAATTTTTTCAAAAAATGCTACAGAAAGTTTAAATTTAATAGCATATTCATATGGAATGAATAATTTAAAAAAAGATGATGAAGTTGTTATATCTATAATGGAACATCATTCAAATTTAGTACCATGGCAAAAAGTAACAAAAGCAACTGAAAGTAAATTAAATTATATGTATATTAATGAAGAATTCGAACTTTCAGATGAAGAAATTGAAACAAAAATCACAGATAGAACAAAAATAGTCGGAATAGCACATGTTTCAAATGTTTTAGGAACAATTAATAATGTAAAGAAAATAATCAAATATGCACACAAAAAAGGAGCAATAGTAATTGTTGATGCATCACAAAGCATTCCACATATGAAAATAGATGTACAAGATTTAGATGCAGATTTTTTAGTATTTTCAGGACATAAAATGTTAGCACCTCTTGGAATTGGGGTATTATATGGAAAAAGAGAAATCTTAAATAAAATGACACCATTTTTAATGGGTGGAGATATGATTGAATATGTATATGAACAAGAAACAACATATGCACCATTACCAAATAAATTTGAAGCTGGGACACAAAATGTAGAAGGTGTTGTAGGATTAGGTGCTGCAATTGATTATATTCAAAATATAGGATATGACAAAATGCAAGAATTAGAAAATGATGTATTAGCATATGCAAGACAAGAATTATCAAAATTAGATTATTTAACATTATATATGACTCCAAATGAAAAAAATCATTCAAGTGTAATTTCATTTAATATAAAAGGTGTACATCCACATGATGTAGCAAGTATATTAGATTCAGAAGGTGTATGTGTACGTTCTGGAAACCATTGTGCACAACCACTTATGAGATTTTTAGGGATTGATTCAACATGTAGAGCAAGTTTTTATTTTTATAACACAAAAGAAGATGTAGATAGACTTATACATGCTTTAAATAAAGCTTATGATATGTTTAAAAAATTTATAAAATAAAGAAAGGCTAAAAAATGGAAGATTTAACAGATGTATATAATGACTTAATAATGGAACATAGTATGAATTCATATAATAAAAAGAAGTTAGAAAATGCAGACTATTCTGAAATTGGACATAATCCAAATTGTGGAGATGAAATAACACTAGAATTAAAATTAAATGGAGATAAAATTGAAGATATGGCATTTTCAGGACATGGATGTGCAATTTCACAAGCTTCAACATCTATAATGATAGATACGTTAAGAGGTAAAACAATTGAAGAAGCAAAAGAAATTATAAAAACATTTATAGAAATGATAAAAAGAGAAATAACAGATGAAGAACAATTAAAAAAATTAGAAGATGCAATAGCATTTAAAAATGTATCAAATATGCCTGCAAGAGTAAAATGTGCATTACTTGCATGGCATACATTAGAAGATATGTTAAATAAAAATGATGAAAATGGAAAAGGAACAATAAATTGTTGTCATTAATTATTAAAAAGGAAAATGAAATGGAAAATAAAAAAGTATTATTAGGAATGAGTGGCGGGGTAGATAGTAGTGTATCAGCATTACTTTTAAAACAAAATGGATATGATCCAATAGGAATGACATTAGAATTATTTGCAGGAAGCAGTTGTTGCAATATAAGTACATATATAGATGCGAAAAATGTATGTAATTCAATTGGAATTCCACATATTACAGATGATTGTAAAACATTATTTAAAAAATGTGTAATACAAGATTTTATAGATTGTTATTCAAATAGTAAGACACCAAATCCATGTATAGAATGTAATAAATATATGAAATTCGGATATATGTGGGAAAAAGCAAAAGAATTAGGATGTGAATATATAGCAACAGGACATTATGCCAAAACAGAATATAGTGAAAAATATGGCAGATGGGTATTGAAAAAATCAAATGCAGGAAAAAAAGATCAAAGTTATGTATTATGGAATATTCCAAAAGAATTAATTGAACATGTATTATTTCCACTTTCTGATTTTGAAGATAAAGAACAAATAAGAGAAATTGCAAGAGAAAATAATTTAAAAGTTGCAAATAAACCTGATAGTGAAGATATATGTTTTGTACCAGATGGCAATTACAAGAAATTTTTGGAAAATAATTCAGATATAAAACCAAAAGTTGGAAATATAGTAACATCAAAAGGCGAAGTTCTAGGAAAACATACAGGATTATATAATTATACAATTGGACAAAGAAAAGGATTAGGAATATCTTATAAATCACCATTATTTGTTATAGGATTTAATCCAAAGAAAAATGAAGTAATTGTTGGTGAAGAAAATGAATTATATAAAAAAGAAATAACAATAGGAGAAATAAATTTATTATTATTTGATGAAATAAAAGAACCAATTAAAGTTGATGTTAAAACAAGATACTCATCAAAAGTAGCCAAAGCAATGATTATTCAAAATGGAGATTGTATAAAAATAGAATTTGACGAGCCACAAAGAGCACTTACACCTGGTCAATCAGCAGTATTTTATATTGATGATATTGTAGTTGGTGGTGGAAAAATATTGTAAAGAAAACAGATATTATAATGTTTAATGTTATAATATCTATTTTTTTGCGAACTTTGAGATAACTGAAAACTTGACAAATAGCATATTAAGGGGTATACTATAAAGGTATAAAAGGAGAAACTATGTCTGAAAATAATAGTAGAAAAGTATTTGATAGTTTAGTATCAAGAACCAAAATATATTTAGTAATAATATTAATATTATTTATTTTAATATCAGTATTTAGACCTATATTAATAATTCCATCAATAATATTATATATATCAATATTATGTTATACATATTTTGCAAATAACAAAAGAAAAAGTGAAATATCAGAGCAATTGCAAGATTTAACATTAACAGTAGATTCAGCAGCCAAAAGTAGTTTAATAAATTCACCATTCCCACTTGTAATATTAGAAACAAACGGAAATATTGTATGGAAAAGTTCAAAATTTGTAACAGAATTTGCAGATATTGATATGGATAATTATATAGATGATTTGATAATAGACATAAAAGATGAGATTGAAAAAAGTGATAATAAAAAAAGAAAATCAGTAATAAGACAAATACAAATAGGAAAGAAAACATATACAGTACAAGGCGAATTTGCTAAATCAAAGAAATATGAAAGAAAGAAATCACCAGAATATATGATGATTTTATATTTTATTGATGAAACAGAAAAAGTTAAATTAAAACAAGAGAACGAAGACAAAAAAATATGTGTTGGAATAATAATGATAGACAATTATGAAGAAGTTACACAAAGAGTTGATGCAGAGCAAAAAACACAATTAATGGCAAAAGTAGAAAGCACAATATATGATTGGGTAAATGAAACAAATGGAATACTAGTAAAAGCAGATAGAGATACATATGTATATGTATTTGAACAAAAAAATCTCGAAAAAATTAAAGAAGAAAAATTTGCAATACTAGATTCTATTAAAAATCTTGTAAGAAAAGACAAAATACAATTAACATTAAGTATAGCAATTTCAAATGAAGGAGATACAGAAAGAGATGTATATAAATCAGCTTCTGCAGCAATGGATGTAATATTAGGTAGAGGTGGAGATCAAGCAGTAATAAGACAAAATGGAAAATATTTATTCTTTGGTGGAAAAGTTGAGGAAGTAGAAAAAAGAACAAAAGTAAAAGCAAGAATTGTTGCACATGCATTAGAAGAATTAATAAAAGAAAATGATAAAATAATGATAATGGGACATACAAATGCTGATATAGATGCATTAGGCTCAGCAATAGGAATGTATAGATTAGCAACAAACTTAGGAAAGCCATCATATATTGTAACAAATATGAACACAATGGCACTTGGAAATATCAAAAAAAGTTTAGATGAAGACGAAGAATATAAAGAAGTTATAATAAATAAGGAAATTGCTGAAGAAAAAATAACACCAAAAACTTTGTTAATTATAGTAGATACACACAAAACAAGCTATGTAGAAGACCCAATATTATTAGAAAAAACAAATCAAATTGCAATAATAGACCATCATAGAAGAAGTCCAGATTTTATTACAAAAAGCATACTTACATTCCACGAGGTATATGCGTCTTCAGCAGCAGAGCTTGTAACAGAGCTATTACAATATACACAAGTTACAACTAAATTAAAGAAAATAGAAGCAGAAGTACTATATGCAGGAATTATGACGGACACAAAAAACTTTACATTTAAAACAGGAGTACGTACATTTGAGGCAGCAGCATATTTAAGAAAAAGCGGTGTTGATATAATTAGAGTAAAAAAATGGTTCCAAAATGATTTAGAAACATATAAAAAAATAACCGAAATAATTAAAACTACAGAGGTTGTAAATGATACAATTGGAATTGCAATATATGACCAAAATGACAAAGAAGCTAATATAATCTGTGCTAAATCAGCTGACCAACTTTTAGCAATAGGAAATATAACAGCATCATTTGTTTTAGGATTAATGGAAGATGGAAAAGTTTGTATAAGCGGACGTTCAATAGGAGATGTAAATGTTCAAATGATATTAGAAAAATTAGGTGGAGGAGGTCATATTACACTTGCTGGTGCACAGCTTGAAAATGTGACAATAGATGAAGCTAAACAAGAATTGATTTCTAAAATTAATGAATATTTTGAAGAGAAGGAATAAAACAAAAGAATAGCAAGTTTTACTTGCTATTTTTGTTATTTTAGAGTACAATATAAGTCATGAAAGGAAAGTGATTAGTATGAAAGTAATATTAAAAGCAGACATAAAAGGAGTAGGAAAAAAAGATGAAGTAATAAATGCATCAGACGGATATGTACGTAATTTTTTATTTCCTAAAAATTTAGCAGTAGAAGCAAATGCAGAAAATATGGCTAAATTACAAGCACAAAATTCTTCAAAACAATTCAAAAAAGACACAGAAAAAGAAGAAGCACAAAAATTAGCAGAAAAGATGAATAAAATATCATTAAGAATACAAGTAAAAGCAGGAGAAAATGGAAAAATATTTGGTGGAGTTTCAGCAAAAGACATAGCAGATGCTTTTGAAAAACAACACAATATAAAAATAGATAAGAAAAAAGTAGACCTAAAAGAAACAATAAAAACATTAGGAGTACATACAGTTTCAATAAAACTATTTGAAGGTGTAATAGGAAAAATAAAAGTAGATGTAATTGGATAAATTTCATTTAACAAATTTTATAGCAAAAATATAAAATTTGTTATAAGGGGGCAAAAAGATGGAATTAGGAAAAGTACCACCACATGATGAAGATGCAGAACAAGCTGTATTGGGGAGTATGCTAACAGATAATGATGCAGTAATGGCAGCAGTTGAAGTACTAAAAGAAGATGCATTTTATAGAGAAGACAACAAAATAATATATCAAGCAATATTAAACTTATATAGTAAATCAGAACCTATTGATATAATAACATTAAAAGATGAACTCGAATCAATGGGAAAATTTGAACAAGTTGGTGGATTTGAATATTTAGCAAGTTTGCCAGACAAAGTTCCAACAACAGCAAATGTACAAAAATATATAAAAATAGTTGAAGAAAAATCAGTATTAAGAAATTTAATAAAAACAGCAAATGAAATAATAGAACTAGGATATAATCCAACAGAAGATGTTGAAGACATAATGGACGGAGCAGAAAAAAAGATTTTTGATATAATGCAAAGTAAAAACACAAAAAGCTATACACCAATTAAAGATGTATTAGTAGAAAGTTTTACAAATCTTGAAAAATTATATAATCAGAAACAACATGTAACAGGAGTACCAACACAATTTTATGATTTAGATGATAAAACAGCAGGATTACATGGCTCTGAATTGATATTAGTTGCAGCAAGACCAGCTATGGGAAAAACCGCATTTGCATTAAATATTGCAACAAATGCAGCATTAAGAGCAAATGTGCCAGTAGCAATATTCAGCCTCGAAATGTCAAAAGACCAATTAGTAAACAGAATGTTATGTAGTGAAGCAATGGTGGATAGTAACAAAGTAAGAACAGGAAAATTAGATGAAGAAGACTGGACAAAACTTGCAGAAGCAATAGGACCACTTTCAGAAGCGGGAGTATATATAGATGATACACCAGGTATATCTGTAATGGAAATAAGAACAAAATGTAGAAAACTAAAAATGGAAAAAAATATAGGACTTGTTGTTATAGACTATTTGCAGTTAATATCAGGAAGCAATAAAAGAAATGGAAGTAGAGAGCAAGAAATATCAGAAATAAGTAGATCATTAAAAGTATTGGCAAAAGAATTAAATGTTCCAGTAATAGCATTATCACAGCTATCAAGAGCTGTAGAACAAAGAGATGACCATAGACCTATGCTATCAGACTTGCGTGAATCTGGAGCAATAGAACAAGATGCTGATATAGTAATGTTTTTATATAGAGATGATTATTACAATAAAGAAAGTGCAGAAAAAGATATTGCAGAAGTAATAATAGCAAAACAAAGAGGTGGTTCAACAGGAACTGTAAAATTGTATTGGATGGGAAATTATACAAAGTTTGTAAATATAGAAAGAAGATTTGATGACTAAAAGTAAATTCTTAAAAAATAAAAAAGAGTTGCAAATATAAAAAATAAATGTTATAATATATACGTTTGCCTAAACACTTATAAAAATGGAGGAAAATGCAATGGCATTGATTCAAGAAAGCCAATTAAAAGAATTTCCGAAATTCTTGGAAAAACTTATGGGAAAAGATGAAACTTATAAGATGGTTTCACGGCTTGATAGTTTTGAAAAAGAAGGAAATGTACAATCGGAAAAGTTTTCAACTTGGGAAGAGCAGGACGAAAAGTCGCAATTTGAATTTGTTGTGTGGGTGATAAAAGCAATTGATGATCTTTATGCTAGTAAGAAATATAGTGATGCGCATAAAATTGGAATTGTAAATGCAACGAATCGTAAAAAAATTAAAGAGTATTTAAAAAAAATTGTATAATAATTCTGATACTAACCTAAGTAAATAAAACTAAAGGAGAAATTCCTTAAGTTTTAATCCATACAAAATGAAATGATAAAAAGGACACTTAGCATACGTTTCTATGCTACTTGGACTTACGTTTAAAGTTTTAGAGTAAAGTTTTAAAGCAGTATCGCTTGGTATTCTTAAATTTAAGTTGTGCTCATTTACTTCGTTTATCTTGCAGAAATAATCGTCACATACTTTATTTATCTTCTTATTTGAAAGTTTAATTGCATAATCTTTAATCATGCTTTTTCTATCATAAATTTTAGCTATTTCTATATCCTTTTTTATTACTTTATTTAACATAACAGAGGCTTCTTTTAATTTTAAGTCGTTTCCTAACTTAGGCGTTGTAACATAAACATCCTTAAACAAGATAAGATGAGAAAATAAATAATCCCACTTATTCTTATTATCTAAAATAAGTTCATTTAAGTTATCTTTATCTATGTCGTATGTGCTTATTAAAGATGATGGTTTAAACTCCTTAGGTAAAAATTCGTTTGTCGCTCCAAGAAAGTAAACTATTTTTTTACCTTCTAAAACAAAATCTTCTAAATTACTAATCGTAATGGTATCTTGATATACTTCTGTCTTATCACTTTCAAATGAAATGTTTTTAAGAACCTCTATTACCTCACTAAAACTTGCGTTAGAATTCAAATAATTATTCATATCATTAAATACGTTAACTAATTTTAATGCACCTTCGCTATCCTTTTCAAATAATTTTTCCATTATTCCAGAACATTCAAGATACATATAAAAATATCTTAAAATTTGGGTTTTATAACTTTCGTTAATTACGTTTTCAAGCAACGTTCTAATAGGAGATATAACATCATCTTTTACTTTGTTTAAAGAATCTAATTTTTTTATATCAAAACTTGAAAAATTCTTTTTATTACCAGTTGGATTATAAGTAAACTCTTCATAAAAGTTTTTATCTTCCAAATTCCAAGAATAAACATAATTATCTAAGCTATCTATTTTCTTATCAGAGATATTAAATAGTCCTAGTTTAAGTAAGTTAATAAAATTATCAGAAGAAAAACATCCACTTAATATATCACATAATATTTTGATAAATCTGCTTGTTAAAACACCTGTTTTTTTACTATTATTAAACGGATGATTAAGTAGTAAATCAAAGTATGGAATATAAGTATCTTTATCGCACACGATTAAAATATCGTCATAAGATAAGCCCTCATATATATTTTTTGATATAAGATTATTAACAAATGACACCTCATCATATATGTCATTTAATGCTTTAAAGTAAGTTTCCTTATCTAAAGAGACATCTTTTTTATCAAAGCCTAATTTACATTTTAAATAATTATTATTAATAGTATCACAATCTAAAAGTACGCAACCTTCATCTTTCATTTTGTTAATCAACTTAATGGTATCTAGGCTTGGCAGCTGCACGCTTAAAAATAAATATTTAGATGTAAAATGATTATTTTTCATAACCTCATCTAAAAGTAATTTTTCGTTTATTAAATTATTACTTAAAATTATTTTTTCATACTCACCATAGATTTTACTTAAATCATTTGTTTTATCATTTTTGATTAAAGTATATGACTTAAAATCTTCATACGTATTTATTAAAT
>ERZ859732.1014-NODE-1014-length-9970-cov-3.405446_pt1 | contig 9970 bp, 8 predicted proteins | sample MGYA00510123_ERZ859732 | MGnify/ENA primary metagenome ERZ859732 (study PRJEB30046, sample SAMN00715133) | human gut metagenome | study: EMG produced TPA metagenomics assembly of the A metagenome-wide association study of gut microbiota in type 2...
AAATAACTACCGGACATACCGTAATTTACATTTCCAGCCTTATCCTTTAAATACCATTTTAATTTATAATTATTCCCACTTCCAGGCGTTCCATAAGACTTACAATATGGTCCCCATGTATGTGTATAGGTACAACTTGTAGTACCATTACTGCAGCCTCTATCAACTAATTTATTAGATAATTGCCAATTATAAGTATTATTAAAACCATAATAATCCTTTTCTACGGCTATTCCTGATAAATTATCGCTAGCAGTCCAAGTTGTTGTAATAGCTCTTTTGCCACTACAAGAGCCTCTCTTAGGACCACTTGTTATGTTCATTTGAGGTGCTGTTTTATCTAGTTTTTTACCACCTGAATAGCATGTTTTAGTTTTGTTATTTTTTGTTACTGTGTATGAACACTTTGAATTAGTACCCTCAGTGGTAATTGTACACAATGTTTTATCGTTTTTCTTAACGGTTATATTACTTTTATACCATCCATTATCTCCTTTTGTTCCCTCATATGATAATCCAGAGTAGCAATTTGCACCTGTTTGCTCCTCTTTTTTTACTAGTAGTAAGTTTAAAAATAGGAGTTAAGCAATAACTTGTAATTGCCATATTACCGCTTGCAACATCATATATATAGTTTCCTGGACCATCATTTGTATACCAATCTGCTGACACTATATCGGTATTAGAAAGATCTGCTCATATTTTAACCATTATATTTTTTTATTAAATAAATTTTATTTATTGCATCAAAAAAATGTAGACACATTTTATACGTCTACATTTTTTTTGTTATTTAATACCAAACATAATTATGTTTGTACTTTTTTAACAACTAATTTACAACCGTAAATTCTCCACCACCATTAGTTTTCTTTCTATAGCATACGTTTTTAGTGACTCCACCACAAGTTACATGTGCACATGAAGTAACATAATTCCAATCATTTGCACAATTATATGTAGTATCACACCAAACTTTTTTAATTCTAGACTTAGAACTACCGGTTACGTTCCAACTACTATGATTTGATACGGATTTACAATATCCTTTCGTAGAGCAAAAAGCCCCAGAAATATCATTTTTAATGGATGCACCATTTTTAGCTTCGAATTTAAATACCATATAATATGCTTCTTTGTTTTTCTTGATATCATATGCTAATTTCTTTTTACCCATGTTTTCAACTTCAGCAACTTTTCCATTTGCATTGATTAATCCTGTAAATTTGTCTTCTAAAGCTTTTAAACCAGCTTCGTCAACATTTGGATTAATAATGACAACACTCTCGTATTTATTCATTATTTTCACCTCCTTCTGGATATATAACTCATTTTGTTTAAATGAGTAAGGTTAGTGAATATTATACTCACTAAGATAAAATAAAAACAAACGAGTTATCGTTTGTTTCAATTTTTGGAGCAGGTAGTGGGAATCGAACCCACGTCATCAGCTTGGAAGGCTGAGGTTCTACCATTGAACTACACCTGCATGATGTTTTTGTCTCTCTCCTTAAGACATTTATTATTATAGTACCGAATCTGAAATTTGTCAACACTTTTTTAAAATTTTTTTAAATTTTTTTAATATTTTTTCAACTCTAGTTTTATCAATACTTTCAAGAAAAATATTTTTTAAAATTCATAAGAAAAGTTATCAAAATGATAACTTTTCTTTATTATAATAGTAAATTTATCCTAAAAATGTATATCCTAAATGTTCATAAGCTGGTGGCATTACTACTCTTCCTCTTGGCGTTCTAGAAATATATCCTATTTGAATTAAATATGGCTCATATACATCTTCAATCGTATCTACTTCTTCCCCTAATGATGTTGCTATTGTTTCAACACCAACAGGTCTTCCTTGATATTGATTTATCATTAATTCTAACATTTTTCTATCTGTTTCATCTAAACCAATTTCATCAATTTCAAGTTGATTTAATGCATGTTTTGCTATTTTTAATGTTATATTTCCATCTCCTAATACTGCAGCATAATCTCTTACTCTTTTTAGTAATCTATTTGCAATTCTAGGTGTTCCTCTTGATCTTCTTGCAATTTCATATGAGGCATTTTCATCTATGTCTATTCCTAATATTTTTGCAGAACGTGTTACAATTGTACTCAAATCTTCTGGTGTATATAATTCTAACTTATGAATTATTCCAAATCTATCTCTTAATGGTGTTGTTAATGAACCTACTTTAGTTGTTGCTCCTATTAATGTAAATTGAGGTAAATCTATTCTTATTGATTTTGCACTTGGCCCTTTTCCAATTACTATATCTAATGTAAAATCTTCTAATGCAGGATAAAGTATTTCTTCTACATTTTTACTTAATCTGTGTATCTCATCTATAAATAATACATCATTTTCAGATAAATTTGTTAAAATAGCAGCTAAATCTCCTGGCTTTTCTATTGCTGGTCCTGATGTGATTTTTATATTTGATTTCATTTCATTTGCTATTATATTTGCTATTGTTGTTTTTCCAAGTCCTGGTGGTCCATAAAATAAGCAATGATCTAATGGCTCTCCTCTTTTTTGAGCTGCTTCTATATATATTTTCATATTTTCTTTTACTTTTGTTTGTCCTATATATTCATCTAATGTCTGTGGTCTTAGAGAATTTTCTATTTTTTCTTCTATTGGACTTTCTAATTCTGGTCTTATGTTAAATTCTTCTTCCATATTCTTTCCTCATTTTTTACTTTATGTGCATATTATATCATATTATTTTTTATTTTCAATATATAGAGCAAATAAGAAAAATGAGATGAATTATTCATCCCATTTTATTTTCATTATTTATTCTTGAACTTCTACTGTTGTTTTTTCTGAATTTAATTGTAAAATATCATCATAGAAGCATACTTTAGCCATTGCTACATATGATCCTAAAGCTAATATTGCTGCAACTGCACATGCTCCAAAAATTATAACTAATGGAATTATTATACAACTTAAAATTGCAAATAATACTGGAACATAGCATAAAAGAGCCCATCCTATAAATGATAATAATAGTACAAATAAATCTCCTCTATGTCCACTCATTAATTCTTCACTTTTTTCAACTACTTCTTTTGCTGACATATCTAGATTATCATATGCAATATAAACTGATAATGCATATTTCAATCCAATTATAACTGCATATGCTATAGCTACAACATATATTAAAATACCTAATATAACTAAGCCTAATGTTTGTTGTCCAGCTCCAGATGCTATTCCTGCAATACCTCCAACAAAGATCATTGTAAAGATTAAACACATTGCTACAATAATACAAATTATTGGTACTATCATCTTTAATAATGTTCTAAAACATATTGCCCAAGATTTCTTAAAATTTGAAAATCCTATTTTTACAAAATCAAAATATTCTACATCTTCATTTCTTTTTAATTTTATAAAAGAATGAATTAATCCAAATGCTAGTGGTACTTGAATTACTGTTTCTAGAAGTGCAAATAATGGTTTTATTAAAGAACTTTCTTTAATTGCATTGTTAATTACTGCAACTACCCCCAATATAAGTGCTTCTATTAAAAGCATTATCATTGATTTTTTCCATTTTCCTTTTAATGAATTTCTTGCTTCTTCTCTTATGTTTGTTGCTATCATTTTTATTCCTCCTTTCTTTTGTACTTATTATATTATAAATAATATCATTAAAAAAAAAAATGTGCAATAAAAAAAATAAAAGATAATTGGAAAAATATTTAATAAATAGTTAAAATATATTGAATGCAATGTTGAAATTTGTTATAATTGATATAAGAGTAAAAAGAGAATGCAATTACAAAGGAGAAGATAATGATGAAAAAAAATAAGGGGGTAACATTAATAGCATTAGCAGTAACAACAATAGTGTTATTAATAATTTCAGGAGTAGCAATATCATATCTTACAGGAAATACAGGATTAGTAAATAGAGCCAATAGCTCTAAAGAGATAGCTGGAATTACAGAGGAAAAAGAAGTATTAAGTACATCTGTAGCGGCGGCTGTAGGAAAAAGTTCAAAATCCAAAGTTGAAGAAGTATATTTAAAAAGATATTTTAATCAAAATATAGGTGAAGAAGTAAAAGATTATACTTTAACAAAATCAAATGATGGTTTATATCATGTTAAATTTGTAAAATCTGGACGTGAATATGTTATATTAGATGATGGAACAGTAAAAAGTAATGATGAATTTGAGAAAGAAGATTATGCAAGATTAATTCCATCAGCAATAAAATCATTGGAAAAAGGAGAGAGACAAGAAATAAGATTAAGTACTAATAAGACATCTAGAGTATCATGGAGTACAACAGATGAAACAATAGTAAGAATAGAAACAACATCAGAAAATAAAGTAATTAATGTATTAGGATTAAAAAATGGAAAAACAACAGTAATAGCCAAAGTAGATGGACTTGAAGCAAAATGTGAAATAGAAGTAAAAACAAATCCAAAAGGAATAACATTATCACAAAGTGAGTTAACAATAGATTTGAGTACAAATAAGAAAACAATTCAATTAACAGCTAATATAACACCAAATGATAGTGGAGTAGATAAAACAGTAGATTGGAAAAGTGGAGACACATCAATAGCAAAAGTTGATGAATATGGATATGTAACAGGAATAAGTAATGGAGAAACAAGAGTAACAGCAACAACAGTAAATGGATTGACAGCAACATGTATGGTAACAGTTGAAACAACACCAATTTCAATAAGTCTTAATAAATCAAGTGCAACAATAGATACAACAAAAGATTCTGCGTTACAATTAATAGCAACAATAAATCCACCAACAGCAAATAAAGACATAGAAATAACATGGAAAACATCAAGAGAATCATTGGCAAAAGTAGTACCAAAAGAAGCAAAGGAAAATAGAGCAGAGGCAGAAGTAATAGGAGGAGAAGAATCAGGAGTAGCAATTATAACGGCAACAACCAAAAATGGATGTTCAGCACAATGTAGTGTTATAGTCGGAGCAACAATAACAGGAATAAATATTGTGCCACAAGAGCAAGCAATAGAAATAGGTGAAGAGTATCAGTTGCATGCTGAGAAATATCCAGAATCATCAAAAGAAAGTATAGGTTGGAAAATTATAAAAGAAGAACCAGATGATGGTGCAGAAAGTGTAGCAACAATCAATTCAGATGGTGTTGTAACAGGTGTAGCACATGGAACAGTAACAATACAAGCAACAGGTAGAGATTCATTAGTAACGAGTACATCAATAGTAAAAGTTCAAACAGCACCAAAATCAGTTACATTAGATACAACAGAAAAAGTAATAGATTTAAGTACAGATTCAAAATTATTTAAATTAAATGCAACAATAAATCCAAGTACAGCAAATGTATTTTTAGATTTAACATGGTCAACAAGTGATGCTAATGTAGCAAAGGTTGATGAAAATGGAAATGTATATGCGGTAGCAAATGGAAAAGCAGTAATAACAGTAAGAACAGGAAATGATAAAACAGCAACTTGTACAGTAACTGTACAAACGAGTCCAACAGGAATAGCTTTAAAGAAAAAGGAAGTAGTAGTAAATAGAAGTAGTGATAAAAATAAAATAGCTGAATTAGAGGCAATAATAACACCGTCTACAGCAAATGTATTTAGAAATTTATCTTGGTCTGCAGAAGATCCAAAAATTGTTACAGTAACAAAAAGGAGTGATTCGTCAGATGAGGTAAAAGCAGATGTTACAGGCTTAGAAAATGGAAGTACAACAGTAACAGTAAGAACAGAAAATGGCTTAGAAGCATCATGTAAAGTAATAGTAGAAACCAAAATAATAGGAATAACAGTATCGCCAGCATCTGCAGTAATAGAAGTAGGAGAAACAGTACAGTTTGAAGCAACTAAAAAGCCTTCAATAGGAACAACAGAAGGAGTTACGTGGAGGAGTGAAAATGAAAGTGTTGCTACAGTAGATCAAAATGGTTTAGTAACAGGAGTGGGAAATGGTGTTGTAAAGATAACAGTAAAAAGTTCAAGTGGATTAATACATCAATCTGTAACAGTAACAGTACAAACGAGTCCAAAAGGAATATCTATGAAGGATAGTCTGGCATTAGATTTAAGTACAAAAGTATCTGACACATTACAAGCAACAATTACACCATCTACAGCAAATGTAAATAAAGAAATAACATGGAAGAGTGATAATACTGGTATTGCAACAGTTGATGGAAATGGAAAAGTTACAGCAGTTGGAAATGGAACAACCAAAATAACGGCTACTACTGCAAATGGAAAGAGTGCAAGTTGTACAGTAGTAGTGATAACTTCTATAACAAGTTTGTCAGTGAGTCCAACAAGTTCAACATTAGAAATTGGACAAACAGTGCAGTTAATAAAAAATGTAAATCCTAGTACAACAACAGAAGAAGTACAATGGATAAGTAGTAATACAAGTGTAGCAACAGTCTCTACCACTGGTCTTGTAACAGCAAGAAATGCTGGTATTGCAACAATTACTTTAAAAAATTCTAGTGGGACTAAATCTGCTACTTGTAATATGACAATTTTAGATGGATATATAGTAGGGTCGGGATATATGTCTGTAGGTTATGCAACAAAATTAGATAATAATGGAAATAAAAGTTGGGAAACTTCAGTTTATGGAGTAAATGCTATTTCTCGAACTAGTGATGGCGGATATATAGTAGGTTCAGGATATATGTCTGTAGGCTATGCAACAAAATTAGATAGTCATGGTAACAAAGAATGGGAAACTTCAGTTTATGGCGTTAATGATATTTCATAGAAAGAAAAACATTCTAGTTATTTTATAATATTTAATTATATAATACAAATATTATACTTAAACGGAAAAATGTATGCATATATGAAAATTAAAAAAATTTTAAAATATATTATTAAAAATTAAGACATAGAAAATAAAATGTGGTTGCTATTTCAGTAACCACATTTTATTTGAGCAATTGAATAAATAGATTATAAAAAAATAATACTTATTAATGCAATTATTTTTTTGCTTTATTATATTTTGATGGAAATTAAGAGAAAGTTATGTATTTTCTATATAGGTTTGATTCAAAATCCTTTCATTATAATTTATTAAATAATATCCAAAAACGGTAATATACATTAAAAAGTCGATGAATGTCGATGAAAAAATCTTGACAACTCCTATAATTTGATGTTAACATATTAATATAATTTAAATCTTTAAAGTTTAAAATTCAAAAATATTTTTTCGAAAAAATTCAATAAATAATTAATTAAATATGAGGTAAAAAATGAAAATTAAGATAACAAAAAAAGTTATGTACAGAAGTCTATTTGTCATGTCTATAATATTTTTTCTTGTAATTCAAATTTATATATATAAGTTCCAAAAAGATATAAAATTAAATACAGAAGTAGGTATTGAAATATTTAATACCAAAATATTACAGAGTGAAAATATTTTTGATGAAGAAAAAGAAATAAAAAATACTATATGGCAGATAAATATTCCAAAAATAGAATTAAGTGCAGATATAAGCAATGGAACAGATAAAGAAACATTAAATAAATATGTAGGACATTTTATAGAAACACCAATTGAAGATGGAAATATAGCCTTAGCAGGACATAACAGAGGTTATGATGTAAACTATTTTTCAAGATTAAAAGAATTAAGAGAAGGAGATGAAATAATATATATACACAATGAAATAAATAGAATATATGAAGTTACCAAAAATAAAATAATAAAAGATACAGACATAGATGTTTTAGAAAATACAGAAGAAAACATTTTAACACTTATAACATGTGTAGAAAACGAACCTAATTATAGAAGATGTGTACAAGCAGAAGAAAAAGATCTTAATTATAATTATTAGAAAATATTGAATAAAACGCTTTTACTTGGAAAAAATTAGAATATATAATCTTACAATTGAAAGGATTAATATAAATATGGAAACAAGTAAAATGAAAAATATGGTTGTTTTAAAAAATTTGCCATCAAATATGATTGAAGAAGCTATAGTTATATTTAAGGAAAATTCGAAAATAAAAGCAAAAGATGTTATAAATAAATCCAACAAATTAAATCAAGTTCAAGGAAAATCTAAAGATATAATATTTAAAGAAGCAGAAATGCTTGTAAATGACTATGTAAAAAGAGTAGAAGCTAGCAAGGATAGAAAAATATTTGACAAAAAAATAAATGATAAATTTTTGAAAAAGTATAGTATTGTAATAACAATTCTTTTTATAATCAGTTTAACAATAAATTTCATATAATAACATAAAAAGATTTAGACTAGCATAACATTAATTAAAATTATTATTATGTGAAAGGAAAATGTTATGGAAAAAAATATATCTGTTGAAGAAAGAATAAAAAGAGCAGAAGAAAGATATTATAATACATTAAATAGAGATTATAATAATATAAAAAATGAAGATAATGGTCAATCAAATAAAAAGAATATAACTGAAAGAAAAAATAAGAAAAGAACGCAAAAAAGAAAAATATTAACACAAATATTAATATGCTTAATTATATATGGAATATTTTATTGCATAAATAATACCAATTCCTTATTTTCAAATGATATGAAACAAAAAACGAAAGAAATATTAAATACAGATATAAATTTTTCACAAATATATTCTAATTTAAAATGTAATATAGAAAAATTTTTTCAAAATATTCAAACTAATAACAATGAACAAAATAGCACAGAATCAACAGATAACACAGAAAATAATGAAGAAAATTCAATAAATGATATTCAAAATAATGATGAAAATATAGGAGGAGCTATAGAAGATATTGATTTGCAAATAGGAGAAACGTCTGAAATAGAAGAAATTCAAAAACAAAATAGTGAAGAAGTAAATGAAAATATCGAAAAAGAAAATAATGAGGTTATTGAGTTAAGTCAAATGGAACAAGATGCAAATTTTGTAAAAGAAAATATTAGTATAATAAAACCTATAAATGGAACAATAAGTTCAAGATATGGTTTAAGAAATCCTACAACAGTTACAGTACCCAAAAATCATACTGGAATTGACTTGGCAGAAACAACAGGAACTAAAATAGTTTCTGCAACAGATGGAACTGTTATATTAAATTCATCGAAAGGTGATTATGGGAATCATTTAAAAATACAAAATGGTGATGCTACTTTTATATATGCACATTGTAGTAAATTATATGTGAATGAAGGTGATATAATACAACAAGGTCAAGAAATAGCTGAAGTAGGAGCAACAGGAAATGCAACAGGTCCACATTTACATTTTGAAATAAGATATCAAAATAGATTAATAGATCCAGAATTAATACTTGAATTTTAATTGTCATAATTTTGAGTCACTTGAATATGTTTAAATGAAAGTGTTATTTTTCCTGGAGGAATATTATGAGAGTAAGAATTGATTTGAAAATCATTGTTTTTCTGATTTTGTTTTTATTTACAAATCAAATAAGTGTATATTTAACAATGTTGATATTTTGTACATTACATGAATTTGGTCATATTATTGCTGGACTGGTATTAAAATTAAAACCAGAAAATTTAGAGATATTGCCATATGGATTGTCTATTTCTTTTAAGGTTAATCCTGATGACATAAATAAGAAGATTAAGAAGCGGAAACTTATTAGAAATAAAGAAGATGATTGTTGCATTAGCCGGACCAATGGTAAGTTTGGTATTAGCTATAATTTTTTCATACATAAATTGCAATCTTATAAATAAACAAGATGCAGTATATTCAAATATTTTAATATTATTATTTAATTTATTACCAATATATCCACTTGATGGAGGAAGAATATTAAAATATATATTACATATAAAATATGGAAATAAAAAGTCAAAACAATATATTAATGAAATATCTAATATATCTATGTTTGGATTAACATTTCTTTGTAGTATAGCAATATTATATTTTAGAAATATTGCATATT
>ERZ859732.1015-NODE-1015-length-9967-cov-3.816485_pt1 | contig 9967 bp, 8 predicted proteins | sample MGYA00510123_ERZ859732 | MGnify/ENA primary metagenome ERZ859732 (study PRJEB30046, sample SAMN00715133) | human gut metagenome | study: EMG produced TPA metagenomics assembly of the A metagenome-wide association study of gut microbiota in type 2...
TCTGGTTCTGCATCCAAGCGTTGGCCACCAGAATCCACCATGCCGATATGGTAGCGCCGAGGCCCGTGAGCCATGTCGATGCGAGGTGAAAGCCTGCCGACACCTTCTTCCATCCGAAGAACATCACAGCCACGAAGGTGCTCTCCATGAAGAACGCCACGATGCCTTCGACGGCGAGGGGAGCGCCAAAGATGTCGCCAACGAACCAGGAGTAGTTGCTCCAGTTGGTGCCAAACTCAAACTCCAAGATTATGCCTGTAGCCACGCCCATGGCGAAATTGACGCCAAACAGTCGTTGCCAAAACTTGGTTGCTTCAAGCCAGAACTCATCGCGTTTGCGATAATAAATGGTCTCGATGATGCCCATGATAAGGGCCAGTCCCAGCGTGAGGGGAACAAACAGCCAATGGTAGATGGCTGTGAGGGCAAACTGTGCTCGTGCCCAGTCTATCGCCCCTGTGTCAATGGTTAACAGATTGCTCATTGTCTTTTATTTTTTTGTCGTTTATTTTATTATTTGTTTCTTGTATTCTTTTCCCTTTTCGTTTTTCCCTTTCCCTTTAACCAGCCTTGGCAATAGGATTTTTCCCTTTTCGTTTTTCACTTTTCCCTTTTCCCTTAACTGGCGTCAGCCTTTTTTACCTTTTTACCTTTTTACTTTTTTACCTTTAAAAGCTTCTCTTCACCAGTTCGTTAGACACCAGTCCTGCCTTGTCGCCGTCTTTCGAGTGTTGTTTAAGGAAGTCGGGGAAGAAGAAAAGTTTCAGGACGGCGAAGATAATGATGAGTTTTATTATTATCACCGTCCAAAGCGTTCGCCCCACAGTCATTTGTGCGAAGCCGTCCCTGTAAAGCCAATATGTCTTTTTAAGAAAGTTGATCATAGGTTAAATGAAAAGTGTCGTCAGTTATAGATATGCTCTCTTTAATTTGTTGAGATGCTCTCTATTATAAAAGAGATGCGTCAGAGGTTAAAGAAGTGTCGGAAGAAACGATGAAATTGTCGTTCTCGACAGGGCAAAGATATAAAATTAATTTACAAAATTATTCTATTTTTCTCAAAAAATATCAATTTTAATAAATATAAAGACTTCGGCTGAGGTTTTTAGTTGTTCAACTCAGATAAAACCTTTAACTTTGCAGCGTTATAACATTATAAAAAAACAAAAAAGGTACCCGATATGAACAAAAAAGTTTTGATTCCGGTCGTTATTGTCGGAATCTTGCTCGTGGCAGGCATTGCGTTCCTCGCCATTCGTCTTGACAAACAGAAACAGGAAAACCGTGAAATGCAGGAGCTGGCTGAGCTCGATAAGAAAGAAATGGAGAACGAGTATCAGCAGTTTGCAAACCAATACAGCGAGATGAAGACGCAGATCACCAACGACTCTATCGTGGCTCAGCTCACCGCTGAACAAGAGAAGACCCAGAAGCTTCTTGAGGAGCTGCGTCAGGTGAAGAGCAACGATGCTCGCGAGATTACACGTTTGAAGAAAGAGTTGGCAACCGTGCGTGCCGTCCTCCGCAACTATGTGCTTGAGATCGACTCGCTCAACCGCTTGAACCAGAACCTCAAGGACGAGAACACACGCGTGCGCAGCCAGTATGATGAGGCCACACGTCAGATTGCGGGTCTCAACACAGAGCGTGCATCGCTCTCAGAGAAGGTGGCCATTGCCGCCCAGCTCGACGCCACTGGCATACGCATGACGCTGAAGAACAAACGTGGCAAGGAGACCAAAAAGCTGAACAAGGGTAAGACCATGCAGGTCTCGTTCACCGTCTCTAAGAACGTTACGGCCAAGAGCGGCATGAAGACCTTCTATGTGCGTGTCACAACGCCCACAGGTGCTGTGCTCGGCAACGACGGATCGTTCAATTATGCCAACCGCTCGCTCCAGTGCACAATGAAAAAGACGGTCGAGTACACCGGACAGGAAACAACCGTCGTGACCTACTGGAACATCAGTCAGGCTCTTATGGAAGGTTCCTACAACGTGAGCGTGTTTGCCGACGGCAACATGATCGGCTCACGAACCTTCAGCTTCAATTAATGGCAAAGCCCGTCTTGGGCACGCATCTCTTTTGTTGAAAGTATTTGAAAGTAAAGATTTTTAGATAGTTAAATGAGAAAAAAAATATTGTTATTGCTTCTCGTTGCATGTGCCGTCCCTGTGGCGGCGCAGCAGGCGCTGTCGCTTGACAGTTGCAGGGCTTTGGCTATGAGAAACAACAAGCAGTTGGGCATAACGCAATACAAGAAAGAGGCGGCCAAATATACCGTTAAGGCCGCCAAAACTCAGTATTTGCCAAAACTGAATGTTGTGGGAGGCTACATGTTCACGAGCAGAGAAATATCGCTGCTCAACAATGAGCAGAAAAGCACTCTCAGCAGCATTGGCACCGCTCTCAGCGGAAGTCTCGGAAAGGACATATCTTCGGTGCTGACAAAACTTACACAGGATGGCGTGCTCACACCTGAACAGGCTAACCACTTTGGTGGCGTGCTCAACAACATGGGCACGTCTGTGGGCGATGCTCTCAACCACAGCGGACAGCGCATCGTGAAAGCTTTAGACACCGACACGCGCAACATGTTCATGGCATCGGCCGTGGTGACGCAACCTGTGTTCATGGGTGGCGCCATTACTGCTGCCAACAAGATGGCGAAGATTTCGCAGCAGATGGTGGACAACGACTATGCTGCAAAGCTGCAAGGAACGCTCTACAGCACCGATCAGGCCTACTGGATGGTGGTGTCGCTCAAGCATAAGCAGAAGTTGGCAAACAGCTTCCTCGATCTCGTCAAGAAGCTCAGCGGCGATGTGCACAAGATGATTGATGAGGGCGTGGCCACAAAGGCCGACGGACTGAAGGTTGACGTTAAGGTGAACGAGGCAGAGATGGCTCTCACACAGGTCGACAACGGATTGTCGCTGGCAAAGATGTATCTGTGTCAGCTGTGCGGTCTGCCCCTTGACAGCAAGATAACCCTTGCCGATGAGGACAGCGAGAACCTGCCGCTCGATGCCACGGCACAGACTGTTGACGTGGAGTCGGCCATTGAAAACCGTCCCGAGGTGAAACTTCTTGAAAACACCATAGACCTGTCGCGTCAGGCCACACGCTTGGTGCGTGCCGCTTATCTGCCTCAGGTGCTCCTCTCTGGCGGCTACACCGCTACCAACCCTAATCTCTACAACGGCTTTGAAAGAAAGTTTGCCGGGGTATGGAACGTTGGGGTCGTGGTGCGCGTGCCTGTGTGGAACTGGTTCGAGGGCGAATATAAGGTTAAAGCCAGCAAGGCAGCCACCTGCATTGCACAGCTCGAGGCCAGCGAGGTGCGCGAGAAGATAGAGCTGCAGGTCAACCAGAGCCAGTTTAAGGTGTCTGAGGCAAGCCGCAAGCTCGCCATGGCTTCGTCTAATGTGGACAAGGCCAACGAGAACCTGCGCTGCGCCAACCTCGGCTTCAGCGAGGGCGTCATACCGTCTACCGATGTCATGGAGGCACAGACAGCATGGATGCAGGCACAGTCGCAGATGATTGATGCTGAAATAGAAGTTAAACTTAGTCAGGTGAACCTCAAGAAGGCACTTGGAACACTACAATAAAAACAAACGTTATGTCTGAAAAAACACAACATAAGAACATATTGCTCACGGTGGCGGCTTTCACCGTCGTGGTTGTAATCATAGCAGTTATCGGCACTCTTGTTTTCAAGAGCGAGCCGGAAATTATACAGGGATATGTCGAGGTGTCTGAATATCGCGTGTCGAGCAAGGTGCCTGGACGTGTGCTTGAACTGCGTGTCAAGGAGGGCGACTATGTGAATGTTGGCGACACGCTCGCCATCATCGATGCTCCCGACGTGAAGGCTAAGCTCGCACAGGCTGAGAGCGCAGAGAGCGCTGCATCGGCCATGGACCAGATGGCAAACAACGGTGCTCGTCGCGAACAGATCAACGGCGCTTACGCTCTGCTTCAGCAGGCAAAGGCCGGACTGGAAATTGCGCAGAAATCGTATAACCGCGTGCAACGTCTCTACGACGAGGGCGTGATGTCGGCACAGAAACGCGATGAGGCGTTTGCCAACTATAAGGCCATCGAGGCACAGGTCAAGGCGGCACAGAGCCAGTATGACATGGCCGTAAACGGCGCCCGCCGCGAGGAGAAGATGGCGGCGGCAGCACAGGTGAACCGCGCCAAGGGAGCGGTGCAGGAGGTCAACTCTTACATCAGCGAGACCATGCAGACAGCACAGAAGGCTGGCGAGGTCAGCGATGTCTATCCCAAGGAGGGAGAGCTCATCGGCACAGGCTCACCCATCATGTCGGTGTCGTTGCTCGACGACATGTGGGGAACGTTCAACGTGCGTGAAGACCAGCTCGACGGCATGCGCATAGGGTCGGTCATCACAGCCTATGCTCCCGCTTTCAAGAAGGACATTAAGATGAAGGTCTATTACATCAAGGACCAGGGCTCTTATGCCACATGGAAGGCCACAAAGGCCAACGGACAGTATGACCTCAAGACCTTTGAGGTGAAGGCCCGTCCCGTGACAAAGGTTGAGGGTCTGCGTCCCGGCATGTCGCTCGTCCTTAAGAAATAAAGTGACAGCTCAACGGGCTACCGTGAACGAATCTTGAATTTAAAACAAACAACATTGTCTCGAATTTTTAACATAGCGCGTCGCGAGTGCTGTAGGCTGACGAAGAACCCTATGTATGTGCTCTGCATGCTGGTCTTTCCGCTGATGGTGACCTTCCTGTTCACCTCTCTCATGGATGAAGGCCAGCCAGAGAACATGCCCGTGGGCATTGTCGACCAGGACAACACAACTTTCACACGCAAGCTCACCCATTCGCTTGACGCTTTCCAGACAACGCGCATCGTGGCCCGTTATGCCAGCTTCGAGGAGGCACGGCAGGCCATGCAGCACGGCGACATCTATGCCTTTCTCTTTTTTCCTGAAGGCACAACCGATGCCCTGCTGTCGTCGCGTCGTCCCACCATCTCTTTTTATTACACTTACACCTCGCTAACGGCGGGTGCCTTGCTCTTCCGCGACCTCAAGACCATATCCACGCTCGGGTTGGCAGCAATAGGGCAAGCCACGTTACGGGCCAAAGGGCTCACGCCAGAACAGATTGCTACGTTCCTGCAACCCATAAAGGTTGACCTGCACACGGTCTCAAACCCGTGGGTCAACTATAACACCTACCTCAGCACAATGCTCATACCGGGCTGTCTGCTGCTGTTCGTGTTCCTCATAACGGCTTATGCTCTGGGTCAGGAACTGAAGATGCAGACATCGAAGGAACTCATGAAGATGGCAAACAACAACATTTTTGTGGCGCTCTTCGGAAAGATGTTGCCTCACATGGTTATAAACCTTGCCGTGTTCTATTTTTATCTGTTCTATGTTTATTCGGTCATGCACTTCCCTTACCAAGGCAGCGTTGCCGTGATCTTGCTCCTCGGCTTCTTGAGCGTGGTGGCGTCGATGGGCTTTGCTGTCTTCATGTATGGCTTGGTTCCCGCGCTCCGCATGTCGATGAGTCTTTGCTCGCTGTGGGGTGTGCTCAGCTTCTCTATGGTGGGCACGGCGTTCCCGACGTTTGCCATGGACGCCCCTCTGGAGGTGCTTGCGCAGCTCTTCCCCTTGCGCCATTATTTCCGCCTTTACCAGACGTGTGTGTTCAATGGCAACGCCCTGGTCTACGACTGGCCCAATGTGGTGGCGCTCCTGGCGTTCGCCCTCTTGCCTCTGCTTGTGGTGCGCAACCTTAAGCGTGTGTTCAACAGTTATGTCTACCTCTCTTAAGACGTCTCGTCAGGCAAAGAGTGTGACCGATGGCTGGTGGATGACGTTGAGGCTCGTCGGCAAGGCATCTTATTGTAAAAAGGATATTTTCTGAATATAATGAACATGTTTGACAAAATAAAACAGTTTTTAAGCGACATCTTCTGCTCGTTCTACTCGGAGGCACGCACAATCGTGCGTGACGAGGGTGTGGTGCTCTTCATGCTGTTCGTCCCCTTGTTCTATCCCATTCTCTATTCGTGGATATACAACAACGAGGTGGTGCGTGAGGTGCCTGTGGCGGTGGTCGACGCATCCCGTTCGGCGCTGAGCCGCGAGTTCGTGCGGCGTTACGACGCATCGCCCGACGTGAAGGTGGCTTATTTCTGTAACAGCATAGAGGAGGCGCGACGACTGGTGGCAAAACAGGAGGTCAACGGCATCGTTTATCTGCCTGAAGACTTGTCGAAGAGGCTCAACCGCATGGAGTCGGCAACGGTCAGCGTCTATTGCGACATGAGCCTGATGCTTGCTTATAAGGCCATCTTCACAGCTGCCACATCGGTGTCGTCACTTATGAACGCAAACCTTCAGGTGGCGCTGGCACCAGGCTATACCGACCACGAGAACAGCATAACAACGCAACCGCTCAACTATGAAGAGGTGGCGATGTTCAACTCAACGGGCGGTTACGGCAACTTCATCTTGCCCGGCGTGCTCATGCTCATCATCCAGCAGACGTTGCTCCTCGGCACAGGCTTGCTCTATGGCTCGCGTCGAGAGCGTGGCTTCTTCATAACAACTTCCACGCTGCCCATCCTCAAACGCCGCTTGCCCATGCTTCGCATCATCACGGGCCGCACGCTCTGCATGTTGCTTATCTATGCTGCGGTCACGGCTTACGTCTTGCTGGCAATACCCAAGATGTTCCATTTCGTGCAGCTGCTCCATCCCGCCGACCTCGTGCTTTTTGTCTTGCCTTACCTCTTGGCGTGCATCTTCTTTGCCATGACCATAGGCATGCTCATACCGCAACGCGAGGATGTAATGTTGGTGGTGGTGTTCACGTCGGTGGGCCTGCTGTTCTTGAGCGGCGTGTCATGGCCGCAGAGCAACATTCCGTCGTTCTGGCGTGCCTTCGCATGTCTCTTCCCGTCAACGTTTGGCATTCAGGGCTTTGTGAAGCTAAACACTATGGGTGCGCTCATTTCCGACATCGTTTACGAGTGTCGCATGCTCTGGATACAGGCTTTAATCTATTTTTTGCTCGCTTTGTGGCTCCTTCATCGTGCTTGTAAGAAAAAATATTATTAACTTTGCGGCATGATATTTTATTTTTCCGCAACAGGCAACACAAAATGGGCTGCTGAACAGATTATGGCCACCACGCGCGACCGCATGCAACTCATGACCACAGCCGACACCGACGTAGAGATCTCTCTCGAAGAAGGTGAACGGCTGGGCTTTTGTTTTCCTGTGCATGGATGGCGCCCGCCGCTTATCGTTAGACAGTTTATCAGCCGACTGAAGGTTAACAATCTTCAGGGCCATTTCGTTTATGCTCTCTGCACAGCGGGCGACACCATCGGTGAGACGCTCGACATCTTTGCTTCTGACCTCAAGGCCCGAGGCATAAACCTTGATGCGGGCTCTTCGTTGCTCATGCCCGAATCTTATGTGGGGCTGCCCTTCATGGATGTGGACACGCCTGAACGTGAGGCAGAGAAAATTGAGACATCGCAGATAAGACTTAACCGCATGATCGATGACATCATGCATTGCCGACCGTTCAGGTCGAAGCCCGACAGAGGGCGCTGGCCACGAATAAACAGTAGGCTTATAGGCTCGTTCTTTGTTAACCGCCTCGTCACAGACAAACCGTTTCATGTCGTCGAAGACCGCTGCATAAAGTGTGGCAAGTGTGCTGATGTCTGTCCCGTGAACGACATTAAGGGCGGCAAGGGCCTGACGCCAGAGTGGTTGCACAACGGCCATTGTCTTACCTGTTTCAACTGCTTCCACCATTGTCCCACGCACGCCATCGAGTTTGGATCGCGCACAAAAAACAAAGGACAATATTTCTTCGGACGCAACAACAAAACGTGACGCAACAACAAAGCTTGAAATAACAATAATCAATTGCTCTTAATGACGTAAAGCTCTGGTAAAGAGCATTCAAAACCGTTACTTACATCATAATAAATAAAAAACGATTCCAAAATATGAAGAAATTTTTACTTTCCGTCTTTGCAACCCTGTTCATGGCGATGCCAATGTTCGCCTCAAAAGCCAACTCGGAGCCGTTCACTGTTAAACAGTCTGACGGCACAGAGCTCACGGTCGTCCTTCATGGCGACGAACATTTCCACTGGTACAGCACCCTCGATGGAGCGGTTCTGGCAAGAATCGACGGTCAGTTCTTCGTTGCTCAAATAGGCAACGACGGCTCTATAGCTGCAACGGCACAGCTCGCTCACAACGTGAAGCAGCGCTCGGCAAAGGAGGCTTCGCTCGTGGCGGCACAGAACCTTGACGTCTTTAAGTCGCCGGCAGCCCTGGCGCGTAGAGAGGCCATGCGCGTGCAGCAGTCGGCGCGTGCCGGTTACAACTATTTCCCCCACAAGGGCTCGCCGACGGTTTTGGTCATCCTCGCACAATTCAACGACAAGAAGTTTTCGCTGCCTGACCCCGTAGCTTCTTTCAACCAATATTTCAATGGTGATGAGCAGACAGAGCTTGGCAACGGTGAGAGCCGCAATTATGGTAGCGTGAAGAAATATTTCAGCGAGGTCAGTGATGGCCAGTTTACGCCTAACTTTAAGATTGTAGGTCCCGTCACGGTGCCTCAATCAATGAAATATTATGGCTCCAACGGCTCTTATAAAGACCAGAACTACCGTCAGTTTGTCAAGGATGCTTGTGCCGCTGCTTCGGCTCTGCAACCGTTTGATGCTGACGAGTTTGACAGCGACGCAAACGGTTGCGTGGATCTCGTGGCCATCATGTTTGCTGGCTACGGTGAGAACAACGGTGCCGAACCGAACACGTTGTGGGCAAAGACCTCGTTGCAGGATTTTGATTCTTACAACGGAAAAAGTGTGAAAAGTGCAATGCTCATTAGCGAACTCAACGCCAACGAGTCGCTTCTCACTGGAAACGGATTCTATTCTAAGCCGCGAATCAATGGAGTGGGGGTGTTCTGTCATGAGATGTCCCACGCCATGGGGCTCCCCGATTTCTATTCCACCACCTCGCCTGCCGATGAGAAGGACAACCAGGAACTCGAATACTGGAGCCTTATGGATGGCGGCGAGAACATATCAAACGGTTATTATCCTGTCGCTTACACCGCCTTTGAGCGCAAGCACATGGGGTGGAGCGATTATGTGGAGATGGAGGATGGCAAGACCTACTCGCTGACCACTGCCGACAAGGGTGGCCGCGGACATGTCTACAACAATCCCAACACGTTGGCGGCTGGTCGCGTGTCCGACTATTTCGTGTTTGAAAACATACAAAACACGGGATGGAACTCTAAGCTTCCCGGTCACGGTCTCATCGCTTATCGTGTTAGCATGCGCATAAGCGACATGCAGTATAACACGCCGATAAACAACATTGTCGGCGATCCGGGCTTCACTATTGTCCCTGCCGACGGTTGCTTGCTCAACATCAATAACACCACGGGCTCCAATTCTGAACGTCAGGCTGCTTATAAGAACAGCATGGCTGCCGACCCGTTCCCCGGAACGCTGAAGGTTACGACGCTTCTCGCAAAGCAGAACCTGCCCAACTTCGCTTGGCGTGATGCTCCTAAGGACAACAAAATGGGACTTTACGATATCGTGGAGGACACAGAATCTACTCACGAGGTGAGCTTCCGCTTTGTTGCTGACGTCACAACGTCTGGTCTCCAAAACGTTGTTACCGATGCTCCCTTATCTACCGACAACCGCATCTTCTCCATCGATGGCATCTGCCTCGGCACCGACCTCTCGGTTCTCCCGAAGGGCCTATATATAATAGGTGGAAAAAAGGTCGTGAAGCAATAGCAATAACACCATAACGCTTCAACATCTAAACACCAGCAACGCTACAGGCTTTAGTCTTTAGATATAGATAAACCAAAAGGGCTGAATTCGTTATTTATCGAATTCAGCC